>WNFI01641938.1_pt1 | contig 23942 bp, 22 predicted proteins | sample 5400471 | NCBI WGS metagenome assembly WNFI01 (sample SAMN13153348, study PRJNA577476) | soil metagenome | isolation source: 100 cm saprolite on Douglas fir-dominated hillslope | place: USA:California | collected 2013-09-17
GGTCGGGATCGGCGAGACCCATCGGCTTCACCAAAGGCGAGGTCTCGATGCTGGTGCGCTTCGCGATCTCCCAGGCCAGCCGCGAGAGCCCGTCGGGGCGCGGGTCCCAACGACCGGCGTGGCGGACCTGCGCAAACTGCAGCCGCGCCTGGTCGCCGAAGGCGAGCGCGCGCCGCGCCGCCAAGAGGACCGGGAGCGACAACAGCTGGCGGCGCGAGAGCATCGGGAGCGGGGAGGGTAACCGGGATCGAAGGGCTCTTGTGCAAGAACCGCAAGGCGGTGTCCGCATTCCCGAGTTGTGCTAGCTTCCGCCGGCCATGGCCCAGAACACCCAGTCCACCAGCGCAGCCCGAGGCACCGAGCCGGGAACCGCCAACGACGCGCCGGTCGCGCCGCAGCTCTTTACCCAGCCGCCGCGGCGCGAGTACATCCCCGACGCCAAGCGCGTCGGCGACGGCATGCAGGCGCCCGAGCTCGCCAAGGCCCGCGACCTTTTCGCCGAGGGCGATTTCGCCTCGGCGCGCGCGGAGGCCCGGCGCGTCCTCAAGGACAAGTCCGCCTCGCCGCAGGCGCGCATGGAGGCGGGCGATCTGCTCGATCGCACCGACGTCGACCACGGCCCCATCGCCACTGCGGTAGCCTTCGTCATCCTCCTCGGCCTGCTCCTCATGTACTTCGCCACCAACGGGAAATAAGGCTGGACGCGCTGCAGGCATTGCTGGACCGCTCGCTGCACTGGCCGCAGTGGGCGGGATTCGCGTTGCTCGGTCTGGCTGCCGTCATCACCCTCTTCGGACGGCACGGCCAGCGGCCCTTGAACGCGGCGCTGCTCGGCTGCAGCGCGAGCGCGGTGGCCCTCTTCGGGCTGCGCGGCGCCGTGCACCGCTGGATCCCGGGCGTGACGGCGGTGGTCGCCTTCGTGCTCTGCGCGCTGTTCGGCCTGGTGGCGGAAGGCTGGGCGGCGGCGGTGGTGGTGGGACTTCTTCTCGCCGGCGCGAGCTCGCTGGTCGCGCACGCGCTGCACTTTTTCTGGTTGCCCGTCGCGGTGATGTTCTTCGGGCTCGGACTCTTCGCCGGAATGGTCAACCACAAGCGGCTCTCGCTCTGGCTGCCGCCGATCTTCTCGGCGATCTTCATCGCTTGGGGCTGCGCCATCTCCTGGGCCCCCAACTGGCGCGGCGCGGCGCTGTGGCAACTGAACTATCTCGACTGGGTGCTGGGCTTCGCCGGAATCGCCGCCGTCGTCCTGCTCGCTCTCTCGCTCGGGCGCGAGCACCTCCAGAAGCTGCGCCTCGCGGCGCGCACCGAGCACATGGAAGACGAAGAGCTGAAGGCGGCGCTGGCGGAAAAGCAGGCCTCCTACCAGCGCGCCATCGACAAGGCGGAAGAGCCACCGGAAGACTCCTCGGAGCACTGAAGCTGCGCGCCTGGGACGCAGTTGATAACCTTCACCCCGACTTCGACCGCGACTTCGACCGCGACTTCGACCGCGACCGCGACCTCGATCTCGACCGCGACTGACACGTCCTAAAATGGGGTGATGTTCAGGTTGTCGAAATAGGTATCGTTCGACCAGCTGGAAAAGCCGAAGCGATCGTGACCTCTGCCGGAGAGCGGAGCCGGGTCCACCATGTCCAGCGCGGTCTTGCCGTCGGATTCCCAGTGCAGGACGCCGTCCTTCTTCGTCACCACCATATGGTACGTATGACCGCGCTCGACCTTCAAATCCCCGCGCTTGACGACGAACGGCGTCTCGGTTCCGTAAAACTTCCCGCTTTGCAATTGCTCCAGATCGCGCCGCGCTCTCCATTTCGTAAGCGGCTCCGCGACCGCCTCGAGGAGGTCGAGCTGCCGCGGATACGGGCGGGCCAGGGCCGCAAGCTGCGCGCGCAGCTCGTCCTGCGTGAAGGCGTGCTCGTCCAGCTTCGCGATCCGCGATTCCCGATTGTGCCAGGCGCCGAAGAGGAACAGATACCCGGTCGAATGATTGCGCCCGTCCCCGAACATCTCCCATTTGATGTCGCCGTCCGGCCCCTCGCTGCGCACGTCGAACTCCACCCGCACGTCGGCAGGCAGGCGCGCCTTGAGCCACAGGGGATTGTTGCCCACGCCGGGCGAATACAGCTGCCCGTCGACGATGCGCCAGAGCCCGCCGTTCGACCACCACTGATCGCCCAGCGTCGCGCGATCGAACTTGTCCTGGTAGGGCACCGCCGCCGCGACTTCCGCGGCCCCGCGCAGCGCCAGGTGAAGGAAGGGCAGCTGCACCACAGCGACGGCCGCCGCCACCGGGATCGCGATGCGCGGCGCGAGCCACGGATGCCTCGACTTCACGTCTCCTCCTTCACCGAGAGCTGCGCGAAGTCGGGCAGCTCCTTGCGCAGGTAGTCCTTGAGCCGCCCGGTGAGCCGGGCCTCGAGCTGGCGCGCCCGCTCGCGGGTCACGCCCCACCGGTCGCCGATCTCCTGCAGCGTCATCGGCTCGCGATCGTCCGCCGGTGCGATGCGGTTCTCGAAGAGGAACTTGTCCTTGTCGGCGGTCAGCGACTTCCCGAACACGGCCAGCTTCTCCTTGAAGATGCGCCGCAGCTCCTCGTCGGCGAGCTGCTCGTCGACGGGCTGCGCCTGCTGCACCAGCCGATCGCCCTGCGTCTGGCGGGATTCATCGCCGCCGGTGACGATGGGCGCGTCGAGCGAGAACTCGTCGTTGCCGAGCCGCTGGTCCATCTCCCGCACGTCCTGCTCCGACACGTCCAGGCGCTCCGCCAAGAGGTGCGGCCCCGCCTCGAAGCCCTGCGAGAGGAGCTTCTCCTGCTCCTTGCGCAGGTTGAAGAACAGCTTCCGCTGCGCCTGGGTAGTGCCGAGCTTCACCATGCGCCAGTTGTCCATCAGGTAGCGAAGGATGTACGCGCGGATCCACCACGCCGCGTAGGAGGAGAGCTTCACGCCGCGGAACGGATCGTACTTCTGCACGGCGTGCATCAGCCCGATGTTTCCTTCCTGGACGAGGTCCAGCAGGTTGAAGGCCGCGCGCCGGTATTCGTGCGCGATCTTGACGACCAACCTGAGGTTGGCAGTGACCAGCCGGTAGGCGATGTCGGGATCGTGCGTCTTGGCGAACTTCACCGCCAGCTCGTGCTCCTCCTCGCGGGTGAGCAACGGGTGCCGGGACACCTCGGCCATGTAGCGCTGCAGCGCATCGGCGCGCGTCAGGTCGCGCGTCACCGGCACCGGCAGCATGGTATCCCTCGGCTCCTCGGGCAGCGCCTCCGGCTCGACCGCCTCCGGCTGCAGCACCTCGGGCTCGAGCGGCTGCTCCTGCCCGTCCTCCTGCCGATCGGGCTCGCCCGATTTGGGCGGTTTGCGGAGCTTGCGCGCCTTGGCCGGTTTGCGGGGCTTGCGCGCTTTGGCCTTGGGCGGGGTCATCTGTATTCCGGCGAGACGCGGTGCTATACAGGCGCACCTTTTTTAGTTCAAGCCAACATGAGCGACTACGTCTCCACCACCGATTTCGCCGAACTGCCGCTTTCCGAAGAGCTGCGCAAGGGCATCGCCGAGCGCGGCTACACCCAACCGACGCCGGTGCAGGCGGCCGTGCTGGCGCCCATCCTCGCCGGCCGCGACCTCATCTGCCGCAGCAAGACCGGCACCGGCAAGACGGCCGCCTTCGGCATCCCGCTGCTGGAGCGGATCCCGGCCGGCACCCGCAAGGCCCGCGCGCTGGTGCTCTGCAACACGCGCGAGCTGGCGCTGCAGGTGGCGCAGGAGATCGAGGCGCTGGGCAAGTACAAGGACCTGCGCGTCATCGCCATCTACGGCGGCGCCGCCATGGGCCAGCAGACCGACGCGCTCCTGGGTGGAGCCGAGATCATCGTCGGGACGCCGGGCCGCGTCTACGACCATATCCGCCGGGGAAATCTCAAGCTCGACGAGACGCGCATCTGCGTGCTGGACGAGGCCGACGAGATGCTCTCGGCCGGCTTTTTCGAGGAGGTGACGAAGATCCTCGACTACCTCCCCGGCGACCGGCAGACGCTGCTCTTCTCCGCCACCGTGCCGCCCGACATCGAGCACCTGGCGCAGAAGTACCTGCGCGACCCGGAGATCGTCCTGCTCTCGGGCGACGTCTTCACCGTCGATCACATCCACAACGTCCTCTACCCGCTGGTCGACCAGTATCCCAAGCCGCGCAATCTCTTGTACTTGATTGAAAGGGAGGACCCGGAAGCGGCCATCGTCTTCTGCAACCTGCGCACCGACACCGAGCTGGTCGCCAACGTGCTCAACCGCAACGGCCTCGATGCGGAGATGCTCAACGGCGATCTGCCGCAGAAGGAGCGCGAGCGGGTGATGGCCAAGGTCAAGCGCGGGGAAGTGCGCTTCATGGTGGCGACCGACATCGCGGCGCGCGGCATCGACATCAGCGACCTCTCGCACGTGATCAACTACTCGCTGCCCGAGGACCCGGCGGTGTACCTGCACCGCGTCGGCCGCACCGGGCGCATCGGCAAGAAGGGCACCGCCATCAGCCTCGTTTCGGGAGCAGAGCTGAACACCCTCGGCGTGCTGGAAAAGAAATACGGGATCAAGTTCGAGCAGCGCGCGCTGCCCACGCCCGAGGAGGCGAAGGGCCTGTGGACCGGCAAGCACGTCCGCGAGCTCTCCGACGCCATGCAGGCGGGCTCGGCGTTCGAGGCTTTCCTTCCGCTGGCGCAGGAGCTGATGGCGCGCGACGACGGGCGCGTCCTCTTCGCTTACGCGCTCAAGTACTTCTTCACCCACCACCGCATGGAGAAGGCGCAGGTCCGCGCGGCGGGCGAGAAGCTTTTGGAGAGCCACCAGGTGGAGAGGGTGCAGAAGGAGCAGAAGCAGGCGCGGCGCAAGCACGACCTCGACCACCGGCGGCCGCGGCTGGAGCGGGGGGAAGCGCGGGCAAACCGGACTTCCGGGCCGGAGCCGTCCGCCGAGGTCGCGCGGCAGGTGGACCTCGAGGCGGCAGCTCCGGCGGCCGCGCTCGATCGCGTCAAGCTCTACGTCGAGCAGGGCGCCGACCAGGGCTGGGATTCCGCCGCCCTCAGCTCCGCGCTGGCCCAGCTCGCCGGCCAGCCGCGGGAGACGGTGCTGGCCGTCGACGTGAAGCCGCGCTACGCGTACGTGCTGGTGAAGCCGGAGGCGAAGGACGCCTACGTCGGGGCGAGCAACAAGCTGCTGAAAGAGAAGCCGGTGCGCATCGAGGTCGCGCGCCCGCGCCGCCGCTGATGGATCCCTCGCCGGCGCTCCGCTGCGAGAAGCTGGTCAAGCAGTACGGCGCGCTCACCGCTGTCGACGGCCTCGATCTGGAAGTGCGCCGCGGCGAATGCTTCGGCCTGCTCGGCCCCAACGGCGCCGGCAAGACCACCACCGTCGAGATCCTCGAGGGCCTGAACGAGCCGACGGCGGGCAGCGTGGAGGTGCTGGGGCTGCGCTGGGAGAAGGACGAGCGCGCGCTGCGCCAGCGGCTCGGCATCTCCCTTCAAGAGACCCACCTCCCCGACCGCCTCACCGTCGAGGAGAACCTGCGGCTCTTCCGCTCCTTCTACGCGCAGGGCCGCGAGATCGACGAAGTGCTCGGGCTGGTCGAGCTGCGCGACAAGCGCGCGACCTGGACGGAGAAGCTGTCGGGCGGGCAGAAGCAGCGGCTAGCCGTGGCCTGCGCGCTGGTGAGCGATCCGGAGCTGCTCTTCCTGGACGAGCCGACCACCGGCCTCGACCCGCAGTCGCGCCGGCAGCTCTGGGAGGTGGTGCTGGGTTTCAAGGAGCGCGGGCGCACGGTGCTGTTGACGACGCATTACATGGACGAGGCCGAGCGCCTCTGCGACCGGGTGGCGGTGGTGGACAAGGGAAAGGTGATCGCGCTCGGCACGCCGCAGGAGCTGATCGAAGGCCTGGGCGGGCACGAGATCGTCGAGCTCGCGACGCAGCAGCCGCTCGAGCCGGAGGAGCTTTCGCGGCTGCCCGGCGTACGCGCGGCGCGGCGCAGCGCGGATGGCGTCGCGCTCACGGTCGAGCAGCTCCACCTCGCGCTGCCGGCGGTGCTCGCGCAGGTGGAGCAGCGCGGGCTGACCCGGCTCTCCACCCACCGCGCGACGCTGGAGGACGTCTTCATGCAACTCACCGGAAGGCGGCTGCGCGAATGAACGTGGCTTCGCCGATGCTCTCCCCAATCAAGTCCGCGCACCCGCTGCGCGAGCTGACGCTCTCGCGGTTGCGCCTCTTCTTCCGCGAGCCAGGCGCGGTCTTCTGGACCTTCGGCTTTCCGCTCCTGCTCACGGTCGCGCTCGGCGCTGCCTTCCGCAATCGCCCACCGGAGCCGGTGCGCGTCGGAGTCTTCGACGCGCTGTCGCCGGAAGGAGTCCCGCATCGCGACCTGCTCCGTGAGCTGCGGGCCTCGCCTGAATTGCGCGTCAGCAACTTCGACGGCCCAACCGTCGCCAACGAGGCGCTCCGCACCGGCAAGGTCGATCTGATCGTCTTGACGAAGCCGACCACCCAATTCGTCTTCGATCCCTCCCGCCCGGAGAGCCGATTGGCCCGCGCGCTGGCCGATGCCGCCCTGCACCCGCGCGGCCCGCCCGAGACGGTCGACAAGCCGGTCACCGAGCCCGGCTCGCGGTACGTCGACTTCCTCATCCCCGGCCTCATCGGCATGAACATCATGTCGAGCGGCATGTGGGGCATCGGCTACGTCGTCGTCGAGATGCGCACGCGCAAGCTGCTCAAACGGCTGGTGGCGACGCCGATGTCGCGGGCGCAGTTCCTCACCTCCTTCGTCCTCATGCGCGCGCTCTTCCTTTTCCTCGAGCTGCCGGTGCTGCTCGGCTTCGGCTGGCTGGCCTTCAAGGTCGGCGTGGCCGGGTCTCTCCCGCTGCTCGTCGGCGTGGGCGTCCTCGGCGCGCTGTCCTTCGCCGGCATCGGCCTTCTGGTCGCGTCGCGGGCGCGGAACACGCAGACGGTGAGCGGGCTCATCAACCTGGTCATGCTGCCGATGTTCGTCGCCTCGGGCGTCTTCTTCTCCACCGCGCGCTTCCCGGAGGCGGCGCAGCCCTACCTGCGCGTGCTCCCGCTGACCGCGCTCAACGATTCGCTGCGCGCGATCATGATCGACGGCGCCGGCCCGCGCGCCATCCTCGGACAGATGGCGCTGCTCGCCGGAATCGCGGTCGCCAGTTTTGCGGCCGCGCTCCGCCTCTTCCGCTGGCGATGAGGCGCTCTCCGGCCGCGGCGGCGACCTGATTACATCTCCACCTTGCGGTCGGTGTGGTCGCGGCCGTCGTAGCGCATGAGCACGCCCTTGTTGTCGATGCGGGTGACGATGCCCACCGGCCGGCGCCACATGGCCTGCAGATTGACCAGCGTGTCCTTGGCGTAGTCGATGCGCAGATCGACGCCGTCGTGGCGGTGGGCGAGCAGCAACTCGCCCCGGTTCTCGAAGTTGCCGTCGACCACCTCGATGAGCGGCTGCCCGAAGTTGGTCAGCTGCTGGAGCAGCTTCTTCTTCACCTTCTGGAACTCGCGGTCGAGGATCTCCCAGCGGTTGCCCTTCTCGTTGAAGCCGTAGACGAAGAGCTTCTGCTCGGCGGCGAAGTGCCGAAGCGGCCCTTGTTCCAGCGCTCCTCGATGTGCCGCCACAATTCGATGCCCAGCTTGTAGGGATTGATGGCGCCGGGCCGCGTTCCCATGGTGCCGGAGTGGTGGTCGGCGTAATCGATGATCTCCGAGTCCTTCAGGGCCTTGGTGGTCATGATCGTGCTGTGCCAGTAGCTGGCCCATCCTTCGTTCGCGATCTTGGTCTGCGCCTGCGGAGCGAAGTAATACGCCTCCTCGCGGATCACCGAGAGGACGTCCGCCTCCCAGCGCTCGAGCGGCGCGTTCTCGATGAGGAAGAGGAGCACGTCCCGCTCCGGCCGCTCCGGGAACTTCTTCTTCTGCGCGCGCTCGTCCTCCAGCTTCTTGCGCTCGGAGTCGAGGAACTCCTGCGGGTTGATGAAATGGGACATGTATTCGCGGTTGGTCTTGAAGCCGCGCACCTCGATGGGCGCCTCGGTTTCCTCCTCGCGCGGCCGCGGGGGGAAGTGCGGCGCGTGCTGGTTGATGAGGTTCTCCAGCGAGAAGCAGCGGTCGATGAACGTCTCCACCGGCTCGATGCCCACCCGGTCGATGATGCGGCGCAGGCGGGTGGCGTGGTTCGCCATCTCGTCCATCATCTTGCGGTTGGTGTGCTGGAAGGAGAAGTTGTTCTTGAAGAAGTCGACGTGCCCGTAGACGTGGGCCATCACCAGCTTCTGGTCCACGTCCATGTTGGACTCGAGCAGATAGGCGTAGGAGGGGTTGTTGTTGATCACCATCTCGTAGATCTTCGACAGCCCGTATTCGTAGCCTTTCGACAATTGCTCGTATTCCATTCCAAATCGCCAGTGCGGATAGCGATTGGGAAAACCGCCGTAGGCGGCCACCATGTTGATCTCGTCGTAGCCCAGCACCTCGAAGATGGTCTCGTAGAAGTCGAGGCCGAACTCGCGCGCGTGGCCCTCGATCTCCCGCTGGATGTCGAGCAGGTGGGGCGGGAGCCGCGTGTCCCGGTTCTCATTCATGGAAGCGCCGCGTGGGTTGACCCAAGTGCCGTGATGAAACCGGGCTCGATCCGGCGCCTGCGGCGCCTCCACCAGGGTGGATCTCGCTCCCCCCTGGACCCCCCAAATCGGACGTATCCGTCACCGCGCCAGTCATCAGCTACCTTTTCCGAGGAACTCTTTGATGGAGTTGTAGATGGCGTCCTTGTTGGCGATCTCGGAGAGGGCCACGTTCTCCACGCCGTCGAACGACTCGCGCAGGTCCTTGATGAACTGCCCGCTGCCGTAGGGGCTCTCCACCTGTCCGTAGGCGAACTGGTTGACCTTGGGCAGGACCTCCCCTTTCAAGAGCGTGATGCAGGTGCGGGTGTCGTCGGCGCTCCAGTTGTCCCCGTCGGAGAAATGAAAGGGATAGATGTTCCAGGAGCCGGTATCGTAATCGGCCTCCATCATCTCCTTGCACAGCTTGTAGGCGGAAGAGATCATCGTCCCGCCCGACTCGCGCGTGTGGAAGAAGGTCTCGCGATCCACCTCGCGCGCCACCGCGTCGTGGATGATGTAGCGCGTCGCCAACCCCTTGTAGTTGGAGCGCAGCCAGGTGTCGATCCAGAAGCTCTCGATGCGGACGATCTCCTTCTGCTCGTCGCCCATCGAGCCGGAGACGTCCATCATGTAGATGACCACCGCGTTGCTCTGCGGCACCTCGGTGAGGCGCCAGCTCCGGTAGCGCTTGTCCTCGCGGGTGGGCACCACGATGGGGATCAGCGGGTTGTAGGTGCCCGAGGCGATGCTGCGCTTCAGCGCCTGCTTGTAAGTGCGCTTGAAGTGGCGCAGCGACTCCGGTCCGGTGGTGTGCACGCCGGTGTACTTGACCTTGGGCGTGGTGAGGTTCTTCTTGCCCTTGCTCTGGATGCGGGGCAGCGCCAGCTCTTCGCCGAGGATGTCGGCCAGCTCGTCGAGCGAGAGATCGACTTCCAGCGAGTGCTGCCCCTCGCCCTGCCCGGCCTTGCCCTGGCCATCCTTCTCCACCGCGCCAGGAGCCAGCACCGTGCCCGGCGCGCCGTCGCCCTGCCCGACGCCGCCCTGCTCCTTGTGACCGTAGCGGAAGTGGGGGATGTCGATGGAGGGCACCGGGATGGTGATCAGATCCTTGCCCTTCTTCCCGATCATCTCCCCCTTCTGGATGTACTTGCGCAGGTTGTCCTTGATGCGCCCGCGGATGATCTCGCGGAACCGGGAGTGATCCTGTTTGATCTTCAGCGGCAAGCGCGAGCCTCCTTCCGGGAGTGTAGTCCCCGGGCGCCGGCGCTCAAAGCCGCCACCGCGACTCTGCCGCTTGCCGGCGGGCCGTGTCGACGAGTTTGCCCGGCCGCGGTGTCACCATGGCGATCCCTGCCTTCCGCGCCGCCAGGAGCGCTCGCTCGGCCGGCTCGTTCCAGGCGTGAAAGACGAGGTGGAAGGTTCCCCAGTGAACGGGCAGGAGCAGGCGAGCGCCCACGTCCTGGCCGGCCAGCTCGTGTGGCCGCCCGCCGAACGCCTCCAGCCACCCTGTCGAACCCATGGCCACGACTCCCGGCGCCGCGGCAACCAGCGCGGCGGCGAAACTAATCCTTCGCATCACCGCGCGCGAAGATGGAAGCGACGAAATTGAGCACGTCGGTCGAGCAGATCTCGCAGTACCCGTAGGACTTGATCATGCGGTCCTTGACGATGTCGATCTTCTCCTGTGTGTCCTTGTCGACCACGCTGGAGACCAGGTTCTTCAACTTGATCGAATCCTTCTGGTCCTCGAAGAGCTTCAGCTCCAGCGCCTTGTGCAGCCGCTCGTTGGTCCGGTAATTGAAGGTCTTCCCCTCGATGGCCAGCGCGCCGATGTAGTTCATGATCTCCCGCCGGAAGTCGTCCTTGCGCGATTCGGGGATGTCGATCTTCTCCTCGATGGCGCGCATCAGCCGCTCGTCCGGCTCTTCATATTGACCGGTGTACTTGTTGCGGACCTTTTCCCGCTGGGTATAGGCCTTGATGTTGTCGATATAGTTGCCGCACAGCTTGGCGATGGCGTCCTCGTCGGCCGAGATCGCCCGCTGCACCTCGTTCTTGACCACGTCCTCGTATTCGCCCTTCACCACGCTCAAGAGCTCGCGGTCGCGCTTGCGGACTTCTTCCGAGGAGATGAGCGAGTGGTGCCGCAGCCCGCTCTCCAGCTCGTTGAGCACCATGAAAGGATTGACGCAGCCTTCGCCCTTGTCGGAGACCAGCGCGTTGGAGATCTTGTCCTGCACGTAGCGCGGGCTGATCCCTTCCATGCCCTCGCGGTTCGCCTCCTTGCGCAGCTCCTTGATGTTGTCCTCGGTGAAGCCGGGCAGCGACTTGCCGTTGTAGAGCTTGAGCTTCTGCAGAAGGGTGAGGTTGTGCTTCTTCGGCTCCTCGAGGCGCGTCAAGACTCCCCACATGGCCGCCATCTGCAGCGTATGCGGCGCGATGTGCTTCCCGCGAATCTTGTGCGCGTTGTAATCCTTCTCGTAGATCTTCACTTCCTCGTTGAGCTTGGTGATGTAGGGGATGTCGATCTTGACGGTGCGATCCCGCAGCGCCTCCATGAACTCGTTGTTCTGCAGCTTCTTGTACTCGGGCTCGTTGGTGTGGCCGATGATCACTGATGTTGAACTCGCCGTCGAAGTTGAAGGCGCGCGGGTCGGAGTCGCTCCCGTACTCGGCGATCTTGCGATAGTTGACGTCGCCGGTCAGCTCGGTCGAGTCCTGGTTCTTCTCGTCCTTGGGCTGGAAGGTGCCGATGCCGATGCGGTCCTTCTCGGAGAGCAAGAGGCGCTTCACCCGCACGTGGCCCATCACCTTTGCGAAGTCGCCTTTGTACTCCGCCATCAGCTCGCGGTAGATGAGCCGCGAGGCGGGACAGAGATCGCCGGTGACCGGGATCTTGAAGCCGCTGTCCGGCGGGCAGAGATCGGCGAACACCTTCTCGCGCCAGTCCCCGGGGATGAGCAAGAGCGGGTCCTCGTTCATCGGCGTGGGAAAGCGCTCCTGGTGGGGCTGCCCGTCGGGGAGCTTCTTGTCCAGCACCCAGGTGAAGGTATAGAGCGCGCCTTCCGGCGTGCGCGAGTACTCCTCGAGGCCTTTTTTCAACAATCGCACGATGGTCGACTTGGACGACCCCACCGGCCCGTGCAGCAGGATGACGCGCTTCTCGGTGCCGTAGCCCTGCGCTGCGCTCTTGAAGACGTTGACCAGCTTCATCAGCGGCACGTCGAGCCCGTAGACCGCGTCGCGGCCGCCGTTCGGCTCATCGTGGAAGAAGTGGTAGCGGATGAGCCGCTTCTTGTTGTCGATGTACTCGGTCTTCCCGTGCGACAGGATCATGTCGTACATGCGCTGGAAGGCCGTGCGGGTGATGCGGGGCGTGTCCCGCACCATGCGCAGGTAGTCTTCGAACGATCCCTCCCAGTGCAGCTCCTTGAAGGAGCTCTTGTCCTGGAGGGCCGCGATGCGGGAGATGAGACTTGTCTCTCCGGTGTCTCGGAGCGTCGTCGGCATTTCAACTTCCCCTCTGGCGCACGCGCGCCTGGGATGCGATCGTAGCTGAGCAGGATCGGCACTGCAAATGAGGGGCCGGCCAAGCGCCCGCCCGCAAACAGTCAACGCCAATCGCACGGTCTACATTCCGGTTGGCACCGGAGGGCGGCCGTGCAACTCTGCCGCCGCCGCAGCTTTGCTCTATAGAGTGCATAAAAGGGGACCGCGGCATGCACAAGGCCATCCTCCTCCTCGCCGCCGCGCAAGTCGCGCAGGGAGGGCTCGCGGAGTTCGCGGGGACCTGGCAGTGCAGCGGCATGGCGGAGGCGTCCGCGCTCGGTCCCGCGCGTCCGGTCCGCGCCACGCTCTCGGTGACGCCGGGCGCCCCTTGGAGCAAGGTCCGCTACGCCGAGCGGAAGACCCGGGCGAACCCGCGCCCCCAGGTAGCGCTCGAGCGCTGGGGCTTTCTCGACGGCGACTACCTCCGCTACCTCTTCGACGGCGAAGGCGGCATGGGCCGCGCCCAGTCCCCCGGCTGGCAGGACGGCGCGTTCGTATGGACCGGCGAGTACCACCTGCGCGACGAGAAGCTGCTCTTTCGCGAGACCTTCACCCGCAAGGGCAGCGCCCTCGTCGACACTCTCGAGCTGAACCAGGCGGGCGCGTGGAAGGTGATGGCGTCCGCCACCTGTACGCGCTCCGGATGAAGCGCGGCCCGCTCATCGCGCTGGGCATCGCGGCCGCGGCGCGCGCCTTGCCCGCGATCTTCGGCTTCGAACACTACGGCGATGCGCCGGTGCGCATCGAGCTCGCCGAGCGCTGGGCAAAGGCGCCGCACCTCTGGCACGGCTTCGTCGAGGCGTACCAGTACGGGCCGCTGCACCTGACCTTGATCGGCGCGCTCATCCGCCTCGGCCTCGACCGCGTCGCTGCCGCACGTGCGCTCTCGCTCGTCTGCGGACTCGCCGGCATCTGGCTCCTGTACCTCATCGCGGAGCGCGAGCGCGGTCCCGAAGCGGCCTTCTGGGCAGCGCTCGGCCTCGCCTTCTCGCCGCTGCACATCCAGGCGAGCGCGACCGGCGCCTCGGAAGCGCCCTTCCTCGTCTTCTTCCTCGCCGCGCTCTTCTGCCTGCTGGAGGACCGCGCGGCGCTCGCGGCGCTTTTGCTCGGCGCCGCGGGGCTGATCCGCTACGACGGCTGGATGTACTTGCCGCTCTTCGGCGCGCTGCTCTACCTTCGCGGCCTGTCGAGTGGCCCCCCTGCCATGCCCGCGCTCGCGGGCGGGCGGGCCCTGGCCGCCTGGCGCGCGCTCGGCTTCTGCGCGCTCGCGGCCGCGCCCGCGCTCTTCTGGATGTGGCTGAACGCGCGCTACGCAGGCGATGCGCTCGCGCCGCTCCACCGCATCGACCAGGACCACCGCGCGCTCGCGGAGATGGCGCAGCATTATTTCGGAAAAGCGCGCTGGCGGCTGTACGGACTCGTCTACTGGCCGGTCGCGGTGCTCGGCATCGCCACGCCGGTCCTGGGCGCGCTCGCGCTGTGGGGCTCCGCCCGCGCGCTCCGCCGCCGCCAGCCGGGCTGGGAGCTGGCGGCGCTGGCGTGGCTGCCCGCGCTCTACTTCACCTTCCGCACCTCGGTGCTGGGCGACTTCCGCCCGATGGCGCGCTTCGCGCTGGTGGCGGCGGCGCTCTCGCTGGTGTTCGCGCACGACGTCTTGCTCTCGGTCGCGCGCGCCTGGCGCCGGCCGCTCCTCTACGCCTGCATCGCCCTCTTGATCGCGACGCCGCTCGCGCTCGCCGCGGTTTCTTATGGCGACGACGGAAACCTCGCCGAGTGGGCGCGGCCGCTCTCGCCCATCGGCTCTTTGCCGCCCGGCCTCGCCGAAGCCTCGCGCTTCGTCCGCAAGACCGCCCGCCCGGACGACGTCTTCCTGCTCGACGGCGTCTGGAACTACCTCGACATCCCTCTCGCCTTCGCCGCCGACCTGCCCGAGCGGCAGTGGGTGCGCGCCGCCTGGGCGGATGAGTTCGAGGACCGCCTCGCGCGCACGACGCCGACGCGCGCGGTGCTCATCTACCAGGGCAAGCTGGGCGACTGGAGGCAGGACATCTTCGTCTTCCGCGGCTTGCGCTTCTGCAAGGAAGCGCGCTTCAGCTACGCGACCGTCTACCGGCGCTGCGATTGAGCCGCGGCGCGATCACCCCTTGCGATGCTTGAAGTACTCGATCTGGAACTTGTGCACGTTCTTGTTGTGGCACTTGAGGTCCGGACAGAAGGCGGTGGTGCCGTCGTTGCGCGAGACGAAGTAGAGGTCGTGGCAGGCGAGCGGGTGCAGCGCGGCCTGCAGAGCCTTCTCGCCCGGATTCGCGATCGGTCCGGGCGGCAGCCCGCGGGTGAGGTACGTGTTGTACGGGTGCCTCAGGGAGAGGTCCTTCTTGTGGATGTTGCCGTCCCACTTGAAGTCGTTGGAGAGGAGGATGGCGTAGATGACCGTCGGGTCTGCCTGCAGCGGCATGCCCCTCCGCAGCCGATTCGTATACACGCACGACACGTGGGCGCGGTCGCCGGCGACGCCGGTCTCCTTCTCGACGATGCTGGCGAGGGTGATCGCCTGCGGCTCGGAGAGCTTCACCGACGCCAGCCGCTGCGCCTGCGCCTGCTGCCACGCGCGCTGGAAGCGCGCCACCATCGCCGCGACGATGCCCGAGCACCCGATGCTGCGCGGCACCGTGTAGGTGTCGGGAAAGAGGTAGCCCTCCATCGACGGGCCCGGCACGCCGAACTTCTTGGTCGACGCGGGATCGCGGGCGATGCGCAGGAAGTCGGCGGCGGCGCAGATGCCGGTGGTGGCGACGATGGGGGCGACTTCATCGACGCGCAGGCCCTCGGGCACCGTGAAGCGATGGAATTTCACTTCGCCGCGGACGAGCTTGCCCAGCACCTCGTCGGGCAAGAGCGCGCCGTCGAACTCGTACTCGCCGGCCCTCGCCTGGTTGCCGCGGCGGAACCAGTGCAGGTGCGTGTAGAAGCGCTCCTCGTCGGAGACGATGCGCGCGTCGGCGAGCAGCTTGGCGAGCGCGTGCGGTCCGCTGCCGGCCGGCACGACGACGGTGCGAACGCCATCGCCGAAGCGGGTTGCGGCAAAGCTGCGCTCGTCGGACAGGCGCCACGCCGCCCAGCCCAGGCCGGCGAGCACGCAGAGCGTGAAGAGCCAGAGGATGGCGCGCTTCATGCTCCCGATGCTATCCGAGGTGGGCGCGCCGCGCGTAGAATTCAGCCGAGCTGCGCTTCCAGCGCCGACAGCTCTTCCTGCTTGTGCTCCCAGCGCGCGTACAGCTCTTCCAGCTTCTTCGAGGCGTCCTGGTACGCCTTCACCACCGGCGTCGAGCGAACCGGGTCGGCGAACAGCGCTGCGTCGGCGAGCTGCGCCTCCGCCTCCTTCTTCGCCTTCTCCAACTCGGCGATGCGCGCCTCCAAATCCGCGACCGCGCGCTTGAGGGGACCCAGCACCTTGTCGCGCTTCTCGCGCTCGGCCGCCCGCTCCCGCCGCGCCTGCGCTCCCTGTCCGCCGCTGGAGACGCGCTCGTCCGCCGCCGTCTGGGGCTGCGCTTCCGCCGCGCGCCGCCGCTGCCAGTCCTCGAGGTCGCCGGGCTGGGCGTCGATCTGGCCGTCGCGCACTTCCCACACCTGCGTGGCGAGGCCGTTGACGAAGCTGCGGTTGTGCGAGACGAAGAGCAGAGTGCCTTGGTACCGCGTCAGCGCGTCGATGAGCGCCTCGCTGCTGTCGAGGTCGAGGTGGTTGGTGGGCTCGTCCATCAAGAGGAAGTTCGAGGGCACGACGAGGAGCCGGGCCAGCGCCACCCGCGCCCGCTCGCCGCCGGAGAGCACGCCGATGCGCTTGTCCACTTCGTCGCCCGAGAAGAGAAACGAGCCGAGCACGCTGCGCACCCAGCTCTGCGGCTGGGTGGGCACCAGGGAATGCACTTCCTCCAGGATCGTGCGAGCCGGATTCAGCAGCGCGGTCGGCTGCATCAGCGTCCCCGCCGCCGTCGAAGCCGGCTCCTCGGTGTGTTGCTGCGCGAAGTAACCGGTGACGACGTTGTGGCCGAGCGTGATGCTCCCCGCGTCCGGCTGGGTCTCCTCCGCCAGCAGCTTGAGCAGCGTGGTCTTGCCCGCGCCGTTGAGGCCGATGACGGCGATGCGGTCGCCGCGCAGGATCTGGCTGGAGAGGTTTCGATAGACGACCCGGTCGCCGTACGATTTGTAGATCTTGTCGAATCGCGCCACCTCGCGACCCGAGCGCGGCGCCTCCGGAAAGCGGAACCGCACTGTGGCGCGCTCCTCGCGGACCTCGACCACCTCCTCTTTCTCCATCAGCTTGATGCGGCTCTGCACCTGCCGCGCCTTGGTGGCCTTGGCGCGAAACCGCTCGATGAACGCCTGCATCTGCGCGCGCCGGCGCTGCTGCTTCTCCGCCTGCGCCAGAAGATGCGTCTCCTCCTCGGCGCGCAGCTCGAGGTAGCGCTCGTAGTTGCCGGCGTAGCTGCGCAGGCCCTCGGGCTCGAAGGAGAGCACGCGGTCGATCTGCCGGTCGAGGAACTCGCGATCGTGCGAGACGAGCAGGAGGGCCTTGCGCGAGCGGCGCAGGAAGTCGTCGAACCACTCGAGCGTGGGCACGTCGAGGTGGTTGGTGGGCTCGTCGAGCAGCAGCAGCTCCGGATCCTGCAGCAAGAGGGCCGCCAGCGCGGCGCGCATCTTCCAGCCGCCGGAGAGCTCGGAGGCGGGCCGCTGCAGCGCTGCTTGCGAAAAGCCGAGGCCGCTCAAGATCTCCTCCGCTCGGTGGCGGCCGTACAGCTCTTCGTGGTGGACCAGCTGCTCGTGCAGCTCAGCCAGCTCCCCGCCCAGCTCGATCTGCTCCTCTTCGGAGGCGGCCAGAGCCAGCGCCGCGTCGACGGAGGCGAGGCGCGTGGTAAGCCAGCTCCGACCCGGCACGCTGGAGAGCACGCCCTCGATCAGCGAGCCGGGCGGCAGCTCCGACAATTCCTGCGGCAGATACCCCGCGCGCGCCTTGCGCACCAGCTGCACCGCGCCGCCGTCCGGTTCGACGCCTCCGGCGAGGATCTTCATCAGCGTCGACTTCCCGCTGCCGTTGGGCCCGATCAGCCCGACGCGGTCGTGGTGCCCGAGGGCGAAGCTCGCCTCGTCGAGGAGGACCTTGGGTCCGTAGCGGAGCGAGACCCCGCGCGCGTGCAAGAGCGACATGAAGGCCGCGCAGTCTACTCGTTAGAGGTCCTTGTCGTAGACGAGCTCGCCCGGATTGAAAGCCTCTTTCTTGCCGTCCTCCTTCAGGGCCTCCCAGACTTTCGTTTTCGTGCGCAGTCGCAGATCGTCATAGCTCACCTTGTTGGTGCCGAAATACGCCTTCCCGCGGCGAACGAACCCGTTGGCGAAGATCGGAGCCAGCTTCTTGTCGGTCTCGAGAGACGGCTTGCCGCCGATCTTGGCGAACTCCTTGTTGATGTCGAAGCCGTTCTTCGCGAAGTCCGGATACCAGGCGCGCATGTGCGTGATCATGAAAAACAACGCCTGGGTGAAGATCTTGTCCTGGCCCGGCCACGACCCCGCGCCCGACATGTAGACGTCGAACTGCGCATCGGCCACCGCCTCGCGAGTCGCCTTGTCCTCGGAGATGCCGATGATCGCGCTGAGCAGATCCGGCTGCTGGCGCCAGGAGTCGAGGGGCAGCCTGTGCCGGCTGTCCTCGCCCTTGCCGCTCGGGTCGTGCTTCGTCTTCTTTCCCGGCGGGCTGCTGACCACCTTCTTCTTCGCCAGATCGACGACGTGGTAGTCGCCATCGAAGAAGTTGATCCCGACGTCGTCGAGGAGCTTCTTCATCTTCGCATCCTCGTTGAGGTTCTGGAAGACCTCCTTGCCGTTGCCCATCGCTCCGGTTCCCACCCCCCAGGTCACGATCTGGTTGTCGTAGGTCTGCATGCTGGCGGGGCGACCCTCGTGGACGAGCATCTCGAGGTAAGCCCGGATCGCGTGCTTCTTCTCGGCCGTGGCGGCGTCGAACTTCTTCTGGAAGTAGTCCTTCGCCCAGCTGGCGTGATCGTCCGGCGGGTCGTAATTGTAGTGGTGGACCCCTTTGTACTTGTCGCCCGTCACGGGCGGAAGCTCTTTGGCCGGATACTTGGCGCGGTTCTTCCTCACCGCCTCCAGCACGCCGGCGGGCACTTCGTCTTTTCCGACGTACGGCCTCCAGTCGGCGCTCTCGGTCGCCGCCTCCGCCGTCTCGACCTCGAACGGCACCGCCGTCTTCGCGCTCAGCCCTTCGCCTGCGACCCGCGCTTCGAGCAAAGCGCCCGGCGCGAGGCTGGACGGGATCTGCACCTCCAGCCGGCCCTTGCCTTTCTTGATCTCGACCTCGCCGGCTTTCTCCAGCAGCGGCTTGTCGTCCTGGAAGAGGCCGACGGCGAACTTCTTCTTCTCGCAGTGGAACGCGACCACGGCCACCGTCGCCTTGTCGCCGGCCTTCCCGAAGTTGCGGGTGAAGTAGACGTCCCAGAGCGCCGGCGGCTCTTCCTTCTTTCCGGGCGTCTTTGTGGGCGCGCTCTCCGGCTTCTTCTCGGGAGCGCTCTCGGCCTTCTGCTGGGACGGGGCAGGAGCCGGATCGGCCTTGTTGTCGCCGAGCCCCTTCAACGCCGCGGCCAGCGCCTTCTGCGTCTGCGGGCCGGGGACGCCGTCGACGTCGAGTTTCTTCTTGGTTTGAAATTCCTTCACTGCGGCGAGGCTCTTGTCATCGAGCTGCGCCGGATCCTCGCCGGGCGCGTGCTCGAGCTCGCCATGCTCGTGGAGCGCATGCAGCGCGAGGTTGACGTTGGGCATGCTCAGCGCCCAGGCAGCGAAGCTGGCCATCCGCTTGCGGGTAGCGGGATCGGCGTGCCCGGGGTGAGGGACCTTCTGGTCCTTCATGTACTTCGACTGGAAATCCTGGATGGCGGCCTGCGACTTCGCGTCGTTCACGTCCGAAGAATTTCCGGGGTCCACGCCGATCCAGCGCGCGATCCACAGCTGCTGCAGCTGCAGCTCGACTTCCACCTGGTGCGGCTGGACTTCGCCCTGCGCAGCGGCCTTGGGCTGCTCCTTGGGCGGAGGCTTCGCGGGATCCTGCTTCGCCGGCTCCGTCTTCTTCTCCTCCGCTTTCTTCTCCGTCTGCGCGCCCTGGACCGTCGGCGCGCTGCTCGGCATGGCCTCGACGGGCTTGCTCTTCACCGTCGTCACCGGCTTCGGCTTGGCCGGCTCGGCGGGCGCGGTCTTGTCGCCGGCTGTCAGCCACGGCTCGGGCGGCGTGACTCCATTGAGCCGCGCCACCATCACCTTGTCGATGCCGAGCTTGATGATCTCGCCCTTCTTGTTCTTCCAGGTCGCGGTGTAATCGACGATGGCGACCTGCTCCTTCGGCACGCCGAACGAGGTCCGGTCGATGTCTTCCTTCTTGATATGCCGGAGCGCGTACCAGTGGTACGGACTTGCGGCGTACTCCGGATAGGCCTTGGGATCGTCGATGATGCGGGCGAACATGTCTTTGCCTTCCACCTTCACGTACTTGCTGCCGTCAAACGTGAGGTAGCGCTTGTCCGCCTGCGGGTACTGCACCAGGTCGCCGCGCCGCATCTGCTTGTCGTCGACGGGAACACCAAGGTTGTGGATCACCACCGAGCCGGCGGAGTCGTTGATCCATTTCCAGTCGGTGAACAGGTTGGGGATCTTGTCGACGTAGTCCTGCTTGAACCGCGGTTTCCACCCGCCCGACTTGGTCTTGTACTCAACGGTGCCGAAGCTGTTGTGCAAGTCGAAGAAGAGATTGGTGAGTGGCTTCCCGCCGTCGTAGCGAGGATCGTAGGGTTCCCTCAAGGGGTAAGGCTTGCTCAAATCAACCGGGCGCGGATCGAGCGCCATGTAGATGGCGGTGGCGGTGAAGGGCGAGCAGTCGGTCTTCTTGTTGTCCGTCTTGGCCGGCCCGTTCTTCATCGTCACCAGGCGGCCGCTGCCGTAGCCGTACTCGTTGAGCTCGCGCAGGTATTCCCAGATGCGGACCAGCTTGGCGAGCCCGCCGTCGATGGTGGACTCCTGGAAAGGTCCCGGTTTCAAGTCGAGGTAATCGGTCATCGCGGACCTCAGCGGATGGTGAACCGGTAGGCGATTTCGGTGCCCTCACGATCCTCGTGCTGGATGGTGTGCGCCGCGAACGACTTGCCCCGCACGGTCAGGTTGTACACGCCCGCCGCGGCGAGCTCGTGGATGCAGCCCTCGCCGTCGGTGACCAGGTCGAATTCGGCGCCCTCTGCGCCCTTGACGTGGACCTTCTCGCCCTTGATCGGCGCGCGCGCGGCATCGAGAAGCTCGACCGAAAGCATCCAGTGCTCGGAGGAAGACGGCTCGTGCCGTTCGAGATCGTCGCCCAGCGAAGGCAGCTCCTCCTCGCCGGTCGGGTCGTTCTCGACGACGACGTGGTACTCCTTCTCCTGCGGCACCTTGGCCCGCAGCACGCCTTTCTCGTCGGTGACCACCGGCTCGCCCACCGGCTGTCCGGTGTGGGGGTCGTAGAGGCGGACGCGCTCGTTCGCCATCGGGGTGCCGCCCGCCGCCGTGAGCTGGATCTCGATGGCGTAAGCGTTGCCCTTCGTTTCGCCGGAACCGCCGGACTCCTGACCGGTGCCCGCGCCCTCCGCCCGGCCGGAGACCTTGCGAAATCGTGGATTGCCCTTGAGGCCGTTGACCACCAGCACGACGGCGTGGCCGGCGCGCAACACCACGCCCGCCTTGGCCTCGGCCAACTCGACCGCCTTCTGCTCGATTGCTTCTGCCATTTGCCCCCGCCCCTGGCCAACCAGAGTTTGCCATCGTTCGGGAGCCTCAGGCAATGCGCGAGCGGGCGGCTGCGGTGATCAGCCTCGCGGCGGTTCGAGCAGCAGCTTGCGCATCCGCTCCAGCGCCTGCTCGATCTTCTCCACGTAGCCGCTCTGCGCGCCCACCCGCTGGGCGGTGGAGAGCGTCTGCTCGTAGATGCGGATCGCCTTCTCGACGAGAGTCTTCACCCTTTTGCGGAGCTGTTCCTGGTAGAGCGCGCGCTGCGCCTCGGTGAGCCCGCGCGGCAGCGGCGCCTGCACCAGCTCGGTGTGGAGCTCCTCGTACATCTCGCCGATGCGGTAGCCCGCAGCCGTGGCCCACTCGCCGTCGCCGCGGCGGATGCTGCGCAGGTAGTGTCCCTGCGCCGAGAGGAGGAACTGCGCCTTCTTTTCCAGCGCGTCGCCGAGCGCCTTCTCGTCCATCGCCGCCGGATCGAGCCGCTCTTCGCGGAACGCGCCGCGGAAGGCCTCGCCGAGCCAGAACTCCGCCTGCGCGGGCAGCGCCGGATCGACCGGCTCCTCGCGATCGTTCTCGTAGACCTCGAGCGCCGATCGCAACAGGAGTTCGCCGTCGGGCGCGCGAACCGCCCTCGATGCGGCAGACCGCCTCCTGAACCATCGCCTTTGCCTTCGTCAGCACCGGCAGCCCGGGCCGCGCCGCAAGCTCGTGCAGCCGTTGCGCCGCCGCCGGAAGCCGTCCCAGCCTGTATTCGGCAAGCGCCGCGTGGAGCTGCGCGTCCGGCTCGTTTTCAACTCGAGGTACTTCTCGAACCGCTCCAGCGCCGCGGCGAATTGCCCCAGCCGTTCGCGCGCGAGCGCCGCGTTCCACAGCGCCGCCGGCCTGCTCGACGACGAGGGAAAGCTGCTCCAAAGCCGGTCGAAGTGCAGGACGGCCTTCTCGAAGTCGCCGGCCCTGGAAGGCGCGCGTCCCGACGTCGAAGAGGGTCGCATCGTCCATCTCGCCGAGCGGCAATTCCTGCGGCGGTCCGGCGGTGATCACCGTCGGCTCGCCGATCTCGATCCTGCGCGGCTCGCCGCGCGCCGCGCCCATGCGCGCAGGCGATTCCGACCAACGCCAGCAGCAGTTCAGGCTTGAGGCCTCGGGCCTGAAGCCTGAAGCCCGAAGCCTGAAGCCGGCGGCGCTGCCTGCGCCGCATCACCCCATCACCGTCACCACCAGCTTCCGATTCCTCGGCCCGTCGAACTCGCAGAAGTAGATCGCCTGCCAGGTCCCGATGGCGAGCTTCCCGCCTTGCACCGGGATCGTCTCCGAGAACCCGAGCACCGCCGCCTTCGCGTGCGCGTGCGCGTTGCCCTCTTCGTGCTTGTAGTACTTCTCGTTGCGGGGCACCGCCCGCTCCAGCGCGTTGAGGATGTCGGTCTGCACGTCCGGGTCGGTGTTCTCGTTGAGCGTCACCGCGCCGGTGGTGTGCCCGCAGAAGACCGAGCAGAGCCCGTTCTGCACGCCGCTCGCCGAGACGATGGCGCGCACGCGCTTGGTGACGTCGATCATCTCCGCCTTCCTGGTGGTGGGCAGCTCGATGGTCGCGGTGTGGATCATCACTCGCCTCCGTCATCTCCGAGGTAGCCGTCGATCTGCCACAGCCCGGCGAGATCATGCACGTCCTTGCGTAATCTGGGCACGCTGAAGAGCGGCGCGCCCGCCAGCGTGGCTCGCAGCCGCTCGACCTCGCGCCGGTCGAGGTCGGCGAGCGTAGCCTGGTCGGTCAGCGTCTGGCAGAGACGTTCCGAGAGCGCGGGCTCGCCGGCATCCTTGATCTGCGCGAGTTGCAGCGCTTCCTTGATCGCCGGCAGGTTGTCGGGCCCCCCGTGCCGCCGCGGATCGCGCTGCACGCGGTTGACCACCACGGCGGCGGTGCCGATGCCGTCGGCGGCGAGGGCCTTGTGGAAGAAGAGCGCCTCCTGGATGGTGAGCGGATTCGGGCTGGTCACCAGCACGAAGGCCGCCTCGCGGGAGATGAACAGCGCCTTGACCTTGGCCGCGCGCTCCTTGAAGCCCTGGTACATTCCCTCGAAGGCCATCATGAACGCGGTCAGGTCGCGGAGGAAGTCGGCGCCGGTGAAGCGCGCCAGCGTGCGCAGCGCGAGGCCGGCGGGCAAGGCCAGGAGCTTGAAGCCGGCTTTTCCCGCCCGCAGCATCGGGCCGAGGACGATCTTCATCGCGTTGTTGTCGAGCACGTCGAGGATGCGGCTCGAGGCGTGGAGGAAGTCCAGCGCATTGGAGGTTGGCGGCGTGTCGAGCACCACCACGTCGAAGCGCTTGGAATTGAAGAGCTCGTATACTTTCTCCATCGCCATGTACTCGAGGCTTCCCGCCATCGCGGTGGAGAGGGTCTGGTAGAGCTTGTTGGCGAGGATCGCCTCCGCTTGCTGCGGCGTGCGCGCCTGGGCCTTCACCAGCTCGTCCCAGGTGTGTTTGAGGTCGAGCATCATCGCCCACATCTCGCCGCGCGGCGAGAGTCCCGCCTGCGCGAAGAGCGATGGAGCGATGCGCGTCTCCTCGTTGCCCAGCTCCTTGAGCCCGAGCGAATTCGCCAGCCGCCGCGCCGGATCGATGGTGAGCACCAGCGCGCGCTTGCCGTCCATCGCCGCGCGCAGCGCCAGCGCCGCCGCGGTGGTGGTCTTGCCGACGCCGCCCGAGCCGACGCAGCAGATGATCTGGCGGCCGCGCAGGACCTCCTGCAGGGGTCTCACAAGACGCCCTCGATCGCCTGCCCGATCTTCTCGATGGCCTGCAGGCCGAAGCCGCGGTCGAAGAGGAACGGCACGGGCAGGAGCTTGCGCTGCACGGCTTCGCGCAGGACCGCTTCGTAGTGCAAGGACAGCGCCGCGCGCGACTCGTGGTTGTCGGCTGCTTCCCCCGCCGCCGC
>WNFI01120614.1_pt1 | contig 23938 bp, 26 predicted proteins | sample 5400471 | NCBI WGS metagenome assembly WNFI01 (sample SAMN13153348, study PRJNA577476) | soil metagenome | isolation source: 100 cm saprolite on Douglas fir-dominated hillslope | place: USA:California | collected 2013-09-17
AGAGCGCATCGAAGATGACCGCTGGCGCTGGCACGTGGGGCTCGACGTCGATGCGACGGCGATCCTGAACGCGTTGTATCGCGGAGAGGGCGTCGCCGCGGCCGAGCTCGAGCGGCTGGTGTTGCTCTTCCGGCTGGAGTTTCGCGATCCGCGAGAGGCGGCGGAGATGGCCGATCGTCCCGTGTACCTGGGGCTCGCGTGCCGCCCCGATCGCACCCTCAAGGTGAAGCCCCAGAACCTGCTCACCAACCTGCCGTTGCGCGCCTCGGGCGGGGCGGGGCGCGAGTAGAATCGAGGATTCGAGGAGGAAGTTGCCATGGCGGGCGCGATGCAGAAGACCGGTGCTTTCATGTTGAGCGAGGAAATCGAGATCCTGATGGCCGAGCGCCTGCGGCTGCTGCGCGTGGCCGGCGCGGCGGCGCAGTTCGTCGCCGTGATGGATGTGCGCAACGTCCCCGAGAAGGTCGCGACCGAGGCCGACATCCTCGCGGAGAGCGTCAATGCGCTCTCCGAGGACACGCTCAAGGACGCGCTCAACGCGATTTCCACCGCGAAATAGCCGGCGAGGAGGCGATATGAATCCCGATGCCTTCAACATGAGCATCCGCAAGTTCCTGAAGATGGTGGGTGTCCAGTCGCAACGCGAGATCGAGACCGCGGTGGAGCGCGCGATGGTCGCGGGAAAGCTCAAGGGCAACGAGGCGCTCCAGGCGAAGATGTCCCTCACCATCGACGGGGTGGCCCTGAACGTGTCCTTCGACGGCAAGATCGCGCTCGAGTGAGAGTGGGGCGCACGGGGAGGTGCGCGCCGTGAACGACGCATCGGGATCCGCGCCGGTCACGTACGCCGACGTCGCCGCCGCCGCCGCGCGACTCGAAGGCGTGGCGCACCGCACGCCGGTGGCGACATCCGCGCAATTCGACGCCCTCACCGGCGCGCAGGCTTTCTTCAAGTGCGAGAACCTGCAGCGCATGGGTGCCTTCAAGTTCCGCGGCGCCTACAACGCGTTGTCCACCCTCGGCGCGGAAGAGCGCCGCGGCGAAAACCGGGAGGAGATCGCGAGGAGGATCACCGAGCGCAATGGCGCAACGCTCGTGCCGCCGTTCGACCACCCCGCCGTGATCGCAGGTCAGGGCACCGCGGCGAAGGAGCTTCTCGAGGACGTGGGCCCGCTCGACCTGCTTTTCGTCTGCTGCGGCGGGGCGGGGCTGCTGTCGGGATGCGCCATCGCCGCCCACCATCTCTCCCCCGGGATCGGCATGATCGGCGTGGAGCCCGCCGCCGGCGACGACGCGGCGCGCTCGCTCAAGACCCGCACGCTGCAGCGCGTCGAGAATCCGCAGACGATCGCCGACGGCGCGCGCACCGAGTCGCTCGGCACGATCACCTTTCCGCTGGTGCTGCGCCACGTGCGCGACATCATCACGGTCACCGACGCCGAGCTCGTAGCGGCGATGAGTTTCCTCTGGGAGCGCATGAAGCTCGTCGTCGAGCCCACCGGGGCCCTCGCCACCGCCGGTGTGCTCTCGAAAGCGATCGACGTCCGCGACCGGCGCGTGGGAATCATCCTCTCCGGCGGCAACGTCGACCTGAAGGCCATCGCTTCACTTTTCGCGTGACGCTGCCGCGCGTTGGCGGCGGCGTGCCGCGGCGGGGAAGCGCCCCGGTGCGCGCGTTCGGCCGCGCGCTCCTGGCGCTCATGCGCTGGCGTGTCGAGGGCGAGTTGCCGGATCTCAAGAAATTCGTGATCGCGGTGGCGCCGCACACGTCCAACTGGGATTTCGTGGTCGGCATGGCCGTCATGTTCGCTCTCGACCTGAAACTCACGTTCATCGGCAAGCACACGCTCTTTCGCGGCCCCTTCGCGCCGATCCTGCGCTGGATGGGCGGGGTTCCCGTCGACCGGTCGAGCCCGCATGGCGTGGTGGGAGACGCGGTGCGCGCATTCGAGAGCGTCGATCAGCGTGTCCTGGCGATCGCCCCCGAGGGCACACGCCGGCGCGTCGAGCGCTTCAGGTCGGGATTCGTGCATATCGCGCGCGGGGCTGGCGTCCCGGTGCTCCTCGCCTCTCTCGACTATGCCGCGCGCTGCGTGCGCTTCGGACCGCTCATCGAGCCGGGCGCCGACGTCGATGCGGAGGTGCGTCGCATCGAAGCCTTGTTCTCCACAGTGCGCGGCAGGAATGCGCGGCGATAGGCCGCGCAGAGTCCCTTGTTGGTGCCGTCATGCACCAAAGTGTTCCGGGCCGAGGCGGACCGAGAACGACTGCCCGCGATTAAGTGGTTGAATTGCATGGCGTGCGTCGTTGGCACGTTTGCTGCAAAACGAAAACGTCGGCCTTGTGCCGACGTTTCTCCTCCGAGAGCGGTTTGCCCCACCGGTACCCCCGGTGGGGCTATTTTTTTTCCGCCGGGGGCGCCAACTATAATCCGAAGCATCCCTTCGCCTTCGTCCCGTGAGTCTCCTCGCTCTCCTCGCCTGCCTCCTCGCCCAGCATGCCTTCCCGCTGAAGGGGCGGCAGCCCTTGATGGCGTTCTACGGGCGCATGTGCCTTTCGGCGGCCAAGCGGCTGAATGCCGGGGACCGCAACTCCGGGATCCTCGCCTGGTTCGTGTTGATGGGCGCGATGATCGTTCCCGTAGCCCTGCTTGCGGCTGTCGCCGCGGCGATCCACACCGCGCTGCTATGGGCCATGGACGTCCTGTTCCTCTACGCGACGCTGCGATTCCTCGCCACGGTCCGCAGCCTGGCGGCGATCGAGAAGACGCTTGCCGAGCACCATCCTGGCACCGGCGCGAACCTGCTCGCGGAATGGCTCGCCGAGCCGGTCGCCACCGACGAGCCCGGCGCCATCGCCCGGCTCACCGCCGAGCAGGCGCTTCGCGAGGCGCACCAGGGAACTTTCGCGCTGCTCTTCTGGTTCCTGGTGCTGCCCGGGCCTCTGGGGCTGGTCTTCTATCCGCTGGCGCTGCGCGCCGCGCAAAGCTGGGAGCGCGTCGTCGAGCCCGATGAACGCGATTTCGGATGGTTCGCGGCGCGCGCCTTCCATTACGTCGACTGGATCCCGCAACGCCTCACCGCATTCACTTTCGCCGTCGTCGGCAACTTCGAGGACGCGCTCTTCTGCTGGAAATCCCAGGCGGCGCAATGGCTGCAGCCCGACGAGGGCATCGTGCTCGCGAGCGGAGCGGGAGCGCTGGGCGTGCGCTTGGGAGAACCCATTCCGGCCGCCGACGCCTTCGTAGCGCGTCCCGCGCTCGGCTCGGGGGAACCGGCGCGCGAGGACGCGCTGGCGAGTCTGGTGGGCCTCCTCTGGCGCGCCCTCGTCGTCTGGCTCGTCGCATATCTACTCGCCGCTTCCCTGCACATCGCCTAGGAGGACTCTTGGAGCTTCGCTTCGACCGTTTCTACCGCTACGCCGATCTGACCGCGATTCTCCACGGCTTCGCGAGACGCGACCCGGGCCTCTTCGCGATCGAGAGCATCGGCAAGAGCCACGAAGGACGCGATATCTGGGTGGTCACGGCGACCCGCGCGGCGAGCGGCCCGGCGGTCGACAAGCCCGCGTTCTGGATCGACGGAAACATCCACGCGGCGGAGCTCACCGCGTCGACGGCTTGCCTGTACTACCTGCACACGCTCGAACAGGGCTACGGCAAGAACGCGGAAATCACCCGCCTCCTCGACACGAGAGCGCTCTACGTTTGCCCGCGCATCAACCCCGACGGCGCGGAATGGGCGCTCGCCGACAAGCCGAAGTACATCCGTTCCTCGACGCGCCCCTACCCGTTCGACGAGGATCCCGTCGATGGCCTCACCGTCGAGGACATCGACGGCGACGGGCGCATTCTCTCGATGCGCATCCCGGATCCCAACGGAGCGTTCAAGGCGCATCCCGACGACGCGCGCCTCATGACCCCGCGCGAGCCGGCGGAATACGGCGGTGAGTATTGGCGCGTGATTCCCGAAGGCACGCTCGTGAATTTCGACGGCGTGGAGATCCGCGTCAATCGCGATAAGCAAGGGATCGACCTGAACCGCAACTTCCCCTCGGGATGGCGGCAGGAATTCCAGCAGGTCGGCGCCGGGCCCTATCCGACCTCGGAGCCGGAGGTGCGCTCCGTGGTCGACTTCATCGTGAAGCATCCGAACATCGGCGCGGGCGTGAGCTTCCACACGCACAGCGGCGTGATCCTGCGGCCCTTCGCGAGCGAGCCCGACGACAACATGCCTGCCGAGGACCTGTGGCTGTACAAGCTTTTCGGCAAGAAGAGCACCGAGCTCACGGGCTATCCCAACATCTCGATCTTCCACGACTTCAAGTACCACCCCAAGCAGGTGATCACGGGCGGCTTCGACTGGATCTACGAGCACCTCGGGCAGTTCTTCTGGACCGTCGAGATCTGGGCGCCGGCGAAGGAAGCCGGCATCGAGGGCTACCACTTCATCGACTGGTATCGCGAGCACCCGGCCGAGGACGACCTGAAGCTGCTGCGCTGGAGCGACAAGGAGCTGGGCGGCGAAGGCTACATCGCGTGGTATCCGTTCGACCATCCGCAGCTCGGCCGCGTGGAGCTGGGGGGTTGGAACAAGCTCCAGGTGTTTCGCAACCCGCCGGCGAAGTACATCGAGCGCGAAGTGAGGCGCTTTCCCGGATGGCTCTCGTGGCAGGCGATGACGCTGCCGAAGCTCGAAGTGCTGAAGGCCGAGGCGCGCTCGCTCGGGGGCGATGCCTGGAAGGTGCGCCTCGCGGTCCAGAACACGGGCTATCTTCCGTCGTACGTCACCAAGCGGGCGCTCGAGCGCAAGATGATGCGCGGCGTCGTGTACGAGATCTTGCTTCCGAAAGGCGCGCAGCTCGTCGCGGGAAAGCGCCGCGTCGAAGGCGGCCAGCTCGAGGGGCGCGCCAGCAAGCCGACCCTGCAGGCATTCCTGCCCAACCTCGAGGTCACCGGCGACCGCGGGCAGTGCGAGTGGACGGTCAAGGCCCCCGCCGGCACGCGCCTCGAGGTGGCCGCGCGCCATGACCGCGCCGGCCGCGTCGCGGAGAAAATCGTCCTGGAGTGAGCGCGGCACCGCGAAAGTGCTAGGCTAAGTCGTCTCCGCCGCAACGGAGGTGAACCATGTCCGCCATTCGACCCGCCGCCGTGGCAGGCTCCTTTTATCCGGGTGATCCTTCGGCGCTCGCCGCCGAAGTGGCCGCCTATCTCGCCGAGGCGTCCTCGGCCGCCGGCGCACGCGCCCCCAAGGCCATCATCGCGCCGCACGCGGGCTACATGTACTCCGGCGCCATCGCGGGGTCGATCCATTCGCGCCTGTCCCCGTTGCGCGGAATCGTCCGCCGCGTCGTGCTGGTCGGCCCCGCCCACCGGGTCTACGTGAGCGGCGCCGCGGTTCCCGCCACGCACGCGTTCGCTTCTCCATTGGGCACGGTGGCGCTCGATCTCGAGGCGATCGACGCGTTGCGCAAGCTGCCTTTCGTCGAGGTGAGCGAACGGGCGCATGCGCTCGAGCATTCGCTCGAGGTTCACCTGCCTTTCCTGCAGTCGGTGCTGGGGACCTTCACTCTCGTTCCCGTGGTCGTGGGTGACGCCGACCCGCGGCAGATGGCGCTTCTCTTCGACACCGTCTGGGGCGGGAAGGAGACCGTCATCGTGGTGAGCTCCGACCTCTCGCACTACCATTCCTACGATTCGGCGCGCGGACGCGACCGCCACACGGCGCGCGCGATCCTCAATCTCGAGGCGCGCCTGGTGCCGGAGGAGGCGTGCGGCGCCGCTCCGATCAACGGCTTGCTCGAGGCCGCGCGCGAGCGTCATCTCGCGGCGGAGCTCGTCGACCTGCGCAATTCCGGGGATACCGCGGGCGGCCTCGATCGCGTGGTCGGGTATGGAGCGTTCGCTTTTACCGAGCCGGCTGCGGCCCATGCCCGATAGCGATCGCCGCGGCTGCGTGCTGATCGCGATCGCGCGCGAGTCCCTCGCCGCCGATCCCGCGCCGGCTCCGTGCGCGTGGAGCGACGATTGGCTGCGCGAATACGGCGCGAGCTTCGTCACCCTGAGGCTCGACGGTGAGCTGCGCGGGTGCATCGGCTCGATCGATCCGCGCCGCGCCCTGGGCGACGACGTGGCGCACAACGCGCATTGCGCGGCGCATCGCGATCCGCGTTTTCCGCCGGTCGCCGCGGGGGAGCGCGATTTCCTGCAGGTCGAGGTCTCGGTGCTGTCGCCGCGCCGCCGCATCCCCGCGGCGAGCGAGAGCGACGCGCTGGCGCAGTTGCGTCCGGGCATCGACGGGCTCCTCCTGCAGTTCAAGGATTTCAGCGCGACTTTCCTTCCCCAGGTCTGGGACAACATCCCCAATCCCCTCGATTTCCTCATGGAGCTGCGCCGCAAGGCGCGGCTTCCGGCGCGCTTCTGGCATTCCGAGCTCGAGCTCTCGCGCTATACCGTGGAGAAATACCGATGACCGCGCGACTGCCCGAAGACTTCGGGGGAGCGCTTCATCCCGGCCGCTGGTGGCATCGCCTCGACGATGGGCGCATCCAATGCGACCTGTGCCCGCGCGATTGCCGGCTCCACGAGGGCCAGCGCGGCGCGTGCTTCGTGCGCGCGCGGGTGGGCGACGCGATGGTGCTCACGACCTACGGGAGATCGTCGGGATTCTGCGTCGACCCGATCGAGAAGAAGCCGCTCAACCATTTCCTGCCGGGCAGCGCGGTTCTTTCTTTTGGCACCGCGGGCTGCAATCTCGCCTGCAAGTTCTGTTTGAGCCCGGGAACCTGGATCGCGACCCAGGATGGGATGCGCCGCATCGGTGAACTGTTCGACGCGTGCTCGGAAACGATGCGGCTCGGCGGCGGCAGCGTCGGTTTTCCCACAGGCGTCAATGTCTGGACGCACCATGGGCAGCAAACCGAGGTCACCAAATTTTTTACGCGGCCATTTACGGGGGATCTCGTGTCGCTCAGGGCGGCCTCCTGCCCTCCGATCCTCGTCACTCCCAACCATGGCATTTTCGCGGCTCACCGGACGGATCTTGGGACGATCGAGAAAATACCCGCCGGACAGCTCACGACCGACCACTACCTTGTCGTACCCAAGCGCAAGCCTGGTAGGTCCGAGGTCACCATCTCCCCGAGGCAGTGGCTTGCCGGTCTCGACACTCCGACACGTGCGGCACGGCCGCGGCGGATTGAAACGTCTCGCCTCGCGGACGCGCTGCGCATGGACGGCACGTCGGGCGAGGTCGGCGCGGCGCTCGGCTACCACCCCTCCTACGTGCGCAAGTTGAGAAGCCAGCTTGCACAGGGAGCGCTGGCGTCTTGCGAAGGGCGCCGGGAAGTAACGCTGGCGGCTCAGGACGGGCGGGTACGTTTCCTGGGTGAGAAGGGTGAGGGCGTGCCCGAGTCGCTGGCGCTCACGCCGGATCTCGCGTGGCTGCTGGGTATTTTCTGCGCCGAGGGCGCGATTACCAGCGCGCCAAATCGCCCCAATTCGTTCCGCGTCTCGTTCTGCTTCGGTCCGCACGAAGAGGAGCTCATAGCGCGTACCGCGCGGCTGCTCGCGGAAACGTTCCATGCCCGACCTCTGATCATTTCGCGCCGGACTACGGTGACGGTCGAGATCGGCCACACGTCGGTTGCGCGCCTCTTCGAAGCGCTCTGCGGACGCGGCGCGCACGGCAAGCAAGTCCCACCACCCGTATTGAGCGCACCGCCGCGGGTTATTCGCGCATTTCTCGAGGGCTACCTGGCGGGCGACGGTCATCGCACGGCGACGCATGCGGTGGGCCTCACGGTATCCGAGCGGCTGGCATTGGGATTGTTCGAGCTCGGCCTGCACCTTGGAATGTTGCCCACCTATTTCGAGCACACACCGGAACCGACCAAGGAGATCGAGGGCCGCATCGTCTCCCAGGGCAAGTGCTACATCGTCAAGTACCTGCGCAAGCGCCTTGACCCCGGCTTCGATACACGGCCCGAGCGTTCTCGCTCACGCGAAACGGAGGACTATTTCCTGGTTCCGTTGCGTCGCGTCGAGAGCGTCCCGTATTCAGGGCCGGTCTATAACCTCGAAGTCCAGGATTCGGACCATTCCTACGTGGCGCCATTCCTCGCTGTCGCCAACTGCCAAAACTGGGATATCTCGAAGTCGCGCGACATGGACAAGCTGATGGACGAGGCTTCCCCCGAGGCGATCGCGCGCGCCGCGGTCGAATCGGGGTGCCGCAGCGTCGCATTCACGTACAACGACCCGGTGATCTTCGCCGAGTACGCGATGGACGCCGCCGATGCATGCCGCGAGGCGGGCATCCTGACTGTGGCGGTGACCGCGGGATACATCTCGCCCGAGCCGCGGCGCGAGTTCTACGCGAAGATGGACGCCGCCAACGTCGACCTGAAGGGGTTCACCGACGAGTTCTACGTGAAGCTGACCGGCTCGCGCCTGGCGCCCGTGCTCGATACGCTCGCCTACCTCGAGCACGAGACCGACGTGTGGTACGAAATCACCACGCTCCTCATCCCCGGGAAAAACGATTCGGACGCGGAGATCCGCGCCGAGAGCCAATGGATCTTCCGCGAGCTCGGCCCCGACGTGCCGGTGCATTTCACCGCGTTTCATCCCGACTACAAGATGACCGACCTGCCGCCGACGCCCGCCTCGACATTGAAGCGCGCACGGCGCATCGCGATCGACGAGGGATTGCGCTACGTCTACACGGGTAACGTGCACGACCTGGAGGGCGGAACGACGTTCTGCGCGGGATGCGGCGGCGCATTGATCGTGCGGGACTGGCACCGCATCGAGTCCTATCGGCTCACCGCCGACGGAAACTGCCCCGATTGCGGCGCCGCAATTCCCGGGCGCTTCGAGTCCTTCGACAAGCGCCGCCAATTCGGCCGGCGCCGGATTCCGGTCTCGATCAGTCGAGACTAGCTATTTCTTCCAATCGGGATGCTGCTCGTGCAGCTCGCGGTGCTGCTCGATCAGCACCTGGTAGAACGACAGTCGCTCCGCGCTGATCTCCTTCTTCTTCACCGCGGCGATGATCGCGCATCCCGGCTCCGAAATATGCGCGCAGTCGTTGAACTTGCACGCCCCGAGGTACGGGCGGAATTCGCGCATCGCTTCGCCGATCTGGTCTTCGGTCAAATGGAAGAGCCCGAAGGACTGGAAGCCCGGCGTGTCGATGATGGAAGTGTCCTTGTCGAGGCGATAGAAGCGCGAGAAAGTGGTCGTGTGCGCGCCGGTGTCGCGCGTGGCGGTGAGCTCCCCCACGCGCGCCACGTCGCTCAGCACCAGCGCGTTCACCGTCTTCGACTTGCCCATGCCGCTCTGGCCGACGAGCAGGGTGAGCTTCTTCTCCAGGTGCGGGAGCAGCGGGGCGACGTCGAACTTGGCCGACATGCTGATCACCGTGTAGCCGATGCGTTCATAGGGATCGAGCTTCTTGCGCGCCTCGGCGTGCTCGGGCAGGTCGGACTTGTTGAGGGCGATCACCACCGGGATGCGCGCGGCGTCGCACGCGACGAGGCTCATGTTGAGGAAGGCCTCGCTGAAGGGCGGCTTGGGCGCCAGCAGGATCACGACCTGGTCGACGTTGGCCGCGAGAGTCTTCTCGCTCCACTGGTCGGAGCGAAACAACAGGTTGCGGCGCGTTCCCACGCGCTCGATCGAGCCTTGCGCGGAACCGGTGAGGCGCACCTCGACGAAGTCGCCGCACGTCGCGTCCTGCTTCCTGCCCTTGCGCGTGCACACGACCTGGCGGCGGTCGGCGAATTCCACCAGGAACTCGCGCCCGAAATCCGCGATGACCCGCCCCTCGACGACGACCTGTTGTTCCCGTTCCCGCCTGGTCGTCATCCCGCGCGGCTATAGGTCGAACAGCGCGTCGAGCTTCGCCGCGCAGATGAAGTCATTCTCCGAAAGCCCGTTGATGGCGTGGGTCACATAGGAGACGCGGCACTGGTTGTAGCCGACGAGCATGTCCGGGTGGTGGTCCTCGCGATGCGAGATCCACGCCGCGGCGTTCACGAACGCCATCGTCTCGTAGTAGTTCTTGAAGCGGTAGGTCTTGGCGATCATTGCGCCGTCGAGCGCCCAGCCGTCGAGCCCCTTCAGCATCGGGGCGACCTGTTGCGGCGTGAGCGGCGCCACGCCGCCCTCGCAGGGCTTGCATTTCTTGCGCGCGAGATCGTTCATGGGATGGCCTTTTGCAGGTGGGCGATGCGCAGGGCCGCCGGGGGATGCGAATCATACACCAGCGAATGCAGCGGGTCGGGCGTGAGCGTGGCGGCGTTGTCGCGATAGAGCTTGGCGAGCGCGCTCACGAGGTCCGCCGCCGAAGCATGGGCCGCGGCGAACGCATCGGCCTCGAATTCCTGGCGGCGCGCGATGAGACTCGCGAAGGGCTGGAACGGGAAAGTGAACACCGGCACGATGAGCGCGAAGCCCGCGAGCACCGCGCCGATCCGGGGAGCGTCGAGGTGCAGCGCCTGGTAGAACGCGGGCTCGCGATAGAGCCAGCCGAGGATCCCCAGGAGCAGCAGCGCGAGGGCGAAGCGCACCGTGAGCAGCCGCGGGATGTGGCCGCGCGCGAAATGGCCGAGCTCGTGGGCGAGGACCGCCTCGATCTCGGAGGGCGTGAGCCGGTCGATCAGCGTGTCGAAGAAGACGATGCGCTTGTTGGTGCCGAATCCGGTGAAGTACGCGTTGCCGTGGCTCGAGCGCCGCGAGCCGTCCATCACGAAGAGTCCCTTGGCGTGGAAGCCGCAGCGCTCGATGAGAGCCTCGATGCGACAGCGCAATTCGCCTTCCTCGAGCGGCGTGAAGCGGTTGAAAAGCGGCGCGATCCAGCGCGGAAAGACCATGACGAGCACGAGCGTGAAGCCGATCCACGCGAGCCACGTATAGAGCCACCAGAGGCCCCCGGCGGCCTCCACCAGCCAGAAGACCGCGAGAAGCAGCGGCGTGCCCAGCGCCAGGGAAAGGGCCGCGCCCTTGAGCACGTCCGCGGCGAAGAGGGCCGGGGTCGTGCGGTTGAAGCCGTATCGCGCCTCGATCACGAAAGTGCGACCGATGTCGAATGGAAGGGCGACGGCGGTGGTCACGGCCATGAGCCCGAACACCGTCGCGAGATGGCGCACGTAGCCTTCGCCGAACCAATCGCGCGACAACGCATCGATGGCGGCCAGCCCGCCGCCCAGCGTGAGCGCGAAGAGCAGCACTCCATCGACGGTGAGCGTCTCGACGAGCCCCAGGCGCTGCTTGTCGAGCGTGTAGTCGGCCGCCTTGCGGTGCGCTTCGAGCGGAATGAAGGCTGCGAAGTCGGCGGGCACCGTGTCGCGATGCTTCGCCACGTGCCGCATCTGGCGGATGGCGAGCCATGTGCGCCAGCCGAGCGCGGCGAGCACGAAGACGGCGAACACGATGGAGAAGGTGGCGGCGCTCAAGCTGGCTGCTCAGCTCCCAAGCATTTGGAAAGACCGCAATGCCGTGACACAATCGGCGCGACCCGAGAAACCCGCAAGCGAAGGCTCAAGTGGCACAGGACAAGACCCCGCTGGTCTGGATAGACATGGAGATGTCGGGCCTCGTTCCCGACCGTGACCGCATTCTCGAGGTGGCGATGGTCGTGACCGACGCCGATCTCAACACCATCGCCGAGGCGCCCGTCTACGTGCTGCACCAATGCGAGGAAGTGCTCGAAGGGATGGATTCCTGGAACAAGTCCACCCATGGCCGCTCGGGTCTGGTCGACAAGGTGCGCCTCTCGACCTTGGACGAAGTCGAAGTCGAGGCCCGGCTTATCGAATTTCTCAAGCCGATCGTGGCCTCGGGCGTGGCGCCGCTCGCCGGCAACACCGTCCACCAGGATCGCCGCTTCATGGCGCGCTACATGCCCGCTTTCGACGCCTATCTGCACTACCGCATCGTCGACGTTTCCACGCTGAAGGAGCTCGCGCGCCGCTGGCGTCCCGACGTGCTGCAGGGTGTCGCGAAAGAGGGGCGCCACGAGGCGCTCGCCGACGTCTACGAGTCGATCGAAGAGCTGCGGCACTATCGCCGGCACTTTCTCAACGCCGATCCTCCCGCCGGCGCGGCCTGAAGGGCCGCTTCAGGGTTCGCGCGCCCAGTCGCGCGAGCGCTCGACGGCGCGCTTCCACGCTGCGAGGCGCTCCCCCGCGGCCGCGCGCGAGAGCGCGGGCTCGAAAACGCGATCGCGCGACCAGAGCGACGCGATCTCGGCTTCATCCTTCCAGAATCCGACGGCGAGCCCCGCGAGGTACGCGGCGCCGAGCGCCGTGGTTTCCGTGACGCGCGGCCGCACCACCGGAACGCCAAGCAGGTTCGCCTGGATCTGCATGAGGAGATTGTTGGCGGTCGCCCCGCCGTCGACGCGCAGTTCGGTCAGGGCGATCCCGGAGTCGGCGGCCATCGCCTCGATCAGCTCCGCGCTCTGGAAGGCGATCGCTTCGAGCGTGGCGCGCGCGAGGTGCGCCCGCGTGCTTCCCCGGGTGAGCCCGACGATGGTGCCGCGCGCATGCGGATCCCAGTACGGCGCACCCAGCCCCGAGAGTGCCGGCACGAAGCAGACGCCTCCCGCGTCGGGCACGCTGGCCGCCACCGCCTCGATGTCGGAGGAGCGCGCGAGAAGCCCCAGGCCGTCGCGCAGCCATTGAACCGCGGCCCCGGCGATGAAGACGCTGCCTTCGAGCGCGTAGCTTGCGCGCCCGTTGCGCTGCCACGCTACGGTCGTGAGCAACCGGGCGCGCGAGGCGGCCGGCTTGTCTCCGGTGTTCATGAGCAGGAAGCAGCCCGTCCCGTACGTATTCTTTGCCATTCCCGGCTTGTGGCAGGCCTGACCGAAGAGAGCGGCTTGCTGGTCGCCCGCGATCCCCGCGATCGGGATGCCGCGCGGAAGGCCCTCGCAAGCGCTGTCGGCCACCCGGCCGCTCGAGGCGACGACTCGGGGAAGCACCGCGCGCGGAATGTCGAGGATCGCGAGCAGCTCGTCGTCCCAGTCGAGCGTGTGGATGTCGAAGAGGAGCGTTCGCGAGGCGTTGCTCGCATCGGTGACGTGCGCCGCGCCTTCCGAGAGCTGCCAAACGAGCCATGCATCGACGGTGCCGAACGCGAGCTCGCCCTTGCGCGCCCGCTCGCGCGCGCCGGGAACGTTCTCCAGCAGCCAGGCGAGCTTGGTCCCCGAGAAGTAGGCGTCGAGGAGCAGCCCGGTTTTCGCGGCGAAAGTGGCTTCGTGCCCCGCCTGTCGCAGAGCGTCACATCGGGACGCGGTGCGTCGGTCCTGCCAGACGATCGCGTTGGCCACCGGAGCGCCTGTGGCGCGATCCCAGAGCACCGTCGTCTCGCGTTGGTTGGTGATGCCGATGGCGCCCACGTCCCGGGGCGAAAGACCGGCCAAAGCGAGGGTCTGGGAGGCGACTTCGCGCTGGGTACGCCAGATTTCGAGGGGGTCATGCTCGACCCAGCCCGGGTGAGGGAAAATCTGGCGGAATTCTTGCTGCGCAGACCCAAGGATGCGACCATCGTGGCCGAAAGCGATGGCGCGCGAGCTCGTCGTACCCTGGTCGAAGGCGAGGATGGCCTTCATCGAATTTGAGGCGGCTGGCTCCCGCCTTTGGATTTGCGGCGATCATACGTTAAAATTCCGGACATACAGCCGGAATCTCAGCCGGAATCACAGGAGTGTTCCGTGGGACTTCTAGACGATCTCAAGAAACAGGCAGACGCGCTCAAAGCACAGGATGTCGACAAGACGGAGAGCCTACGCTCGACCGCGGTGGCGGTCGACCACGCGCTGCGCCGCGCATTCCTCTACCTGAACGACCTCGGCAAGCAGCTGAACGTCGTGCAGATGCCCAGCCCCTTCGTTTTCGACCTGCCGACTTTCGGCAAGATCGAGGGACTGATCATCAAGGATTTCTTCTGCGACTTCCGTTCCAAGCATTTCATCGATAAGGACTACTACGGCGAAGTTCACGTGGCCTATCGCGCCTGGTCCGACAAAGTCCTCACGATCAAGAAGGGCCCGGACGACATGGAGAAATTCCGTGACGTCCTGTGGCAGTCGAACATCGAGCACCAGAGCGAGCAGTTCCGCAACGAGCGCAAGGTGATCACGCACGAGGTCTTCAAGGTCAAGTGCGACTTCCGCGTGCAGGCGAAGATCGACGGCGACCACGAGACCGGGCGGCTGAAGATCGTCACCAAGAACGTCGGCGGTTTCGCGGTCGACCTCTTCAACGTGCTTGCGCAAGAGGTGGGCGACACCGGAGTCGAGGAATTCGCCAAGTACTTCATCGGGCGGCCCAACAAGTGGGAAGAGATCTGGAAGCGCTCGATGCTGAACGCGCGGCCCACGGCCACCATGGCCCCCAAGCCGAAGACCGATCCCCAGTACGTGATCCACAAGACGCCCGAAGCCGCGCCGGCCGCCGAGAAGCGCGGCCTGCTGGGCGGGCTGAAATCGATCCTCAAGAAGGATTCGTAGCCTTCCCTTTCGCGGAGAATCGCCGTGCCACGTCTTCAGGTCCTGGTCGGCACGCGCAAGGGGTTGTTCATCCTTGCCGCCGACAAAGGGCGGCGCTCCTGGTCGATCGACGGCCCGCATTTCCTGGGACAGGTCGTCAACCACGCCGTCCTTGATCCTCGCGACAAGCGAACGCTCCTCGCAGCGGTGAAGGCGGGCCACCTCGGGCCTACCGTGTTTCGCTCGGAGGACCTCGGCAAGTCGTGGGCCGAGGCCGCGGCCCCGCCCGCGTTTCCCAAGGCCCCCGCCGGCGAGAGCGGCGAATCGGTGGGCCACGTCTTTTGGCTCGCTCCCGGGCATTCCACGGAAAAGGGACGCTGGTACGCCGGCACTTCTCCCCAGGCGCTGTTCGCCTCCGACGACGGCGGGCGCAACTGGAAGGGTATCGAGGGCTTCAACGCGCATCCCGACCGGCGCAAGTGGATCGGCAGCCCCCAGGACGCGCCGCCCGACGGGGGCACGTTGCATTCCATCAATGTCGATCCGTTCGATGCGAAACATCTGTACATCGGGTTGTCTGCCGGGGGAGTGTTCGAGAGCTGCGACCGGGGAGCGACCTGGACGCCCCTCAACGCGGGAACCGCGGCCGACTTCCTTGCGGATCCGAACGCGACTTACGGGCACGATCCGCACTGCCTCCGCGTGCACCCGAAGGTTCGCGATGTCGTGTACCAGCCGCATGCCGAAGAAGACCGGCGATATCGGCTTCCCGATGGTGCTGCATCCGCGCGATCCGAAGACCGCATGGGTCTTCCCGATGGATGGCGCAACGGTGTGGCCGCGCATGCCCATCGGCGGCAAGCCCGCGGTCTACGCGACACGCGACGCGGGCGCGACCTGGCAACGGCACGACAAAGGCTTGCCGCCCGCGCACGGCTGGTTCACCGTGAAGCGCCAGGCGATGAACGCGGACGCGCTCGATCCCGCGGGGCTCTACTTCGGCACCACCGGCGGAGAAGTCTGGGCGAGCTTCGACGAGGGCGCGAGCTGGCAATGCCTTTGCCTGCACCTGCCCCATATCTATTCGATCGAGACCGCGCTCACCGCGTGAAGGTCCTGCTGCCCACGCCCCTCGCCGACTACACCGCGCACCGGCGCGAAGTGGAGGCGGAGGGGGCGACGCTCGCCGAGCTCTTGCGCGACCTCGACCGGCGCTATCCGGGGCTGCGCTTCCGCGTCATCGACGAGCAGGACGCGATCCGAGCGCATATCAAGATCTTCGTGAACCGGGTGCAGGCCCCTTCGATCGCGCTGGAACTCGGGCCCGCCGACGAGGTGCTCGTTGTCGCAGCCCTGTCAGGTGGCTGATGTACCATTGCCCGACAATTAGAACGAGGAGATCCTATTCATGTTTCGCACTTCCCTCATCGCAGGCATCGCGCTTGTTCTCGCGGCCGCGGGCGCCCGGGCGCAGACCGAGATCCAGTTCTGGCATTCGATGGGAGGCGCGCTCGGCGACAAGGTGAACGAGCTCGCCAGCAACTTCAACAAGACCCAGACGGATTACAAGGTCGTCCCCAGCTACAAGGGGCAGTATCCCGAGTCGATGACGGCGGCGATCGCCGCGTTTCGCGCCGGCAATGCGCCGCACATCCTGCAGGTGTTCGAGGTGGGCACGGCGACGATGATGGCCGCCAAGGGCGCCATCGTCCCGGTCGCCAAGGTGATGAAGGACGCCGACGAGCCGTTCAATCCCAAGGTCTACTTGCCGACGGTCGCCGGTTACTACACCGATTCGAAGGGCAACATGCTGTCGTTTCCCTTCAACAGCTCGACGGTGGTCTTCTACGTGAACAAGGACGCGTTCAAGAAGGCGGGTCTCGACCCGAACAAGGCGCCGAAGACGTGGAAGGAGTTCGTCGCCGCAGCGGAAAAGTTGAAGGCATCGGGCCACCCGTGCGCGTACACGACGAGCTGGCCCGCGTGGACCCACATCGAGAACTTCTCCGCCTGGCATAACGTGCCCATCGGCACTCGCGAGAACGGCATGGCGGGGCTCGACACCGAATTCAAGATCAACTCGCCGCTGCACGTAAGGCACATCGCCATGCTCGGCGATCTCGCCAAGCGCGGCATGTTCAGCTACGCGGGACGCCAGAACCAGGGCGCGGCCAAGTTCATCAGCGGCGAGTGCGCCATGCTCACCGAAAGCACCGGGGGGCAGGCGAACATCCGCCGGGGTGCCAAGTTCGACTGGTCGGTAAATTACCTGCCTTACTATGACGACGTCCCGGGCGCACCGCAGAACTCGATCATCGGCGGCGCCTCGCTCTGGGTGATGGGCGGCAAGACCAACAACGCCTACAAGGGAGTGGCGAAATTCCTCTCGTACCTGTCGCGGCCCGAGGTGCAGATGGACTGGCACACGAGCACCGGCTACGTGCCGATCACGACCGCGGCCTACGAGATGACCCGCAAGTCCGGTTTCTATGAGAAGAACCCGGGCGCCGATCTCGCGGTCAAGCAGCTCACCTTCAAGCCACCGACGGCCAACTCGAAGGGCCTGCGTTTCGGCAACTATGTCCAGGGCCGTGAGGTCATCGAGGAGGAGATGGAAGCCGTGTTCTCCGGCAAGAAGGATGCGAAGTCCGCACTCGACGAGGCGGTGAGGCGCGGCGACGAGATCCTGCGCAAGTTCCAGTCCGCCAACAAGGGCTGAGACAGGGAAGGGAAAAGGGGCCGTCGGGCCCCTTTGCACCGCGGCGATGGAAAAGCGCGTCGTCTTCCGGTCTGCGTGGATGCCCTACGCGCTCCTCGCCCCGCAGATCGCGGTGACGCTGGTGTTCTTTTTCTGGCCCGCCGGGCAGGCGGTCTACTATTCGTTCCTGCAGCAGGACCCGTTCGGGCTCAGCACCGAATTCATCTGGTTCCGCAACTACGTCGAGCTCTTCAACAGCTCGCACTATCTCGATTCGTTCCGCATCACCGCGATCTTCAGCGTGTCGGTCGCCGTCGCCGGCATTCTCATTTCCCTGTTGCTCGCCACGATGGCGGACCGCGTGCTGCGCGGGGCGCTCGCATACAAGACGATGCTCATCTGGCCCTACGCGGTCGCCCCTGCCGTGGCGGGCGTGTTGTGGGCCTTCCTCTTCGCGCCGTCGATCGGAATCGTCACCTACTTCCTGCGCCGCATGGGCGTGGACTGGAACTGGATCGTCGACGGCGACCAGGCGATGCTCCTCATCGTGATCGCCGCGACCTGGAAGCAGATCAGCTACAACTTCCTCTTTTTCCTCGCCGGGCTGCAGTCCATCCCGCGCTCGCTGATCGAGGCGGCCGCGATCGACGGCGCGACCCCCTTCCGGCGCTTCTGGAGCATCGTCTTCCCGCTCCTTTCGCCGACGACGTTCTTCCTGCTCGTGATCAACATCGTCTACGCGTTCTTCGACACGTTCGGCGTGGTCGACGCGACCACCCAGGGCGGGCCCGCGGGAACCACTCAGATCCTGGTCTACAAGGTGTACTACGACGGCGTGAAGGCCGCCGACCTGGGAAGCTCGGCGGCGCAGTCCGTGATCCTCATGTTCATCGTGATCACGCTCACCGTCGTGCAGTTCAAGTTCGTCGAGAAGAAAGTGCAGTACTAGTGGTCGAGAACCGGCCGATCGCCGACTTCGTCGCGCACCTCACGCTCATCATCGGCGTGGTTCTGGTGGCGTTTCCGCTGTACGTGACCTTCGTCGCCTCGACGCTCACCTACGATCAGATCATCACGGTGCCGATGCCGCTGCTCCCCGGCGATCAGATGATCGAGAACTACTCGCAGGTCCTCGCCGCGGGATCGACCAAGGGGTCCGCCGCGCCGGTCTCCCAGATGCTGCTGAACAGCTTCATCATGGCGATGGCGGTGGCGCTCGGAAAGATCGCGATCTCCATCCTCTCCGCCTTCGCCATCGTCTACTTCCGCTTTCCCGGGAGAAATCTCTTCTTCTGGATGATCTTCGTCACGTTGATGCTGCCGATCGAGGTGCGCATCATCCCGACGTTCAAGGTCGCCGCCGATCTCGGGCTGCTCGATTCCTACGTAGGCCTCACGCTGCCGCTCATCGCCTCGGCGACCGCGACCTTCCTCTTCCGCCAGTTCTTCCTCACCATCCCCGACGAGCTCGCGGAGGCCGCGCGCATCGACGGGGCGGGACCGCTGCGGTTCTTCTGGGATGTCGTGCTGCCCCTTTCCAAGACCAGCATCGCCGCGCTCTTCGTGATCCTCTTCATCCTCGGCTGGAACCAGTACCTCTGGCCGCTGCTCATCACGAGCCAGGAGTCGATGTCCACCGTGGTGATCGGCATCAAGCGCATGATCGCGGGCGGCGACGCATCGAACGAATGGAACCTCATCATGGCGACCGCGATGCTGGCGCTCCTCCCGCCGGCTCTGGTCGTCGTGCTGATGCAGAAATGGTTCGTGAAGGGCCTCGTCGAGACCGAGAAATAGATATGGCCGAAATCCACCTGAGAGGCGTCAAGAAAACGTACCTCAAGCTGCAGGTGATCCACGGCATAAACGTGGACATCGCCGACGGTGAATTCATCGTGATCGTCGGCCCCTCCGGATGCGGCAAGTCCACGCTGCTCAGGATGATCGCCGGGCTCGAGACCATCAGCGAGGGCGAGATCGTGATCGGCGGGCGTGTCGTGAACAACGTCGAGCCCAAGGACCGCAACATCGCGATGGTGTTTCAGAACTACGCGCTCTATCCGCACATGAGCGTCTACGAGAACATGTCGTACGGCCTGCGCATCCGGCGCATGCCGCCCGCGGAGATCAACGAAAGGGTGCAGCGCGCGGCGAAGATCCTCGAGCTCTCGAGCTTCCTCGACCGCCGGCCGCGGCAGCTCTCCGGCGGCCAGCGGCAGCGCGTGGCGCTGGGACGTGCCATCGGGCGCGAGCCGGCGGCGTTTCTCTTCGACGAGCCGCTGTCGAACCTCGACGCCAAGCTGCGTGTGCAGATGCGCCTGGAGATCCAGAAGCTGCATCGCAGCCTCAAGACCACGAGCGTCTTCGTGACGCACGATCAGGTCGAGGCGATGACGCTCGCCGACCGGATGATCGTCATGAACCTCGGCATGGCGGAGCAGATCGGACGTCCCATCGATGTCTACGACGATCCGGCTTCGCTCTTCGTGGCGGGCTTCATCGGCTCGCCGGCGATGAACTTCCTCGCCGGCAAGCGCCGCGGCGACGAGGTCGAGATCGGGGGCGAGGTTCGCGTGCCGTTGCCGGCCGAATTGCGCCCGAGCGCGCCGGAATCGATCGTCGTCGGCGTGCGTCCCGAGCACCTGGTGCCCGAGGAATCCGCGGCCACTGTGTTTCGCTTCAAGGTCGAAACGGTCGAGGCGCTGGGCGCCGATTCGCTCGTACACGGAGCATTCGGGGGTGGCAGCCTTGTGGCACGGGTCGAAGGCCATGCCACGCCCGCCATGGGTGCGCAGCTCGCGTTCACCGCGATGCCGGGCAAGCTCTATTTTTTCGACACCGGCACCGGGAAGCGCCTGCGGCCGCGAGCCGCTTGATTTGAAGATGCTGCCGAACACCCGGCTCGAAGAGCTGGGGCTCAATTCGTCGGTGCCCCCCGGGCAGCTTCTCTACGACGGCTGGCTGCTGCGGCTGCTGCCCGGAAAGGCCAAGCGCGCGCGATCGGTGAACGCCGTCTACCCGTCGACCGCCCCCATCGACGGCAAGATCGCCTATTGCGAGCAGCTCTACCGGCAGGCCGCGCTGCCGGCGCTGTTTCGCATGACGCCCTTTTCGCAGCCCGCCGAGCTCGACGCGATCCTCGAGAGGCGGGGCTACCAGCGCTTCGACCCCACCGCGGTGGAAGCCGCGGCGATCGATCCGAATCGCCTCGGCGGGGCGGCGGCAGAGCCGATGGAGCTCGGGGCGTGGGTCGAGTCGGTTGGACAACTGCGCACTTCCCCGGCGGCGCACCGTTCCGCGCATCTGGCTCGTTTGCAGGGCATGCCTCTCACCATGCGCGCGGTCGCGATTCATTCCGAGGGCAGGGTGGTCGCCACCGGGCTCACCATCATCGAAGACGATTGCGCCGGGCTGTTCGACATCGTCACGCACGAGCAGGCGCGCCGCCAGGGACATGCGCGTAACGTGGTCGCGAGCCTGCTGCGGGTGTCGTGGGAGCTCGGCGCGCGACACGCGTATCTGCAGGTGCAGCAGGACAACGCCGCGGCGCGGCGCCTCTACGCACAGTTCGGCTTCGCCGAGCGCTACATATATTGGTATCGCGGCCGTCCCGGGGAGACCCAATGACCGAAGACGATGTGACGCGGCTCGCGCGCGTGCTGGGCCGGACGTGCAAGCGGCGCGGCGTCGATGTGGCGACCGCGGAGTCGTGCACCGGCGGAGGCGTGGCCACGGCGATCACGCGCATCTCGGGGAGCTCCCAGTGGTTCGAGCGCGGGTTCGTGACTTACACCAACGTCGCCAAGAAGGAGATGCTGGGCGTCTCGCAGGACACCCTTCGCAAGCACGGCGCGGTGAGCGAGGAGGTGGCGCGCGAGATGGCCGCGGGCGCGCTCAAGCGCAGCCACGCGGACGCGAGCGTCGCCGTCACCGGAATCGCGGGCCCCACGGGCGGCTCGCGCAGGAAGCCCGTCGGGCTGGTGTGGTTCGCCTGGGGTGCTCGCGGCGGTGCCATCCAGACGCGCCGGTTTCGCTTCGGCGGCGATCGGGTCGCGGTGCGCCTCAAGTCGGTTGCCGTCGCTCTCCAGGGATTGATCGACCTCCTGAGGTGATTGGATCCCCGCCTTCGCTGGGACGACCGTGCGAAGAGCCCGGTTGAGCCCGCCGCCCGGCCGCTTGACGGAGATATATACTTGACAAACCCAAAGGAAGGGCGGATAGTTGGGGTCATAGGAGCTAACCATGACCGACAAAACCAACCTGAATCAGCCCCAATTCCAAAGCGCCGAAAAAGCCCGCGAGTACCTTGAGCGTATTCGCTGGAACGGCAAACCGATCTGCCCCCACTGTGGCGTGGTTGACGGCCATTACGCGCTGACTGGCGAGTCCACGCGCCCCGGCCTTTGGAAGTGCCGAGACTGCCGCGAGCAGTTCACCGTGACGGTCGGCACGGTGTTCGAGCGCTCCAAGATCGCCCTTAACGTCTGGCTGCAAGCGGTCTATCTGATCTGCGCGTCGAAAAAGGGCATGAGCAGCAAGCAGCTTGAGCGCGTTCTTGGCGTGACCTACAAGACGGCGTGGTTTATGACGCACCGCATCCGCGAGGCGATGAAAGATACGAGCGGCAGTTTGCTTGGCGGCGGCGGCTCTCCGGTCGAGGTGGACGAAACCTATTGGGGCAACAAGAAGCCCAAGGGATTCTTCGGCAAGAAAGGCGCGGGCGGCCACCACCAGATGAAGATCGTTTCTTTGGTCGAGCGCGGCGGGAAGGCGCGTACTTTCCTATTCCCACAGTTACGGGCGGCACTGTGAGAGACGTGCTGCGCAAGAACATCGAGCGCACTGCAACCGTGCACACCGATGAGCATCCCATTTATCGCCCGCTGTATAAGGTTTTCGCCAAGCATGAAAGTGTCAACCACAGAGCAGGTGAATACTCTCGCGGGAATGTGACGACGAATACGGTTGAGGGTTACTTTTCGATCCTCAAGCGCGGTCTTATCGGAACGTTCCATCATGTTGGCGAGCAGCATCTTCATCGCTATGTGACCGAGTTTGACTTTCGCTACAACACCCGCGAGAAGCTTGGCTATTCCGATATGCAGCGCTCGGATATAGCCCTCAAACAAATCGCCGGGAAGCGCCTGACTTATCGGCGGACTAACCAGACAACGTGAGCAACTAATCCGAATGCTCATTTCGTTGTTGCGCCAGATCGCAGCAAGACACCCCAAGGGTCAGCTCCGTTTCGATTTCGACAGCTATTGAGAGTCGCGGTCGAATTTCTCATGCAATTTGAGAATCTTGTAGAGCGCTGGCTTTCCCCGGATGGTCTCAACAAAAACGTCAACCACATACGCTTCCTTGAATGGGTTTTCGTCATCCAAGACCATTTGGCTCTTCACAAGATCGTCAGCCCAGATGGTCTTAACGGGCTTGGGGCTAATGCTTTCGATGATTGCCCTGTCTCCGGTGCCGCTCTTTGCCTCGTTGCGGGCCTGATACCAATAGAGCAGAACCTTTTCGTGAATGCCGACTGTTGGTTCAGCTAGAAGCTCAATCTCTCTCTTTGCGGCATTCTGAATTGCATTTGCTTCCGTGGAATTGATATGCAGCACAAGGTCTCCCGAAACATTTCCGATGTTGATTTGCGAGCCCCGATCCTTTGCCACTGGTTCAACAATATTCGAAAGGTTCTGGTAGGTCGTCTTATCAAGCGGCGGCTTTACGTCACTTGCGCCCGATAGATAGTCGTATGCAGCCTTAATGTGTTTGAAGAAGTTGACTAGGGCATTCGTGTAGGAAATCAGTTGTAACGCTTGCGGTGCGAGCGCCATAAGATCAACCACGATGCTGCCCGCCCGAACCTCCTTGATGTAGAGCGATACGCTTTCCGTGCGCACTCCGCCTCATTCGCCTCGATGTATCTGCGAAACTCATCCGCAAATGAGTAGAGGCTGCGGGTAAAGTCTGGAAGCTCTACCGGGCGTTTGTTATTGATGCTTATGACTAGGCGCTCAGCATCCAAGGCTATTTCTCCTTCGGCTTCGGCCTCTGAGATTTCCCTGCAGTCTTCTTGTTTGTTGTCGGCGGCGCGCTAAGGATTTTTCTCAGGGCGTCGTCGAAAGGAATCGGCTTGTGCTCACTTGGTTGCCTATTCGGCTTCTTCATGGCTTTCAAACTCATCAGGTAGAACTGGATTGGGGGATGGCGTTAGCACCAAGGGCGGCGGCTTGATCTCCTTTAGCATCAGTTCGGTAGCCGTTCTTATGATCCCGAGCAGAGAAAGCGCTTCCTCGATGTTTTCAAGAACGTCATCGGGATGAAGGACTGGATTTCGATGGTGATGCGCGATCATTGCTAGGACGCCATATATCGCCTTTGCTCCCGTTATCCTCTCTTGCACATGGTCATTTTTCATCGCGTCGATGTAGGCACCAATGTTTCTGTGGGCGGGTCGAGGCTTGCCGCCGGTAACGGTGTCGTAGTAAGCGCGCATCACGCCTTCACTTACGCGATGAAGATGGAAGGCCGCCGCTGTCGGCAGATCAAAGGCAATGCAGCGCGCAGCCTGCCTCGCGTCAAGGATTGTCGAAGGGACTTTGTTCGCTAAGTCCGGATGGAATGCTGTGATTCCATTTTCTCCAAGTTTCGTTGTGTCATAAGCCCCCTTTGGGGTGATCGCGTAAAAGTCCGCGATGCTTAGCTCTGCCCAGAACGAATTTCTGAAATAGGTAAACCTACT
>WNFI01175659.1_pt1 | contig 23933 bp, 24 predicted proteins | sample 5400471 | NCBI WGS metagenome assembly WNFI01 (sample SAMN13153348, study PRJNA577476) | soil metagenome | isolation source: 100 cm saprolite on Douglas fir-dominated hillslope | place: USA:California | collected 2013-09-17
GGCACGGCGTCACCCTTAGTCGCCGTCTCAGGCAACACTCATTTCCAACCTACTTCGCCGCAACTAAAACCTCCACTCCATAAGGCGGAAGATCAACGCCATCCGCTTGCTTATTCGCCAGCAGAAGCTTCATCGAGTGCGGCAGAGCGACGTGCTGGTTCGCGCGCGTAAAGTTGATGAGCAGAAGAACCTGTCGGCCATCGCCGCTTCTGCGCGATACTTCCACGCCCTCTGGCACAGTAATGGAAGCCGTCGCCGCACCGCTATTCCGCATCATCCATACTCCGGCGGACGCCATGACTTTGTCGTCGAGCACTGCCCCAATATAGGTGATCCGGCCCTTCCCGTAAGCCCGGCTGATGGCTGCGGGCTGATCGTCCAGCCAGCCGTTGGAGGGACCGTATTTCATCAGGACTTCAGTGTTCGGTGCGACCGCCTTCAGTTGCTCTGCCCAAACGCTCACTTCTCCGTTACCCCAAACTCCCGAGACCGGGAAGTCCTTCTCTAGCGCGTAGTACTGCTCGACCCGTCCGGCGAGAGCATCGACGAGATACCCCGGCTGGCGTTGCGGCAGCAGACCGTTAAACTCATCCTTCATGCCAGAACGCGGCCCCAGAACGAGAAATCCACCGTTGCGCACGTAGTCGAGTAGATGATCTGCCAGATCTTTGGGAAGCACATTTAGATCGGGAGCGACCACCAGTTTGTAGTGGTCTAAAGGAGCATCGGGACTCACCACATCGACGGAGTCGGTCAGCTTGCGCAGCGCGGTGTAGTAACTCTTGAGCACGCCGACGTAGTCATACTTCTGGTTGTGCTTCTGAAAGTCGATCGCCCAGTGACTGTCGTAAGAGTTCAGCAGGGCGACGTCCGAATTGATGGTCGTTCCCCGGAACGCATCCTGCACCAAAGAAAACTCCTTACCCATCTGGCTGATTTCTTCGTACAACGGTACAGGTGTGCCGTCGGCTCCGAGCAATGTCCCGTGATATTCCTCTTGCCCATTCAGGGCGCTGCGCCATTGCCAGTACCCGACTTCGTCTGAGCCATGGGCAATGGCCTGCCACGCCATGGCCCGAACTTCTCCCTTGTTAAGTGTGTTGTTGACGCCCGCCCAGTTCACGTTACCGGGCTGGGTTTCGATCACCCAGAAGTTGCGGCGTTTGAAGCCGCGCGTCAAATCGTGAGCCAGGCCGTTGTAGTTTGGATCGAGATGCCCGCTCCCCACATAGTCGTCCCAGGCTGCGAACGTCAGAGGTTCCGAAATCACATAGTGGTCGAATCCATCGAAGAACCCCATGAAATTGCCGGTAATGAACTGACGCGGCTCAGCGTGTTGGCGGATCACGGTAATCTGATTTTTCTGGTAGTCATTCCACGTATCGCTGACGAAACGCTTCCACTCAAGCATCAGGCCCGGATTGTTGCCGCCAATGGGGATCGGAATCTGGTCCCATCGATCATAGGTCTGGCTCCAGTATGTAGTAGTCCACTCTCTATTCAGTTGGTCGAGATTCTTGTACTTGGCTTGCAGCCAGTCCTGAAACTGTTTGCGTGTGTAGTCGTCGAACGACATGAGCGCGTAGCCGTATTCGTTATCGATCTGCCATCCCACAACATTCGGATAGTGTCCGAAGCGAACAGCCATGGCCTCGGCGATCTTGCGGCAATATTCGCGATACACCGGTGAACTAACGGAACCATGCGCACGATTACCGTGTACGGCGCGTTTCCCATTCTCCTCGATCCGCAATGTCTCCGGATGCTTTTGTGTGAGCCACGCCGGCGGCGCAGCGGTTGGAGTTCCAACGACGGAATCGATGTGGTGCTTGGCCGCCAGGCTGATGGCGCGATCGAGCCAGTCGAAATCGTAGTGGCCCTCGCTCGGCTCCATCGCGCTCCATGCAAACTCCGCGATGCGAACCACCTTGATGTGGGCCGCTTCCATCAGCCGCAGATCCTCTTCCCAGCGCGATTCCGGCCACTGCTCTGGATACCAATCCGTGCCGAGGAGAATGGCATCGCGCCCTGGAATCTGCGAAGGAACGGCGGATTTAGGCTGGCTGCTTTGCGCGAAGCTGATCTGAAGAAGAGAGATGGCGAGGAAAACAGCGCACAACTTCAACGGTGTTTTCATGGGCTCCTCGGCGAGAGCTGCAACAGTTATGGAGTGACGGTTATCTGTTTGCCTGCATACTGCACGACTCTGTCAGGATTGTCTGTGGGAGCGACGCCGACTCCATGATTCTCCGCTTCAAAGACGACGCGGAAGATGCGATCTTTTAACATGCCCGGGAATTCTCCCTTGCGGTCGCCGATGGTGAGAGTTTGTCTGGCGTCGTCCCAGTGGAAGGGAATCGTGGCATACACACCCTTCTCATAGTTGTAGCCATCGTTCTCGTCTTCGTAAAGGGTGAAAGCACCGTCTGCACCGCGATACACGCGCAGTTCGATGGGATCGGCAGGTTTCTGAGTTGACCACTCGATGTCTGGTCCGAGAGGAACGATGGAACCGGCGCGCACGTATAGCGGGAGTTTTTCGATCGGCGCGGCTCCGGTCACGACCGTTGAGCCTTTAGTTAAGTGGCCACTCCAGAAGTCATACCAGGTTGCGTCGGGAAGATATACCTGCCGACTGGTAGCCCCGGGTTCAGTCACAGGATTCACCAGGAAAGCCGGACCGTACATGAATTGATCGCCGATGTCAGCGACGCGGGAGTCATTACGGAAATCCATCACCAGCGGACGCATCGGCGTATAGGCTTCGCTGGTGGTCTTCCACCCTAGGGAATAGATGTACGGCAATAACCGATATCGCAAGCGATCAAAGTTGACAAGAATCTTCTGCGCATCCGGCCCGTAAGACCATAATTCGTTCTCGTCCGGATTGCGCGTTCCGTGCACTCGCAAAATCGGATTGAATGTTCCCCATTGAAACCAGCGCACAAACAACTCGCGAAATGCCGGATCCGTCGGACTTCCAAAAACGAAACCGCCGATATCGGTCGTCCAGTACGGAATGCCGGAGAGTGCAAAGTTCAACCCTGCGGGAATCTGGCGGCGGTAGCTGAACCAGTCGGAGTTGATGTCCCCCGACCATGCCGTGACTGAGTTCCGCTGCACTCCCGAAAACCCCGAGCGCGACAAAATGTAGACGCGCTTCTTGTCCGAAGCGCTACGCTGTCCTTCATAGACGCCGGCCGTGTCGAGCAATGGATAGTCGTTTACGTAGCGGTCGCCGCTGCCCGCTGCGATCTTGTGGCCGAGCAGAAGATTCTCTTCCTGCCCTTCGGTCTCCGGTTCGGTGGTGTCCATCCACCAGGCGTCGAGGCCGATGCTGAACAGCGCCTTGTTGACTTCACTCCAGTAAAACTTGCGCGCGTCAGGATTGGTGGCGTCATACGCTGCCATAGCGTCAGTGTGGTAAGGAGGCTTGGCAAACTTAAATTTCTCGACAAACCAGCCTTTCTTGTCCATATAGTCATAATTCGCCGAGCCCGGCTCGAAAAACGGCCAGATGGAAATCATCAGATGGAAGTTGTCGGCGTGGAGCTGATCGACCATCCCCTTGGGGTCGGGATAATTCTTGTTGAACACAAATTCGCCCTTGCGGTTCCACCAAAACCAGTCCTGCACAATATTGTCGGCGGGGATGTGCAGTTCGCGATATTTGCGTGCCACTCCGAGAATTTCATCCTGCGACTTGTAGCGATTCTTGCACTGCCAGAATCCGTAGGCCCACTTTCCAAACATCGGAGCCTGGCCGGTCAAGTTACGGTAAGCGGCAACCACTTTGTCCAGGTCGGGGCCGTAGAAAAAATAGTAGTCCACTGCGTCGGCTACGTCGGAGCTGATATAGAGATAGTTTGCGAAGCGGTTGTTGAAACGGCTGCGTGATTCGTTATTCCAATAGATGCCATAACCCTTGTTGGAGACAAGGAACGGAATTGCGATGTTCGTGTTGTCCTGCGAAATGTCGACCGACTCGCCGCGATAATTCCACACGCCCGCCTGATGTTGTCCTAGGCCATAGAATCCTTCGTGAGAGCCGTAGACATTTACGAACGACTCGGCCCGATAGGTGTCCTCGCCGTTCACCTTTACCGGTGTGAGCCAGCGATTGGCTTCCTGCAGCAGGCTCTTGCCGTCGAGTTCTTTATAAGTAATCGCTCCGTCTATGCGTGTAACGCTCACTTTCAGGCGCGCTGTGGAGACGGTGATGTCGTCTTTCCCTTCCTCGACCGACCACCGCGGCGTATCCCAAGCGGTCTTAATCACGACGTAATTCGGATGTTCTTGAAATGAAGACGTGGGTGAATACAGGACATGAATAATCGAGTCGCTACATACCTGCACTTTCAGGAAGCCGATTTTCTGCGTGAAGACGATAGCGTCGGCTAGCTTCTCAAATGATGTGACAGGATTTCGCGGAGTCCATTGCGCTTGAGACGTGGCGAGCAAAGCAAGGACTGCGAGAGCGCCGGGCGTCAGAAATCGTGAGAGTGCCGGGAAGATATTCTTCATAGAATTTTCGTCTGTTCCTTAGGAACACGTATCCTACTCCGACCATGCAAACGTTTACAATATCGATAATCTAAGGGAATTTTATGCATTAGATCGCGCCACTAACACATGGTTTAGCCGCGAAGCGGCGTAAGAATACAGCCCACAGCCTGCCCTGAGCCTGTCGAAGGGGCGCAAGCCGTGGGTCATAGGGAAAACCAACGAGCCCCAGAGGGGCGAAAGACTATCCTCGTGCCAGTCTCGCAGCCAGACGCGACAGGCGGACGAGACGGTAAAGTGGGAATAGCGGCGCAGGGAGGCGTACTGCCCTCCACTCGCTGGGGCCTGGTGTCAGCGCAAGTCGATACAGGAATCGCAAACGATCAGATCGCTTCTCTCGCAATCGGAGCATGAGGCGGAAGTAAGCAGCGGATTCAACATCGTAAGTTGCTTCGCTGACGATGTAGTGTTGAATTTCATCCGCTAGATTTGAAGCGGCCGCTTCTTCTATCAGACTGTTAGCTCCGGTCGGTATTGAGGCGTCTAGCAGTCGATTAGCGAGTAGCATCGCCACTCCCAGGATTCGTACGATCCCCAACGCCCCCGCCTGCGCTTCAATCCAATTCCAATTTAGTGGCAGCGCCATGATTTGCGCGATGTCGCGCAGCCAGATGAGGCGTCCCCATACGTGTTTGGCGGCGTGAAGGGATAAGACCATAAGCAGATCTTCCGGGGATGGCGTTTTCATAGGGTGGCCTGCGATCGAAACAATCGCGGCTCGCTGAAAGAGGCTGCTCATGTCGAAATCGACAGAGTAGAAGCGCGGCTGAAGATCCCACTGCACCTCCAGAAGATTGGGTCCGGCTTCGCCATCGAAAGAGAGTTCGTAGCCCGACTTCAAGTAGGCGCGTCGTTCTGCATCGGAGAGCGATGCGTGCGGCGTGTAGCCAAGCTCGCAGACCGCGGCGGTGATCCGCGATAGATCCTGCGGATGAATAAGCAGGTCAATATCGCCCGACTGCCGCAGGGCAATGTCTCCGTACATGGTTTCGGCAAGGGCCAGACCCTTGTATGGCATCACCTCAAAGCCAAGAGTTCCGAGATGTTGGAGAATACGGATCAGCTCACGGGAGAGAAACAATGCCTTGTGCACATTTCGGTGATAAGCATCTCTTAAATAGCGGAACTCGTTGGCTGGAATCGAGATCTCAAGGGTGGACAAGGTCTGATAGAGAAGCGGCGCCACACCATGGCGGTCGGCGAGGTCGAAGAGAGATTCCCACCGAACCGGCTCTTGCAGCAAAGTGCGGATGCGATCTGCTGTCCGCTCATTAGGAGCGACCGAACACGCGGCTAGAAGGATCGACCACTCAGTGTCGAGTGCGGGGCGAGTCGCGGGCATCTTGGCGGCCGGACTCATCTGAAAGGTCCTGCTAGGCGGTAGCGCCAGCCAAAGCTGGAACCACCCGAATCTGCACCAGGTTGGCAGCAGAACTTCTCTTCGACAACAAGTTCACCGACGGCACCCCGGTTCTGGCGAAAGACTTCTCGCAATCCTGCGTCGAAGGGCCGCGCATATTTCCCTCCATGTAGGCAAGGCCGGGGCAGCGCGTGCAATTTGTGACGTGGGTGCACTGCGAACAGCTTAAATCTTTGACCCGGATGTCGCGGACTTCATTCATCTGGTCGGAATGTCGCCAGATATCCACGAAGCGTTGCTGGCGAACGTTGCCTGTGGGAAGCGGAAATTGGACACAGGGAAAAACGTCGCCGTATGGAGAAACGTAGCAGGCAGTATGTCCAGCGCTGCAGGGCCTCGCTTCGAGGTCATCTTCGCCAGGCTTCGCGGGAATCGCGCAAAATTCTTCGACATCTCCAACCAGCTCCTGATTACGAAAAACTTGGCGGAGCGCGCTGTCGTCGACCGCGAGAGCAAGAGTCGAACGGCTGCCGTCCATCATGGGCGTGACTGTCGGGTCGAGCGTGCACTCGACGCCAAGTTCGTCTGCCAGCGCGCGCACGCCGGGATAGTCCTGCATATTCTGAGTCATCAGAACATTGGCAATGATGACCTTCAGCCCTTGCGATTTCAGAAAACGAATCGCGGCCAGCGAACGCTTCAACGATCCCGGAACCAAGGTGATGGCGTCGTGCACCTCGGGGCGATGCGAGTAGATGCTGACCTGTATCGATTCCACGCCGAGATCGCGAATGCGTTGCGCCTCGCGCTCGCGGATGAGCACAGCGTTCGTTTTGAGCTTTACGCAGAACATCAAACGGCGGGCGTGCTCGAGAATCTCGAAGAAGTCACGGCGCAGCATGATTTCTCCGCCGCTCAGCGTCAGAATAAAAACCCCGGCATCGGCCATTTCGTCGAGCAGATGCTTGATTTCCGCCGTAGTCATTTCCCCATGATCGTCGTGATCGAGATAACAGTGCACGCAGCGCTCATTGCAGCGATAAGTTAAATCAAGCTGGACATTCAGCGGGATGTTCAGGGCCAGCGCTTTGGCGACCATTTCTTGCATCAGTCCGCTCATCGTGCCACTCCCGAGGGAACATTCGATTGAGGAATCGGATCTTCCGAAACCTGCAAAATCTCATGCCCCGCAAGCTCCCGGGCCAAACCTTCAGCGTCACGTAAAGCTTCTGCGGAATCGACCTCGAACTCGCGGCAGATTCTGTGCGCGACAATTTCGTCAAGAGGCGTGGTGCCGTCGGCGGACTGCCAAAGAATAGTGGCCGTTCTATTAAGCGTGAACAGCGTGGAATCCCGCCCCGACATAATCATCATTTCCCCATCGAGGCTGCGGGCCGCGACCTTCGGGCTGCGTGCTAAATAAAGCTTGCTCATCCAATCAACTCCCAAACCCGGGCGTCGGGTACAAACGTGAGCCGGGAAACCGGCACGCGGCTCACGAACTCAAATGCGGAATGAAACGCCGCCTGGACCAATTCTTGGTCCTCGGCGAAGAAAAGAAGATTAGCGAGCAGCCCGCGCGCCGCATCACCCGGCGCAATCGGTTCGATTCGATTCTCTGGACCTTGAGCCAGCAAGTACAGCGCAGCAATCGGCGCCGAAACATTTTCTCCCAGCTTGGCCAATTCTCCGGTGAAAGGCGTGCCGAAGGCTACATAGTTCTCGCCTTGTTTGCGCACGTAAGAAATCTCGTCGGTCAAGAGCGTCGCATCCGAAGGAGCGAGCCGTGAAATTGTGGTCTTGCCCGCACCCGAAACGCCCGCAAACAGAAATGCTTTTCCATTGCGAACCGCGCTAGCCGAATGCAATAGAAATCCTCCCTGTTTTGCCAATACCAGCGTATGCACAATGCGGAGAACCGCATCGATCGAATAAGGATTCGCCGACTGGCGTATCCAGCCGTGTCGTGATGCCGGCTCCCACTCCGCGCGAAAATCTCCGCGTTCCATCAACCAGCGGCCCGAGCGCTGCGTCACGCGCACGTCGGCGTCTGGATCGGAAAGAGCGTCCTGCGTAAGCTCGACATCAAACTCGATTTCGGCGTCCGCAGATTGTCGCGAAGAGGGAACAAATCCGGCGTAGCGGCCCTGCAACATCGACAGAAACTCGACATCATCCGTATTTACGCGGACAGGCATGCCCCCCACTTCAATCACCAGGCTCAACCTGTCGACTTCCGTAATTAGCTCTGGCACGGGGCAACTCGATCCTGTGGACGATTGCGCAAGCCATGCACACCGACAATCACACGGGCTGCGGATTCTGAGCGTCGAACCAGCGCAGCGACGGCCCGCTCGGAAACGCGCAGAGCCTTGCTCGGCTCAATGCAGCGCCCGTTGCGCACGATGAACGAAACTCTTCCCAGCAGTTCGCTATCGGAAACCGGCGAATCAGGCTGCGGCATTCCGTCGCCTTGCGTAATGGTCTGCCCTCCGTCGCTCATGCCCTTCGCCACGATCCGGTGCGCAAACAGCCTGCGATCGCGGCCGAACAACACGATGTCGCCCTCGGAAACATTCTCGCTGAGCACCCGCTCGACCAGCAGCGTATCTCCCGGCCATACTGACGGCAACATGCTCCACCCTGTGGCGCACAACCGCAGCTTGCCCGACGAGCGCAAAACTTCGCTCGCCAGCTCGCACTTTAATGCGTCAACGTCGAATGGGCTCGAAGTGCGAAGACTCATGACACTTTTGGGTTGTTCCCGCAACCACCACCGAGGCCGCCTATTTTCCCGCACGATAGCGCGCTAGTTACAAATACCTGCTCATGCCGAAAAGCTGGCTTCTCGTACGGTTTCTTGGTAGCCGCCGGTGTAGGCGACTCATCGGGGGACAAATCATTCATAGCCATAAGAGGACTCGATCTATCTTTTATTGCAATGCCGCCTGCGATGCCTGCACAGCGCAACCGCCGGTGCCGGACGCTCCGCAAATTTGATCGCCTAGAGTGGAAAAGTATACCTGAGAAGCTCCGGCCAAAGTGCCGCCGCCCACAACGTTGTCGATGATAATTCCGCTGGTGCCCGCCGTTGCGGCGAGATTAGCACTGGGCAACTGCCCGGCGTTAACCCAGGTCACTCCACCGTCCGGAGTATTCGCACCGGCAGTCGTGCTCCAGGTTGGAGTCGCGCCGCCCGAAGTTCCGGCAGTGGTTACAATCTCGACGTTGCCGTTGCTGTCGATAATGCGGGCATGCAAAGCGTAGGCATGGGTCGCGACCCAGGTTGCGAACGTCGCCACCGTGGTGCCGCCCTGGTTCAGAAATGTGACGGTACCGTTCACCGTAATTGCTCCCACCGAAGCAGGCCACGTTGGTGAAGTCGCCGCGGTGGTGCCGGCCACGGTCACCACATTAACCCAAAGGGAGTTGTTCGCGGTCCTGAGCACCAGGACCTCCTGACCTTTGGCGTATGCCTTCAAAGGCTGCCAGGGAGTATCCACGAAACTCATGATGCATCCTTTTCCGATGCACGACGTCGGGCGCCCATTGCTTTGCACGCTGAAGAATACCCGCTCAGTCGGACCGCCTGCCAGATTCGGGTTGGCGAAGTCAGTCACAGGAGAACATGCGGGAGTCTTATTGGCCGGCGTCAACGCTGAAATTACCGCAGATGTGCCGGGAACTCCAGCCACAATCGGCACCCTGTAGAGCGCCGGAGCAATTCCCGTGTTGCCGCAAACATACAAGTTGCCGCTGGCATTCACCGAGTTGAAGTAGGCGCTGTCAAAGCCTCCGATATACATCGGGTTGGGATTCGGCAAGGTTCCGACTGCCACGCTGTCGCCAACGGTCACCTCCGAACCCGTGCTGCCGGCTGTGAAATTGGTTGGAAGTTGGTAGACGGCGGAGCAGGCAACCGTCCCTCCGCCGCAATTTGAGCTGCCGTCGCTCGAAGCAAACACGTAGATCAAGCCGTTGCTCAAATCGAGGATCGGACCTTCCACGATTCCGGTGCCGAAGTCCAATTGCCCAGATGCGGTCACCGCCGCGGTCGTACCGTCCACCCGGTACAAGAATCCGTCTCCGTCACCCACAAAAACATTCCTGCTGCCGTGATCGTTCACCGGACTCGACAGGGCAGTTCCGGTATTGACCTGAACTGGGAAGCCGCCAGTGATCACCTCCGTGGGCACGCCCTTGAATACGCCGGTGATCTTGTGCAGCCAGCCTCCGCTGCCGCCCACCCATGCGATGTCACTGGTGTAATCGTAGAAAACCGACGAGGTAGTGTCGTCGGTCTGCCCGCCCAGGCCGTCCTGTAGAGAAATCTGCGCCATGCACGGCGCGGTGCAGGTGGAGTACCCGGCGGCGGTGGAAAGAGTAGGCGTTACGGGCGCGATCAGCGTTCCGGTCGACGCGGCCCACTTCACCAACACAAGAATTCCCGCCCCGGCATTGGTTTCGACGAACGCAACCTGCTTCCCATCGAGCGAAAGCAGTGGGGACGTAAGAATCTGCCCGCCCGTGTTGTAAGCCCAGTAAACCGATGGCACGTTTCCGGTGCATCCCGAATAAAGGTTGTCGAAGCCGGCAATGCTGGCCTGCGTTGCTGATCCCGCGAGCCCGGCGCTATAGACCACGTAATCGGGCGTGGTGGCGTTGCCGCAGTTCGCCGTAGTTATGTCGAAAGAAAATTTCGCTGGATAATTGCCCGCGCCAACCGTCGCGCCCGTACCCAAATTCTTGGACCAATCGCGGTGGGCTTGCGTGCCACCCGGTTGCAGGCCTGCGGAGCGCAGAGCGTTCGCCACAACATCTTGCGAGTTAGCCGTCGGCAAGGCCAGATTCTGCTCGCTGCGGTGCAATTGCTGCTCCACCCAGCTCAGGGTCACGAGTCCAGCTAACGCCCCACCAAACTTTAGGAATCTTCCAGCAGTACCGCTCATTCTTCCCACTCCCAGGCTCGCAAGATCACCCTCGAAACATAACACCCCACATAACATCTAGATACGTAACCTCGATACATAACAGGAGCTGCGGGTGGCGCTCAGATGTTTCTTGGCACAAATTCGTCCCTGATGTAGCCGAGCCGCAAGGTCGCCGAACCGGCTCAAAATCCCGGTCGATTCGCTTCCACGCATGCTCGAAACACCGTTGAGGAGGTGGACGCTGCTCCCGTTCGGTTGGCTGGAATGCAAGCGATTCTACTCCCGTTTCGGGAATGCATGCAACGGTCTCGGCAGAAGGTGGTGGTGCATTGGAATCACAGCGTCAGCAATCCGCTACGGTCTGTGGGAATGGTCGGAGCATCGGGCTCGTACCACGCTTGAACAAAACTGGTACCAGCTCAAGACCACTACTACCGTACGTCATTGTCTGTCCATGACTCTCTGTCCTACTTTGCCTTTTCCCACACAATCGTCCACCGATCGACAGTCTGGTCATCTCCTTCCGGTGCTTGCTTGTCGGAGAAGATCAAACGATTGCCTTCAAATCGGTACGGTCGACGCTGTTTTGTGCCCACGAAGTTAGGGTCCAGAGCTAGCTCCGGATAATGCCACATGACATGGTTCACTTCGTCAATCTCAAACCGTCCGCAATACGCGATGAAGGTGTCCATCGCGGCGATCTTTTGCGCGGTCGATGCCGGGCCATTCCACCTCGGACGATCCGCACCGGTCAATTCAGCGCACATGTGCCCGTCAGCTGTGTATATCAAATAGCCTGTGCCGTGCGCTCCCACGTCTTGGTACGGGCGCGAACTCCCATCCTTTAACTTTTCCTCGGTGGATACCAATTTCCATGTGCCTACAAACTGCGCTTGTGCATTGGGAGATCCATGAACTTGCTCAGCCAAAGAATATCGAGCGACGGCTAGCGCCCCCGAAATCAGTAACACTCCCGTTAATACGGCGCAAAGTCTATCCATCTCAGTTCTCCCCAATAAGGATTAGCAAGCCTACATCGTTTCTATGGATCAAGCAGTCACGTTCACAGTTTCGGCGGGAACTGTCGCGGGAGTGTATCCTGTCGCGGACGTTGGGCTGGGACGTGAGGTTTCGATAGAACCGTCACGTGGAGGGAACGGCAGTGACGAAAGACGAAGCTTGGAGTCTGGCCAATCATTGGGTTGCGGCCTGGAACGCTCACGATCTGGACTTGATCATGACGCATTATGAGGATGCAATCGAGTTGATCTCGCCCGTTGCCGCACGTCTTTTAGGGACGCCGGATGGCAAGGTGGCAGGGAAGCCAAACTTGAGAGCTTATTTTCAGCGCGGGCTGGAAGCCTACCCTGAACTCCACTTTCATCTCGAAGACGTGCTCTGGGGCATCAACAGCATCGTGCTCTACTACACCAATCAAAAGGGAACACGCACGGCAGAATTTATGGAACTGTCTGCGAGCGGGAAAGTGGCGCGAGTTGTGGCGAACTACAATTCCTAGCAGGTAAGCCAGCTACGAGAATACTTTTTTCGCGATCATTGTGGCGCTGATTGCACCTGGGCGACAACGGCAACATCGAATTTTGCATAGTATTTCTTCACGTCGTTGGTCCCGTACTTGGCGCGGAATTTCTCGACCACGGACGACACCTCGGTGGCGTCGGTGACAGGAACAACCTTGACTTCAGCATCTGCGCCCCGCGCATCGATCCGAATTATCGGTTTCTTGAGCACGTTCTTGTACCACTGCGTATCCGACCCCTGCACCGGCAAGAGGTAAAGCTTATTCTCATCCAATACGAACCAGACCGGGTTTGAGATGGTGCGTCCTGACTTTCTTCCGGTCACACTAATGTTAATTTCTCGAGATCGGGCAAGGCGGTCTTTCAGAGCATCGTTCCGAGTTGGTTTGTTGCTCATTTTAAATGTCCTTATTGGCCGGTGCGGTAACGTTGGTTTCAACATTTTTCGGGAATACTTCTTTTTGCAAAAGTTCCCCTTTGACTGCGTATGGTGATATCACTATAATCAGAGTGCGATGACCGATGATCTGTTGCTCAAACCGGTGATCTGGGTTGGGTACAACTCTTAAAGATCTTCGCGAGTTCCCGGCACCTGTACAGGATCACGTGGGCTATGCGCTGCATCTTGCACAACGCGGTGGCAAGCATCAGGACGCTAAGGTCCTAAGTGGCTTTGGCGGAGCAGGTGTCCTGGAAGTGATCAAGGACCACCGTGGTGATACCTTCCGGGCGGTGTACACCTTGAAATATGCCGGAACGGTTTATGTCCTTCACGTCTTCCAGAAGAAATCGAAGATGGGGCGTGCAACGCCACACCGGGACATTGAGTTAGTCAAGCAACGATTGCGCGAGGCCGAACAAATAGCAAGAGGGGGAAAGCAATGAGCGACAAAAAGCGATATGAAACCGGAAGCGGCAACGTGTTCAAAGACATCGGCGTGCCCAACGCCGAAGAGCACTTGGTCAAAGCGCAGCTCGTATTCAAAATTGGCACGATCCTAAAGAAACGCGGCCTCAAGCAGGTGGAAGCCGCTGAATTGTTCGGAGTCCGTCAGCCCGATGTATCGAAGATGCTGCGCGGCGAATTCCGCCAGTTCTCCGTGGAACGCTTGCTGCGTTTCCTGGTGGCGCTCGATCAGGATGTCGAGATCGTCGTGAAGCCGCACCGTAATCGGAACGATGCGGCGGCGATGCAAGTGGTTTAAAGGGGAGGTTCGCTTGCGCCAGTTTTTGATAGGAGTAGATGAATGGGAACCGTCCCATCTGTCTCCGAATTCTTAGAGTAGCTGAGAAATTTTGATGTTGTTTGCAGCGCAATGGTTGGCGATATGTACGGTGAGCTGCACCCGAGTTTTCGCCGGAACCTTGGAGCCAAATGTGACCTCGCTGATGTACCCATCAAGAATCAGGTTCACATTCTGCCGATCGCCTATGAACCGAATTTCTTCTTCCTGTTCCCATTTCTTTGTCTTGGTCAACAGAATGTTCTGATAGGTTTGGAAATCCCCGTCAGAAAATGCCGCCGATTCAAGAAACGTATCTATATGAAATGTCTTCTCCGGCACGTAACGCACATGGTGGTAAGTTTGACCGATAAGATGATCAGGGATATTGATTTCAATACAGGCTCCATTTCCTTTTCCACCATACTCTTCCCATAAATGGTCATCCGCCTTTGTCATCGAAAAACTAGTGACGCCTATACCCCTCCTGCATTTCTCGATAGTGTCATCAATGAGTGGCGACATGATATCTCTCAGCATATCGTTCTCCAAAACTAGAGATGTTGATAGATGAGGCGGAAGAAAGCTGGTGGTTCTGTATTGAGCGACAACTTGAGAGAGAAGCTGATGCGTGCGTGGCGAAGGTTCATAGTCCAGCGTGAACCGGAATTCATCTTTATCGTTCAGGGAATCAGGGCTCGCACACCAGATCCAGTTCTTCAGAACTATCTGTAGAAAATGTGAGTGTGTCCGCTCATCAGTTAAGTCCTTGAACTTGTATATCCGCATACGAGTTTCAAACTAGGGATGCGCGGCTCGGGCCGTAAATGCTCCCAATAACCGATCACTTCTGGTATTGCTCATCGCTGACCTGTTCCATCCACTCGACAACCTTGTCGTCCTTCTTTTCCTGAATGGCGATATGTGTCATTGCCGTGGTCGGCGCGGCTCCGTGCCAATGCTTCTCGCCGGGCGATAACCACACCACATCGCCGGGCCGGATCTCCTCGATCGGGCCGCCTTCGCGCTGTGCCCGACCGTAGCCAGCCGTGACGATGAGAGTCTGACCGAGTGGATGCGTATGCCACGCCGTCCTCGCGCCCGGTTCGAACGTAACGCTGGCGCCTTGAACGAACGCCGGATCGGGTGCCAGAAAGAGTGGATCAATTCGTACGGCACCGGTGAACCATTCTGACGGTCCGTTAGCGGAAGGTTGCGAGCCAACTCTTCTTATGTCCATTTCTCAATTCCCTCACTTGCTTTGCTCTTTGCTCTCGTCCCGACGTCGCTCAGCGTTTGCATTCGCCAGATTTTTCTTAGGTAAGTTCACAAGCACGTGGTACGAGACGCCGTCCCAGGCGCTGTGGATGCCAACGAAAAGCAGCAGCAGTGCCACGCCGCCAACACCAAACAGCGCTTCGCGAGTATAGGAGCGAGCCGCGAATGACGACAATGCAAGGATTGCGTACCCGGCAAAAGGCAGCGCAACGTGACACAACCAGTCTTCGAATATTGGTTCGTATGCAGCTTGCTTTCGCATGCGCCGGACTACGATCACCGAGTACACAATTCCGCCGAAGCCCAAAAGGCCCCAAAGAGTTGCGACGATGTTGATGGTTTGCCAGGGAGCGTGCAGCAGCGCCGACAAGAACAAAACGACGCCGAAGTGAACCACTGTCGGGCTCCCGAACGCGGCGCCCGCCTCCGCCGAGCCGGTGTGTGGCCTGTCGGCAATCAGCGTCAGGACGACGAACTGCAACCCGATCAGGGCTCCCGCAGCCGACCCGACGATGACGTAGAAGTTGTCCCATTTGGCGAGCTCTGACATGATGGCGCTTATTCTCCAAACCGCTCGAAGCGGTACGCCAATTCTGGGCCTCCTTCTCCCTCGTACGCAAGCTGCCCGATGAGCAGGGCGAACGGCTCCGTGTAACGCGCGATCCTTAACGGCCCAGCATCTACAGGATCGAAACCCGCGTCGCGAATCAGTTGCGCAGCAACGTCTTTGCTCTTCGTATCATCTCCGCAGTACACAAGGCTCGGTCGGGGCTTCTTGCGTTTCCCTTCGAACACGCCGAATAGGACTTCGCTCGGCACAGTGTTGAAAGCGCAGACCACATGAGCGTGAGGAATTTTCTTCGCCAGCTCTTCCGCCCCCGACGTAGTAGTGCCAATGACAAGTTTTGTATTGTCCGTATCCATCGGAAGCGAACAAGTCACAATCACCTTGCCCGACAAATCACCTATCTGCTTCAGTACATCGTCGATGCGAGACCAATGCACCGCCAGCAATACCGCATCTGCATCCTTAGCGGCCTCGCCCGGTGTACCGGCGCGCGCATTCGCCCCGGCGTCGCGCGCCAGCTTCTTCAGCTTGTCGTCACTTCGCGCGTAACTAAACACAACTTCATGTCCAGCACGCGCGAAGATCGTTCCGAGCTTGGCGCCCATTAACCCCGAACCCAGAATGCCAATTCGCATGCAGTTTCTCTCTCGTCCAGAAATCGGTTTACTAAGATTTAAGAGAAGCCATATCGATGGAGAACCGGTACTTCACATCGGACTTGAGCAGCCTTTCGTAAGCTTCATTAGCCTTCTGGATTGGGATCACCTCGACATCCGAGGTGATGTTGTGCTGCCCGCAGAAATCGAGCATCTCCTGGGTTTCGGCAATGCCGCCGATCATGGAACCGGAGAGGCTGCGGCGGCCCATAATCAGCCCAAAAGCAGCCACAGCGAGCGGCTTCGGCGGAGCGCCTACCAAAGTAAGGTTGCCATCGCGGCCGAGCAAGTTGAGATAAGCGTTGATGTCGTGATCGGCGGAGACAGCATCGAGGATGAAGTCGAAGCTGCCGGCGTGTTTCAGCATGTCGTCGGCATTGCGGGAGACGACGACTTCGTGAGCGCCGAGGCGGAGCGCATCTTCCTTCTTGTGCGGGGAAGTCGTGAAGACCACAACATGAGACCCGAGCGCACGGCCAAACTTCACCGCCATGTGTCCCAGTCCGCCCAGGCCGACCACGCCAACTTTCTTGCCCTTCGTGACGCCATGGTGGCGCATCGGTGAATAAGTAGTGATTCCGGCGCAGAGCAAAGGCGCGGCCCCAGCGAGATTCAGATTCGAAGGCACGCGCAGAACGAATCTTTGGTCTACGACAATACTGTCGGAGTAGCCGCCGTAGGTAACGCCTCCGAGATGCTTGTCCGGCGAATTAAAAGTAAGTGTGGCGTTCGCGCAGAACTGCTCAAGGCCAGCTCTGCATTCGGCACATGTGCCGTCCGAGTCGACCATGCAGCCAACCGCGGCAAGATCGCCGAGCTTGAACTTGGCGACGGCTGAGCCGACCTTGGTCACACGGCCGACGATCTCATGGCCTGGAACAATCGGATACACCGTGGGCATGAATTCGCTCCACTCATTGCGTATCGAGTGCAGATCGGAGTGGCAGATTCCGCAAAATAAGATTTCGATCTGCACGTCGTGTTCGGTTGGATCGCGCCGCGCGATCGTGGTGGAGGCCAGCGGCGATGTCGCACTTGCAGCCGAATAAGCTTTCGTGTTGTACATGCATTTACCTTTCAGTGCATTTACGTTTCATTGCGTTTACCTATTAAAGACCGGTCATCTTCTCCAAACGTTCCGGATATCGATCGCCTTCCACCTTGATTTGAGAAGATGAGCTTTCGATCTCTCGGAGATCATTGGATGTAAGTTCGACCGCGACGGCGCCGATGTTTTCTTCCAGGCGGTTCAGCTTCGTTGTGCCGGGGATCGGAGCGATCCACGGCTTCTGAGAGAGCAACCAGGCGAGGGCGATCTGAGCCGGAGTCGCATTCTTCCGCTTCGCGATGCTGCCAAGCAAGTCAATCAAGGCCTGATTCGCCTTGAGAGCCTCCGGCGTAAAGCGAGGCAGAGTGCTGCGGAAGTCAGTGCTGTCGAACGTCGTGTTTTCTTTGATCGCTCCCGTCAGGAATCCCTTACCGAGGGGACTGTAAGGCACAAAGCCAATCCCGAGTTCCTCCAGCGTAGGAATGATCTCTGCTTCCGGCCTCCTCCACCACAAAGAGTATTCGCTTTGAAGTGCGGTGAGCGGCTGCACCGCATGTGCGCGGCGAATCGTCTTTGCGCCCGCCTCAGACATGCCGAAGTGCTTGACCTTGCCTGCGTGAATCAGATCCTTCACGGCGCCCGCGACATCTTCGATCGGCACGTTCGGGTCAACCCGGTGCTGATAAAGCAGGTCGATGGTCTCGACCTTGAGCCGCTTGAGCGAACCTTCAACCGCCTGTTTGATGTGCTCCGGCTGGCTATTCACTCCCGGCGCCGCGCCCGTCATTCCCCGAGGATCTTTGTCTGGACTGACATCGAATCCAAACTTGGTGGCGATCACCACCTTGCCTCGAAACGGAGCGAGCGCTTCGCCCACAAGTTCCTCGTTCGTGAACGGCCCATAAACTTCGGCGGTGTCAAAGAACGTGACGCCCCGTTCTACGGCGCCACGGAGAACAGAGATCATCTCCTGCTTGTCTTTGGGTGGGCCGTAAGAAAAGCTCATTCCCATGCACCCTAGCCCAACTGTCGAAACTTCAAGATTGCTTTTTCCAAGTTTGCGTTTCTGCATAGTTTCTCCTTTTCGAAAACAGTCAGTAGCCTTGTGATACCAACACTGCAAGCTATGCTGCGCCGTCGATCAAGTTCATGTGCTTTTCGGGAAGCCGCGCTCCTTGGACCTTGATCTTTGAGTAGGCGGTGTCGATCTCGCGCAGGTCCTCCGACGTAAGTTCGACGTTGGCGGCTCCTAGGTTCTCTTCGAGTCGTTCCAGCTTCCGCGTGCCAGGGATCGGAACGATCCACGGCTTCTGCGCCAGCAACCATGCAAGCGCGATTTGTGCCGGTGTCGCCTTCTTTCGTTCTGCTACTTTGCGCAGCAGATCGACCACAGCCCAATTCGCTTCCCGAGCCTCCGGCGTGAAACGAGGAAACGTGGCCCGGAGATCGGAGTTCGTATCGAAGGTCATAGTAGGATCGACCTTTCCCGTCAGGAATCCCTGACCCAGCGGGCTCCAGGGGATGAAGCCGATTCCGAGTTCTTCGCATGTCGGCAGGATTTCCGCTTCAGGGTCCCTCGTCCACACCGAGTATTCGCTTTGAACCGCTGTGACAGGTTGCACGGCATGCGCTCGACGGATTGTTCGCGCACTCGCTTCAGAGAGACCGAAGTGCAAGACTTTTCCCGCTTTGATTAGATCTTTAATCGCCCCCCGCCACATCTTCGATTGGCACCTCAGGATCTACGCGATGCTGGTAATAGAGATCGATGCGGTCGGTTTTAAGGCGCTCAAGTGACTCCTCGACCACCTTTTTGATGTGCTCTGGCCGGCTATTGAGCCCTCTTGTTGAACCATCGATCTTAAAACCAAACTTGCTTGCGATAGCAACTTTGTCGCGGAAAGGTGCGAGTGCTTCTCCGACCAGCTCTTCGTTTGTATATGGGCCGTAGACTTCGGCTGTATCGAAAAACGTGACGCCTTTTTCATAGGCTGCACGAATGACCTCAATGCCTTGATTTATGTCTGCGGCGGGCCCGTAGTTGGCGCTGATACTCATGCACCCGAACCCAATCGTCGAAACTTCAAGATTGCTATTTCCAAGTTTGCGTTTCTGCATAATTTCTCCTTCCGAACCGTTTCTCTGATGCCAAGATTAGGATCAAACGCTGTGAAAGCGGTAGCCCGATCCTTCCGATTTATTGCCTATTTCTCTCGTTATGTGAAAAATGGCTGGTGCATCCGGAGCCGGGCGATTATCTTGAGGCAAGAGACAAAGCAGTCACGACCATGAAAAACACCAATAAAAGCGCCCCTTCTTCGCCAGATCAAGCCCGTACATTGCGAACAGAGCTCGCCCGTAAAATTGCCTCTTTCGTTGGTTCAAAAGAGAAACTGATAACAGATATTCCCGGCTTGCTGCTGAGCCGGAGGACCGCTCCCACAGCGCCGGCCTCCGCCACTTACGAGCCGAGTCTGGCCGTGGTCGCACAAGGGCGAAAGCAAGCAATCCTCGGCGGAACCACTTTCATCTTCGACCAGTCGCGATACCTGCTGACGTCGCTCGATTTGCCAGTCATCTGCAACGTGATCGAGGCGAGTGAGGCCGTGCCTTATCTCTGTTTCGTGCTCAAACTCGAAATGCCCGTAGTGCGCGAGCTTCTGAGTCGAGAGGAGATTCACGCGCCCGAGCCGCCCTCTGACAGTCCTGCCATGGCCACCGGTAAGACCACGGCCGAGTTGCTCGATGCCTGCTGCCGCCTCATCAACTTGCTGAATACGCCCCAGGACATTCCTTTTCTAAGTGGTCTGATTCAACGCGAGATCATCTACCGAATCCTCCGCGGATCTGAGGGATCGCGCCTTCGAGCCATCGCCACACTCGGAGATCAGAGCCACCGCACGGCTAAGGCAATCGCGTGGGTCAGGACGAACTACGCCAAGCCGCTACAGGTGGAAGATCTCGCAAAAATCGCGGCCATGGGTGTTTCCACGCTGCACCACCATTTCCGCGCGCTGACCGCTATGAGTCCTCTTCAGTATCAAAAACAACTTCGGCTGCATGCCGCGCGCGAACGCATGCTCATGGACGGTCTGGACGCCGCCAGTGCGGCCTTCGAAGTCGGATACGAAAGCGCCAGCCAATTCAATCGCGAATACAGCCGTTTTTTCGGCCAGCCTCCGATGCGCGACATTCGGACTCTCCGCTCGCCCGGCGCTCAGCCCCTGGAAGGGGCAAGTAATCGGCAAAGCGTTATCTGATCGTGGCACAGGAATTGAAGGACGGGTGGGCTAACCGGCGGCTGGTTGGCGGCTAGCCCACCCTTCGTTCTTTGAAGGGTGGGATTTCCACGGCAAAATTTTAGGATAGAGAAAAGTTAGGACAGAGAAAAGAGTGATCTTCTCTCCCGCCCGAGCGATCACCTCAGCTTTGTCATCCTAAGCGAAGCCGAAGGGACCCCTTGCACTTCCCGCACCTCGAAGGGAATTTCCACTCAGCTTCGTTGCCATGGCGTGTGTCGGACGAATTAATGTTTCCCCGCGAGCGGTTGAACATGAATGACCCGCTCATGGAATGCCTGTGCAACCCGCTCACGGAATGCCCGCAGTACCGTGGAAGAGCGGCGCTTTCAGCGCCGCGTTAAGCCCCTAAAATCAATCAGGGCTTCAGCCCCTGAGGGCTGGCCTTGGCAAGATTTTGGTGGAGAGTAAAAGTGCTGTTCTGGCCGGCCCGATCACTCAGCTCTGTCATCCTGAGCGAGGACTGACCTTCGCGCGAAAAGCGCGAAGGCCAACCGCAGTCGAAGGACCCCTTGCATTCCCGCACTGCCAGCGTCCTCGAAGGGAATTTCCGCCATGACGCCGGTTTACCTCATCGACGCCTTAGACTTAAGACGCTCTTCCTCAACAGGTCGCTGAACACGAGGAATGCCCGCGCAACCATGGAAGAAGCGGCGCTTACAGCGCCGCGTCCAGCCCCTAAACTAATCAGGGCTTCAGCCTAGGCTCATGCGATCATTGCGACCGCTATGTGACATCCAACCTTGACCTCAAAATTCAAAGAGCCCATCATGGTCAAGGCGGACGCAGTACGGTTCATAGCCGCGAAAAACGGTGTAAGCCTTTTATTTTCAAGATTATGACCTCTAAACCCTTGCCGCTCAAGATTTTGCAAAGACTTTTTGCGAAACCCGCGCCCAGCGCGGCATTCAGAGGGTGGGGGGAGGGGGATACCCCAATTCCTCAACGTTTTCCCGAAACGGAACTCCCGAACTCAGAGCTAAAAAGCGTTCTTCACAACTATTTTTTCAAGAGATATCCACAGCCCGAAAATTTGATTGCACTCAGAGCAAGTCGTTCTTAGCCGAACGAAGGATTTGAATAATCGCTATGTGCAATCGAAAATCCGCGATTGACAAGAGAAGCTTTCTTTCTTACGATCAATTCTCATGACTTCGCTGCACCATCGCCATCACCACCATCACCACGCGATGAACGTGTCGGCGGAGGAGCACGGATAACAACCTAAAAAAGCACTCATTAGGATTCCAGGCCCGCTGACGCGAAATTCGTCAGCGGGCTTTTTGCGTTTGCAGCCAGCACGGAGGAACAAATGGAAATTAACTTCGACAAAATGCAAGGACTCGCACCCGCAGTCATTCAGGACGATGCGAGCGGAGAGTTGCTGATGTTGGGCTTCATGAATCACGAAGCGCTCGATATGACCTTGCGCAGCGGATTCGTTACCTTCTACAGCCGAACTCGCCAGACTCTCTGGACCAAAGGAGAAACCTCAGGCAATCGCCTGCAAGTGATCTCCGCACTGACCGACTGCGATCGAGACACCATCTTGCTTCGCGTCCGCGTGCTCGGCGAAGGCAAAGTCTGTCACACCGGATCGCGTTCGTGCTTCACGCAGATGCTGCAAGTCAGCATCGATGCGCTTGCAGCAAACGCCGAGGTTCTCTCGTGAAACTGCGACTCGGTATTCCCAAAGGAAGTTTGCAGGAAGCAACCTTACAGTTATTCACACGCGCAGGTTTGCGCGTCTATACGAATGCGCGTTCCTACTTCGCCGCAACCGACGATCCTGAGATCGAGTGCATGCTGATTCGCGCTCAGGAAATGGCGCGCTACGTAGAGCACGGAGCGCTTGACGCTGGATTGACAGGTCTCGACTGGGTTTTGGAAAGCGGTCTCGACGTAGTGAAAGTAAGCGACCTGATCTACGCGAAGCAAAGCATGGGCAAAGTGAAATGGGTTCTTGCTGTGCCCGAAGAATCGGCTTTCCAGAAGCCTGAGGATCTGAAGGGAAAGATCGTAGCGACTGAGCTTGTCAGCTTTACGAAGGCCTACTTCATGCAGCGCAACGTCGATGTTTGCGTGGAGTTCTCGTGGGGAGCAACAGAGGTAAAGCCTCCGCTGTTGGCCGACGCAATCGTCGAAGTCACTGAGACCGGAAGTTCGCTGCGCGCCAATCATCTGAGAGTTCTGGAGACAATCCTGGAATCGAACACTCAACTCATAACCAATCGCGCCGCTTGGGACGATCCGCAACGGCGCCTCAAGATCGAGAATCTCGCCGTGATGCTTGCCGGAGCGATGGCCGCGCAAGGCCGAGTCGGACTCATGCTGAACGTACGCAAGCCCGACTTGTCGGCTGTTTTGGGCTTACTGCCTGCGCTGAAGAACCCCACAGTCGCGCCACTCGCCGACGGCGAATGGGTCGCAGTGAACACCGTCATTGAGGAGAACACAGCCTGGACGCTGATTCCCAAGCTCAAGCAAGCGAATGCGCAAGGGATCGTCGAGTATCCGCTGAACAAGGTGGTGATGTGATGCGGATCCTGAAAGGAGCAGCCGCTGAACGATATATCCGAACGCTGGAGCAGCGCGGTTCCACCGATCTCACAGAGGTTGAGCCCACCGTCAAACGCGTTATACGCAGCGTGCGCAAAGACGGTGATCGCGCCCTGCGCCGATACGCGATGAAGTGGGATGGATTAGATAAGCGTGATGCGATTCGCGTCAGCGAAGAAGACTTGAGCGCAGCCTGGAAGAATACCGATCCCGAACTGCAAGATGCCATTCGTCAAGCAGCCGCCAACATCCGCTGCTACTGCGAATGGCAGAAGCCCTCTGATTGGCGAAGGGAGATCCAGGAAGGTGTTTGCGTCGGTCAGATCATCCGTCCCTTGCAGTCAGTCGGTTGCTATGTTCCAGGTGGTCGCTATCCTCTACCTTCAACGCTGCTAATGACCGTGATTCCCGCACAAGTAGCAGGAGTGAAGGAGATTCGTGTGGTGTCTCCGCATCCCGCGCAAGCGACGTTGGCCGCTGCTGCATTTCTGGGCGTGCGCGAGTTCTACCGCGTTGGAGGCGCTCAAGCTGTCGCTGCGCTCGCTTACGGAACTGAAAGTATTCCGCGCGTGGATAAGATTGTCGGCCCGGGCAATCGCTACGTTACTGCCGCGAAGAAGATGGTTGCTTTCGACTGCTCGATTGACTTTCTTGCGGGTCCGACAGAAGCGGTGTTCATCAGCGAGAACGGACACGCGAGCTTTCTTGCTGCCGACTTGGTCGCTCAAGCTGAACACGATCCAGATGCTCTGTGTGTTTTCATCACAACTTCGCCGCGACTGGCGAAAAGTGTTGACAAGGAAGTTCAGCGACGAACGGCTACAAATGCAACAGCTCGCCAATCGCTGTCTCGTCGAGGAGCGATTCTCGTAAGCGACTCGCTCGAACAAGCCGTCGAATTCGCGAA
>WNFI01550096.1_pt1 | contig 23928 bp, 22 predicted proteins | sample 5400471 | NCBI WGS metagenome assembly WNFI01 (sample SAMN13153348, study PRJNA577476) | soil metagenome | isolation source: 100 cm saprolite on Douglas fir-dominated hillslope | place: USA:California | collected 2013-09-17
CCGGTCTCGCCCTTCAACGCCGCCGCGGGCATCGCGCCCGTCGGCGAGCCCAGCGCCACGACGTGCCCGTCGCAGTAGGTGGCTTCGTCGATCACCGAATGGAAGTAGACGAACGGATCGTGTCGAGTGGCGTAGCCGTCACCGGCCTCGGCTTTCTGGGTTTCGTCGGTGCTGTTGACGGCCGGGTGGCCACAGGCCGCGGTCTCGCGGTTCGGGTCGTTGCCCATGTCCCCCATATAGGCCTTCCAGCTCCTGCCCGCCGCGCTCAGCTGCGTGCCGATGTTCTGCACTTCCGCCGGGTACACGCAGCCGGTGCCGGTCTCGACGCCGCTTTCGAGCATCACCGCGCCCGAGAAGTCGTCGAAACTGGGACAGTCGGCTTGGTTCTGGGCGTTCGGCGGCTGGCCGGAGACGAGCGAGACGTAGTTGTCGTTGCTCTCGTGACCGGTGCCGTAGTAGTTCTGCAGCAACGCCCCCTGTGCAGGCAGCGTCTGCGCGAGGTAGGGATCGGCCGCGGGGTTCCCGAAGGTCGCTTCGTAGCCCTGGTTCTCGAGCACGATCACGAACACGTGCTTGACCTTCGGCAGTTTGAAGGGCCTCGTCCGGGCCCCCGCCGGGGCCGGGAGCAGCAGGCAGGCGAACGCCGCGAGCGCTCCGAGTGTCACTGCGCCGGCGCGCCTCATGGGCTCGCCACCGTGCCGACGGGAGCCGGCGGTTCGTTCACCGTGCTGGGAGGTTCGAGGAATGCGGCGTGGCCGAGGTCCAGGAAGTCCTCCACCGTCCGCGCATTGGCATCGCGGAAGGTCAGCGCCGGCAGGTTCCACTTGGCCCCGATCGTGGCGAGCACCGAGGTGTGGTCGTGGACCACATTCGTGACGCCGTTGGGCTTGGAGTAGGGCGACGCGACGATGCCCGGAACGCGCGGGCCGTAGAGGTCATAGCCTCCCGGCACGTCTTCGGGGCCAAGGACGGGCGGGATCGAGTCGGGCGCGATCGCGGCCGGCGGCGGGACATGGTCGTAGTAGCCGCCGTGCTCGTCGTAGGTGTAGACGAGCAGCGTCCGCGGCCAGGCGGGGGAGTCGAGCACCGCCTTGACGGCCTGGTAGGCCCAGTACTCGCCGTAGGACATGTCCTGGGGGTTCTCCTGGTCGCCGCCCGTCGTTTCGAGCTTCGATGCCAAAGGCTCGAGCGCCGGGATCGTGGCCAGCCCGGATCCCACGATCCCGGCGACGCCGAACTCCGGGTCGACGAGGCTCACCGCGGGCAGGCTGCCCGAGGCACAGTCGAGGAAGAACTGCGAGGTCGGGGCCAGGTTGGACGGGTACTTTTCGATCGTCCCGTTGATGATCCCCGTGGAGGGCAGGTCGGTGAAGTAGTTCTTCCAGCTGATCCCGTAGGCGTGCAGGCGATCCCAGATCGTGCCGTTCGGGGGCGGCGGGTCTTTGAGGCTTTCGGTGTCGGTCGAGATGTTCCCGTAGGCCGTGCCGGCCATCAGGAAACGACGGTTGGGGTAGGTCTGGCAAGGAGCCGAGCAGAACCACCGGTTCGCGCTCGTGAAGGTCCTCGCAAGGGAGTAGGCGAACGGCAGCGTTTCTTCCGTCCAGTAGCCCATCGGCTGCGTGGAACCGGTCGAGCGCACGAAGCCGTCCATCCGCCCGCCGTTGATCTGCTGGTGCGTCGCGTTCCAGGACTGCGAGACGCCGTTGCCCTGCGCCGTCGTGTCGAACGCGAACGAGCGCACCGGCCCTTCGGGTCCCGGGTTCCAGTTGCTCGCCACGCCCTTGCCGTTGATCTTCAGGCCCCGCGCCTTCGGCTGTCCCGATTGCGCCAGGCCACCCAGCAGGTTGTCGAAGGAGTGGTTCTCCATCATCACCACGACGATGTGGTCGAACGGCATTCGTTCGTCGACCGTCCCGGGCGGCCGCGTGGGGTCGGGCAGGCTGTCAGGACGCCGCAGGGGATGGGCGAGCGCCGAGGCCGCCCGGATCAGCTGGCCGGCGCCGGTCAGGCCGGCCGCCGCCGTGCCGCCGTAGCGAATCAGCGTGCGGCGTGTGATTGGGCGCTGCTCTAGCGGCTCGAACATGGTCCCCCTGGTGGCTTTGCGGTGCCGGGCCGCGGGATCTTCCCGGCCGCCGGCCCCCTGCTGGCAAACAAGCGGTTTCCCGCTCTCAGCCCCCTACACGTGAACATCTCGTTAGCGTCGCTACCCGCAATCGCCGATTTCTGCCCGCCCGCCCCGGGGAGGCCGGCTCCGCGCCGCTAGCCTGTCGAGCCGTGCTCAGCACAAGAGATGACATCCGGAACGTGGCGATCATCGCCCACGTCGACCACGGCAAGACGACCCTTGTCGACGCGATGCTGTGGCAGTCCGGGGCGTTCCGCGAGGGGCAGGACGTCGCGACCCGCGTGCTGGACTCGATGGACCTGGAGCGCGAGAAGGGCATCACGATCCTCGCCAAGAACACCTCGCTGCGCTACAGGGGCGTGAAGCTCAACATCATCGACACGCCCGGCCACGCCGACTTCGGCGGCGAGGTCGAGCGCGGGTTGACAATGGTCGACGGGGTGCTGCTGCTCGTCGACGCCTCCGAGGGGCCACTGCCGCAGACCCGCTTCGTACTGCGAAAGGCTCTCGAGGCGGGCCTGCCGGTGATCCTCGTGGTCAACAAGGTCGACCGCTCCGACGCGCGCGTCGCCGAGGTCGTCGACGAGGTCTACGAGCTGTTCCTCGACCTCGACGCCCAGGAGCACCAGATCGAGTTCCCGATCGTCTACAGCAACGCGAAGGCCGGTGCCGCCTCGCTCACCTACGCGCCGGGCGATCGCCTCGACTCCGGCGACCTCTCGCCGCTGCTCGACCTGCTGCTCGACCGCATCCCCGCGCCGACCTACCAAAGCGACCATCCCCTGCAGGCGCTCGTTACGAACCTCGACGCCTCCCCCTACGTCGGGCGGCTGGCCATCTGCCGCGTGCGCAACGGCACGATCCGCAAGGGCCAGCAGGTCGCATGGTGCCGGGCGGACGGGTCCATCGAGCGAGCGCAGATCGCCGAGCTGTACGTCACCGATGCGCTCGACCGGGTGGACGCGGCCGAGGCCGGTCCGGGCGAAATCATCGCCGTCGCGGGCATCGCCGAAGTCACGATCGGCGAGACGCTGGCCGACATCGGCGACCCTCGGCCGCTGCCTGTGATCACAGTGGACGAGCCCGCGATGTCGATCACCGTCGGCGTCAACACCTCCCCCCTGGCGGGCCTCGATGGCGACAAGCTGACCGCCCGCCAGATCCGCGCGCGCCTCGACCAGGAGCTGGTGGGCAACGTCTCCCTGCGGGTCTTGGACACCGACCGGCCCGACACCTACGAGGTCCAGGGACGCGGCGAGCTGCAGCTCGAGGTGCTCGTCGAGCTGATGCGCCGCGATGGCTTCGAGCTGACGGTCGGCCAGCCTCACGTGCTCGAGCGGGAGATCGACGGCAAGCGCCACGAGCCCGTCGAGCGCCTCTCGGTCGACGTGCCCGAGGAGCACGTCGGCACGGTCACGCAGCTGCTGGCCGCACGCAAAGGGCGGATCGAACACATGACCAACCACGGCACCGGCTGGGTGCGGATGGAGTACCTGGTGCCGGCGCGCGGCCTGATCGGCTTTCGCACCGAGTTCCTGACCGAAACCCGCGGCACGGGGATCATGCACCACGTCTTCGACCGCTGGGAGCCGTGGGCGGGGGAGCTGCTCACGCGCCAGACCGGAGCCCTCGTCGCCGACCGTCGCGGCCAGACGGTCAGCTACTCGCTGATGACCCTCCAGGAGCGCGGCACGCTCTTCGTGGGGCCGGGCGAGGAGGTCTACGAGGGGATGATCATCGGCGAGAACGCCCGCGCCGAGGACCTCGACGTCAACCCCACGAAGGAAAAGCACCTGACCAACATGCGCTCCTCGACCGCGGACGTGCTGGTGCGCCTGGACACCCATCACAAGCCCAGCCTCGACGAGGCCTTCGAGTTCGTACGCGACGACGAGTGCGTCGAGGTCACGCCGGAGTCGGTCCGGGTCCGCAAGGCGGTCATCTCAAGGGTCGAGCGCCTGAAGGCGGTCCGCACCGCGCGGAAGTAAGAAGTGGCTCGACGACGCCCACCGGGCGCCCCGCCGGGCGCGACATGTGCCGGTTCGAGCGGTTAGGGTACCCCGCGTTCACCCCCCGAGCAGGGAAGCGAGCGGACCACCGAGGGACTCGCTCCCTGCGCCTCGACAGGAGCTTTAGATGACCGGACTGACGCGGCTGCGTGCGCTTGGCCCCGTCGCCCTCGTGGCGATGCTCGTGGCCCTTGCGCTGCCCGCCGTCGGCCTTGCGGCTGCCGCAAAGCCGACCTATACGAAGGAGAGCAAGCAGGCCTACGAAGCGCAGCTCAGCAAGGGGGAGATCGCCGCGGCCGTCTTCAACAAGCCCGTTCGCAGCCTGCGCCTGACCCTCAAGAACGGGCGGCACTTCCTCTACACCTATCCCGCCAAAGGCTCGCAGCTGCTCGAAGAACAGCTCGTCGCCAAGGGCGTTCCCGTGAGCAAGCTCGGGGGTAGCGGCAAAAAGCAACACAACAAAGCGACCTCCAAACACACCCGCCGCTACATCGCGATCGGGATCTTGGTGCTGCTTCTGCTGGTCGGCGGGGGCGTGCTGCTCGCACGCCGCAGGCGGCTGACCCGCGACTGAGGCTCGCCGTCCCACGCTCTGCGTGCGCTGCGGGGCATCGATCTCCCACTGCTACTGCGCCGCCGCGCTCAGCAGATCGGGCGTGCGCGCGTGGCGGGGCGGTGAGACGCGCGGCCCGCGTGATGGGCGTGCAGGGCTTCGGCGAGGTCGTGGGCGAAGATCTCGGCCATGTCGCGCGAGAAGTTCTCCTTGACGACGATCCGCAGCACCGTCACGTGCTCGGCGTTCGGCGGCAGCGTATAGGCCGGCACGATCCAGCCGCGCTCGCGCAGCAAGTAGGTGAGGGCCGTAACGTCCGTTCGCCCGGGGTCCTCGGCCTGCAAAGTGACGATCGGGAACTCCGAGCCGTCGGAGATCAGGCGCAGGCCCTCGATCTGCTCGAGTTTCCCGGCCAGCGTGACGGCCGTCTCGAGCATCGTCCGAACGATTTCGCGGTAGCCGTGGAGGCCGAGGCGCAGGAAGGCGAAGTACTGCAGGATCACCGAGGACGAGGGCCGGGAGAAGTTCAGCGAGTAGTTCGGCATGTTGCCGCCGAGGTAGTTGATGTGGAAGATCAGCTCCTCCGGAATGTCCGAGGCGTCGCGGAAGACAACAGTTCCCATGCCCGGGTAGACGAGCCCGAACTTGTGATTGGAGACGTTGATCGAGCGCACCGAGGCGAGCCGGAAGTCCCATTCCTGCTCGGGCCGCGCGAACGGCGCGATGAAGCCCCCCGAGGCCGCGTCGATGTGCAGCGGCACGCGCCATCCCCGCTCTGACTCGACCCGCCCGAGTACCTCGTCGATCGAGCCGAGGTCGTCCTGCTGGCCCGTGAAGGTCGTGCCGAGCAGGCCCGCGACGGCGATCGTGCGCTCGTCGAGCAGAGGCTCGACCTGCTCGCCCGAGATCGTGAAGCGGTCCTCCTCGATCGGGATCACGCGCGGTTCGACCTCGAAGTACCTCGCGAACTTGTCCCAGCAGGTATGAACATCCGCGCCGAGCACCATGTTGGGCCGGTCCACCGGCTGGCCCTCGCGTTGCCGCCGCCGCTGCCAGGTGCGCTTGTGGGCCAGCATCGCGAGCATGATCGCCTCCGAGGAGCCAATCGTCGCCGTACCCGTGGGCCGCTCGTGGGACGGGGCGTGGAACAGCCGCCCGACCATCGACACGACCCGCCTGTGCACCTCCTCGGTCTGCGGGTACTCGTCCTGGTCGATCATGTTCTTGGCGAGCGTCTCGGCCGCCAGCAGGTTCGCCTGCGGCTCCATCCAGCTGGTCACGAACGAGGCGAGGTTCAGCGCCGGGTTGCCGTCGAGGTTGAGCTCGTCGTGGACCAGCTGGTAGGCCGTCGGGGCCGGCATCCCCTGCTCGGGCAGGCGGTACTTGGGCACGTCGTGGGAGAAGGATCGTCCCGCATAGGTCGGTGAGACGCTCTCCTCGGAGTGCATGTCCAGCTCGTGCATCGCGCTCGCTCTCCTTCTCGAGTGTGGTCGGGGCGGCCTGTCCCCCGCAGATCATCGCGGCTGCCGTGCCGCCGGGCGGCGGGAATCGCCGATTGGAGCGGCGCGCTCGGCGCGAGCGCGCCGTGGTTCTCAGGCGCCGGCGCTACATGAGAACAAGACTCAGTCTTATAATGTGGGCGAATGGCGATCGCGATCGGCGGCAACGAGGCTTCGGCTGAGCTACGCGACGCGGAAGTGCGCATCGGCGGCCGCACGATCTGGAGCGAGGTCTCGCTGCGCATCGAGCAGGGTGAGTTCGTCGGGCTGCTGGGGGAGAATGGGTCCGGCAAGTCGACGCTGCTGAAGGTCCTGCTCGGCGCTCTGCCTCTACGGCACGGCACCGCTTCCGTGCTCGGCCGCGCACCCGGCGGCGCCAACAGCGCGATCGGCTTCCTGCCGCAACGTCCCGTGTTCGGCGCCGGCCTCCGGCTGCGCGGCCGCGACCTCGTTCGGCTCGGGCTCGACGGCGACCGCTGGGGGCTCCCGCTGGGGTTCGGAAGGAACGCCGCCACGCGCCGGGCCGCCGCTCGCGCGCGCGTCGCGGACACGATCGAGCTGGTCGGCGCCGGCGCCTACGCCGAGCGCCCGATCGGCGAGCTCTCGGGCGGCGAGCAGCAACGGCTGCTGATCGCCCAGGCGCTGATACGCAGGCCCCGACTGCTGCTGCTCGACGAGCCCCTCGACAGTCTCGACCTCCCCAACCAGGCCTCGGTCTCGGCGCTCGTCGATCGCATCCGCCGCGAGGCGGGGATTGCGGTGCTCCTCGTCGCGCACGATGTCAACCCTCTGCTGTCCTATCTCGACCGGGTCGCCTATCTGGCCGCCGGCCATGCCGTCGTCGGACCGGTGCGGGAGGTCATCACGAGCGAGACTCTGACGGCCCTCTACGGGGTGCCGGTCGAGGTGCTCCGCGCATCGGACGGACGGCTGGCGGTGATCGGCCAACCCGAGGCGCCGGCGCACCACCACGATCGCCACGGCCACGACCACGACCACGAGGCCGCGCACATCCATGCAAGCTGACATTGCCGGGCCATCGCTCTCGTGGAATCTCGCGCACGATCTGTCTCAGGTGCTCGAATACCACTTCATGCTCAACGCGCTGCTGGCAGGCAGCGCGGTGGCGGTGGCGGCGGCGCTGGCCGGCTGGGTGATGCTCGTCCGCCGCGAGGCGTTCGCCGGTCACACGCTCGCGATGATGGCCTTCCCGGGAGCCTCCGCAGCGGCACTTGCGGGCGTCGCGGCAGCCTGGGGCTACCTGTCCTTCTGCGTGGCCGGGGCAGTGGCGATCGCCCGCCTCCCGGACGGCGCCCGAGGGTCCTGGCGCGAGGAGTCCGCCGGAATCGGCGTCGTGCAGGCGCTGGCCCTGGCCCTCGGCTTCCTGTTCGTGAGCCTCTACGGGGGCGTGCTCGGCGATCTCGAGGGGCTGCTGTTCGGGGACCTGCTCGGCGTCTCCGACGGCCAGGTGCTCGAGCTCGCCGTCGTGGCGTTGCTCGTGGTCGTATCGCTCGCCGCGATCGCACGGCCGTTGCTGCTGAGCAGCGTCGACCCGGACGGCGCGCGCGCGCGCGGTGTTCCCGTCACGGCTCTCTCCACCGGCTTTCTCGTGCTGCTCGGCGTCGCCGTCGCGGCGACGAGCCAGGTCACCGGCCCGCTGCTCGTCTTCGCCCTGCTCGTGATGCCCGCCGCCAGCGCCCAGGCGCTGAGCAACCGCCCCGTACCGAGTCTGCTCGCGAGCGTCGCGATCGCGCTGCTCGCCGTCTGGCTCGGCCTCGGGCTCTCCTACTTCTCGGTCTATCCGCCCGGCTTCTACATCTCGCTCGTCGCCTTCGCGATCTATCTGCTGGCGCGGGGCGCCGGCGCGGCGAAGGAGCGGCGGCGAGGAGCCCCGGAAGGCGCCGCCGCACCCGGCCGTCCGCTCGCGCACGAGGCCGCCTGATGCTCGGCCAGGAATACATTCGCAACGCGCTGCTGGCGGGCAGCTTCATCGCCCTCGCCTGCGGCGTGTGCGGCTGGTTCGTCGTACTCCGCGGCCAGGTCTTCGCGGGCGACGCGCTCAGCCACGTCGCCTTCCCCGGCGCCCTGGCGGCCGCCGCGGCGGGGCTCGACGCGCGGGTCGGGCTGTTCGCGGCGACTGTCGCGGCAGGTGCGGCGATCGCCTTGCTCGGCCGCGGCGCGCTGGCCGGGCGGGGCGGCCGCGCGTCCGGCGTCCAGCCGGCGGACGACACCACGATCGGGGTGATGTTCACCTTCATCCTCGCCCTCGGCGTGTTCTTCCTGACGCTCTTCAGCCGCGGCTCCGGGGGCAGCTTCGGGATCCAGGCGGCACACACGCTGTTCGGATCGATCTTCGGGCTCGGCTCCGGCGAAGCGACGCTCGCGGCGGTCCTTGCCGGCGCCGTGCTCGTGGCGGTGCTCGCGATCGGGCGTCCGCTGCTGTTCGCCTCCGTCGCCCCCGAGATCGCCGGGGCACGCGGCGTGCCCACTCGCCTGCTCGGCTTCGCGTTCCTCGCACTGCTCGGCGTCGTCGCCGCCGAGACCAGCCAGGCCGTTGGCGCCTTGCTGCTGCTCGGCCTGCTCGCCGGGCCGGCGGCCGCGGCGCATCGCCTGCTGCCCGGAACAGGGTCCTCGGTCGCGCTCGCGGCTGGACTCGCGCTGGTCTCGATGTGGGGCGGCCTCGCGCTCGCTTACGCCGTGCCCTCGCTGCCGCCGAGCACTGCCGTGATCGCGATCGCCACCGGCATCTATCTCGCGGCGCGGGCGTGGCGATGAGGCTGGGCTAACGCTGCTGCGGTCGCTGAGCGCCGCCGGGCGCGAGCACAGCGCTCACCCCCTTCGGGCGATGCTCGACCGCGGGGTGACGGCCTAGATTTGGGGCCGTGCCCTGTTGACTGCCGGCCCTCAGCCGCACGGAAACAGTCGCAGGGCTTGCGTCGTGCGATCCGCCGGTCGCCTGGTGACGGGGGGCGAGGGCAACCGGCGGTCGCGCGTCTCCCGACCCGGCGACGAACTCCCTAGATGGCCTCTAACAGCAGATCACCACGTTGCACCATCGAGCAGCCGGATCATCGACAGCTCGATGCGTGCTGCGCTGCTTGGGCCGACGCGTCGCGTGATCGCACCGAGACGCCGGCCGCCGGGACCTCGGGCCGACGGCAGGCGAGGCCCTGAATTGGCAGCCGTCGGCAACGAATGGTCGACGCTGTTCAACGCCGCCTTCACCGGCTCGCGCAACCCGATGGTGCTGCTCGACAGCAGACGCTGCTGCGTGGCAGCCAACGGCGCGTATCTCACGCTGCTCGGCTACCGAGCCGGGGAACTCCTCGGCCGCCCGATCTATCACCTGGCCCCCGGCGGCGCACTGCTGTCTCCCGCTGAGTGGGACGCTGCCATCGCAAAGGGGGACTTCGCCGGCGAGGGTGAACTGGTCGCGGCCGACGGCGGCACGGTGTCGGTGCAATTCGCGGCGACGGTGGAGGTAGTCACCGGTCACCGCTTGATCCTGGTGGTCGCGCTCAGCACGGCGCGGTGGGGCGCCCGGTTCCGGCGCACCGTCGTCCCGGGCGAGACTTCAAGGCCTCTGTCATACCGCGAGCAGGAGGTAGTGCGACTGGTTGCCCTGGGCAACAGCGGGCCCGAGATCGCTGACGAGCTGCACATCGCGCACGACACGGTGCGGACACATACACGAAACGCGATGGCCAAGGTCGGTGCGCGGTCGAGAGCCCAGCTCGTCGCCAAGGCTCTCGGCGAGGGCCTGTTCCTCGACTGACCAGTGCAGGCGAATCCCCGCAACTGCGCTATTCACCACGCGCCCCCGCCGCGTGAGCACGGACCCGTGAGCCGCGCCTACACACCTCGGGGCTCAGCTCCGCACGCTGCAGATCGCGATCCACGCCTGGTGTGCTGCTGCTTCGAGGCGGTATCCCTCGCACCGGCGATCAGCCTCGCCGCAGAGCTCCTCACTGCCGATGCCGGCCTGGCTCGGCTGCACCAGCCACCGCCGGCGGCGTCGCCTCAGTGGGTGGTGACGACGGCGCCGATCCCGTTGACCGACGACGTCTTCGGCGTCCTGGAAGAGACCTTGCTCGGCCTGGCGGGGCGTGTGCCGGGGACGCGCCTTCTTGGTTGGCGGCTGGTACGGCCGCCACACGAGTAGCGCCGCCCGCACGAGTAGCGGGCCGCCGGCACGAGTAGCGGGCCGCCACACGAGTAGCGCCGCCCGCACGTCCCCGCCGCGCGCTGATGGCGCGAGCACGAGGTCAGCCGACCGCGGGGTCAGCCGACCGTGAGCAGCTCGCGCTTGGCCGCCTCATACTCGTCGGCGGTGAGCGCGCCGCGGTCGCGCAAGTCCGAAAGCCGCTCCAGTTCTCCGGCTACCGGAACGCTCGCCGCAGTGGTCGGCTTCGCCGGCCGCCGCCGCCGTGCGGCTTGGCGGGTGCCGGGCGCGCGAGCGTGTGTGTCCACAGCCGAACGGACCGAGATGTGCTCGGCGTCCGGAAACTCGGCCGCGATCTGGTTGCGGAGCACATAGGCCCCCCCGAACGCCATCGCGACGAAGATGAGCATCTCGATCGGGTTGCGCGTGGCCGGTATCGGGTCCCAGATGAAGATCAGAGCCAGGAACACGGCCGCCGCCCAATACGCGAGTGACGGCTGCTTGCGAAGGTAGGGAGCGAGGAGGCGCCTTCCGGCGACCGCCGGGCCGGCCGGACCCGCGAACCAGGCCGCGAGGACAATCGGGATCCCCACGAGAATGACGGCCGTGGCCACCTCAACCAACAGCGAGGTCGCCACGGAGTACGACGCGACGACGGCCTCTTGCAACGAGGCATCGCTCGTGATCGCCGGAACCAGCTGTGTTTGCGCGATTGCGCGCGCGGCGAGCACGAGCAATCCGTCGAGCACGAGGCACGCCCCGACCCGCATCAGCCATCTGCGGCGATTACCGCGCGCCACGGCCACGGACAGCGTGAACAGCACCAGGGCGAGGATCGTGAGCGTGAGCGCGAGCGCATGAAGCGCTTTCGCGAGTGTGCGGACGGTGCCCAACTGGTCCGCCGTGATGACCTTCAGGTTGCCGACCGAGGGTGGCAGCCGGCCGGCCACGCTCGCCGACACGCCCAGGCGCTGACCCAGTTCCGCGACGATGCTGTGCAAATCGAGCGATACGGTTCCGCCCTGAATGCGAGCCTGCTTCGTGCCGCCGTTGACGACCGCGACAAGCGATTCGTCAGCTGCGCGGTTGGCGGACCCCCAGGCACTCTGAACCTTCGCGCTCTCGAGCACCCGTTCGGTGCCGCGTTCGGCGACGTTGCGCAACCCTCCTGCGAGGGGACCCGACAGCGCCTTCAGCTGGCTCGGCAGTCCCGCCCGGAGTTCGGCCGGCACGTCGACGTTCTTGTACAGCTGGTCCACGAGGTAGCCCGAGACCGCAGCGCGGACCGGCTGGCGCTGCAGCAGCGCCGTGCTCGTTTTCGACCAGTTGCTCGGGTTCATCAGCTGCCGGTTCGCCCAGACCGCGAAGATCGCGAACACGGTCAGCAGCGTGGCGATGCCGAGCAGGGCTCCGGGCAGCACACGGCGGCCGCGGGTGACGACACGCGGTGACGCGCCCGCCACGACGTCGCCGCTGGAATCACTCAGCTCAAAGGGTGCATGCCTCTCGGCCCGTTTGGCCATCGTCGTCGATCATCGCGTCAACCTGTCGCGGCGCATCACCCAAAGGGCATGATGCGGCCGGCGGGGACAAGACCGACGCTGGCGGCCCTGGCCGTGATCGGCCTGTTTCAACAGCAAGGGCTACGACATGGCGACGACCGACGCGATGCGCGTGCCGACCGAGGTATGCCACCAAGGCATGGTGTGGGTGCCCGGCGGTGACTTCAAAATGGGAGACGAGCGGTTCTACGCGGAGGAGCGGCCGGTGCGCCGCGTCACAGTGACCGGTTTCTGGATCGACCGCAGCCCCGTCACGGTTGCCGACTTCGCCCGCTTCGTCGAGGCGACTGGATACGTGACGATCGCTGAGCGCCGCCGGGACGAGTGCCGGACGCCGAATGGCCGGCCGTCGGCGGCCCTCGGGTCATTCGTCTTCGAGAAGGCCGACGGGCGCGTCGACCTCGCGGACGCCCGCAACTGGTGGCGGTCGTCGCCGGATGCGTGTTGGTGGCGCCCGTGCGGCCACGACGACGATCTCGGCGACCGCGATCGGCACCCTGTCGTACACGTCGCCCACGACGACGCCCTGGCATACGCGCGCTGGGTACAGAAGGACCTGCCGAGCGAGGCGGAGTGGGAGTTCGCCGCCCGCGGCGGCCTGCACGGAGCTGCTTTCGCATGGGGACATCGCTTGGCGCCGCGCGGCAGCATGCTCGCCAACTTCTGGCAGGGCGAGTTCCCGTGGCGGAACCTCTGCGCCGACGGCTTTGAGGGGACGTCGCCGGTGGGCAGCTTTCCTGCCAATGGCTACGGCCTACACGACATGGCCGGCAATGTCTGGGAGTGGACGTCGGACGCCAGCGACCTCGCCTCCGATGTGGATCGGCCGTTCGCCGCCGCGCGCGACCCGGCGGTGCTCCGACGAACACGAACCCTGAACGGTGAGCTGCCAAGCGACTCGCTGAGGTACACGATCAAGGGAGGCTCACATCTTTGTGCAACGAATTACAGCCTCCGCTTCCGCCCTGCCGCTCGCCAAGCGCGGGCGCGCGACGCTTCATCGGGCGATCTCGGTTTCCGCTGCGCGGCACGACGGCATGACGGTGTGTGCGAGTATCAAGACAGCCACTCGGCTCGCCCGGACCAGAATGGAACGGACTGAGCTGGGTGAAGGGGAATCCTGGCCTAGCCCATGAAAGCCGCAGCAGCTGATTCGGGTGAGAGCTCGCACTCGCATCCTCGACGAGATGTCAGGGTGCTCGTTGTAGACGACCAGACGTACTTCCGGGGCGTGCTGGGCGAGCTCGTCGCTGCCACCGCCGGCTTCACCCTCGTCGGGGACGCATCCGACGGAGAGCAGGCGCTCTCGCTCACGGCGGAGCTCGGACCGGACTTCGTGCTGATGGACATACGCATGCCGGGCCTCGACGGCGTCGCCGCGGCCCGCCTGATGGTCGAGCGCCACCCGCGCGTCGTGGTGTTGCTCGTCTCGGCCCACGACTCACCGACCGCAGCGGGCCTCGCGAGGTCCGCTGCGCGCGTGCACTTCGCCGACAAGCGCGAGCTCAGTGGCTCGATGCTTCGCCGAGTGTGGAGCGACGGCGAAAGTGACAACGCGGGCGGAGCGAGCGGCTGACGTCCTGCCCGGCGCCGAACGGCGTCACGGGCAATCGAGCGGCGCAAGGCTCTGCGCGTAGGCGGCGGCCGACGGCACGAACCGTATTCCGGCGCGGGCCATCGCCCGCGCGGTGCACACGATCAGGTCAAGCGTGCGACAGTCCTCGAGCTCGAGCAGCCGTTCCCCGTCGCTCGTGCGTACGCGGTCGCTCTCGACGTAAAAGAGCGCCACGCCGTCGGTGATGTAGTCACCGGCGCACGGGAGACGGGCGCCCCTATGGGCAGCACGGGAGCTCTCTTGGAGATGAACGGAGAGTTTCATCCACGGGAGCCTGGCGTCGTCCGCGTACGTCGCATCGTCCGGTGCGGGTGACGGGGCGCCCGGCGGACCACCCCGCATCACGCCAAGCCCGCGCCGAGGAGGGATCCCGGGGGCACCACGCCTTCATTCGCAAGGGGTGATGTCAGCCGCGCAATGACTGGTCTACTCGATGGTCGATGGACCGGCGCCGCGCTGCGTGGCGAGGACCGAACGGCGGTCGCTCATGCTGATGAGCAACGACAAACCCGATCACGACGGGCCGCGCGCCCCCGAGGCGGGATCCCCCGTGCTCCTCACCCCGGCGGCCGGACGCACGCTGCGCACCTACGAGGCACTCCTCGTCGCGATCGTGCTCGCCTTTGCCATTCAGGGAATCGCCAGTCCCGGCAGATGGGAGCAACTCTTCGTCACGCTGCTGCTCGGAGCCACACTGCTCCTGGCGCTCAGAGTCGCCCGAGCACACCCGCGCGTCTACCGCGCGGCGGTGGCCGCCGTGTTGCTCCTCGCCGTCCTGAGCGTGGCCGAGGCGGCCGCCGGGAGCGTCGACGCGACGTCGACCCGGATCGCGAACGCCCTGCTTGTCGCCCTCGCCCCACCGGCGATCCTCGCCGGCGTCGTACGCACGCTGCGCGCGACGCGGACGGTCACGGTGGAAGCGGTGCTCGGGGTGCTGTGCGTATATCTGCTGCTCGGCATGTTCTTCGCCTTCTTGTATGCCGTGATCGCTCGGCTGGGCGGCGCTCCATTCCTGTTGCAGGGGCAGACCACGACCGCCTCACTCATCTACTTCAGCTTCACGACCCTCAGCACGGTCGGGTACGGCGACTTGACGGCACGGTCAAACCTGGGCCACACGCTCGCGGTATCCGAGGCCTTGCTCGGTCAGGTCTACCTGGTGACCGTCGTTTCGCTGATCGTCGCCAATCTCGGCAGGCGCCGGCAATCACCACCCTAGACGGTGGCAGTCGGGCCACGACGCGGTGTGCGCGTGCGGGGGTGTCTGAGGAGGTGCGTCCACCATCCCACCTGACTGTGGTGTAGACACCATTGCCGGTCCGAATGACACGCAGTAACGTCGACGAGGGTGTAACACCTTTGGCGTCGCTGGCGTGAAGGGAGCGTCGGATCATGTTTGTGTGTGGCGTGTTTGGCTGGTCACGCGTACGAGCCGGCCCGAGACGGCCCGCTCCCGCGGTTTACCAGACGCGATGAGCTCGATGCACTCACCGCTGTCCACGGGAGCCTGGGTCGCTTCGATCCCTCTGAGGATTGGGCAGACGCTCGCCGAGACCGGTGTCGAGGCCGAGCGGCGCGTGCGAGGCACGATCATGTCCGTCGGCGAGCGGGCTCTGCTCAGCGTCCTCGACTCCGTCACCGCCGGCATCGTCGCCGAACGCGTGATCGACCAGGTGCTCGCCCGCGCGGAGTCGGCCGGCGTCGCGCAACACGTGGCAGACCGCGTGTTGGAAGACGGTGTAGCGGAGCAGATCGTAGAACGTGTGCTCGCTGGGCCGGAGCTCGAGCACATGCTCAGCGTGGCCTTTCAGAGCGCCCTGCCCGACGAGGTCGTCGAGCAGCTGCTCGCGAGCGAGGCGATCTGGATCCTCGTCGATGAGGTCGCGCGTAGTCCGGCGGTGACCGAAGCCATCAGCCACCAAGGCGCGGGTTTCGTGGACATGGTTGCCTCCGAAGCCCGCGAGCGCTCCCGCCGCGGCGATGCGCTCGTACAACGGATTGCGAACCGCTTGAGCCTCCACCGCGACCGCCCGGCGGCGATACAGGGACACGGCGAGCGAGCGTCGTCGGTCCCCCTCGCGGGTGAGCCTGAGGTATGAGCGTCGCATCGCGACGCTCGCCGCAGGCGCGCGCTCAGACCGCGGCGCGGCGGCGCGCCCGACCGACGAACGCAAACGGCAGCGGGATCGCCCCAGCCGATTCGGGGCTCTATGCGGGGCTCGTGACGAGAGCGATTGCGCTCGCGCTCGATGCGCTGATCGTGAACGGCGCCGCGTTGCTGGTCGGTGTCACAGTTGGGCTCGGCATTTCCCTGCTGCACCTCCCGGGGGCGGCGGAGGCGGCGATCGCCGCCGTACTGGGTGGCATCTGGCTGATCTGGTCGGTGGGTTACTTCGTCGCGTTCTGGTCATCGAGCGGCCAGACGCCAGGCAGCCGCGTGATGGAGATCCGCGTCGTCGACGGCGCGGCGCGCGGCCCCTTGAAGCCGCGCCGGGCGCTGCTCCGCTTCGTCGGGTTGTGCCTGGCGGCGATCCCGCTGCTCGCCGGCCTCGTGATCATGCTGTGGGACGACCGGCGCCGCTGCCTGCAAGACCGGCTCGCTCGTACGGTCGTCGTCTACACCGCGACGAGCGGTTGAGTAAGGCCCCGCCCCATTCGTGGAGCGAGGCCTTTGGGTCCGGGCAAGTCCGGCCGGGCCTGCGTCTCAGGCGTGCGGTGTACAGGTCCGTGGAGGCGTCACGCTCGCTGTTCGCGGCCTCCATGCACGACCAATCCGTAGATGACGAGCAAGTCGAGCGTGAAGATCGCGACCGCCAGCCACGGCTGGGCGCCGACGTAGAGCAGCTGTCCGATCGAGCTGAGCGACGCAACTGCGATGCCGGTCCACCGCGCCCACGACGACCGTGCATAGATGCCGAGGCCGGCGCACGCCTCGAGGATCCCGATCACGAGAATGATCCAACCCCACGTTTTGAGGTCGCTGAAGATGAAATGCGTATCCGCCACGTAGAAGTTCGATTTCGCGATCGCCGCGATGCCGTAGATGATGTTCAGCGTGCCCGCCATCAGAAGCATCGTGCCTGCGAACACGACCCAGCCAAGTCCCTGTTCCTGATATTCGCCGTAGCTCTCAGCTTCGGAGCGATCGCGCGTCCTCGCCGTGTCCGGGATCGTCTGTCCAGCGCTCATGGGAACCCCTCCTGTTTTGTGCATGGCCTGTTCGAACTTGCTACCTCGTAAGGTTGCGCCGGGCCCGCACAGCGGCATCATTCGGAACGGATGACGCCCGCGAGCCGGGACGGGAACGGTGAAAGTCGTCGCGGCGCGCGACTTCAGGGCTGGTCCGGCGGCGGAAGCTGTTTGTTGTCGAGGAAAAGGAGCGTCGCCGTCACGCGGCGGCTGACCTCCTCGGGTCCGGGCAACTGCAGCTTCGAGAAAATGGAGTTGACATGCTTCTCGACAGCGCGCTTGGTGAGCACGAGGGAGTCCGCGATCGCGCCGTTGCTGCTTCCCTGTGCGATCTCGGCAAGCACCTCCAGCTCGCGTGGAGTCAGTTCACTGAGTGGCGAGTGGGCGGCTCTGGCGCGGCTCTCGATCAGCACCTCGACCACAGCCGGATCGACCACCGATCCTCCAGCGGCGACCTCCCTGATCGCGCGCAACAGCTCCGCTCTCTCGCGAATCCGATCCTTGAGGAGATAGGCCCGCCGACCGGTGCCGGGGCCCATCAGCGAGATGGCATACGCAGAGTCCAGGTACTGACTGAGCACCACCACTCCGACGTCGGGATCCGACTCTCGAAGGCGCGCGGCGACGCGGATGCCCTCGCCATCTCCCGAAGGCGGCATCCGTATGTCCGCGATCACGACCGTCGGATGCTCGGCGGCGACCAGCGCTGTGAGCTCGTTGCCGTCGGAGCACACGCCGACGACCTCGATGTCGGGCTCATGGGCCAGGGTCGCCTCGACGCCCTCCCTGATGACGTAGGAATCATCGGCGATCACAGTCCGAATACTTGCCGGCGAGTCTGGTGCCCCCAACAGGTCCCCCGCTTCGTAATGCTCCCCGCGTGAATAAGTTACCGCGCGCGAACCCAGGAGTCGACCGGTCGGCCGGTGGGCCCGCATCACCCGATTCGGAGGATCCGATCCCGGACACGCCCGAGGTCCCGACGCCGCCGGGCGTCGGCGTCGAGCGAGGGGCCGGCCGGGACAGGATCATCGCGTCCACCGCTCCCGTTTCGCCGCTCCCGCGGGGAGCCCCGACGGAGCGGCGCTCCGATCGTCACTCCGGGTGACCCGAGCGCGCGGCTCAGGCCCGGCCGGAACTTGACCTCGGACGATCGTCCCTGTACCCAGCGTCGACTCGACAGTGAGTTGGCCGCCCACTGCCTCGAGTCGGTCGCGCATGTTCTGCAACCCACTTCCCGAACGTGCCGTCGCAGGATCGAAGCCGTCGCCACAGTCGCGCAGCTCGAAGGTCAAATGACTGCCGTTCTGCCAGATGCGCAGCACCGCCCCCGGATCACCCCCGGCGTGCTTGCTGAGGTTCTGCAGGGCCTCCATGCAAGTGAAGTACACGGCCGTCTCGACCTCCATCGGGTAGGCACCGATGCGCTCCGCCTGGAACTCCACGGGGGAACGGACTTGGCGCAGCGCCGATGTGAGCGCCTCGACCAGTCCATGTTCCATCAGGGTTGGAGGGAACACGCCGGACGCCAGCGAGCGAAGCTCGAGCAGCGTTTCAGTGAGCTCCCCACCCAGCTTGTTGAGCATCGCCCGGCACTCGCCGGTGTCGTCGTCCAGGGCGTCGAGGGCCAGGGCAAGCGTCACGGCGATACCGACGAGGCGCTGTTGCGCACCGTCGTGCAGGTCCCGCTCGATCCGCCGTCTCTCGTGATCGGTGGCCTCGGCTATGCGCCGGCGTGACGCTTCCAGCTCTCGCAGCGAGGCGGTGAGATCGGCTGTCAGCCGCTCCTTTTCGATCCACAGCAGGGCTGACTCCCCGGCCGCTTGTATGAACCGCTCCTGGTCGGCGAGTTGCGCATCGAAGCTGACGACCGCCAAAGGCCGGACGTCGTCCGGGATCGAGGTGATGCTGCGTCCGGGGCTCTCGGCGGGCGTCGCAACCGCGGTCCCCTCAGCGTTCACATAGCCGCTCGCCTTCGCGCGCTTGTAGGAGATCCGCAACGACGGGTCCCGCAGTACGCGGGACATGAGTGTTTCGGCGTTCGTGTCACTCCCCTTGCCGAGCGCGGTCACGAACTGCGCGAGCGCCCGTCCCATGAAGAGCCGCTCGTCTGCAAGTCCGATGAAGATCGCGACGGGTATCGCGACGGAGGTCGCGACGTAAGCCGTCCCGAATGCCCTTGCCGATGAGAGGCCGGCGAAGGTGCTGAGCGCGAACCCGAGGATGAAGATGGCCTCGGCGATCGCGACCGTGACCATCGGCGAGAGGAGGCGACGCAGTGGTGCGGATGATCGATGCGCGCGCCGGATGACCAAGACGGCGGTGCCGCCGACGATCACGAGCCAGTCAACCCACAGGAGAGGGTTGAGCAGGTGGCGACTCACCGGCAACCCCAGGTAGAAAGTGTTGTGCGGGCAGTGCGGAGCGCAGGACAACAATGGCGTCGAGACAACCGGCTGTGCGTCGGCGATGTCGGCCACCGACCACACCACGAACATGAAAGCCGTACCGGCGACTATGAACCGTCGCGCGCCTCGCGACTCGATGCGGCCAACGGGGTGGGCCAGAATCAGGTAGCAGAAGATCCCTGGGGCGAGCCCCGACGCAAGGACGCCGAGGCTGAAAGGCAGTGCGTCGCCCGTGCCGTTCAAAAGCCAAACACACGAGTAGATGCCCGCCAGCAGAAGCAGCACGCCCATCCGCCGCTGGACGCGCCGCGCATATGCCCACAGACCACCCGCGATCAGCGCGCCGATGATGGCGAGCCTCAGCGGGACGGCAACGTGATGCGGCCCCGCGCTGGGATTGACGCCCGTCCGGTAGCCAACCCACGCGGCGGCAGCTGTACCGAGCACGCCGACCGCGACCAGCCAGCTCTTGTTCGGTAGGTCTTCGGCGCGGCCGCCGTCGCCTAGGAGTGCCGCCGCGACCCGAGTCATCGCGCACGACGCCGAGATGGCGGCGCCGCCTCGCGGTTCAGACTGCTCGGTATCAACATCGAACTTCCTCGCGCCGACTTCGCCGTCCGAGGCGTTGCTGCGCAGCCTTCCGTAGCGCGATGAGGCCGACCAACGCGAGCGCTGGATGCGCACCCCCGCTGGCTCGCGTCCTCCCCCCTCAGGGTCGGATGCTGAGCAAACGGTAGCAAAACTACGCATCCACGATTCCACATGCTCGGTATGCGCCAGTCGTGCGTCCACGCGCGGGACGGACCGCCGGGTCCAACCCGGGTGTGCTCGAGGGCGATCACCCGATTCGGCCGATGAGTCCTCCCCATGTCCCGCGTAGCGTCGAATCGAAGCCGCCCGGCCAATGCCGTTGCTGGCTCAGGACTGACGACCGAGGAGAACGTATGGCAACCCTGATTGCCATCGGCTACGACGATGAGGCCACCGCCTCCGCCGCGGCAGAGGAAACCGCGCGCCTAAGCCGCGATCTCATCGTCGAGCCTGACGCAGTGGCAGTGATCCGCCGCGACCAGCAGGGCGAGTATCACGTGCAGACCAGTCACCATCCCGTCGGTGCCGGCGCGAGCTGGGGCATGTTCTGGGGCCTGCTGTTCGGGCTCCTGTTCTTCGTGCCCGTTTTCGGCATGGCGGTCGGGGCGGGACTCGGAGCGCTGCTTGACGAGATCGAGAAGAACGGCGTCAACAAGGAGTTCCAACAGCAGGTGCGTGACATGGCGAATCCCGGGACCTCAGCGTTGTTTCTCATGGTGGAGAAAGCGACGCCCGAGAAGGCTGTCGCCGCGCTCAGCAAGTTCGGCGGAACGGCCCTCAGGTTCTCTCTCTCCGGCGCGCAGGAACAGCAGCTCCAGGATGCCCTCCACGGGCGGAGCCTGGCAGACGCCACGGCCTAGTCTGCTGCGCGCGCGGCCCGGCTCTAGACCCGGCCTGTGCACTGACCTCCGTAGGATGGGTCGTGTGCGGGGGCCCCGGCGCGTGGGCCCGGTACACGGAGGAGCGGGGTCATGTGCGCCGGCCGGGACGGCAACGACTGCTGCGGATTCAGTCCGCGCCGGGGCGGGCGCGACACCGCTGCCGAACGACCGAGGCGTCCACTCAAACGACCGCTGCTTCCACCAAGCCCAGCTCCGCCGCGCTTGCGACCGCCTCGGAGCGAGATTCAGCCTCGAGCTTCCCGTAGACGGCGTGTGCCTGGCTCTTCACCGTGTTCGTCGACACGTGAAGGCGGTCGCCGATCTCCCGGAAGGAGAGATGGGTCGGCAGAAACCTCAGTATGCGCAGCTCGGCCATGGTCAGCGAGCCGGGGCCCGCGAGCGCCGACGCGCTGAGGTTGTCGAGATCCGCCCAGGCATCATCCAGCCAGGTATGGAACACCCGCACGTCGGGCAGGCCGCGCAGCGAGCGCGATGCCTGCGACAGCAGCTCGCGAGCGCGACCCACGTTGGCGAGCTGAATCGATGCGCGCGCCATGAGGATCCGCGTCTCGACCTCATACCAGGTCGTCAGTGCCCCGGACGTCGCTAGCGCCCGAGTCGATCCCGCGAGGTTGCGCTTCGCGTCCTCTGGCCGGCACTGGCGTCCGTCGATCCAGGCCGCGACGGCAAAGACAAGAGCCGCGAGCGGTTGGCGGGCCAGCCCGAGGGCGGCGAGCTGCTGCACCGCCTGATCCACGTACTCGGCAGCTCGCCTTACCTCGCCGTCCTCGGCGTCCAGGATCGCAAGCTGCGCCGCGCAGGCACACCCGACGGCCGGCGCCAGCGTCGCGCTCAACCGGATGCCCTGCTCGAGGTGCGTTCGAGCAGCCGGTCGCTCGCCCACCAAGTGCTCCGTGACGCCTTGCACAAGGTGGCAAAGGGAGCGCCATGGGCTGTCCGTCGCGAGCAAAGCGTCCGCTGCCGCAGCGGCGCGGCCAAGCTCATCGAGCCCGCTGCGGGTCGACAAACCGGAGATCAGCTCGATGCCGCCTCGCAGCGAGTCGCGATCACCCGGCGGCGCGAGGTCGACGGCGCTCGCGGCGGCGCGCACCCATCGCTCGGCCGCGGCACGGTCGGCAACGTCGAGGTAGCTGAACCCAGCGCAGAGGGACAGGTACGGCGACGCCGCGATCTGCTCGTCCGGGAAGCTGCGCAGCCATTGCTGGACCCATGCCTCACGACCGCGCAGCAGGAAGTCCGGCGAGTGCCGCCAGAGCAGCCGGCCGACGCGCCCGGCGTCGTGCGCCTCGACGGCGTGATGTATCGCTCTGGCCGCGTCACCGCGCTGCTCGAACGCGCGGCTCGCGCGCCGGTGAAGTGCGCCGAGCTGGTCGGAGCCGCGCAGCGCTAGCTCTTGCCGGAGAACATCGCGAACGAGGGGATGGCAGCGATGCCTCGTCCCGCTTGCGTCGAGCGGAACAAGGATCGAGTCGCTCCAACCGAGCTCCAGCGCTGCCGCCGCGTCCGAAACGTCGAGCAGAGCGTCGCAAAGCTCGACTGAGAGCTCGTCGAGAATCGAGCAGTCCTGGAGAAAGCGGCGGCGGCTCGCCGGCAGCGCGTTGAGCACCTCGTCTTTGATGTATCCGGCCAGTCCCCGGTCCGCAACCCGCGGCCTGTCGATCCCGTTCGCGCGAGCAGGATCGGCTCGCGGGGCGCGCCCGGCCAGGGACAGCAGGGCAGGCCATCCCTCGGTCCGAGCGAGGAGCTCGTCGACGCCCCGGCGATCGAAGTTCGCGCCGGCCGCCCCCAGCAAGCGACGCGCTTCATCTGTCGTCATGGCGAGGTCTCGCGGCCCGAGCTCGAGCAGCCCCTGCCGCGCTCGCAGACGCGCGACGCCGAGCGGAAGCGCAACTCGCGACGCGAGGGCAAGTTTGGAGCCGGCCGGCATCGTCAGCGCCACAGCCGAGAGGATCCGCAGCGCCGCGCGGCTCTTGAGCGCGTCGGCCTCGTCGAGCACGAGGATCCCGTGTCGACCGCGCGCGCCGATCGAGGCGACGAGCCTCGTGACGTGCGACAGGACGTCATCTTGCGGGCGATCTCGTCCTGCGCCGACGACGTCACGATGCCGGCTCTCGAGAGCAGGATCCATGACGTCGAGCGGTGCCAGTGCGGAGATCAGGGCTCGCGCCAGCTCCGTCGGATCATCGTGCCGAGCCTCGAGCACGACCCAAGCGCACGGCCGCGCGTCACGCCGCGCCCACTCTGCGAGCAGGCTCGTCTTGCCATAACCGGCGGGGGCGCTGACGATCGCGGTTGAGGCCTCGACCTCGTCCTCGAGGCGCCGCACGAGCCGCGGGCGACTGACGAAAGATCGGCCGAGCTTGGGCAGGGTGGGGTCGGCGAGCAGGCGAGCGATGTCGCTCACGCCCGCGAGCGGTTGCTTCGGCCTGACCTTGGCCCGCACGCGCCGCCTCGGCACGCTCTGCGCAGTCGGATGTGGCGAGGCCTCCGGGACACTTGGCGCCACCGCCGGGACTAGGTTCGGGGTGTGGATCTTCTCGCCTCTTTCGGTTCGGGTGTCGGCTAGCAGCATCGCGGTAGGTCACGGTTCGAGCAAGAGCGTGCGCCTGCAGATGGTGCGGGTGCGTCCACCACACCGCGCGGATATGCACGCACTGAGGAATTGCGATCGGCAACGCCGCTCGTGGGTCTGCACGATCGGCCGCCTCGCACCCGCGGGGCCGCCTATTCGTCGTCGCATCGGAGCTTCGCGAGGGCGCTGGCCGTGATGTCCGCCACCACGGCGCCGAGCACCGCGCCGGCGAGGGCGTCGCCCGGGTAGTGCACGCCCACGTGCACCCGCGAGTATGCGACGAGCGCCGCCGCGGTATGCAGGGGCGCGCTCATCACGGGCATCACCCGGCCGGCACCCGATGCGAACGCGACGGCCGTGGCTGCGTGACCGGAGGGGAACGACCGGGACGCCGGCATCCGGACCCTTCTGGCGCCCGGGACACCGGCGGCGGTGCGGTCCGGACGACCGCGGTGAAGAAACGGTTTGATGCCGACGTTCACGACCACAGCCGACGCCATCGCCGCGGTGAGGCCGGAGCTCGCGGCGCGACGCCCTCGGCGTCCGCCGGCGAGGGCGAGGACAGCGCTCGCCGCTAGCCAAAGCCGCGAGTAGTTGGCCGCGCTGGACAGCTGCCGCATCGGACGATCGAGCCGCGGCGACGAGGTCGCTGCGACCGCGGCATAGATCGCACGGTCGATCAGGGCCATCTCAGCCAGCGGCCCACCATCTCCAGGCGTTGGGCCTTCGCGCGGGCCGGCG
>WNFI01371587.1_pt2 | contig 23924 bp, 19 predicted proteins | sample 5400471 | NCBI WGS metagenome assembly WNFI01 (sample SAMN13153348, study PRJNA577476) | soil metagenome | isolation source: 100 cm saprolite on Douglas fir-dominated hillslope | place: USA:California | collected 2013-09-17
CCAGCACGCCTGCAGCACGCCGTATGTCCAGCGGAAGCGCTGCCGCAGCAGCGCCCGTACCTTCTCCGGCGCCTCGGTGTAGCCGAGAGCGCGCTCGGCGTAGACCACCCGGTAGCCCCCGGCGATGAGTCGCAGCGTCAGGTCGGTGTCCTCGGCGAGCGTGTCCTCGTGGAAGCCGCCGGCCTCGAGCACGGTCTGCCGCCTCCAGGCGCCCACCGCGCCGGGCACCACCGGCACCGCGAAGGCGAGGTCCCAGGCGCGACGCTCCAGGTTCTGCGCGGTCACGTACTCGAGCGCCTGCCAGCGGGTGAGGCGGTTGACGCGGTTGCCCACTTTGGCGTTTCCGGCCACCGCGGCGACGCGCGGGTCGGCGAAGGGCGCGCAGAGCTCGGCCACGGTGTCCTTGGTAAAGAGGGTGTCGCTGTCGAGCGCCACCACCAGCTCGCCGCGCGCAGCGGCGAACCCGAGGTTGAGCGCGCTCGATTTACCGCCGTTGCGCTTGCCGAGGATGCGCACGCGCGGATGGCCAGAGTAGGCCTTGCGCAAGACCTCCAGCGTGTGGTCGCTGGAGCCGTCGTCGACGCAGACCACCTCGAGGAGCGGCGGCTCCTGCGCGAGCAGCGAGTCGACCGTGCGGACGATCACCGTCTCCTCGTTGTACCGATGGCCAGGCCGAAGGCGATGCCGAGGATCCGCTCGACGCCCGAGAGGGCAGCGAAGACGAGCGAGTCGGCCCCGGACAACAGGCCGTCGCGCGGCGCCGGGGGCAGGAGCTCGCCGCGCGCGAGGCCGGTGATCTCAGACGGGTCGGCGAGCTCCAGGCCTTTCACCCGCAGCCCTTCGACGATGAGCGGGATGGCCGCGACCGTGGCACTGCGGTCGCCGCCGCCGTCGTGCAGCAACACCACGCTGCCCGGCCGCGCCCGCGACAGCACGCGCGCAGCGATCTTCGCCGGGTCGCGCTCGATGAAGTCCTCGGGATCCACGTCGTGGCCCAGCGTGAGGTAGCCGAGGCTCGAGGCGCGCGCGACCACCTGGGCGTTGGGCGCCTCGTCGAGGGACTCGTCGGAGTGATAGGGCGGCCGGAACAGCCGGGGATGTGTACCGGTCAACCACTCGAGCAGCCGCTCGGTCACGTTCAGCTCGAGATCGAAGCGCAGGGGCGACACCCGCGACAGGTCCGGATGCGAGTAGGTGTGGTTGCCGACCACGTGCCCGGCCTGCACCTCTCGGCGCACCAGTTCGGGGTGGGCCTCCGCGTTCTCGCCAATGACGAAGAAGACGGCGCTGGCGTGCGCGCGGTCGAGCGCATCGAGGACCCTTGGCGTCCACTTGGGGTCGGGCCCATCGTCGAAGGTGAGCAGCAGCTTGCCGCGCGGCTTTCGGCCCTTGCGCTCGAGGATCCAGCCCGACGGATATTGCACGTAGTCGACCCGCTCGACGGTGCCGTCGGGCGAGAGCGTCACCTTGCGCCGGCCCACCTGCGGCGACCCTTTGAGCGAGATCAACTCGCCCTCGCCGGCGATCGCGACGTCGTCCGGCGCGTTCTGGATGACGCCGTCGAGCGAGGCCCGCGCGGCCTGCTCGTCGAAGACCCGGAAGCGCGGCGCCTTGGCGAACAGCTCGAACAGCTTCGGGTCCTCGGCCCCGAGCCGCCAGAGGGCCGAGCCGCGCAGCTTGAGGCCTTTGAGCGCCTGGAGCTGGGCCATCGTCGCCGGCGCGTCGAGGAAGCGCACCGCGTGCTTTTCGTGCTTCTCGTCGTCGTCGTACTCGAAGAAGCTGCTCTTTGACTCAGGGTCCCACTCGATGGGCACCTCGTTTTCGCGCGCGAGGGACAGGGCCTGCGCGTAGGAAAGCTCCTCGGCCGACCGCGCGCTGTCGCCATCCGCGTCGAGCGGCCAGTCGTAGCCGTAGGCGCCCAGCGCCATCACCAGCTTGTCGGCAGGCGCGCGCCGCAGGTACTCGGCCGCGCTGCGCAGCACGCCCTGCGGCGTGGCGATGGGACCGGGATTGTCCGCCGAAGAGTGCTCGTCATAGGCCATCAGCACCAGGAAGTCCGCCGCCGCAGCGAGCCGCTCGACCGGCACGTCGCGGCTCTCCGCCGGCACGTCGACCGTGAGCCGGAAACCCTCCCTGCGCAGCAGCGGCCCGGCCACCTCGACCAGCTGGGCGAGCAGCGTCCACTCCTGCGGCCCCAGGTCCTCGAGGTCGAGGTTGATGCCCGCCCACCCGTGGCCCCGGCACTCGTCGAGCATCCGCGCCGCGGCGTCCTTGCGCGCGGCCTCGGTGGCGAGGATGGGGCGCGCGAGCCTGCGCGAGAACTGGTGCTCGCCGTAGTTGCTCAAGGTCGGCATCACCTCGAGCTGCTCGACCAGGGCGTCGATGCGGTGGTCCTCCTCGATGATGAACTTCCCGTCGGGGGCGAGGCGGATCCACTCCGGCATCACGTGGGTGAGCTGGTCCTTGTGGGCCTGCAGAGAGACGAGGCTCTGCGCGTCCCAGTTGACGTAGAACGCGGCCAGCACCGGCTGCCCCGGCGCCTCGGGTTTGAGCAGCCGCTGGGCCCGCGCCGCCTGCGAGAGCAGCCGCTTCAGCCTGCCCGCCTCGCGCTTGTAGGCCGTTTCGCGCGCGCGCGCCTCGAGCGGCCGGGTGCCCGCCGCCGCCTGCCCGATCTGGGGCCCACCCGGGACCGAGGCGCCTTGCTGGGGATTGGCGCCGTGCGGCGCCCGCGGCCGCGGCGCCAGCTCGGCTTCCACCGCCTTGCGCGTCCACGGCGCCGGAAAGACCGACGCGAGAAACGTGCCCACCGATGCGAGCGCAACCGCGGCGCCCAGCACCGTGGCGAGGCGCACCGCCGCTCCCCGCCGCCCCGTCCTGTCGCGAAAGACCGACATCTCTCTCCGTCTCGTTTTGCTCCGCCATGGCGCGTTCTGGCGCGCGGACCGACCAATTTGGAACAGCGCCGGGCCGCCCGGACCCCGCTCACGGGTGATTTTGCATGGTTCGTGCCGCGGGCGCTCCCTTTCCACGCTCCAGCTTGAGACCCGCGTGTGCTAGACCGTGCCCGTGCACGACGACCTGGAGCGGCGCAAGAGCCAGCACCTCGACCTGGCTCTCAACGAAGAGGTCGAGCCCGCGCATTCGGATGCGCTGTGGCGCTGCGTGCGCCTGGTGCACCGCGCGCTGCCGGAGCTCAGCCTCGCCGAGGTCGATCTGTCCACCGACCTGTGCGGCGTGCGCCTGCGGGCGCCGCTGATGATCGCGGGGATGACGGGCGGCACCGAGCGCGCCGGCCGCATCAACCGGGACCTGGCGAGGCTGTGCGAGGAGGAGGGCGTCGCGTTCGGGGTCGGTTCGATGCGCATCGTGCTGCGCGAGCCCGCCCGCTTCGCGAGCTTCGACGTGCGGCCCGCCCGGCCGCCGCTGCTCTTCGCCAACCTGGGCGCGCAGCAGCTCGTCGAGACGCCGGACGCGCCGCAGCAGCTCATCGACCTGCTCGGGGCCGACGGCATCTGCATCCACCTGAACCCGGCGCAGGAGCTGGTGCAGGCGGAGGGCGATCGCGACTTCCGCGGCTGCCTCGACGCCATCGGCAAGCTTGCGCGCAAGCTGGGCGACAAGCTGGTGGTGAAGGAGACCGGCTGCGGCATCGGTCCGCAGGTAGCGCTTCAGCTCCGCGAGCGCGGCGTCCGCGCCATCGACATCTCCGGCGCCGGCGGAACGAGCTGGACGCGGGTGGAGCAGCTGCGCGCCTCGACGCCCGAGGCGCGCTCGCTCGGCGAGCTCCTCAGCGACTGGGGCATCCCCAGTGCCGCCGCGCTCGCCGCCTGCGCGCGCGCGGCGAGCGGCGTGCAGCTCATCGCCTCCGGCGGCGTGCGCAGCGGCCTCGACGTGGCGCGAGCCATCGCTCTGGGCGCGACGGCCGCCGGGTTCGCGCTGCCCATGCTCAAGGCGCACCAGCGCGGCGGCATCGAGGCGGCGCGCGCCGAGCTGCGCGGCAGCATCTCGGCGCTGAAGGCGGCCTGCCTGCTCAGCGGCGCCCGCGATCTCGCGGCGCTCCGCGCGCAGGGCGCGGTGGTGCTGGAGCCGCTCGCGAGCTGGGTGTCGCAGCTTCGGGATCGGCCGTGAGTCGCGCCCCGAGCAGCGCCGCGGGACCCGGCGCGGGCAGCGGACAGGGCAGCGCCCCGGGCAAGGTCATCCTTCTCGGCGAGCACGCGGTCGTGTACGGGCACCCGGCGCTCGCCGGTGCGCTGAGCCAGCGCATCTTCGTCGAGGTGGCTGCCGACGCGGCTGGGCCCTGCGTCTACCTGACCTCCGGCGAGTCCGCCCCGGCCGAGCTGGTGTCTGCCTTCGGCGCGATGGCTGCCGAGCTGGGCCTGGGAGCATCGCTGCGGGCGACCGTCCGCACCGAGCTGCCCCTGGGCGGCGGGTTGGGTAGCTCGGCGGCCCTCGGCGTCGCGCTCGCGCGCGCCCTGTGCGAGGCGGCCGGCCAGCCCTGCCCGCCCGGGCGCGCCGCGTACCTCGCCCTGCACCTCGAGCGCGTCTTCCACGGTGCGCCCTCGGGCGTCGATCCCGCGGTCTGCGCGCTCGGCGGCCTCATCCTCTTTACCCGAGCGCAGGGGAGCGCGCCCGAGGCGGTGGTTACACTCGCGCCCGGCCGGCCGCTGCACGTGCTGGTCGCGCTCACCGGCATTGCGCGCGGGACGCGGCGCACCGTGCTGCCGCTCGCTGCCCGCAGGGAAGAGCGGCCGGCGCTCTACGATCCGCTGCTCTCTGCACTGGGCGAGCTGGCACGCGGCGGGGCCGACGCGCTGGTCCGCGGCGACCTCGCCGACCTGGGGGTCCGCTTCGACGCCGCCCACGGCATTCTCGCCGCGCTCGGCGTCTCCTGCACCGAGCTGGACGAGCTGTGCGCCGCGCTGCGCCGGGACGGCGCCTTGGGGGCCAAGCTCACCGGCGCGGGCGGCGGCGGCGCGGCCCTCGCGCTCGCGCAGGATGCCGCGCAGGCCCGGGTGCTGGAGCAGAAAGCACGCGCCCGCGGCGTGCAGTGTTTCGCCGCGCGGTTGGGGCCGGAGGCGCAGAGCGGATGAGCGCGAGCGGCCGGAGGAGCGGGACCGAGGCAGCGGGCGGCCGCGCGACAGCGGTCGCGCACGCGAACATCGCGCTGATCAAGTACTGGGGCAAGCGCGACGACGCGCTGCTCCTGCCCGAGGCGCCTTCGCTCAGCCTGGCACTGGACAAGCTCGTCACCACCACCACGGTGCAGCTCGGCGCCGCCGAGGATTCGCTGCTCCTCGACGGAAAGCCGGCGGAGCCCGGCGAGTTGGCCAAGGCGCGTACGCTTCTCGACGCCGCCGGGATCGCGCAGCCGGCGCGCATCGAGTCGCGCAACGACTTCCCCACCGGCGCGGGCCTCGCCTCGAGCGCGAGCGGCTTCGCCGCGCTCGCCGTCGCCGCCTGCGCGGCGGCCGGGCAGCGGCGCAGCCTGCGCCAGCTGTCGGCGCTGGCCCGGCTGGGCAGCGGCTCGGCCTCGCGCAGCGTCCCGGGTGGCTGGGCGGTGTGGCGCGACGAGAGTGCAGAGCAGGTCTTCCCGCCCGGTCATCTAGACGCGCGCATGGTGGTCGCGGTCTGCGCCTCGGGGCCCAAGGCGGTGGGCTCGCGCGACGGCATGCGCGCGACCCGGGAGACGTCGCCGTATCACGCGGCGTGGATCGAGCAGTGCAAGCGCGACCTGCCGGAAGCGCTGCGGCTGCTCGAAGGGCGCGATCTCTCGGGGCTGGGGCGGCTCGCCGAGTCGAACGCGCTGCGCATGCACGCCAATGCGCTCGCGGCCGAGCCGCCGCTGCTCTACTGGGAGCCCGCGACCGTCGGCTGCCTGCGCGCGATCGCGGCGCTGCGCCGGGCAGGGACCCCGGCCTTCGCCACCATCGACGCGGGGCCGCACGTGGTGGCCCTCTGCGCGACGCCCGACGCAGGCCGCGTCGAGGCCGCGCTTGCCGCCGTGCCCGGCGTGACCCGCGCCTTCGCCTGCGCGCCCGCGGGGGAGGCGCGCGTGGTCGAGGCGGCGGCGTGAGCGCGGAGCTGTTCGCGCCCGGCAAGGTGTTCCTCGCCGGCGAGTACGCGGTGCTCGATCCGGGCTGGCCTGCGCTGGTGCTCGCGGCCGATCGCGGGTTGCGCGCCGCGCTGCGCGAGGCGCCCGGGCTCGAGGTGGAGCTGGTGCACGCGAAGTCGCGCGCGGCGATGCTGGGCGAGCTGCGCGCGGGCCCGGGCATCGCCTGGGCTACTCCCGTCCCCGCCGAACTGCGCTTCGCCGCCCAGGCGGCCCAGCTGGCGGCGCGGCTGTGCGCCGAGGAGGGGCGGCCTTCGCGCGGCTTCTCCTTGACCTTCCTCGACGAGCTGGCCATCGACACTCCGCAAGGGCCGCTCAAGCTGGGGCTGGGCGGCAGCGCCTGCGCGTCGGTGCTCGGCGCGCGGGCTGCGGCGCTCTCGCAGGGGCGCCACCTGCAGCCGCGCGAGGCGCTCGCCCTGGCCTACGCGGCGCACTGGGTCGCGCAAGGCGGCGCGGGCAGCGGCGGGGACGTGGCCGCCTCCGCTCTGGGCGGAGCGCTGGAGGTGATCGGCAAGGGCCCGTGGGACTCGCCCCAGGCAGCGCTGGCGGCCCCGGCCCGCACGCTGCTCCAAGACCCCCGCGTGCTGGCTGCGCCGTTCGAGCTGCCCGAGAAGGCGCGCTTCCTGCTCGCATGGTCGGGCGCGGAGGCGGACACGCGCGCGCTGGTCCGCGAGGTGCGTGCCTTCGCGGCCGCGCAGCCCGCGCGCTGGGTGAAACAGGCGGAGGCGATCGCGTTCTGCGCGGAGTCGCTGCTCGCCGCGCTGCGGTCGGAGTCGGAGAAGACCGCGCTCCTGGCCGTGCGCCGGGCCGCCGTCGCCATGGCCGCACTGGGCGAGGAGGCGGGATGCGCCATCGTCACCCCTGCCCTGGCGCGCATCTGTGCGGTCGCCGCGGAGGCGGGGTGCGCCGGCAAGCCGAGCGGCGCCGGCGGCGGAGACTGCGCGGTGATCCTCTGCTTCGGCGACGAGGCCCGCTCCCGCGCGGCGGCGGCCTTGGCGGCCGAGGGCGTCCCCTGCTTCCCGTTGTCGGTCGGGCAGCCCGCGGCGACCCCCTGATCAGCGGGCTGGAGAAGCGTGGCGAGGGGCCCGCGTTCAGGACGAGAGGTCGGTCGGAAACCCGTGGGCGAGTTGCTGCACCTTGGTGAGCAGCTCGTCGAGGTCGAACGGCTTCGCCAGGTGCCCGCTCGCTCTCAGATTACCGGCGTGGCCCTGGACGGCCCGGTCGGCGCTGAGGATGAGCAGCGGGGCGCCGCGCTGCCCGCGGGCGTCCATCTCGGCGACGAACTGCCAGCCGTCCATCACCGGCATCATCAGATCGAGCAGGATGACGTGCGGGCGCTCGTTCTTGAGCACCTCGAGCGCCTCCTCGCCATTGGCGGCCATGACGACGCGATACCCCTCGGTGCTCAGGCACAGGCCGAGCGTCTGGAGAATATCCGGGTCGTCGTCGACGATCAGGACCAGCCTTTCCTCGGGAAGAGGATCTTGCACCATTGGCGCAGCGTTCTAGGCGGTGGACGGTACCGCGGTCAAATCCCTGGCCAGTAGGGCTGTAAACTGAGCCACCGTTTGCTCGCTGGGCGGCCGTGCGGCTTGATCAGCGCCGCGCCGAGGCTTATTTGAAATTGGCCATGTCCCGCTGCCCTACTTGCAGGTCCGAGGCGCGCCCACGCGCGCAGAACGCCGCGTTCCCGTTCTGCTCCGCGCGCTGCAAGGCGATCGACCTCGGCAAGTGGTTCACCGAGGAGTACCGCGTCCCTGGGACGCCGCTCGCCGTCGACCAAAGCTCCGAAGAATCGCGGACCGGCGACGGCAACCCGGAACAGCCGGAGGGCGAGCCGGACGGCGTCTGACGCCGGGTCTCCCGAGCCGGAAAAGGTCCGCCGGGACGGAAGAAGTTGCGGCTCCCGCCCGCCTCGTGGGAGATGCTGCTGCGCCGCTCCGGCCGCCGCGTCCGGCGAGGAAGGAAGCAAGGTTCGAGATGAAGGCTGCGAAGCTCGCCGTGCGGATCGGGTTGTCGCTCGGGGTGAGCGTCCTTTTCATCTGGCTTTCGCTGCGGAATACCGACGTGCGGGCGGTGGGCTCGGCCATCCTCAAGGCGGACCCGCGGCGCGTGCTCGCCTATCTGGGGCTCCTCCTGGTGGTGCACCTGATCCGCACCGTGCGCTGGGGGATGCTGCTGCGGCCGCTCGGGCGGATCAGCTTCAAACGGCTCAACTCCGCCTCGGCGGTCGGCTTCATGCTGCTGATGCTTCTGCCCTTCCGGCTCGGCGAGTTCGCGCGGCCGCTGCTCATCGCGCGGCCGCCGCCGGGGCAGCCGGGCGCTCGGCTCAAGCGCAGCGGCGCGATGGCCTCCTGCGTGGTCGAGCGCGTGATCGACGGCATCTCGGTTGGCCTCTTGGGCGTGGTGGCGCTGCGGCTCTTGGGGCAGAGCGTGAGCGGCCACTACGCGGCGTTCGCGCGCAAGGCGGCATTGCTGGTCGCGGTAGGGTTCTTCGGGCTCTGCGTGGCGCTCGCGGCGGCGTACTTCCTGCGCGAGCGCGCGCTGCGGCTCGTGCGCGCGGTGGTCTCGCTAGTCTCGCCGCGACTCGCCGAGAGGGCCGCGGACATCCTCGACGCCTTCATCTCCGCGCTGCACCTGGGCAGCCCCTGGAAGGTCCTCGGGGTCCTGGCGCTGACCGCCGCCTACTGGGGCACTGCCGCGTATGGGCTCGCGCTGCTCGCGCCCGCCTTCGGGATGAAGTTGGGCCCGCTGATGGCGGCCACGGTTCTGGCGGTGCAGGTGGTCGGGGTGATGGTGCCGGCGGGGCCGGGGATGGTGGGCACCTTGCAGTTCTTCACGCAGATGGGCCTGTCGCTCTTCGTCCCCGGCGCGCTCAGCGATCCAGCCGCCTCGGTGCCGGCGGCGGCGTTTGCCAACACCGTGTGGCTGCTGCAGCTCGGGCAACAGATCGGTCTGGGCGTCGCTTTCCTGCTCGCCGGACACGTCTCGTTGCGGGGCATCCTCAGCAAGGACGCGGCGCTCGCCGACGAGCCCGACCCGCCCCGCGGCGCCGGCGCCGCCGAGGCTCGCGCCGCTTCCTGAACCGGTTTCGCCGGTTCTTGACGGAGGTCCGCCGCGCCGCTAGATTCCGCCCCCCTTTGAACTCCGGGCGGAGCGAATCTCGGCGGTGTAGCTCATCTGGCTAGAGCGGCGGTCTCATAATCCGCAGGTACGTGGTTCGAGTCCACGCACCGCCATTCTCAACATTGCGCGTAGCCAGCCCCTGCTGTTGAGCAGGAACGCCGCGCCGTGAAGGGAGCGACCTCACGAGCGCCCGGCGGACCCCGGCGATGGGGAATCCCGTGAGGGCGTGCGCCTATGCAACGCGCCGCCCCGCGCCGGCTGCCGCGCCGACGCGCTATAATGTGTCTCTTCGGTTGCGCCGCTTGACCGCCCCGACGCGCCGACTTACTTGACTCGGCCGAATGTCGTCACAACGAGAACAGGTGAAGCGCCCGAGCGGCGCCGCCCGGCGCCGCATCGAGCAGGCGGTGCTGGGCCTCGCGCGCAGGCCGCGCCTCCGCCGACAGCCTTTCGCGTGATCAAGGCTTACAGCGAGAGTCTGATGGCGCGCACCCTTCTCGCGGCTCTTTTCGCCGCTGCGGCGTCGATCCGTGGTGTCGCCCCCGCGCGGGCGGCCTCCTCGCCGGAGCCGCAGGCCGCTCCCGCACCGGCTCCCGCTCCGGCTCGCGTGATCACGCTCGAGGAGGCCCTGCGCAGCGCCCGCGAGCACCAGCCGCTGCTTCGGCAAGCGCGGGCGGCGACCGCCGCGGCGGCAGCGCGGGCGCGCGAGGCGCAGGCCGGGTTGCTTCCGCAGGTCACCGCGCAGGCCTCATACCAGCGCACCACCGCCAACTTCTTCGCGCGCCCGGGCAGCGTCCCCGCGGCCGCCGGCATGGGCACTGGCGGCAGCCTCAGGACCTTCAACTTCTTCACCGACAGCGTCACCGCCAACCAGCTCATCTACGACTTCGGCCAGACCTCCGGGCGCTACGCGGCATTCGAGGCCAGCGCCGCCGCCACTGAGGACTCCGGGCGCGCCACCGAGCTGCAGGTCTTGCTCAATGTGCGCACGGCCTTCTTCGACGCGTATGCGAGCCGCGCGCTGGTCGACGTCGCCCGCGAGACGCTGAACAACCTGCGCCTGCACCTGGCGCAGATCGAGGGGTTCGTCAAGGTGGGAACCCGGCCGGAGATCGACCTGGCGCAGGCGCGCAGCGACGCGGCCAACGCAGAGGTGCAGCTCATCACCGCCGAGAACACCTACGAGATCTCGAAGGCCACGCTCAACCAGGCCATGGGCATCGCGGGCGCGCTCGACTACGACGTCGCAGCGGACCAGATGTCTGCGGTCGACGGCGAGGCCCAGCCGATCGCGCCGCTGCTCGAAGAGGCCTTGCAGGCGCGGCCGGAGATCGCCTCGCTGAGGGAACAGTTGCGCGCGCAGCAGCTGATCCTGCGCTCGGTCGAGGGCGCCTACGGTCCGGCGCTGGGAGCGAGCGCAGGCTTCACGCAGGGCGGCGTCGCACTCGACCAGTACCGCTGGAACCTGAGCGGCGCCGTGACCCTGACCTGGCAGATCTACCAGGGCGGGCTGGTCTCCGCGCAGGTGCGCGAGGTGCAGGCCAACGAGGCGCAGGTCGTGGCGCAGTTCGACCTGGCCCGCGAGCAGCTCCGCCTCGAGGTGCAGCAGACGCGCCTGTTGGTGCGCGCCGCGCGCGCCTCGCTGGGGGCGGTCCAGGAGGCGCTCGCCAACGCGCGCTTGCGCCTGCGGCTTGCCGAGGCGCGCTACCGGACCGGCGTCGGCAGCGCGATCGAGCTGGGCGATGCGCAGGTGGCGGTCACGGCGGCGGCGGTGCAGGCGGTGCAGGCGGAGCAGAGGCTTTCCACGGCGCGGGCCCAGCTCCTCAAGGCGCTGGGCCGGTTCTGAAGCGAGGCAAGGCGATGGGCGGCCGGTCATGTCGGCGCCGGTCGAGCGCCGCGACGTGCCCATCTACCTCGAGGGACTGGGCAGCGTCGCCGCCTACAGGTCGGTGGCGGTGCGCTCGCAGGTCGACGGGCGCCTCGAGAAACTGTTCTTCCGCGAAGGCCAGGCGGTGCGCACGGGAGACCCGCTTGCGCAGCTCGACCCGCGCCCATTCGCCATCCAGCTCCAGCAGGCCGAAGGCGCGCACGCCCGCGACAGCGCCCAGCTTCGAGGGCTGAAGCTGAACCTGGAGCGGTACGCCGAACTGGTGAAGGGCAAGCTCATCGCGCAACAGCAGCTGGACGATCAGGCCGCCCAGGTGGGCCAGCTCGAGGGAGCCGTGCGGATCGATCAGGCGGCGATCGAAAGCGCCCGGCTCAACCTCGTCTATGCGCGCATCGTCGCGCCCATCGACGGGGTCACCGGCATCCGCCAGGTCGACCCGGGTAACCTGGTGCGGGCGAGCGATCCCACCGGGATCGTGATCATCAACCAGCTCAATCCCATCTCGCTGCTCTTCACGCTCCCGCAGGACGAGCTGCCCAGGATCGCCCCGCAGCTCTCGCGCGGCGAGCTGCCGGTGGAGGCGTGGAGCCGCGACGGTCAGACGCGGCTCGGCACCGGAAAGCTCGAGCTGATCGACAACCAGATCAACCAGGCCACCGCCACCGTGCGGCTCAAGGCCATCTTCGACAACCCGCAGCATATGCTCTGGCCCAACCAGTTCGTGAAGGCGCGGCTGCGGGTCACCACCCGGACGGACGCGCTGGTGGTGCCCGCCAGCGCGGTGCAGCGCGGACCAGAGGGCACCTTCGTGTACGTGATCCAAGCGGACCAGACCGTCTCGGCGCGTCCGGTGGACATCGAGCTGACGCAGGGCGAGGTCGCCCTCGTCGCCAAAGGCCTCTCCGCGGGCGAACAGGTGGTGGTGGAGGGGCAGGGACAGCTTCGCTCCGGGGCGCGGGTGCAGGCGCGGCCGGTCCCGCCGCAGAGGTCGCCGCTGCGGGAGGCCGCCGGCAGCGCCCCGCCCCAAGGCCCCCCCCGGTGAGCATCTCGGAGCCGTTCATCCGGCGGCCGGTGGCGACGTCGCTGCTCACCGTCGGCCTGCTCCTGGGCGGCCTCCTCGGCTACCGCCAGCTCCCCGTCTCCGCGCTTCCGCAGGTGGACTATCCGACCATCGTGGTCGCGACCACCCTGCCCGGGGCGAGCGCGGAGACCATGGCCTCGGCGGTGACCACGCCGCTGGAGCGGCAGTTCGGGCAGATGCCGGCCCTCGCGCAGATGACCTCGGTGTCGAGTTTCGGCAGCTCGCAGATCACGCTGCAGTTCAACCTCGACCGCAACATCGACTCCGCCGAGCAGGACGTGCAGGCGGCGATCAACGCCGCCTCGAACTTGTTGCCCCGGACGCTGCCCTCGCCGCCGACCTACAGCAAGTCCAACCCCGCCGACACGCCCATCCTCACCCTCGCGGTCAGCTCGGAGATGCTGCCGCTGGACAAGGTCGACGACGCCGCCGACTCCATCCTGGCGCAGAAGATCTCGCAGGTCTCCGGCGTGGGCCTCGTCACCATCAACGGCGGGCAGAAGCCGGCCGTGCGCGTGCAGGTGGACCCGGTGGCCCTCGCCGGCACCGGGCTTTCGCTCGAGGATGTGCGGCAGGTCCTGGTCTCCGCCAACGTCAACCAGCCCAAGGGCAACATCGACGGCCCGCGCCAGGACTTCGCGCTCGCCACGAACGACCAGCTCACCCAGGCGGCCTCGTTCCGGCCCCTCGTTCTCGCCTTCAAGAACGGCGCCCCCATTCGCCTTGCCGACGTGGGCCAGGTGGTCGACGGCGTGGAGAATGCGCAGCTCGCCGGCTGGGCCGGGGGCAAGCGCGCCATCCTGGTCAACGTCCAGCGGCAGCCCGGCGCCAACGTGATCAAGGTCGCCGACGCGGTGAAGGAGCTGTTGCCCCAGCTCTCGTCGAGCCTGCCCCAGGGCGTCGAGGTGGGCATCCTCACCGACCGGACCGAGACGGTGCGCGCCTCGGTGGACGACGTCCTGTACACGCTGGTCCTGACCATCTTTCTGGTGGTGGCGGTGATCTACGTGTTCCTACGGTCCTTGCGCGCGACCGTCATCCCCGGCGTCGCGGTGCCGCTCTCGCTGATCGCCACGTTCGGCGTGATGCACCTGGCCGGCTACAGCCTCAACAACCTGTCCCTGATGGCGCTCACCATCTCCACCGGCTTCGTGGTCGACGACGCCATCGTCATGATCGAGAACGTCCAGCGCTATGTCGAGCAGGGCGACCCGCCCTTCCAGGCGGCGCTGAAGGGCGCCGGGCAGATCGGGTTCACCATCGTCTCGCTCACCGTCTCGCTGGTGGCGGTGCTCATCCCGCTGCTCTTCATGGGCGGCATCGTGGGGCGGCTGTTCCGCGAGTTCGCGGTGACCCTGGCCATCGCCATCGGCGTCTCGGCGGTGCTCTCGCTCACGCTCACCGCGATGATGTGCGCGCACCTGCTCAAGCCGCACGGCGAGGAGAAACCCCGAGGCGGCGCCCGACGTCTCGTTCGCGCGCATGGCCTCGCTGCAGCGCAAGCTCGACGAGGTGCTCATGGAGGACCCGGCGGTGGCCACCGTGGCCTCCTCGATCGGCGCCGACGGCACCAACCCCACGGCCAACAGCGGCCACGTCTCGATTGCGCTCAAGCCCCGCCGCGAGCGCGACGCTTCGGCCGGCGAGGTCGCCGCGCGCCTGCAGCGCAAGGTCGCCGCGCTGGAGGGCATCGCGCTCTATCTGCAGCCGGTGCAGGACCTCCAGATCGAGAGCCGCACGAGCCGCACTCGGTTCCAGTACACGCTCGAGGACGCCGACCCTGCCGAGCTCTCGATCTGGGCGCCCAAGGTGGTGCAGAAGCTCTCGACCCTGCCGCAGCTGCGGGGCGTGGCCAGCGACCAGCAGACGGAGGGGCTCGCGCTGCGCCTGACCATCGATCGCGATTCGGCCGCGCGGCTGGGCGTGCTGACGCAGGCGGTGGACGACGCACTCTACGACGCCTTCGGGCAGCGGCAGGTATCGACCATCTTCACCCAGCTCAACCAGTACCGCGTCATCCTCGAGGTGAAGCCGGAGTTCCAGCAGGACGCCTCGGCGTTGGAGCGCATCTACGTCAGGTCGAGCGCGGGCGACCCGGTGCCGCTCTCCGCCTTTACGCGCTTCGAGGAGCAGCCGACCGCGCTGTCGATCAACCACCAGGGCCAGTTCCCGGCGGTGACCATCTCCTTCGACACCGCGCCCGGGGCGTCCCTGGGCGAAGCGGTGGCCGCCATCCACGCCGCCGAGGCGGAGATCGGTTTGCCCGGGAGCGTGCGCGCCGCGTTCTCGGGTGCCGCGCAGGCCTTCGAGGAGTCCCTGCGCAGCCAGCCGCTCCTGCTCCTCGCCGCCATCCTCACCGTCTACATCGTGCTGGGCGTGCTCTACGAGAGCTACATCCACCCGGTGACCATCCTCTCCACGCTGCCGTCGGCGGGGGTGGGCGCGCTGCTCGCGTTGATGCTCGTGCGCAGCTCCTTCGGGATCATCGCGCTGATCGGGATCATCCTGCTCATCGGCATCGTGAAGAAGAACGCGATCATGATGATCGATTTCGCGCTGGAGGCGGAGCGCGAGCAGGGGCTGTCTCCGCGGGAGTCGATCTACCAGGCCTGCCTGCTGCGCTTCCGGCCGATCATGATGACCACCATGGCCGCACTGCTGGGTGGGCTGCCGCTGGCGCTGGGACAGGGCACGGGTTCCGAGCTCCGCCGCCCGCTCGGCATCACCATCGTGGGCGGCCTCATCATCTCGCAGCTTCTGACCCTCTACACGACGCCCGTCATCTACCTGTACATGGAGCGGCTGGGCCCGGCCCCTTCATCCGCCGGCCGATCGCCACCTCGCTGCTCGCCGCCGCGGTGCTGCTCGCCGGCGCGGCGGCCTACACGCAGCTGCCGGTGGCGCCGCTGCCGCGGGTGGACTTTCCCACCATCCAGGTCAGCGCGGGCCTGCCCGGTGGGAGCCCGGAGACGATGGCCTCCGCGGTGGCCACCCCGCTCGAGCGCCGCTTCGGGCGCATCGCCGGCATCCGCGAGATCACCTCGGTCAGCTCGCTCGGCCAGGTCTCGCTGACCCTGCAGTTCGAGCTGGACCGCGACGTGGACGCCGCCGCCCGCGACGTGCAGGCGGCGATCAACGCGGCCGGAGGAGACCTGCCGCAGAACCTGCCCAGCCGGCCGCGCTTTCAAAAAGTAAACCCGGCAGACGCGCCGATCCTCATCCTTTCGCTGCGCTCGGACACGCTGCCGCTCGCCCAAGTCTACGAGGCGGCCAACGCGATCCTCGCTCAAAAAGTCGCCCAGGTGGAGGGGGTGGGCCAGGTGTTCGTCGGCGGCGGGCAGCAGCCCGCGGTCCGCGTCCAGGTCGACCCGGCGGCGCTCGCCGGCATCAGCCTCTCGCTGGAGGACGTGCGCGCGGTGCTGTCGCAGAGCACGATCGACCAGGCCAAGGGCGCCCTCTCGGGCCCGATGCAGATGCGCACACTGGCGGCGAACGATCAGCTCCTCGACGCCGCCGGCTTTCGACCCCTGATCGTCGCCTGGAGGGACGGCACGGCGGTGCGGCTTGAGGACGTGGCAAACGTCTTCGACGATGTGGAGAACCAGCGCGTAGCCGGCTGGGTCGACGGCAAACGCTCGGTGCTGATGATCATCCGCCGCCAGCCGGGCGCCAACATCATCGACGTCATCGAGCGGGTGAAGGCGATCCTGCCCTCCTTGAGCCGCTCGATCTCGCCAGCCATCGACGTGGGCGTGACCATGGACCGCAGCCAGACCATCCGCGCCTCGGTGGCCGACGTGGAGTTCTCGCTCGTGCTCTCCGTCGTGCTGGTGGTCCTCGTGGTTTTCCTCTTCCTGCGCAGCGCCTGGGCCACCGCCATCCCCAGCGTGGCGGTGCCGCTCTCGCTGCTCGGCACGTTCGGCGCGATGTACCTGCTCGGTTACAGCCTCGACAACCTTTCGCTGATGGCGTTGACCATCTCCACCGGGTTCGTGGTCGACGACGCGATCGTGGTGACCGAGAACGTCACCCGCTACGTCGAGGAGGGGGAGGCCCCGCTCGCAGCCGCGCTCAAGGGCGCCCGGCAGATCGGCTTCACCATCGTCTCCATCACCGCGTCGCTCCTGGCGGTGTTCATCCCGCTGCTCCTGATGGGCGGGATCGTCGGTCGGCTGTTCCGCGAGTTCGCGATGGTGCTCAGCATCGCCATCACAGTCTCGGCGGTGGTCTCGCTCACCCTGACCCCGGTGATGGCCTCGCGCCTCCTGCGGCCCCCCGCGGGGCAGGCGCACGGCCGGCTCTTTCGCGCCTCGGAGAGGGCCTTCGAGGGACTGCAGGGCGCCTATCGGCGCGCGCTCGACTTCGTGCTCCGGCACGAGGGGCCGATGCTGCTGGTGACGCTGGGCACGCTGCTGCTCACGGCGCTGCTCGCCTGGCTCATCCCCAAGGGGCTCTTCCCGCAGCAGGATACAGGCCAGATCAGCGGCTTCGCCGACGCGCCCCAGGACATCTCCTTCGCGGCGATGAAGTCGCGGCAGGAGGCGCTCAACCAGGTGATCGCCTCGCATCCGGCGGTGAACCACTTCGTCTCCTTCATCGGCGGAGGAAGCGGCGGCACGAACACCGGGAGCATGTTCATCGAGCTCAAGCCGCTGGAGCAGCGCAAGGAGACCGCCGAGCAGGTCATCGCCGAGCTGCGCCCCAAGCTCGCGCGCGTCCAGGGCGTCAACCTCTACCTGCAGTCTGTTCAGGACGTGCGCATCGGGGGCCGGTCGTCGCGCACCCAATACCAGTACACGCTCGTCGACGCCGACCTGGCCGAGCTGTCGCAGTGGGCGCCGCGCGTGCTGCAGACGCTGCGGACCCTTCCTGAGCTGCGCGACGTGGCGAGCGACCAGCAGACCGCCGGCCTGCAGCTCAACGTCGACATCGACCGCGACACGGCCGCGCGCCTGGGCATCACCTCCCAGATCGTGGACGACACGCTCTACGACGCCTATGGGCAACGGCAGGTCTCGACCATGTTCACCCAGCTCAACCAGTACCGGGTGGTCATGGAGGTGAAGCCGGAGTTCGCGCAGCACCCCGAATCGCTGGAGAAGCTCTACGTGAAGGGGCTAGGCGGGCTGGTGCCGCTGCACTCGTTCGCGCGCTTCTCGTCCGCGGCGGCCGCGCTCTCGGTCAACCACCAGGGCCAGTTTCCCGCGGTGACGCTCTCCTTCAACCTCGCGCCGGGGGTGGCGCTCGGGCAGGCGGTGAATGCGATCCACGCGGCGGAGCTGCAGATCGGGCTGCCCGCGAGCGTGCGCGCCCAGTTCCAGGGCACCGCGCAGGCGTTCCAGGATTCGCTGGCCGGCGAGTGGCTGCTCATCGCCTTCGCTCTCCTCGTGGTCTACATCGTGCTCGGCGTGCTCTACGAGAGCCTCGTCCATCCCCTCACCATCCTCTCCACGCTGCCCTCGGCAGGCGTGGGGGCACTCCTTGCGCTGATGGCGTTCCACCTCGACCTGTCGATCATCGCGCTGGTCGGGATCATCCTGCTCATCGGCATCGTGAAGAAGAACGCAATTCTGATGATCGACTTCGCGATCGAGGCGGAGCGCGAGCAGGGGCTCTCGTCGCGGGAGGCGATCCGTCAGGCGTGCTTGCTGCGCTTCCGGCCGATCTTGATGACCACGCTGGCCGCGCTGCTGGGCGGGCTTCCGCTCGCGCTCGGCCAAGGCGTGGGCTCCGAGCTGCGCAAGCCGCTGGGCATCGCCATCGTCGGCGGCCTGATCTTTTCCCAAATGCTGACGCTGTTTACCACCCCGGTGGTCTATCTCGCGCTGGACCGCTTCTCTCGCGCGCGCGGCAGGTCGGCCGTCAGCGCCGTCCCAGCCGAAGGGCCCAGCCAGGTTCCCTGACCGCTATCGGCCCCGCGAGCCGGCGAGCAGGAAGACCGCGCCGATGCCCATCAGCGCATAGCCGACGGCGTGGTGCACGTAGTGGTGGTTTCCCCAGGTCACGTTGCTCGGCGTGAAGAACCAGATCGCGCCGCCGATCGCGACGAGCAGGGCGCCCAGCTTGGCGCGGGAATTCATGCCGGCCCTCCCTCGCCGGCGGCGCCACCGCCCGCTGACGGAATCGCGCGAGCCGTATCACCGGCCAGCGCGACCCGCAAGCGGACGGGCGCCGCCGCCCCAGGGCCTTCGGCCGCTTAGAGGCGGTAGCCGACGGTCACTTCGGTGATGAACCCGAGCTGAGCGCTCTGGCCGCTCACCGTGTAGAACTGGGGGCCGAAGCGGAGGTTGAGGCCCACCGCCCACTGCCTCTCGAGGAAGTACTCGACCGCGCCGCCGAACAGGGGCCCGGTCTGCAGAAACGGCGTGGCGAAGCCGTGGTAGGCGATGCTGATGGGCAGGTCGACCCCCGCCGCCACCCGCAGCTCTCTCGTGGCCTGGAAGCCGACGATCACGCCGACGGGCACGTTGATGGCGAAGGACCCCGAGCCCCCGGTCTGCGCGGTATAGAAGTCGAGGCCCGGCTCGGTGTGGAGCTGGACGCCGATCTGGCCGCGGCGGTACGCCATGTAGCGCAGCGGAGCGCGCATTCCGAAGCCGAATTGGGTCTGTAGCGTCGTGTCGCGGAAGCCATAGAGCAGATCGAGCTTCACGCCAGCGTCGAAGCGGTCGTTCAGGCCGTGGGCGTAGCCGAAGCTGAATCCGGGGAAGCCGAGCTCCGCCGAGACCATGTCGCGTCCGGTGGCCACGGTCTCTCCGGTGACGACGCTGAAGTGGCCGCTGCTTCCCGCGGCGGTGCTGTCGATCGGCGCGGGGTTCCGCGCTGCGGCAGGCAGTGTTGCGAGCGTGGCTGCGACGGTGGCAATTGCGAAAGTTCGGTGGTTCATCGTCATCCCTTTCCCTGCGCATCCGCAGGAGGTCACTCTGGAAAAAACTGCGGCAAGCTCTACGGCAGCGCTGCCACCTTAGCGGGAGCGGAACCTTGCGCAAACTTTCTTTTCGCTGCGCCGAAACACCTACATGAGCGCAGGTTTACCCCCGAAAGATATCGACACTCGGGGGCTTTAGGCCGAGAGTTGGGGCCGATGATCGCCATCCGCAGCTGGGCGCGCACCGACGTCGGCAAGAAACGCAAGCACAACGAAGACGCGTTCCTCAACGACGACGAGCTGGGCCTCTACGTCGTCGCCGACGGGATGGGCGGCCATGCCGCCGGCGAGGTGGCGAGCGCGCAGGCGGTGGAGTCGATCCGCGCCGCGATCGTCGAGGGGAAGCCGCTGCTCGATTCCTTCCGGCAGACCCCGTCGATCGAGGCGCGCGAGGCGATCTCGCAGCTGATGGAGCGCGCCATCCTCAAGGCTTGCGCCGACATCCACGCGCTCTCGATCAGCGATCCCGGCAAGCGCGGCATGGGCACTACCGTGGTGGCTCTGCTCTGCACCGGCAAGAAGGCGGTGGTGGGCCACGTCGGCGACAGCCGCGTCTACCTCTACCGCAACTCGCGCGCGCACCAGCTCACCGAGGACCACACCATCATCCAGGAGCAGCTCAAGCGCGGGCTCATCACCAGGGAGCAGGTCGCCACCGCCGAGAACAAGAACGTGATCACCCGCGCGGTGGGCATCCAGCCGCAGGTGGCGGTGGACACGCTGGTCACCGACCTCCTGCCCGGCGACCTGTATCTCCTCTGTTCCGACGGCCTGCACGGGTACCTCGGCGACGACGAGTTGCCCGGCCTTCTCGCGGCCGAGCCGCGCGGCAAGTTGCCCGACGCGCTGGTCGAGGTGGCGCTCAACCGTGGCGGGAGGGACAACATCAGCGTCGTCTGCGTGTCGGTGGAGGCGAAGGGCGGCGAAGAGACCAGCGACGTCGAGAACAAAACGGAGATCCTGCGCCGCATCCCGCTCTTCCAGCACATGACCTACAAAGAGCTGCTCGGGATCCTCGGCATCGCCCGCGGGCGGCAGTTTGACAAGGGCCAGAGCATCATCCGCGAGAACGAGAGCGGCGACGAGCTGTTCGTGATCTTCCGCGGCAAGGTGGACGTGATCAAGAACCAGCTGCACATCGCCCAGCTCCGGCCCGGGGGACACTTCGGCGAGATGGGTCTCGTCGACCAGGCGCCGCGCTCGGCAACGGTGGTGGCGGCGGAGGAGACCTCGGCGATCAGCATCGACCGCGACAGCCTCCTCAAGCTGATGCGCCGCGATTCGCTGCTGGCGGTGAAGCTGCTGTGGAGCTTCGTCCAGGTGCTTTCCGAGCGGCTGCGGAACACCAACGATGCGCTCGCCGATCTCAAGCGCGAGCTCGATGTGGTCCGCAAACAGGCGAGCGACGCGCTCAACGACGCGGGCCACGGGCTCGGCGGCGGCGGCAAGGCCTTCGTGGACGCGCCCGAGAACGGCGGCCGCTATGCCCTCAACCTCTCCGTGAAGAAGCCCTCTTCGCTGCGCATCGAGGCGCTGACGCCCCTGGGGGATCCCGCCGCGCTGCTGGTCGCCCACCAGGGCAGATTCGCCCTGCTCGACCTGCGCAACCAGGTCTTCTACCGCGGGCCGTCGACGCCGGAGAATCTCTCGCGTCTGTTGCCCGCGCCGTTGCGCGACGACGAGCTGGTGGCGTTGCTCCTGGGTGGCATCCCAGAGTTGCCCGGGGCCGAGCCGGTCGAGGTGCGGCGCGACGGCGGCGACGTGTGGCTGATTCTGAGCACCGCCCCCCGAGAGGGCGGCTCCCACGGGATCACCCAGGAGGTGCTGCTCGCCGAAGACCTGCGCGTGCTGGAGGTGCGCCGCATCGCCGGGGGCGTCCCGCAGCCGCGGCTGCTCTGGTCGGTGAAGCTCGACGATCACGACGGATCGAGCGGGCAGCAAGTTCCGCGCCTCTTCCACTTGGCGGTGCCCGATCGGCGCACCGAGATCGACCTGCGCCTGCAAGACCTATTGGTAGGCCGGCCGCCGCCGTCCAGGGCCTTCGCGCTGCTGCCGCCGCCCGGCGTCACCTTGCGTGAATTACAGTAGGTTTTCGAGTGAAGGAAGTTGCTGCTCCCGCGAGCCTTGCCCTAGGATGATGGGGCGATGCGGATCAAGATCGGCGACCTGCTCGTCAAGGCGGGGGTCATCACGGACTCCCAGCTGAAGGCCTCGCTCGCCGAACAGGCGCAGTGGGGCGGGAAGCTGGGCGACATCCTCGTCCGCATGGAGTTCCTCACCGAGGAGATCCTGGTGCGCGCGTTGTCCAAGCAGACCGGCATTCCCCGCGCCGAGCTCAACGGGGAAGGCGACGCGCTTGCGCTCTCCAAGGTGCCCGCGGAGGTGGCCGAGGAGTTCGGCCTCGTCCCGGTGGCGCTGCAGGACGAGGGGCGCACGCTCACCGTCGCCATGAGCGATCCGTTGAACTTGATGGTCACCGACCATCTGCGCTCGCTCACCCAGTGCCGCATCGTCGCGCAGCTCGCCGGCACGTCGGCCATCCGCAGCGCCATCTCCCGCTGGTACCGGGGGCAGGAGTTGGGCTCCGGCGACACCGCCGAGGTGTCGGGCATCCGGATCGTCAACAACAGCGGAAACACGGTCGTCACCATGCAGCCGCGCCAGCAGGGCGCGCGCCCCTCGGAGGCGCCGGCTGCGCCGGCAGCACAGGCACCACAGGTCGCCGCGCGGGTCGCCGCGCAGCCGGCCGCCGCGGCCCCGCCGACTGCAAGCGAAGTGCTCCAGTCGGTGGAGGAGATGCAGCGCAGATCGGTCGGGGCGCTCAAGGCGATGGTCGAGTTGCTCATCGAGAAGGGCGTCTTCTCGCGCGAGGAATACCTCGCGCGCGTGAAGCGCTGACAACGGAGATCGGATGCCGCCGCGCAAGCGACTCGGGCAGCTCCTGACGGAACTGGGCGTCGTCGACGAGCTCCAGGTCCAGAGCGCGCTCGGGCACCAGAAGCAGTGGGGCGGCAAGCTCGGCACCATCCTCGTGCAGAAAGGGTTCTGCCGGGAGGCGGACGTGGTCCGGGTGCTGGCCCAGCACCTCTCCCTGCCGGTCGTCCGGCTCGCCGAAGCGAAGGTCGATCCACGGGCGGTGAAGCTGGTCTCGCGCCAGGTCGCCGAAAAGCTGCACGTCTTCGCTTACGAGCTCTCCGGAGCGGGCCGCAGCGAGGTGGTGACCGTCGCGATGAGCGATCCCACCGATCTTTCCTCGGTCGACCAGCTCGCGTTCCACACCGGCAAGCGGATCAAACCGGTGCTCTGCGGCGACAGCGAGATCGTCGCCGCCGTCCAGCAGAATTACGGCGGCGACGAAACGCCCGCCGCACCCCACCTGCGCCCGGCCAGCCCGCGGCGCAACGCGCCACGGTCCCCGTCGCGTCCGCGCCGGCGCCCGCCGGCGTTCGCCCCGGCCCGCCTCCGGGCCTTTCTGCAGCCGCCGGAGTTGGTGCAGCGCAGCCGCCGGCGGCGCCACCGCGCGCGCCCGCTGGTACCCCCGCGGCCAAACCGGGGATCGAGGGGATGGAGTCCATCGCCGCGAGCGCCGCGGCCGAGTCGGCAGTCGAGGGAACCGAGGCTTTCAACGACCAGGGCCAGGCCGCGGACGCTGTCGAGGGCATCGAGCCGATCTCGGACAGCACCATAGACGAGGAACGTTCCGTTGCTGAGACGGACATCGCCGTCGAAGGCGATTTCGGAGAGGATCCCGGCGATGGGCCGATGGAGGGCCTCGAACCCATCGCAGCCCATGCTCAGGACGCCATGGCGGCCGGTGCCGGTCCGGCGGCGGCCGCCGCCGCACCTCCGGAGACCGAATGGGACGCGCCTGCAGGCGCGCCACCAGCCTCGTCGCCGGCCGAGCAGGGCACAACCGCGGACGTGTCGTGGGACGAAGGCCCCGCGGAGGTGCCGGCGATCGCCGGGGATCACCACGACCCAGGCGGCTGGGACGTTCCCGCAGAAGCGGCCACCGGACCGCGACACGACGCGACGGACTTCGGCGACGGGCAGGACTGGAGCGCGGGCGGCACGCAGGCCGAGCATCCCCTGGCTGCCGCCCCGGCGAGCTGGACGCCTCCGGCGTAGGCGTCCGCCGACGAGCTTCCCGCCGACGAGCTTCCCGCCGATGCGATCCTTGGCACGGCCGAAGACGTGCTCGAGCCGGCGCCGCACCCGGAGCCCGAGCCGGCGCCCCCCACCGGATTGCCCGCGTGGGAAAACGCTCCGGCGCCGGAGCCCTCGCCCTGGGACGAAGCGCCCGTGCAGGACGCGGCCGCGCCCGATGCGGCACCCACGTCGTGGGGGGCCGAGCCCGCCCCGGAAGCCGCGCCCGATGCGGCGCCCGCGTCCTGGGGGGCCGAACCCGCCCAGGAAGCCGCTGCGCCCGAGACCGCGCCCTCGCCGTGGGGGGCCGAGCCCGCTCAGGAGGCGGCGGCACCCGAGGAGGCCCCTTCGACCTGGGGAGACGAGCCTCAGGAAGCCGCGCCCGCGGAGTCGGCGCCAGAGGTCGCTCCGGCGCTGGAGGCCGAGCCAGATCCCGGCGCATTCCCTGGCTGGGCCGCGGAAGCCCCGTCGCAGTTCGATGCCGCCGCCACACCCGACGCTGCTGCAGAATCCCCGTCCGACGAATCCGCCTCGCACGCGAAGACCGGCAAGCTCTTCGGGTTCCTGGCCGGCTCCTTCGACATGGCGCCGCCGGAGGAGGAGGCAGCGCCTTCTCCAGAGCCGGGCGCTGCAGCCGTCGCGGCGG
>WNFI01246801.1_pt1 | contig 23921 bp, 28 predicted proteins | sample 5400471 | NCBI WGS metagenome assembly WNFI01 (sample SAMN13153348, study PRJNA577476) | soil metagenome | isolation source: 100 cm saprolite on Douglas fir-dominated hillslope | place: USA:California | collected 2013-09-17
CAAGCCGAAGCCGCGCCAGTCCGGCGCGATCACCCGCCAGTCGCGGCGCAGCGCATCCACCAAAAACTGGAACGAAGCCGAAACATCCATCCAGCCGTGGAGCATGAAGAGCTTCGGCGCTTTCTCATCGCCCCAGCAGCGGCAGTGATAGCGCAGGCCGCGGATCTGGACGAATTCGGACTGACTCGGCTTCATGAAGCGCGTGATGATAACAGGCGGCGGATGCGCGGCGCCCTTCCGATATAATCGGCCGCAACCATGGCGGTCTATTCACTGGGCGAGCGCAAAGTCGTGTTCCACGGCGAGGAGTGGTTCATCGCGGAAAACGCCACCGTGATCGGCACAGTGGTTCTGCACAACCAAGCGAGCATCTGGTTCGACTCCGTCCTCCGCGGCGACAGCGACATCATCACCATCGGCGAGCGCACCAACATCCAGGATGCCTCGGTCCTGCACGCCGATCCCGGCATTCCCCTCACCCTCGGCAAGAACGTCTCCGTTGGCCACCAGGCGATGCTGCACGGCTGCACCGTCGGCGACGGGTCGCTCGTCGGCATCGGCGCCATCATCATGAACCACGCAGTCATCGGCAGCGGCTGCCTCATCGGCGCCGGCGCGCTCATCCCCGAAGGCAAGACGTATCCCGATGGAGTCCTCGTGCTCGGCTCGCCGGGCAAAGTCGTGCGCGAGCTGAAGTCTGAGGAAAAGGAAGGGCTGCTGAAGATCGCCGACGGCTACGTCCAGCGCGCGAAACTCTACCGCGAGAAATTGAAGCCGCGGGAGCGGTAGGTCGTGCGTGAAGCGGGGATCAAGGCCGACTAACGTCTCTTCAAAGGAGGATCGTCATGAACAAGAAATTTGCGCTTGCCTGGCTCGCCATCTTTATCGTCTGGATGGGCGGCAGTTTCGTCGTGCACGGCGTGCTGCTGCACCCAGACTACGTAAAACTCCCCAATCTGTTTCGGTACGGTGGTGCCCGGGTACACGATCTACTACGTCGTGCAGCCCATGCCGGGTATGCACGTGGTCAAGCAGATCGTGTTCGACGGCGTGCTCCTTCTGATTCTCGGGACGGTCGTGGCTTACCTCTACCGCAATAGCAGTCGAGCCTAAGAGGTCGGCGCGTCACTTCGGCGCCATGCGGATGGCGCCGTCCAGCCTGATCGTCTCCCCGTTCAGCATCTCGTTCTCGACGATGTGCCGGACGAGCTGGGCGTAATCCGCCGGCTTGCCCAGGCGCGGCGGAAACGGCACCTGCTTCGCGAGCGCTTCCTGCACGTCCTTCGGCATGCCGAGCAGCATCGGCGTCTCGAAGATTCCAGGAGCGATGGTGCAGACGCGGATTCCGTCGCGCGAGAGGTCGCGCGCGATCGGGAGCGTCATGCCCACCACCCCGCCTTTCGAGGCCGAGTACGCAGCCTGCCCGATCTGCCCGTCGTAGGCCGCGACCGAGGCCGTGTTCACGATCACGCCGCGCTCGCCGGCGGCGTTCGGCTGGCCCTTCGCCATGGCCACGGCGGCGAGGCGGATCATATTGAACGTGCCGATAAGATTGATGTTGATCACTCGCCAGAACGACGCGAGCGCGTGCGGGCCGTCCTTCTTCACCGTGCGCTCGGCGATCGCGATGCCCGCGCAGTTCACCAGGCCCTGGAGCGTTGCGAAATTCTTCAGCGCCGCATCCACCGCGGCCTGGCCGTCCGCTTCGCTGGTTACGTCGCACCTGACGAAGCGCGCCTTTGCCCCGAGCTGCTTCGCGAGCGCCTCGCCCTTGTCGGCCTGAAGGTCGGCGATCACGACGCTCGCGCCCGCTTCAGCGAGCATCTTGACGGTGCCTTCGCCGAGTCCTGACGCCCCACCGGTGATGATAAACGTGCTGCCTTTGAGCTGCATGGGCTCCCCCTCAAGTCTTCTTCGCGCTCTTCTTCTTCTCCGGCATCAGCTCCGGCCGGTCGCGCAGCAGCGGTTCCAGACCGTTCTTCGCGACGAGGTAGGTCCAGCGCTCGAGCTTTTTCTCGCGCTCCACATTCTCGATGAGCTTCTTGCGCCGTTCCTCGAACTCATTGTCGTTCTTCGCCGTGTCTTCGGCCTTTTCGCCCTTCGCAGGCGTGCGCGTTTTGCGAGGCTCGCCGGCGACTGCGACCCTGACGTAATAGTTGTCGCCCGCCTTGTTGCCGACCGTGAGCGTATAGGAAATCCCGTCGAACGTATCGGCCTTGATGACGATCGCATGATCGAGCCCGGTGTCGGCCTTGGCGGGGTCGGCGATCACATCGACGAGATTCACCCAGCCGAGCGAGCTCGCAAGGTCGGTCGCCTTCTGCAGATCGGGCTTTTCCTTCGACCCGGCGAACTTCCAGTCGGCGGACTCGGTCTCGCGCGTCACGCTCCAGCGCTGCCTTCCGTCCTTCGACGACGAAATCGACTTCGCGCCGTCGGCCCGAAGGAGATCCTTCACGAGCCACAACTCGGGCTTGGATTCGACCTCGGTCAGCGGCTCCCCGACGGCGAGCATCGTCCCGGCTTCGCCGCCTGCGGTGAGGTAGCGGCCCGTCGCCTCGGTCTCGCCGCGCGAAAGCGAAGCGACCGGCGAACTCTTCACGATCTTCTTTCCGAGAAGGAGGCGCCCGAGAGAGCCGCCCTTGGCGTCCTTCAGCTCGATCAGCGTTCCTCCGCCCGCCGCCTTGTCCTTCGGCTCGAGGAGCTCCAGGCGGGCGCGCTGGCTCTCGGGCAAGGGCTCGCTCTGAACGATCTTCAGCTCGGCGAGCTTCACGAGGAGCGCCGCGATGCGATCGGTCTCGGCGGCGAATCCGGCGCGCTCGCGCACGCTCCAGCCGGTCTCGCCGCGCGCGAGGTGCAGCTCGCCGGCAGGATCCAGGATCGCGATCTCCGCGACCTCGCTCAAGCGCAGGCCGGGAATCGCCTTCTGCCCGGCGCGCGAATCCGCCGCCGTCCAGGCCGAGCGGTCGGACAGGACGACCGCGGCCCCTAGCACGGCGAGGACCGCCAACGCGGCAACCGCGATGAAGAATTGCCTGCGGTTCACAGGGCGGGCGTCCCGCGGCGGCGCAGGATCGCGAGCCCGATGCCGGCGATCGCAACGAGCAGGGGCATGAGCGCGATGTTCAGCACCTTGGTCCAGAACTGGAGCGCTTCGCTGTCGGCGCGCAGCTCGCGCCGGACCTCTTTCAGTGCGAGGCGCGTCTCCGCGGCTTTCCTGCGGAAGTTCTCGAGCTCGCTCTGCTGCTCGGCCGTGAGAATCGCCCCCGCGCCCTGCCCTCTGCCTTTTTGCAGCGCGTTCAGCTTTTCCTGCGTCTGGCCGAGGTTGTCCTCCAGCTCCTTGATCTTGCCGAGATAGGCCTGCTGCGCCCTCGCCTCCATGTCGCGGATCACGGTGAACGGCCGCGCGGCGCTCGCGCGGCTGCGCAGCTTGATAAGGGCCGGATCCCCGGCAAACTGATCCACCAGAGCTTGAGCGAAAGCGATGTTGCCGTTGCGCGGGATCACGATCCGCTGCCCGAAGATTTCCTGGATCTGCACTGCCGCGCCGTCGTTGATGAAATCGCTGTCTCCGACGAGCACGACGGCGTTCTCGCCCGCCGACTCCTTGAGCTGCGCCGCTTCCGGTTTCGCTTCCGGGGCTTTCGCTGCCTTCTTTTCGCTCCTGTCGCCGGCCTTCGGTCGGCCTTCGGGAAACGCGGTCTTGAACTTTCCCGTGAGCCGGATGGCCAGCGGATATTCGGTGCCCGATGGCTTGAACCCGCGGACGGCCGTCTCGCCTTGCGTCGTCGCCGCGAACGAATCGACGAGCTGGGAATACGCGGAACTCTTCATGAGGACCGTTTCGCTCAGCCCTTCGACGGGCTTGCCGGTGAATGCCCCCGCAAAGGGCATGAGCAGCGACCCGAGCCGCGCCGTCGCGATGTCGTTCGGATCGAAAGCATTGTCGTTGAGCGACAGCAGCGTCGGCAGGGTGCGCGCTCCTGCGCCGGTGAGGTAACGCATGTCGAGCACGACCTTCCCCGAGTCGAAGCCCAGGCCCCAGGCCTTGACCAGCCTGTCGAGCGAGGACGGCGTGCCCCCGCCGCCCATGCCCCCCATCTGGCCCAGCTGGTCGAAATACGCGCTCGGGTCGAGGAAAGCGATGAGCTTTCCGCCGCGCAAGACGAACTGGTCGAGCGCGTACTGAGCGCGGTCGCCGATGCCACGCGGGTGGATCACCAGCAGCACCTTGATATCGTCGTCGATCCGCTCGGGGTCGAGACCGACGCGCTTCACCGTGTAGTCGCGCCGGAGCTCGCCGATGAAGACCTGCGGCTCCATGGGCTGGCCGCCGGTCATGGGACTGGGCGGCATGCCGAACACCGGCAGCGCGCTCATCACCCCGATCACGGGCTTCGACGTCGCCGTGACACGCGCGATCGCGCGCACCAGATCGTACTCGAGTAAAGGCTCGCGATCGGGCGTAAGCGCCGGCAAGGCCAGCTTCTGGTCCGCGTAGCTGATCGAGGCGCCGAGGTAGAACTTGTCGCCCGATGGCGTGACTTGCGCCTCGACGCCTTCCAGCGTCGCCGAGTCCTCGGCATCGGAGTCCGGCTGGGGATCGAATTTCTCGACCGTGACCTTGCCGCGGCCGGCCTGCCTGAACTCCGTGAGCAGGTCCTCGACCCTTCGCCCATACGCCTTGATGGGCAGAGGGATGTCGCTCTGGCTGAAGTACAGGCGGATCTTGACCGGAGACTCGAGCTTGCCGAGAACCGCACGCGACCCCTCGGAGAGCGTATAGAGCGCGCCTTGCGTCAGGTCGATTCGCCCCCTCGCCGCACCCAGCACAAAATTGAGGAGCACGAGGATCAGGGCGGCGGCGACAAGGCCGCCGCCCGAATACAGCAGACTTTCGGTCTTCTTGTGCACGGCCGTCCTCAGCCGGTCCGGTGGTTGCGGATGACGACGCCGGTCGCGAACAGCGCGTAGGCCATCAGCGACAGGAAATACAGCAGATCGCGCGAATCGAGCACCCCTTTCTGGAAGCCGTCGTAATGGGTGAGGACGGAGAACTTCGAAACCGCCTCCACCAGCCACGGGCTCGCCCAGCGCGCGAGCAGATCGGTCAGGGGCGAGAATCCGACCAGGATCAGGGCGAGGCACAGGACTACCGCGAGGATGAAAGCGATGACCTGGTTGCGTGTGAGCGCCGAGGTCATGCAGCTGATCGCGAGGTAGGTCCCGGCGAGCAGCGCCGCTCCGACGTAGCCGCTTGCGATCACCCCGTTGTCGGGATCGCCGAGCCAGTTGGCGGTCACGACGATCGGGAAGGAGAGCGCGAGCGCGACGACGAGAAACAGCCACGAGGCGAGAAACTTTCCGACGATCGCCTGCCAGGCGGCCACCGGCATCGTCAGCAGGAGCTCGATCGTTCCGAGCCGCCGCTCCTCGGACCACAGGCGCATCCCCGCAGCGGGCACCAGAAACAGGAACAGCCACGGCAGCCAGTTGAAGAACGCCGCGAGGGAAGCCTCGCCCCGCTCGAAAAAGCCGCCGAAAGCAAAAGTGAAGAATCCGGAAAGCAGCAGAAAGATCACCAGAAACACGTAGGCGACCGGAGACTCGAAGTACGCCGCGAGCTCGCGCTTTGCGATGGTGCTGATTGCCGCCCAGTGACTCATCATGCCGCTGCCTCTGCAACGGTATCGGAGCGCGTGATCGACCGGAAGAAATCTTCCAGCCTTCCGCTGGCGGCACGCGCTTTCAGCTCGGCGGGCGTGCCGTTCGCGACGATGCGACCGCGGTCGATGATGATCGCGCGGGTGCACGCTGCCTCGACCTCCTCGAGGATATGCGTCGAGAAGATGATCGCCTTGCTCTCGCCCATCTCGCGGATGAGCGTGCGCACCTCGTGCTTCTGGTTCGGGTCCAGCCCGTCGGTGGGCTCATCCAGGATCAGCACCTCGGGATCGTGGATCAGCGCCTGCGCGAGGCAGGTGCGGTGGCGGAAGCCCTTCGAAAGCGTATCGATCGTCTGCCCGAGCACGTGCTCCAGATGGCACAGCTCGACGACACGGCGTATCGCACTGCGCCTTCCCTCGCCCCGCAGGCCGCGCATCTCGGCGGCGAACCTGAGGAACGACAGTACGGACATCTCGGTGTAGGAAGGCGCCGCCTCCGGAAGATAGCCGATCCGGCGCTTCACCTCGATCGGATTTTCCTGCACATCGAGCCCGCACACCGAGACGCTGCCCGCGCTCGGAGGAATGAAACCGGTGATCATGCGCATGGTGGTCGACTTGCCCGCGCCGTTGGGGCCGAGGAATCCCAGCACCTCGCCCATACCGACTTCGAAGGAGACGCCGTCGACCGCGCGTTTCGACCCGAAGGACTTGCTGAGATTCTCCACCTTGATCACGGCGCCCCTCCAAAACACCTACACAGACCGGCACTGCCTGCCCGAAGTTCCCTGACCCGGACCGGCGGAACCGGATTCTATCGCAACCTCGATCCGGGTATAAGCAAATGACCAATGACCATCAGTCCGCGCTTTCAAGCGATAGGACGAAAGCCTTATAATTTTGGACTTTCGACGCTCCTCCTCGGGGTGCGCCGCCAAACGCAAGGATCGCGCGATGACCCACGTCGTCACCGAAAGCTGCATCAAGTGCAAGTACACCGACTGCGTCGATGTGTGCCCCGTCGATTGCTTCCACGAGGGGCCGAATATGCTGGTGATCGACCCGGACGAGTGCATCGATTGCGCGGTCTGCATCCCCGAGTGTCCGGTGAACGCGATTCTGCCCGAGGAAGACGTGCCCGAGGAACAGAAGAAATTCACCGCGCTGAACGCCGATCTCGCCAAGATCTGGCCGGTGATCACCGACGCCAAACCCGGGCCCGAGGACGCCGACCAGTGGAAGGACGTGAAGGACAAGCTGAAGCTCCTGGAGCGCTAGGCGCGGGATGCTGAAGCTTGCTTACGGCCTGTCCTTTGCGGAACTCTACGAGCGCGACGGCCTTGTCAGGCTCGACGCCGCATTCCTGGACCATCTCGCAGCCGCTGAATCCGCGCTGAGACCGCAGCTCGAGGCCGCGCGCGCCACCGCGAGTCTCGAACCGAAGGCCGAATCGGCGCTGATCCTCGAGATCGCGCCGCATCTGGACGATTTTCTCGCCGAGCTGTTCGGCATCCAGGCCGAATCCCGCGCGCTTGCCGCCCGCCATCACGAGCTCGCTCCGCTCTACGCGGTCAAGCGCCAGTTCGTGCAGCGCCGCGCGGCGAACAAGGTGAAGCCCGAGGAGGCGGCCAATCTGGACGGACCCGCGCTCGAGGCCGAGCTGAAAAAGGATCACCTGGACGGGCGCTTCGACGAGCTCACGTTCGCGAGAAAGGTCGCTCATTGGCTCGCCGATGAAGCCCGGCACGCGGTTCCGCTCGACCTGGCGCTGAAGTACTCGGCCTGGGCGCTGCACACCCCCGCGGGCCGCGCACGCGTGCACGCCGGCGTGCTTTTCAAGGCGCCGGCCAAGATCGATCCGCACAACCTCCTCGTGCACGCGCAAAAGAGCGACCGGGATGGCGTCGTCGCCTACACGATCCGCCCCGAGCATATCCGCAGGCGCAAGGGCTTCGCTCTCACCGACCCGGGTACCGACCTCGTCGGCGCCCTCGACCAGGCGAACTACTGCATCTGGTGCCACACGCAGGGCAAGGATTCCTGCTCCAAGGGTCTCCGGGAGAAACCGCCCGCGGAGACACCGGACAAGGTGGTGTTCAAGAAGAGCCCGTTCGGCGTGACGCTCGCCGGTTGTCCGCTGGAAGAAAAGATCTCCGAGTTCCACACGCTCAAAGCGCAGGGCCACGCGCTCTCGGCGCTTGCTGTGATCGTCATCGACAATCCCATGGTGGCGGCGACCGGGCATCGCATCTGCAACGACTGCATGAAAGCCTGCATCTTCCAGAAGCAGGAGCCCGTGAACATCCCGCAGATCGAGACGCGCACCTTGAAAGACGTGCTGGAGCTGCCTTGGGGCTTCGAGATCTACTCGCTGCTCACGCGCTGGAACCCGCTCAATTTCCGCCGGCCGCTGCCCATGGCCCCGACCGGCTACAAGGTGCTCGTCGCCGGCATGGGGCCCGCGGGGTTCACCCTCGCCCATTACCTCATGAACGAAGGGCACGCGGTGGCCGGCATCGACGGCCTGAAGATCGAGCCGCTGCCGGCCCGCTTCTCCGGGATCGATGCCGGCGGGAGCCGCGTGCCCGTCGAGCCGATCCGGGAGGTGCAAACTCTGTACGAGGGCCTCGACGACCGCGTCATGGCGGGATTCGGCGGCGTCGCCGAGTACGGCATCACGGTGCGCTGGGACAAGAATTTCCTCAAGGTGGTGCGCCTCCTGCTCGAGCGGCGCGGGCAGTTCGCGATGTACGGAGGCGTGCGCTTCGGCGGCACGGTCAGCGTCGAGGACGCGTTCGAGCTCGGCTTCGACCACGTGGCCCTCTGCATGGGCGCGGGCAAGCCCACGGTGCTCGACATTCCCAACGGGCTCGCGCGCGGCGTGCGCGCGGCATCCGACTTCCTGATGGCGCTGCAGCTCACGGGCGCGGCCAAGACGGACTCCATCGCCAACATGCAGCTGCGCCTGCCCGTGGTGGTGGTCGGCGGCGGCTTGACCGCGATCGACACCGCGACCGAATCGCTCGCCTACTATCCGCTGCAAGTGGAGAAGTTCCTGATGCGCTACGAGGCGCTCGCCGCGGAGACGGGCGAGGATGCGGTGCGCCAGAGCTGGGACGACCAGGAGCGCGAGATCGCCGAGGAGTTCCTCGCGCATGCGCGCGCGGTGCGCGAGGAACGGGCCGTAGCCGCGCGCCAGGGCCGCGCGGCGCGCATCGTCGAGCTCCTCCGGCACTGGGGCGGCGTCACCATCGCGTACCGGCGCCGGCTGACCGACAGCCCTTCCTACACGCTCAATCACGAGGAAGTGGAGAAGGCGCTCGAGGAAGGTATCGCCTTCTGCGAAAGCCTGTCGCCGGTGGCGGTGGACGTGGACAATTACGGCGCGGCGCGCGGAATCCGCTTCGTCCGGGAAAGCGGACTCGGCGGCGAATCCGCGGAGCACTGGCTGCCGGCGCACACCGTGTTCGTCGCCGCGGGGACCCAGCCGAACACGGTGCTCGCGCGCGAGGACGCGGTGCACTTTCAGCTCGACGGGAAATATTTCCAGGCCTGCGACGAGGACGGACGGCCCTTGAGGCCGCAGCGTGCGATTTCGAAGCCCGAGCGCGCCGAAGTGCTGCTGTCGCGCTTTCCCGACGGGCGCTTCGTCAGCTTCTTCGGCGATCTGCATCCCTCCTACTTCGGCAACGTCGTCAAGGCGCTCGGTTCGGCGCGCCAGGGCTACCCGGTCGTGTCGCGTGCGCTGGCTAAAACGCCGCCGCGGTCCCGCGATGCGGCAGCCGAGTTCTTCGCTTCGCTCGCTGGGCAGCTGCTCGCCACCGTTCACAAGGTCGAGCGGCTCACCCCCACTATCGTCGAAGTGGTGGTAAAGGCCCCGCTCGCCGCGCGCAAATTCCGGCCCGGCCAGTTCTACCGGCTGCAGAATTTCGAGACCCTCTCCCCTGTCGTGAAAAACTCCTTCGCGACGACCCGTCTGCAGATGGAGGGGCTCGCGATGACCGGCGCCTGGGTGGACCGGGACCGCGGCCTCGTCTCGACCATCGTGCTCGAGATGGGCGGCTCATCGGACCTGTGCGCGATGCTCAAACCCGGCGAGCCCGTGATTCTCATGGGCCCCACCGGCAACCCGACGCACATCGCGGCGAATGAAACGGTGATCCTCGTGGGCGGGGGCCTGGGCAACGCGGTCCTGTTTTCGATCGGCGCCGCGTTCAGGGCTCGGACGTCGAAAGTGCTCTATTTCGCCGGCTACAAGAAGGTCATCGACCGCTACAAGGTTGCCGAGATAGAGAGCGCCGCGGACGTGGTCGTATGGTGCTGCGATGAAGAGCCGGGGTTCAAGCCGAAGCGGGCGCAGGACAGAAGCTTCGTCGGAAACATCGTCCAGGCGATGGACGCGTACGCCCAGGGGAGGCTCGGGCCCCCCTCGATCCGCATGGAGGACGCCGACCGGCTGATCGCCATAGGCTCCGATCGCATGATGGCGGCGGTCGCGCGTGCGCGCCATGACGTCCTCAGGGACTATCTCAAGCCCGATCACCTCGCACTCGGCTCGATCAATTCGCCGATGCAGTGCATGCTCAAGGAAATCTGCGCCCAGTGCCTGCAGCCGCACCGCGATCCGCGTACCGGCAAGAGGAGCTACGTGTTCTCCTGCTTCAATCAGGACCAGGAACTCGACAGCGTGGACTTCGGCGCGCTCTCGGAGCGCCTCAGGCAGAATTCTCTGCAGGAAAAAATCACCGCGCAGTGGATACGGCACTGCATGCCGGAGCTGCGCAAGCAACGAACCTTGGTTTGACCCAGACGATTCCCGCGGAATCGCTGGAACGGAAAATCAGTGCCAGTCCTTGTGGGGCGGGATCGGCAACGGCATCACCGCAATTCCCTCTTCAAGGAGCTCCTGCGTCTCGTCACCGGTCGCCACGCCGCGGATGTTTCGCTGCGGGACTTCCTTGCGATGGATACGCCGCGCCTCGGCGGGAAATTCCTCTCCTACGTTCTCGGTGTTGAGCAGGATGTAGTCGATGACTTCGTGCAGGTTGCGCTGCCGGGCCGGCGCGACGGGCGGCTGCGCGTTCCCCCGCGGCGGCTCCGCATCCGGCCTGCCGATTTTCGCGGTGAGCAGCTTTTCGATGCCGGAATCGCTGCACACCGGGCACGACAGCAGGCCGCGGGCTTTCTGGCCCTCGAAGTCGTCCGCCGAGGCGAACCATCCCTCGAAGCGGTGACGATCCGTGCAAATCAGCTCAAAGACGATCACGTTCGCGTTTCCTCGGGAAACATTCTACCGCGCATGGGGCATATCGGTGCGCCAACCCGTTGTTTCAAGTGCTGAGCCACGTCCGATAGACCCACAGCGCGCACAACGCCGCCGCCGCCAACCAGACCCCGACGATGACGAGTGCTGCAACGCGGCTCACCGGCCGCCCGTTCGCCAGGATCTCCTGCGCACGTGCCCTGCACTCCTCCAGGATCGGAGGGGGAATCATCCTCACCGCGAGAACGATGCCCAAGGGGATCAGTATGAGATCGTCCAGATATCCCAGGATAGGAACGAAGTCCGGAATCAGGTCGATGGGGCTCAGCGCATAGGCCGCGATGCCCGCGACCAGGAGCTTCGCGTACCAGGGCGTGCCGGGATGGCGAGCGGCGAGCCAGAGGGCGAGAGTCTCGCTCTTGAGCTGTCGCGCGCGTTGTTTGAGGCTGGAGAGCAGCGGCATCGCCGTCGGAGGCCGCACTGCCCGACCCTCAGCGCGAGGGCCGCGCTCCGCCTGCGTCCGGCTCCGCCGCGCCGGCCTGCGCCGGCAATTTCTCGAACGACATGGCGAACCCGAAAAGTATCGCGACGACGCCCATGATCAGCCAGAGCAGAGCTTCCGCCAGGCTGCTGCGAGCCGAGTATTCCGCCCGCGAGTAATAGGTCACCACGCGCTCGCGCCGCGTGAGATCTTCCTGAGTCGGAGCAAAGGTCCGGGTCTCGCCGCGGCGATCGATGTAGCTTGCTAGCATCCCGGATTCCATGAACGTCTGACGCGCTCGCGCGAGGCTCAGGACTTCCTTTCTCTCCGGCGAAAGTGCCCTGCCCAAAATCGCGGGCGGTTGCGCAGCCGCGGATTTTCGCTGGCTCGTGCTCGACATCGCCTTCAGGTCGGCGTATTTCCAGTAGGCGAAAGCGCCGTACAAGACACAGATGCCGGCCGCCAGCACCGTCATGAGCACGGCTTTGCGTTGGGCGCCGAAGGCAAACAGCCGCCGCGTGCCGTCGAACAAACACAGAAAAGCGGTCGCTCCCCCGACCACGTTCAAGGCAAAATCGAACCAGTTTTCAATCATGGCGGGTGCGGACCTCCCGTAGGCGAATCGTCACTCGAATCGTCACCGAGCGTCACGGAGAATGGAGAAAAATGTTGCGAAATTGCACATTGAGCTTCGATTCCATGTTACTCCGATGGTGCCCGGGGCAGGGATCGAACCTGCATGACGGAATCACCCGTCGAGGGATTTTAAGTCCCTTGTGTCTACCAGTTTCACCACCCGGGCTTCAGGCGGAGGATTGTGTCAGAAAGAAACTGGGAGCGGGTGCCCTCTAGTCCGGTTGGAGACGGGGGTCGGAATCGAACCGGCGTCCACGGCTTTGCAGGGCAAAAATGCATTGAAGCCCAGCAACGAGTTACGATGCGATTCCTACCAAAACAGCGCGTTGCGATTTCTGATGATATCTAACAATAACGCCGTATGACCGTTTTTTCCACCCAACTGTCCCAAAAAGTCCCAAGCCAAAGCTGCGCCGCGTGACGTCCTCACGCAGCTTGTTTCTCGATCGGCTTCACCGCGATCCGTAAGCCAGTTGCCTCCAGCACGGCGGTCAAGCTTCTTGATTCCGGATTGCCGGATTTCGAGAGCATCTTGTAAGTCGCCTCTCGCGTGAGCTTCGCCTTGCGGGCAATCTCGGCAACGCCGCCTTGCGTAAGGAACGCTAGGCCCGGCCACGCGGCTTCCTTTGTGCGGAGCACGTTTTGCAAGCGTCGAGACAGTCCTTCGTTTATTCAATGTGCTCCTGCACTGCATTGACAAAGTTTCGCGCACGCAGCGTAATCTATGGTTCACAGTAGGTCAAGAAATTGGCAAGAAGCGACGGTTCCGCGAGACCAGCCTACCCTCCGAGCGGAAGGGGGCAGACCCCAACTCCGAACGAGTTCCTTGCTGGGCGCACCCACTCCCGGGGTTCTTCCCGCCTGTGTCTCCGATTATGTGCGCCGAACCCACTGCAGCAGCTTCGCAAGTTCTGCGCCGCAAATTAGCCGGATGTTCCTCTCGCCCGCGAACGCGCGCGCCCCGTCGGTAATTTCGCCCGTGGCGACATAGAGGCACTCATGCGCCTCGCGCGCGCGCTTGGCGTCATACAGGTTGCGCAGCGGATCGACGCCGGTGTGCGCAGCCTTCCAACGCTTGCAACCGACCAGCGAAATGCGTCCGGCCTTGGCGAGCTCGAAGTCAGCCGCCGCGCCGGTGAGTCGGTTCACGGTGTAGCCATCATCGCGGAAGGCATCTACTAGTGCTCCGGAAAAATCCCCCCACGACATCGCGCGAACCGCCTCGAGCGTTTCGGAGACCCGTGCGGCGCTCGGTGCACGAACCTGCCGCCAGCCGGCAACACCCCCGATCACGATGAACGGCAGCGCGCCGAAGAAAGCATAGATCTCGGGCACCACGAGCCTTGCCGCCGCAATGATCCCTGCGGCGATGACGATGCTTATCCACCACGGCGAGCGCAGCAGGATCGCGAACAAGGAATTCTTTGCTATCAGAAATTTCATTTCCCGCCCTGTATCGGAGCGTCGCCATCGACAACTGGTCTGACTTGCCCTACATTCCCGCTTTGCGAAGCCTCAGCGCATTTCCAATCACCGAAACCGAACTCAAGCTCATCGCGGCTGCGGCGATCATCGGGTTGAGTAGCAACCCGGTCCACGGGAACAGCACCCCCGCCGCGATCGGCACGCCCAGACTGTTGTAGACGAACGCGAGGAAGAGGTTCTCGCGGATGTTGTGCATCGTGGCGCGCGAAAGCCGCCGCGCGCGCACGATGCCCCGCAGGTCGCCCTTGACGAGAGTGATGCCCGCGCTCTGGATCGCCACGTCGGCACCCGTGCCCATGGCGATGCCGACGTCGGCCTCGGCGAGCGCGGGGGCGTCGTTCACGCCGTCCCCCGCCATCGCCACCACGCGGCCTTCGGCCCGCAGCGCTTTCACAACGGCGCCCTTCTCCTGCGGGAGTACGTCGGCGCGCACCTCATTAATCCCGAGCCGCCTGGCCACGGCCCTTGCGGTCACTTGGTTGTCGCCGGTGAGCATGACCACTCGGATGCCCTCGCTTTCGAGCACGCGCAGCGCTTCCGCCGCGGAAGCCTTGACGGGATCGGCCACGCCGATCAGGCCAGCAAAGTGCCCACCATCGACGAGAAAGACGGCGGTCTCCCCGTTCCTCCTCAGCGCGTCGGCGCGCTCTTTCCAGATCGCCGGCACTTCGGCGAGAGACTCGGCGAAACGAGCGCTTCCCAGCGCGACGCTGCGCCCCTCCAGTATGCCCTGCACGCCTTTGCCAGTGGTAGCGTCGAAATTTTCGATCGGCAGCAGCCTCACGCCCCTTTCCGCTGCGCCCGCCAACATCGCCGCCGCAAGCGGATGCTCGCTGCCGCGCTCGAGGCTTGCCGCGGCCTGCAGCACCTGCGTTTCCGTGAAACCTTCCGCCACTGTGACCGAAGTCAAGCTCGGCTTTCCCTCGGTCAGCGTCCCCGTCTTGTCTACGACCAGCGTGTCGACGCGCTCCATGCGCTCGAGCGCCTCGGCGTTGCGGATGAGGACGCCGGCTTGCGCGCCGCGGCCGGTCCCCACCATGATGGACATCGGCGTGGCAAGGCCGAGCGCGCACGGACAGGCGATGATGAGGACCGATATTGCGCTGATCAGCGCGAACGCCATCGCCGGCGGCGGGCCGTAAACCGACCAGACGACGAAAGCCACCGCGGCGATGCCCACGACCGCCGGAACGAACCAGGACGACACGACGTCGGCGAGGCGCTGGATCGGCGCTCGCGTGCGCTGCGCCTCGGCGACCATCTGCACGATCTGTGCGAGCAGAGTCTCGGCGCCGACGCGCTCGGCGCGCATGACGAAGCTGCCGGTTCCGTTGATGGCCCCGCCGGTCACCTTCTCGCCGGGATACTTCTCCACGGGCATCGATTCGCCCGTCACCAGCGACTCGTCCACGCCCGAATAGCCTTCGAGCACTTCACCGTCGACCGGAATCCTGTCTCCGGGTCGCACGCGCAAGGCGTCGCCTTTTTTCACCTGGTCGAGCGGCACCTCCTCGTCGACGCCGTCCGCGCGCACGCGGCACGCCGTCGCCGGCGCGAGCTTGAGAAGCGCGCGGATCGCGCCGCTCGTGTTCTCGCGCGCGCGAAGCTGCAGCACTTCGCCGAGCAGCACCAGCACCGAGATCGCGGCGGCGGCCTCGAAGTAGAGCCCGACCTCGCCCGAGGCGCCGCGGAAGGCGGGAGGAAAGAGCCCCGGCAGGAGGAACGCGACTACGCTGTAGGCGAAGGCGACGCCCGTGCCGAGGGCGATCAGCGTGTACATGTTAAGGCTGCGGTTGACGAGCGAGTTCCACCCGCGCAGAAAGAACGGCCACGCGCCCCAGAGCACGACCGGGATCGAGAAGAGAAGCTGGATCCATCCCGAGAGCCTTGCGTCGGGCAGCGCGCCGTGCAGACCCGGCAGATGCTCGGCCATCGCCAGCGCCAACACCGGCACCGTCAGAGCGAGGCCGATCCAGAACCGCCGCGTCACGTCGACGAGCTCCGGGTTGGCCCGATCCTCGGCGCTCGCAACGACCGGCTCGAGCGCCATGCCGCATTTCGGGCAGCTGCCGGGCCCTTGCCGGCGGATTTCCGGGTGCATCGGGCAGGTGTAGATCGTGCCCACCGACGCGGTGGGCCCAACGTGCGCATCGGACTTGTGGCGCGGGCGCTCGCGATCGGGGACGGATTTAATCACTTGAGAGATCCCGGCGCGCGGCGGCGCGCCAGGCCGAAGGCAAGCGGAGGAATCAGCAACCACTGTGCAAGCGGAGAAAGACCTACTTCAACGCCGAACCCCCGTATCACGGGCATCAGGTCCGAGTACGTCCAACTTTCGCGGGCGAGATTCATCCACTCACTGAAAATCGTGTAGCTCGCGCCCATGATTACGGTAAGACCCATTATGCGCGGCCAGCGCCAGCATATCAGCGCTTCGGACCGGGTGAGGACAAGCGCTATCAGAAGCGCCGACGCCCCGATAGCCAAATCCCCCAGAGTGCAATGGACGATCGAGAAGGCGATGTAGCTGCCCGAGGCCTCGCTCCACAGCGTGTAGAGGGGGACGTGAGCGGTTTCCCACGCAAGATTGAGTCCCCCGAGCCAGGGCAGGTAGCCGCGCAGGATAAAAGATGTGGCGCTACCGTCGCGATACCAGAGCGCTGGACCTCCACTTCGATGGTCGGACAGGTTTAAGGGCATTCTTTCCATGCCTTACAATCACCCGATGCGGCCGAGCACCGGAAAGGTCTGCAACAACCAGTAGCTGAACGCGGAAAGCTTCCCGGTGATCATCGCGACGCCCATCACGATCAAGACGACGCCCGCGGCGACCTGGAGGTAGGCGCCGAGGCGGCGCAGATTCTTGAACCGTCCCGCCAGCTCGCGCGTGAATAGCGCCGTGAGCAGGAACGGCACGCCGAGTCCCGCGGCATAGGTGGCGAGCAGCCCGACGCCGGCGGAGGCGGAAGTCTGCGTGGCGCTCACGGTGAGGATCGCGCCGAGGATCGGGCCGATGCACGGAGTCCAGCCGAACCCGAACGCAACGCCGAGGGCGAATGCCGACAGAGGCCGTCCGCCGGCGATGCGCAGATGAAAGCGGAATTCGCGCTGCAGCCAGGGAATGCCTCGCGTCATAGCGAGCATCATGAGCCCGAAGGCGGTCACGATCGCCCCTCCGATCAGGTTCGCCTCGTAACGGTACTGCAGCAGCAGGCGCCCCAGTTGCGTGGCGCTCGCGCCGAGCGCGATGAAGACGGAGCTGAATCCGAGCACGAAAAACGCGCTCAGGCCGAGCGCGGCGAGCCGCTCTCTCACATCAGGTCCCGGCATATCGGCGCGAGCCGGCTGCCCCGCGACATAGGAAACATACGCCGGGACGAGCGGCAGCACGCAGGGCGAGACGAATGAAACCAGGCCCGCGCCGAACGCTGCCGCCAGACCGATCGCGGTTGCCTCGATCATGGCTTCGCCGCCGCGTTCGTGTAATCCACGATCAAGCGCACGGCTTCCGGGCTGTCCCAATGCACCGGGCCCGCGCGCCGGCCGATCTCGCGGCCCCCGTGGTCGATGAGCAGCGTGGTGGGAACACCGATCACGGCGAGACTTCCGGTGGCCCGCATCGTGGAATCCACGTAAGTCGCCAGCGCGCGAATGCCGATCTCACCGTAGAAGCGCTCGACCGCGGCGGCGCCGTCGGCGTCGATCGACAGCGCGAGCACTTCGAAGTCCGGCCCGCCGAGCTTTTGCTGCAGCCGGTCGAGCGTCGGCATCTCCTCGCGGCACGGCACGCACCACGTGGCCCAAACGTTGAGCAGCACGACCCTGCCGCGGAAGTCGCCGAGCGTGCGCTTGCGTCCCTGACCGTCTTCGAAAGCGACGTCGGGCAATGCACGGGGCTCATGGAGGCGCAGCGGCGCATCCGGCGCCGACTGGGGCGCCGCCGGTGCGGCCCCGCCGTCGAGATATACCCAATAATAGGCGCCCATCACTCCCGCCACGGCGAGTACGCCGATCAGAACCTTCGCGCTTTGCGCCGGCAGCCAAGGGCGAAGCCGCGAAGACGGGGTTTGCGCTCGTTCAGGCTCGCTCATCGGCGCAATTTCGCGATCAGTGGCCGCAGCGTCTCGTCCAGCAGTTTCGGCGTGACCGGGCCGATCAGTTTGAACGCGATCCGGCCTTCGCGGTCGACGACAAAGGTTTCCGGGACGCCATACACGCCCCAGTCGATCGCCACCCTCCCGTCGATATCGGCGCCGGTGCGGATATACGGATCGCCCATGTCGTCGAGCCACTTCTGGGCGTCCTCGGGACGGTCCTTGTAGTCGAGCCCATGGACAGGCACCAGGCGCTCGCGCTCCATCTGCATGAGAATCGGATGTTCCTCCTTGCACGCTACGCACCAGGAAGCGAACACGTTGACTATCGACACCTCCCCTTTCAGGTCGGCGCTAGCAAGACCGAGCGTATGCCCGCGCACCGGTGGCAGCTCGAAGCTAGGGACCGGCTTGCCGATCAGAGGGGACGGGACCTCGCGCGGATTGAGCGTCAAGCCGATCGCCAACACAGCCGCGACGCCCGCGAACACGACCAACGGCGCGAGCATCGACAGGGGCGGCAATGTCGCTCTCGCTTGCTCCGATTCTGCGGGTGCAATCATGAGTGCCTGCGCCTTTCGCGGAAATGACGTGCGCGCCTTCACTGGCAATCCTGCTTGATGAAGCCGCTGATCTCGCCGGGCGACGCGAATACGACCGAGGCCCGGTCGCCCTGCATGCCCGCACCGACGATGACGGGCTTGCCGGGGTTCGGCCCTTCTTTGCTCGAATCGGTTTTTAACCGCAAATTGAACTCCCAGACCTTGGCTACTTTGCCGTCGGCGGTTCGGACCATATACGTGTCGCGGCAGTGGTTCATGAAGGTCACTCGTCCCTCGGGCGGCGCTTTCTTGAGGTCGGCCTTGCGCATCGACATGCTCATGCCCCGTCCCCCGCCACCCTGGGCGGGCGGCTTGCCTTCCGAGACCGCCTTGAGATAAGCGATGACATCTTCGCGGTCTCCGGCTTCGCGCAGTCCCTGAAAGGTCATGCTCGTTCCCGGGATCAAGGCATTCGGATCGGCGAGCCATTTGTCGAGGGCGCCTTGAGTCCACACGATGTTCGCAGCCTTGATGGCGTCCGAATACCTGAGAAAATCGGCCGCAGTGCCCGCCTTGCGCTCCCAGATGTGCGCGAGGCTCGGTCCGGTCATGTGGTCGTCGGGCTTGACGGAATGGCATGCGGCGCACGCCTGGAAGACCTTGGCGCCGCGCGCCGGGTCGCCCGCGGCAACCGCCGCCCGGCTCAACGCGATGCACGCGATCACGGCAGGCAAGCGCAAGAATCCGATGCGGCTCTTTATCATGGACGGTCCTCTTTGCTCTACCTCATTGGGCGGTCCGGCGCGGTGGGAGCCGCAAGGCTTTCAAAATATCCGCCTGCGGTCGCGCCGCGGGCGCGGAGAACTCGGGCGGCGCATTCGAGCGATCCCAGGGCAACGACGAAGGGCTGCTTTGGAGGCCGGTCATTGCGACTTTGAGCTTCTGCTGCCGGGGCAAATAGCAGATGCCGACGTCCGAACAACCCTGCGAGCCTGCAAGCAGGGTGACCTCTTTCGCGTCTGGCGGCAGCGCGACCGGAAGCTGAATCTTCACCTCATCCCGATAGATCTCGACCTCGCCGAATATCGGGTCCTTCTTCATGTGGCCCGGTGGGAAGCGCGGCTCGCCAAGCTTCGCGCCCGCGGGCGCGCCCAACTCCAGCTTGAAGTTCTTGCGGTAGAGGTAGTAGCCCGGCGCGATGCGATACGACACCTCGATCGTGGACGGGTCGAGCGCGCGCGCCGAAAACTCGAACGCCTTGTCGGGATCGAGCAGTTCCTGGGAGGATGCCTCCCCGGAGAAAAGCCGGACCGCGAGCGCGACGGCAAGAATCGGTCTCATCGCCCGGCTCATCATCCACCTCCGCTTTGCGGCCTCAGCGCGTCTCGCCGTGCGCGGCTATCTGCTTCCATGTCCCGCCCCCGTCGTTCGAGAGATAAACATCGCGAGTGAACGTCGCAATGGCGTACTCCTTTCTGTTCGCCGGGTTTTGCGCGATATAGGCCAACGCGTCTTTCGTGATCGTCGGGATGGATACTGGCTCCCGTTTCTGAGTTTTCAATTCGATCCTCGCCAGGGTCGCTCGCTCCCCATATCCACCGAACCAGAGGTGCGTACCGTCCAGATCGAACTGCACGGAGGTCGCTTGTCCGCCGGAGAACAGCGGCTTGAACCAGTCCCCGTGATTTTCCGACACGAACACGCCCGCCTCCGTCGCGGCGGCGACCACGTTCGCCCGGCTCGGGTGCACGGCGAGCGCGGCGATCCGGCCGGCGAGGGGCGTGCCTTCGGCGCGCTTCCAGCTCTTGCCGTCGTCGGAAGTGAAGTAGATTCCTGGTTGGCGCATGCGCGAATTCGCCACGGGCGCGAACACGTAGACTGCCGATGTCCGGTGACTCACCGCCATCACGTGAAAATCGGCCTCCCCCGTGAGACCGAGCGATTCCCAGGTCTTGCCTCCGTCCCGGCTTTTGAGCAGGCCGAACGGATTGCGAAGCGACGACCCTTGAGCCGGGTGGCCGCTGCTGTAGAGTGCGTCGCGCGCGGCAGAAAACCCCATGAAATCGTGCTCGGGACCGGGCGCCTTGCTCCAGCGGCCGCCGCTGTAGATCGCGAGCCCGTAGTGGCTCGGAATGAAGAGCTGCTTCCCGTCCGGGCTGTAGGACAGCCCGTGCACGTGCACCAAGGTCACGCTTGATTGCGCGATCGCAAATGCCGGAACCAGCGCAAGCAGCAACACCGCCCATGCCCGGCGCAAAGTGTTTTCCATACTCATGCCCCATTCCTCCGATTCGACCTGAACCCTGGACCAAAACATCAGCGATTTTCCGCGAGCTTCTTTTCGATGTCGGAGACCGGAATGGCGCCAGCCACGCGCGTACCGTTCTCGAACACCATCGTGGGTGTGGCAAAAATGCGATGCCCTTCGGCGAACTTCTTCAAGGACTCGATCGGGTGCTTGCAATCATCGCGTGCATTCGGAATCGTCCTTCCTAGAACGGCGTCGGTCCACGCCTTGGCGCGATCTCCGGAGCACCAAACGCGGATGGATTTTCCGGTCGCGCCCGGGTGAAGCTGCTCGAGCGGATACAGGAGAACGTACATCGTCACGTTGTCGACGTGAACCAGTTCTTGTTCCAGGCGCCGGCAGAACGGGCAATCGGGATCCTCAAAGATCGCGAGCTTGCGGCTGCCGTTGCCTTTCACGATCTTGATCGCGAACCCGAGCGGTAGCTGGTCGAACGGTATTCCCCTCAGCCTGCCCAAGCGCTCCTCGGTAAGATTGCGGCGGCTGGCGGCGTCGATCAAAGAGCCGTTCAAGACGTAGTTGACCTCCTCGTCGGTGTAGACCAGCCCGTCCTGGACGAATACTTCGTACAGCCCCGGGAAAGGCGCCGGCACGACGCTGGTGACCGCCGCACCGGGAAAGCGGTTCTCGAATCGCTTCTTGACCGCCGCCTCGTCGGCCCTTGCCGCCTGCGCAAATAGCAGCGCGACGCACAAGCCGGCCGGCGCGAGCCATTGCGCCCGCTTCGTTTGACGGTTCATGGCTCCCTCTGCACCTGGGGCGGGCTTGCGGCCTGTTCTGCCGCTTTGGGCGCCGCCTTTTCGTCGTCGCGGGACGACTTCGCGCCGCCACGCATGGCGCACAGCCCGAGTGCGCACATGGCGAGCGGCAGGGAAGCCCCGGTCTTCGTCTGAGGCGGCGCCGTCACTTCGGTCTCGTTCATATGCGTCCTCGAAAGATTTCGAGAATGGACCGAGGCCTTGTGCCGCTTTACTTAACCTGCCCAGCGTACTTGCCGGCGATCTCGCCCATCTTCTGCATCATCTCCGCCCACATCTGAAGCTGGAGTTTCTCGTTTCCCGGCGGGAGCTGCGGAATCATTCCGCCGCCGGACATGCCGCCGCCCATCATCCCGCGGCCGCCCATCATGCCGTGGCACTCGCGCATCATTCCCATCATCTCGTGCATGCCTTGCATTCCCTGCATGCCGGGCTTCTCGCCCGTGCCCTGCTGCGCCTTGGACCCCATCTGTGCCTCGCTGTCCGCGGCGTAGCCCCAGGCGCCCGCGCCGATGGCCGCAGCGGCGATCACTACGAAGATAATTTTGCGATTCATGCTTGTCTCCTTTCGTGGATAAAACTTCATTCGTCCAACAACAGCTTGATGTCGTGCACCATCCCGCTCACGGTCCGTCCTCCGCCGACGTAGAGACGGGGACGGCCCCGGCGGTCGATCAGGTAAACCGCCGCCGTGTGATCGACGGTGTAGTTGCCCGATGCGTTCGGCCGCTGAGCGGCGAAGAAAACTTTGAATGACGCCGCGATCGCGGAAGTCGTCGAGGCGTCACCGTAGAGCCCCAAAAACCGCGGTTCGAACGCCGGCGTGTACTGGGCGAGCACCTTCTGCGTATCCCGCTCGGGGTCTACGGTGATGAAAAGCACTTGGACGCCGTCACTCTCCCTGCCGAGTTGCTTGAGGGCTTGCGCAAGCTCTGCAAGCGCGGTCGGGCACATGTCGGGACAATGGGTGTATCCGAAGAAGATCGCCACGACTTTGCCTCGGAAATCCGCGAGCGTTCTCTGACGGCCGTGGTGATCGATCAGGCGAAAGTCGCTTCCTATCCCCAGGCCCGTGATATCGGTGTATTCGAATTTCACGGTCGCCGCGGCGCTTTTCCGGCCGCATGAGGCGACAACGGGCAAGGCGCCGATCGTGGCCAGAATTCGTAGCAAGTCTCGACGAGACTCAATGACCATGCATCGGCTCCTCGGCCATGGACTTGACGACGGCGCGCACCGGTACAATCAGCTTGCCGCCGTTCGCGCGCCGAAAGCTGAGATTCAGGACCACCGAGTCGCCGGCTTTCAGCGGTCCCCTAAGCTCGACCAGCATCACGTGCGTGCCATTGGGTCCGAGCTCGACTTCCTTGTCTGGGCTCAGGGCGACGGCGCGTGCCTCTCGCATGCGCATGACGTCGTCCTTCATCGACATCCGATGGAGTTCGGCAGTTTTGGACGCCGTACTTTTCACCTCAATCAGTTCGAGAGATTCCTTGCTGCGAATGCTCATGTACGCGGCGCCGTTGCTTTGCCCCGGTATCGTCTCACGGACCCACGCGTCGCGGACCTGTACCACCGCGTTGCCGGTCTCGGCGCCTGACGCAAGCGGCACGAGCAGCTGACAAACCATCAAGAGGATGGCGCTTGCGTATCGATTTCGAAACGGGTTCACGGCCTTCATTGCAAAAATGTGGACTTGGATTTCCTTTTCGCTATTCCGCTCGCGACGGCGAGCGAGTTACGAACAGGGAAGCGTGCCAAGAAGCGCGCGCTTGACAGCGAGAGCCGCCACGCGTCTGCGCTAATACTTCGTCAACTGCGTGAGAAAAGCGCAGCGCGCGCGGCGCGCCGGGAAGAGGCGGGGGCTAAATCTGAAAACTGCAGAAGAGAATCGACAGCGGGGGGCCGGCAGCGCCTAGCCGCACTGGCTTGGCGGACGGCTGCTGCAAGGATTCGGGAACTGCTCTCCAGTAAGAACGCGAGAAGTCGGTGTAGGTCCCTTGACCGGCGGAAAACGCTCCATGCGGACCGGCACACTTGGTAATGCACGCGCTCTGATCTTCGCAGGGCGGGATATTTTTTTTCGCGTGGTCGCAGCACTCGTCCGGCGCGGGATTGTCAGCCGCGGCCGCAGAAGTCCCCATGACCGTCCGGTGCTGCGGCATCGCCATGTCCGCGGCGGACGCCGCAAGCGGCGCAAGCAGCACCGCCCCGAATATCAGGCGAACCAGTGCGTGGGTCAGGTTTCGTATGGAGTGGTACATAACGGTGGACATTCTAGCAGGACTCTGACCGCGCCAATGCTGATTGGTTCACCGCTCAGCTTGCAGACGACTCTGACGCCGGCGCACCGGACAACCCCTCGCAAAACGGGATTCTCCCGTCGCGCTCCCCTGACCTGCCATAGGACAAAGCCCACGCGTCGCCGCTGCGTCCCGAAGGGTAATAGCGAGAGGGCGGGAGGCGCGAGCCGGAATCGAACCGACGTAGACGGATTTGCAATCCGCTGCATGACCATTCTGCCATCGCGCCGATAAGCAGCGGATTTGCAGGCCGCTGCATGACCACTCTGCCACCCCGCCGCATGCTTGAGACCGGGAACAGCGGAGGACTTCGAGAACGGGCTGTTCCTTCAGGATTCTGGAGCGGGAGAGGAGTCTCGAACTCCCGACCTTAACCTTGGCAAGG
>WNFI01272560.1_pt1 | contig 23913 bp, 20 predicted proteins | sample 5400471 | NCBI WGS metagenome assembly WNFI01 (sample SAMN13153348, study PRJNA577476) | soil metagenome | isolation source: 100 cm saprolite on Douglas fir-dominated hillslope | place: USA:California | collected 2013-09-17
CATCTGCGCATGACTCGGGGTCGATGCGGTTCGCTACTCCTTCATCGTGATGGACTTGCACCATCTACTCCTTGCCGGTCTCCCGGCGCACTCCGGTCTGCCCCCAACTCCGGACATTCTCAGCGTCCGCCGGAATGTCTCAAAGGTGCCAGAAGAGGACGTTCTTATGAAGCAAGTTCGTATCCGGCGGGACGGTTTGGCCCACGGGGTCGCGCGAATGCGCGCCCGATGTCTGCCGTGACAAGTTCGCGACGGCGGCTCTACGGGCAGGACCACCCGTTGTTGGATTCGGCGCATATCTTGGACATGACCTTGGCAACGTCGATCCTCGCTGAATTTGCCATGAGAATGCGTCGGACCCGGGCCGCATCAGCGGCGTCCATAGCCGTCAGATTCCTCGCTTCTTTGATGGCGGCGCTACAGGCCAAATTCGGGTCACCGTCGAGATAGTTGGCGGTCGCGGTCAGTTCGGCAGGCGTCAGTGCCGCGATCGGTCCGCGACCGAGAAACCGCATGACATCCGCGGTCTCTTTTTCGTCGAGTCTCGTCCAACCGATCCCACTCAGTCTTCTTTCGAATCCGTTTTGCAAGGCGGCCCGGTGCGCAAACCACGCAAGCTGGTCGTCCGGCTTCGCTTGCGGCAGTTCATCGGCCATGCCGCCCGCGAACAGAAATGCCCTGCAAGCCAGCGGCTTGTTTTCAAGATCGCGGAGTAACGCCAGCTCAGCGCGGGTTATCGCATTGATATGCTCGTCGTCGGCATAGACTTCGACCTCTGCTGCAAGGCTTATCCTGAGTGCCTTATTGGCTGCCACCCATCCACCTCTAGCAAAGGCTGCTTCGGTCCGACGAAGGAATATCTCCCTGAGATTGGGATCTTGCGATGCCATCGAAGCGGCCAAAGGAAATCTAGCCAGGTTGTCGTCAAACGTTGCTTCGAATGCGCTAGGCCTGAATAGGAAGCCGTACACCAGCCATGCGGCCACGGAGACAGCACCCAATGCTAGAAAGAGGCCTCGTCTATTCATCGACCTAACAATCCACGTGGCGACGATGGAAACAATCTCACGTTGTCGGATTGCAATCCAGCCGCGGCGCCCAGTTACGCTTAACGCAACGTTTAGCGCGAAGTCATCCGGCCTGCTGACGTCTTTCGTGTAGATGGCAAATGGCAACAAGAAGTCGGGGCAGATCCCAACGCAACCGTGAACAATTAACGTCCGCTTTGGATCCAGGCTGTGTGAAAACTCCGACGCTCGACTTGCGCGTAGAAATTCCTTTCTCGATTTCGTCGATGTGAAAACCAGTTGCACCGGTAACATCTGTCTGAAGAAGGCAATTGAGCAAAACAATTCTACGCGTTCTCAACGGTTGCGCGTTTTCGCACAGCCTAGGTCAAAACCGGAAAAGCTCAACGCGAGGATATGTTTGGCTTCGGGGGCGCTCCAGAGCCGCTTTCAAGGAGCGGTCTAAGAAACGACCGATCATATCTTAGGAAGCATTTAGTCTCCCGGTAGTATGCCATCGCCGTCTGGCAATCAGGATCGCTGGCCGCCTTGGAGCGGTAGACTTCGTAATCGGCAAGCGAAGGAAAAGAAAACAATGCGATCGCGACGTAGTCCCCGCCTTCGTGCGGTAGGAAATAGCCGTGATGCGTGCCGCCGAATTTTTTAACCAGTGGCAGCCACATCTTAGCGTAGGTCTCGAATTCTTTCGCTTTGAAGGGAGCGATCTCATAGCGGAGGTAGCAGGTTATCATTCTCAGTCTCCTCATGACGGACCCATTGGACGCCTACCGTCTCATCACACTGTCAGCAGTCAGACCCGTACATTCCTCGGGCGCGGGCAGCAACCCTGCCGACGTCCGCTCAGGGTCAAAAGCGACGGTTTGACCGTCGGCCTGTCACTTCCGCTCTGCCCCCAACTCCGGACATTCTCAGCGACCGTCGGCATGTCTCAAACGTGCCAGATTCAGACATGCGCCGAATGACGGGTTCATGGCAAAGTAACGCGCGAGCAGTAGGTTTGGGGGAGAGAGGGACCCAACGTGAAACGTTCCGCTATTTGGTTTTTGGCAATACTCGCACTTGTCGCGGCGACTCTTTCCGGCTTGTTTGTTTTTAGCCCGACAGCGCGTCTGGTCATGGGCATCCTCATTGCAGGGCTCCTCAACGACTCCAGGCCGCCTCCAATCGCGCAGGGTGCAATTACGAAAGAGGATTGGCCGCATTTTGAAGCAGCCAGCAGAAAATTGACCGAGGTCTTGCAGTCAAAATTTCCCGTCGGGTCAAGAGAGGACATTTTAAAATCGATTTTGCTGGACCAAGGATTTCGACCCATAGAACCTCCACCGTCCAATTGCATACCGCCTGGTCAGCAGGTGCCGGTCGGGGTGGTCTTCTACCAGTGTTTGAATCCGGAGCAGGAAGAGAAGAGGAAGAGAACGCTCGCATATAAGTGGGGCGGCGGTGTTTGCATCGAGTCTATCTCCGTCGTCTGGTCGAGCGATGAACTGGGCGCGTTGACCCATGTCGAGGGTGGCTACTACGGCGCGTGCCTCTGAATTTTCGGGCCGTATTTGACTTCGCACGACGTGGCATTGACCTGCTATTTTAGCTACTTTTCCAGTCCCAGGACTGGCGCTCCCAAGCGCTTGGCTATTTTCGGCAGCGCGAGCACCCGCGTTGCGCAGGGGAGGCTCTGGAATCGCCGATCCGGGGCCGTCAGAGTCCGCCTTGGGTCAAAACCGGAACCTACCGTCACGAGCACATGTTTTCCGCTGTTCATCCAAGAACGGACATTGACGGGTTCTCGCGCGCTTGCGATGGACAGCAAAATGTCCGTGCGTATTACGCGACCTTGCCGCGCAAGCTCAACTGGCGAACCTCAAAACCCTCGAACTGGGGGTGATCCAGATACAGCGGCTTGTTATCCCCTGCCCGACTATGCGCAGCACGGAACGCCTCTGATTTGGTCCACGCTTCAAACACGGCACGGTTTTCCCAGGCGGTGTGAGAAGCATAAAGCGTGTGATCCTCAGCTTCGGGACCTTTGAGAAGATGAAACTCTACGAAGCCCGGGACTTTTTCGAGATGACTGTCGCGCGACATCCAGACCTGCTCGAAGGCTGCTTCAGACCCTTTGGCAACGCGGAAACGGTTCATTGCGATAAACATCGTGATCTCCTACTCTCGATGGCTGCTATGGACACATAGCACGAAGCAAGCGCGAGATTGCGATCCGCTAGGAGTCCGCGCAGCGTTGACGTGAAAAGGTAGGTAGAACCCTCTCCCGGCGTGAAGCTTGGATTTGTCCACTTAGACAATTGTAAACGGGGACAAGGTTGAGGGGAGCCGGTTTGTGCCCTGCTCAATCGTGGGCCAGAGCTCAAGGGCGCCTCGTGACGCGCGTTTGGCAGCGATCGTTTTGCCTCAGCAGCGGATTCAAAGTTCGGTCCCCGAACGTCCGCTTTGCGCCAGAAGCGGTCCTTCGCTGAAAATAGCGCGGGACGGTCGTGGTGGGCTGACCGGCCACCAGTAGATTTGGGAAGCTCCGCTTGGCGCAAGCTGCGTCTTCGGCATGCGCGCCTTTCACCCGACGCCCTGCGTTCGGATATGGTTGGAGTTCGTTGAGCCCAACGACGAGATGCGCACCGCATCAGTTTCGCACCAGAAACTACCTCAACAAAGCGCAACAAACGCGATCAAAGGCAACCGAAAACACAGCGAAATCAATGAAGCCGACCGATTTACTGCCGCTCATAACGGTCTGGTTACAGGTTCGAGTCCTGCCGGGCCCACCAATAAAATCAGGGGCTCATCAAGTCTTGTTCTGGATCACCGCACCAGAGACGCCCCGCTTCGTCCACGCCGCCACGCCTTAGCAACAACCAGACTAACGCTGCACTCCGTGCCCGACCAGGCCCTCCGATCTTCAATCGTAGATTCGGCGAGCTCGTCGCACGAAACGGCTGGGCTGCGTCGCATCCGACCGGTCGATCGAAAGCCGTTGAATTTCTCGAAGCGTGCGCTTCGCGCGCCATGAGCGGTCGTTCAAAGATCGATTCGCCAATTCTCGAGCAAATGAGGTCAATAAATTACGAGCCTTGGTAACGAAGTCGGCACTGATCAAACGCATCGCGGACAAATCATCCGCGCCGCAACGTCGACATAAATCGGGAAATCCGGCCCCTATCATCAGCAGCAATGGGCTGTCGGTCCAGCGGGCAAGCCGCGCAGCGCGGCTTCCCAGGCAAGGTCGCAATAGAAGGGCACATCGGGGAATTCGTGGAACTGTGCTGCCGTCCGCAGCCGCACATCGTCGGGTGGCAGAACGAGCTTGCCGCCGCCTGCTCGAGCAGTGACTTGTACCTGGCACGCACGCTCAAGAAAATAGATGTGATCGAAGGCTTCAGGAATTGTCCGCCCGCCGGCGAGAAGACCGTGGTTGCGCAGGATCATCGCGCGATGCGGGCCAAGATCTCGGACAAGGCTCTCGCGCTCGTCGAGATCCAGCGCGATACCTTCGTAGCCATGATAGCCGACATGCCCGTAGTATTTCAGCGCATGTTGGCTGATCGGCAACAATCCCACTTGCTGGCACGACACGGCGATGCCGGCAGAGGTATGGGTATGGACCAGGCAGGTGAGATCATGACGAGCCATATGAATGGCGGAATGAATCACGAAACCCGCCTTGTTGACCCGCTTGGCTTTCTCGGCGTCGTCCACGATATTGCCATCGTAGTCGATCTTGACGAGGTCCGAGGCGCGCATCTCGTCAAACCCAACACCATAGTTGTTGATGAGGAAATGGTCTTTGGCCCCGGGCACCCGCGCGCTGATATGGGTATATATCAAATCCGTCATGCCGAAGTGGGCGATCAGCCGATAGAGCCCGGCCAGATCGCACCTGACTTTCCATTCGGAATCGGCGTTGGTGTCACTCATCGGGATATTGTCCATCACACAGCCATTTCCACTGAATTCGATGATAACTCGGCCCAGGTCGCATCGAGCGCACCACGCAATCGCACAGCCATTTCCTCGATTTCGCCTGCCGTGATGATGAGCGGCGGCGATAGCGCGACCCGATTGCCGACCATCCGCAGGATCAATCCCTGCTGTTCCCGCGCGTAATACTCGACGCGCGCCGCGATACTTGCCGGAGCCGCGCGCCGCGTGGCTTTGTCGGTCACGAGCTCGATGCCGCCGATCAGGCCGACGCCTGAGAAATCGCCAACAAGCGGATGGTCGGTCAAAGCACCGAACGCTCGCAGGAAGACCGGCTCCAGAGCGCTCACCCGACCAACGAGATCCATTTCATCGTAGATGCGCAGCGTTTCCAGCGCCACCGCCGAAGCAACGGGATGACCGGCGTAGGTGTAACCGTGCACGAATGATCCGAGACGATCGCTCTGCACCAGCATCGACTGGAAGATGCGCTCGTTCATCAAAACCGCCGAGATCGGCTGCATGGCTGCGGAGAGTGCTTTGGCGCAGGTGATCATGTCAGGAACGATTCCATAGGTCTCACAGCCCCACATCCGCCCCGTGCGCCCGAAGCCGCAGATGACCTCGTCGGCGACCAGCAAGATATCGTAGCGGCGCAACACCGCCTGTATCTTTTCGAAATAGCCCGCAGGAGGCGGCAGCGCGCCCGCCGCGCCCTGAACCGGATCAGCCCAGAAAGCTGCGATCGTTTCCGGCCCTTCGGCAAGGATCAGCTTCTCGAGCGAATCGACCATGCGGGTCGAGAAGGCGTCCTCGCTCTCGCCTTCCAGGCTGTCGCGGTAATAATGAGGACAATCGGTGTAGAGGAAGCCGTCGAAAGGCAGGCCGAATCCCTTGTGGAATTCGGGCTTCCCGGTCAGGCAAACCGTTACGCAGGTCGAGCCGTGATAACTCGACAGACGGCTGATGATTTTCCGCTTTTCCGGCTTGTCCTGGGCATTCCAGTGGTACCATACCAGCTTGACCGCGGTATCGTTGGCTTCCGAGCCGGAGCACTGCAGCAGCACCTTGGACATCGGAACTGGCGCGATCTGCAGCAACTTCTCGCACAAATCGATCGCCGGTTCGTGCGAAGCGTGACGGAATATCTGATAGTAGCCAAGAGTTCTCATGGTGTCGTAAGCAACTTTCGCAAGCCGCTCGCTCTTGAACCCGAGAGAGGCGCACCAAAGGGCCGCGGTCGCCTCCATGTAGCGCTTTCCATTGATGTCCTCGACCCAGATGCCCTCGCCGCCCGTGATGATCGAGGGGCCGACCTCAAGGTGCTTGCGGAGGTTCGTTTGCGGGTGCAGCACGGATGCGATGTCGCGGGCATGCGGACTGTTGGCGAGCGTCTGGGACAAGATGTTCTCCTTCCGGGATGGACGGCGGCGGCTAGGTTCGGCCGTAACGCGCTCGCGCGCCTTCAGGGGTGACGTAGCCGTCAGCAATATCTTCTTCGATCGCGGAAGCGGCCCGCTCAACTGGCGGGCCGTATCCGCCGGCACCCGCGAGCCTGAGACTCAAGACGTCGCCCCTGCGGAGCACCGCGGTCTGCTTGGATAGCAACTCTTCGGCCGCGCCATCGGGATTGAGAACCGTTCGCGCCAACGCGCCGGATTCGCCGCCGAACAGGCCGTAGGGCGCGCGCATGTGCCGATCGCCCAGAAGCGTGACGGTCGCCTCGTCGGCGAGAAGCTCGATGTCCTTGCGAACACCGCAGCCGCCCCGGTGCGTTCCGGCGCCGCCGGAATCCGGAATGGCTTCGAGGCAACGGATCAGGACCGGATTGTAGGCCTCATGGACCTCGACGGGAATGTTGGCGCAGTTGAGAACCGGCGCAAGTCCTTCCACGCCGTCGACGCCCTCGCGCGCGCCGTAACCGGCGAAAATCAGATCGTAGAAGATGAAGCGCCCGCCGGTGCGCGGATACATGCCGCTGATAATCGGGTTGCTCCAATGCGAGAAGCCCGCCATTGCGCGCGACGGCAACGCTTTCGCCAGCGCGCCGTTGACGACTTCGAAGATGCGGATCTGAATGGCGGCCCGGCCGCCGCTCGGGGCGGGAAAGCGCGGGTTGAAGAAACTGCCTTCTCGCGCGATGACCTTGATCGGTCGAAGGCCGCCTTCGTTGTGCGGCAGGTGCGCGCCCGTGAAAACCTTGATGGCGAAGAAGCCGTGCGCCCGCGTGAAATTGATATAGGCGTTGATGGCGGCGGCAACCTGGTCGCCGCTGCGGGAAAAATCGACGACGACCTCGCCGTCGGCGACCGTCACGTCGACCGCGACGCGGACCAGCGGGTCGCCGGGGATGCAGGTCTCGATCACGTCCTCGAACGCATAGCGGCCCTCCGGCACGGCCCGTATCAACTCGCGCATTTGTTCCTCGCAGCGGTCGAGAATCTCCTCGACCACGGCGTCGACCTTTTCGCTTCCGTAGGCGCTGATAAGTTCGCGAAACCGTGCCGCGCCGGTGGCGTTTGCATTACGCTGCGCATCGAGGTCGCCGCGAACGATATCGGGAAGCCGCACGTTGCCGAGCAGAACGCGGAGCACCTCCTCGTCCCACTTGCCGCCGCGCAGCGCGCGCACCGGAAGCACGCGGATTCCCTCCTGGAAGGCCTCCGTCACGCCCATCACCTTCTGGCTGTCGGGCGCCGCTCCACCGACGTCGACGTGGTGGGCGATATTGACGACGTATCCGCTGAACGCAGCATCGACGAAAACCGGCGTCACCATATAGAAATCAGGGAAGTGGCCCGATCCCATCCAACTGTCGTTGAGGATCACGCTGTCGCCGGGTTCCAGGGTACCCCGCGGATAGTAATGTTCGACTGCCTGGACCACATAGGGCATCGAACCGAGATGGCCCGGCGTGAAATTGCCTTGCGAGATCAGGCGGCCGTGCCTGTCGAAGAGACCGGTGGAGAAATCGTCCGCCTCGCGGACCGCTTCGGAAAATGCCGTCGAGCGCAGCGTCGTACCCATCTCTTCCGCAATCGAGAAAAGCGTGCTCCAGATCAGCGAAAGGTCGATCGCGTCGACTGCCGGCGCCTTGGTCAACTGAAGAGAAGTGGCGCTCATGACTGGTCTCGCTCCCGGATCGAAACGATCAGATTACCGGCCGCACTCGTACGTGCGACATCGCCTGGCAGCAGCACGATCGTGGATTCGCGCTCTTCCACAATGGCGGGGCCAGCAACCGCTTCGTTGACCGCGAGCGCGTAACGGTCGTAGACGGCGCATTCGGTGTATCCGCCACATTCCGGAAAATAGGCGAGCCTGCTTCGAGCAACCGAGCTCCGCTCCAGCCCTGATGGTGCCTGATGCTGCACGGCGCGGGCGATCGGTGCCTCAACGGATGCGGTTACGGACCAATCGATGATCTCGATTGCGCGGGACGGATCATCGAAGCCATAGAGCGTGCGATAGGCCAATCCGAACCGGCGCCCGAACTCGACAATGAAGGCCTGTTCATCGGTTGCGGTCGACGGCAAATCGAGGGGAACCTCGTAACCTTGTCCGGCATAGCGCGCCGTGACACCGTAGCGCAGCACCGCCGCCTTCCCGCTGTCAAGCCGCGAGAGATTCGATCGCGCCCAGCTTTCAAGTTCGCGCAACGTTGCCCGCGCGATGTGCAAGCTTCCCGCAGCCAGCGGCGTGACGCGGGTCAACGCATGATCCAGCTTCAGCGCGGCCTCCATCAGCCCGACGGCGGATCCGAGTCCCGCGCCGTGCGGGATGATTACCTTGGGAATGCCTACCTGCCTGGCAAGGCGCGCAGCGTGAAGCGGGCCCGCGCCGCCAAAGCCGACGAGCGCGTAACGGCGGGGATCTCGACCGCGCTCGACAGAAACGATCCGAAGCGCCCGCTCCATGTTCGCCGTCGCCATGCGGTGGACGCCCCAGGCCGCGCTGGCTGTATCGAGACCGAGCGATTGCGCCAAAGCGGCTTCAATGCCCTTGCGTGCCGCCTCGACATCCAGTCCCATCCGGCCGCCGTTGAAAAACGCAGGATTGAGGTAGCCGAGGACAGCATTGGCGTCGGTCACGGTAGGCATCTTGCCGCCACGGCCATAACAGATCGGGCCGGGCTCGGAGCCCGCGCTTGCCGGCCCAACGGCGATCGTGCCCAATTCCGCCCGGGCGATGCTGCCGCCTCCGGCTCCGATCTCAAGCATCTCGATGGCGGAGATGTTGAGCGGCAGCCCGCTTCCCTTGGTATAGCGGACCTGATCGACCTCGAAGGTCGCGAGCGTCGCCGGCTCGCCATGATCGATGGCGCCGAGCTTGGCGGTTGTGCCGCCCATATCGAACGTCAGGAGATTGCCGATCCCTTCCTGCAAGCCGATTGATCGGCACATCAGCACGCCGGCCGCCGGGCCGGATTCAACGATCCGGATCGGCGTTTCGCTGGCCAGTGCCGGCGAAACGAGGCCGCCATTGGACTGCATCACCATCATCTCCGGCCGCAAACCGCGCCCTCCCAGCGCCTGGCTCAGCCGCGTGACATATCGCGTCACAATCGGCTGCACATAGGCGTTGGCAACGGTGGTGCTGGTGCGTTCATATTCCCGAAATTTTGGCGAAACCTCGCTGGAGAGCGAGACGCCGAGGTCGGGCGCGGCGCGACGCAAGGCGACGGCCAGCGCCCGCTCATGGGCGGGATTGGCGTAGGCGTGCAGCAGGCTGACGCTCACCGCTTCGTAGCCACCCCTCAGCACCTGCTGCACGATGGCATCGACATGACCGCCATCGGGTTCGCGCAAAACTGTTCCGTCGTGGCGGACGCGCTCGTCGAGCTCGAAAATATCGCGCCTCTTGATCAATGGCTCAGGTTTGACGAGCCGCAGATCGTCGGTGTCGTAGCGCTTCTGTCGCCCCATCAGGAGGACGTCGCGAAAGCCCTTGGTCGTGACAAGGGCGGTTCGGGCGCCCTTGCGCTCCAGAATCGCATTGGTGGCCACGGTCGTGGCATGAAGCAGGATTTCGACATTGTCTGCGGCCAGTTGCGCCTCCGACAACAGGTGCTCGATGCCTTCCATCACAGCCGCCGCCGGATCCCGGTGCGTCGACAGCACTTTCCAGAAATGCCGAAGTCCGGTCCTGCCGTCCTCCAGCACGAAATCGGTGAACGTCCCGCCGATATCGAACGAGAGCCGCGATCCTTTGCCTGTCATTGAAGTCTGAGGGTCCATGTCTCTCGAACTCATGCTCTTGCGGCCAGAAGCCGCCGCTCGAATCGGCTGGTGAGCCGTACCAACGGCCAGAGACAGACCAGATAGATCAAGGCCGCAGCGATCAGCGGCGTGGCATTGGCGGTGTTGCCCTGGGCAAGCCGCGCTGCGCGCAGAAGCTCAGGAAGCGTGACGACGCTCGCCAGCGAGGTGAGTTTGATCGTCTCCAGAACGTTGCTGGTCAGGTCGGGAAGCAGGTTGCGTATCGCCTGAGGCAAGACGACGTAGGCGGTGGTTTGGCCAGCGCTCAGTCCGGTGGCGCGCGCTGCCTGAATCTGACCGCGCGGGATGCTCTCGATTCCGGCGCGGAAGACCTCGCCGAAATAAGCCGACGTGTTCAGCGTCAGCGCCATCACGACGGACCAGAGCGCATTGGTATTGATGCCGAAGAACGGCAGCCCGTAATAGACGTAGATCAGGAGGACGAGCGGCGGAAAAGCCCGGAACAGGTCAGTATAGACCACCATCGACCAACGCACCGGTCGCCACGGAACAGTTTGAAGAAGGGCAACCCAGAGTCCGACCACCAGGCCAGCCGGGACCACGATCACCGACAGAATGATCGTGGTACCGAATCCTGACAGCAGCAGCGGCCACACTCGCGTCAGCACGGCTGCGTTGAGGAAGGCATCGACGAAGCCATTCATCAGGCGGGCTTTCCAAGGCGTTCCAGGCGTCGTGCCACGATGACCATCGGCAGAAGAATGATGAGATAGCCAATGGACGCGACCGTGAGGGGCGATGCATTTCCGGAATAACCCTGCGCGGTATTCGCCTGGGATAAAAGTTCGGGTACGGCGACCACAGACGCAAGCGCCGTATTCTTGGTGGTGGCGATGATCCGGCTCGTCAGCGGCGCCAGGATCATTCGAAAGGCCTGCGGCAGAACGACGTATCGCATCATCTGGATAAAGGTCAGCCCTGTCGAGCGGGCCGCCTCATACTGGCCTTGAGCGATGGCAGCCAACCCCGCCCAGAGCAGTTCTTCCGTAAACGACGCCAGTATCGCGGCAAGCACGATCGACGCCACGGCAAATCCGTTCAGCTTCAGTCCGAGAAAAGGTAATCCGAAATAAGCAACGATCATCAGCATCAACGGCGGCAGCGCACGCACGACGTCGGCGAACAGAACCACGAGCGCGCTCAGTATTCCGACGCGCAGCGAGCGAATGAGGGCGAGTACGGTTCCCGCGACGAGGCCGCAGATGTTGACGACGATGGCAAGCTTCAGCGTCATTGCCATGCCGGCCATCAGTTCCGACATGTAGTCCTGCGCTACTGACCAGTTGAGAAAGTTGCTGGCGAACCCCTCCATCGAGTCAGGCTCCCGCGACGCTGGAGAGAAACTCGCGCAGCCTCGGATGCTGGGGGGCGCCAAAGATCTCCGGCGGTGGTCCCTGTTCGACGATCTGTCCCTCAAACATGAACACGATGCGATCGGCCGCATCCCTGGCGAAGCGCATTTCGTGACTGACGACGACCATGGTCATGCCTTCGTTGCGCAGCATGCGCATGACGGAAAGCACGCTGTTTACGAGTTCCGGATCGAGCGCGCTGGTCGGTTCGTCGAAAAGCACGATGCTCGGTTCGAGCGCCAGTGTGCGCGCGATCGCAACGCGCTGCTGCTGTCCGCCCGACAGGGCATTTGGGTAGAAGTCGACGCGGTCCGCAAGGCCCACGCGGGCCAGCATGCGTTTGGCAATCGCATCGGCCTCGGCGCGTCCCCTGTTCGCGACTTTTCGCAGCGCCAGCGTAACGTTCTGCCGCGCCGTCATGTGGGGGTAGAGATTGAACGACTGGAACACCATGCCGATCCGGCGACGGACCTGGTTGAGATCGACGCCATGCCGAAGGATATTGACCCCTTCGACGATGACCGCGCCGTCCGACGGCTCCTCCAGCCGGTTGCAGCAGCGCAGCAGCGTGCTCTTGCCGCTGCCGGAGGAGCCGATAATGAACACCATCTCGCCTTCGCGGACGACAAGGTCGATCCCCTTCAGGATTTCGACCGCTCCGAACGACTTGCGGAGTCCGTACAACTCGAGCACCGGTCGACGTTTGGCCGGCACGCTGCTTGCGCAAAAATCAGCGTCAAGCGTTGCGACGACCGCGTTCATTTGCAGGATAGCGCATGTGGTGCTTCGTCGTAGTTCGGAAAACCTGGCACCCCGTAGCCCGCGGCGACGGTCACCACCGCTCCGCCGGGAAGCGGATCAAGACTGGTCCACTTCTTGAAGATTGCCGCCAGCTTGCCGTTCTGCTTCAGGCACTCCAGCCCGCGATCGAGGCGCTCGCGCAGCTCCTTGTCGGCCAGGCGCACCGAATAGGCGTAGACCTCGCCATTGTTGATGGTGAAGCTTGCCGGTGTCAGGGCATCGTTCTGCTTCGACATCCAGCCTGCCGCTGCCACATACATCATCGCCGCATCAGCCTGGCCGGCGGCAACGGCGGCGGCGGCGTCGCTCGTCTTGTCGAACCGGTTGATGGTCCAGCCATACTCGGCCTCGCGCTGACTGAGCCAACGATCGAATAGATTACCCTTGTTCACCGCGATGGTCTTGCCGCGCAGATCGTCGATGGTGGCGATCTTGGAGCCGGCCTTTTTGGTCAGGAATCCGTATATGGCGTCGCCGTATGGTTCGGCGAACAGCATGGCCTTGGCGCGTTCTGCTGAAACGGTCGCGGGCGAAAGAACAATGTCGAATTTCTTGGCGTTCAATCCGGGATAGGTTGTCGACCAGGGTTGATCGATGATCTCGATGGTCGCACCGATCTGCTCGGAGAGAGCTGCGGCGATGTCCATGTCGATGCCGCGATATTTGCCGTCGTCTCCGCTAAACGCGAAGGGCGGCAGACCGACGTCAGATGCGGCGGTGATCGTCTCGGCCGATGCGGCGGACGGCGCAGCCGCGAGAAATGCGGACATGATAGCTGCGTAACGAAGCTTGGCGACCATCTTTGATCCCACTCGGTTGTGAAGGAGCGGGCGCATCATCCCGTAGCTTCTTCTAATTTCGTAGACCGTAATACAATCTTCGTTTCGGTCAACGGTCTGGCGTGCGGAGAATTTGGGCGCGATTTGCGTGCGGCAGCCTGAGGCTCGCCGTGCCCGCCGTCGTCTGATCTTTCGAGAAGTGAAGGATGTATCTTGCCAAGAATGCTGCGGAAAGCACGTTGCCGGCGTCACTGTGGACGAGAAGAAGCGAGCGCCGGCGTAATGCTTATTTCTTGCGGCTGCGCAAATCCTGGGCTGCACGTGCCTGAAAGGCCGCCACCACCGCTTCGCCGGCGGCGCGCAGATGCATCTCGCAGAGCTCGCGTGCGCGCGCGCCATCCCTGGCGCGAAGCGCCGCAAGAAGGCGAGCTTCCTCCTTTACCGCAATTGCCGCCCGTTCCGGTCTCACGAGGGTGAAGCTTCGCAGCCAGGCCATGCGGGCGCTCATCGTTTCCAGCTGGGCCCGAAGCAGGGCGTTGCCCGCCGCTTCGCGCAGAACTTCATAAAAGACCTGCACCTGCTGGCGATGGCGCGTCGAGTCGCCCCGGCTCTGCGCCTTCGTCATGGCATCAACGGCTGCGGCCAAACGATCCAACTGTTCCGGGGTCGCACGCTCGGCCGCACGCAAAGCCGCAATGCCCTCGAGGGCGGAGCGCACCTCATAGAGATCGCGAACCTCCTCCGGCGTCATGCTGGCCACTATCGGGCCGCGATAGGGCAGGATGCGAACCCAGCCTTCGGCCTCCAGCTGGCGGAGGGCTTCCCGGACCAGCGTCCGGCTTACGCCGAGCAGCTCACACATCTGACGCTCGACAAGGCGGGCCCCCGACGCAAATTGTCCGTTAATGATGGCATTACGCAAATTGCCGACGACTTGGTCGCGCAGGGCGGCAGGTCTTTCCACAAGCATGTCGTTCATGATGGTCATATTGGTATGCCGTCGGACAATCCCTAGATTACTGGGGCATAGCCGCTTCGCTTCCCGTTGAAAAGGACCTTCATCCTCTTGCTCGACATGCTTCGGAAGCATCTTTTGACCTTGGGTAGCCTGCTAAAGAGGCGTGTGAGTGAACGATAATTCCTGCAACGAGTGCTCGCATACCGCACCAGCTTCGCACCAGAAACAACCTCATCAAATCGCAACGAAGGCCCCGACCTCTGATGAAAACGCAACAAAACCGACGAAGCGAACCTTTATCCTCCCGCTCATAACGGTCTGGTTGCAGGTTCGAAGCCCTCCACTCTTCAATCGTAGATTCGGCGCGCTCATCGTACGAAACGGCTGGACTGCGTCGCATCCTTTCATTTTCGAAGAGTCCGCTCTGCGCCAAGAGCGGTCATCCACAGCTGCGCAGTCCGCGATCGAGTTAGGCAGAGATCGGCTTCGCCAATTTGCGGGTTGCCGCGGGAGATCAAATCCTTCTCGAAAGATAGCCCACCGCCGCCAATGTGCTTTCAGTGGAGCTGCTCACGTTGGTTGTCTGTGGATTTTCTTTGATACTCGGCGCACACATCGTGCACGCGCCGCCTTCTAACTCATTGAAAAAATTGAACTCTCGCTCCGATCCAATCGTACGACGGCTCTCAAACTCCTCCTCAGAGCAATCAATTTGCAGTCATTTGCGCGAATTTTGAGCGCAGATTGTTCAAAAATGCCGCGCATCGGCCAATTGACGGCCGCATACCGAGGTCTCAAAATTAAAAACAGTGTTCCGTTTTATGGAACCGCTTTGGATGGTTTGAAGCAAGGCCATGAGCGCCCTCGACAACGCCATTGAGATCCTGCGCTGCTTCTCCCCGCATCAACCGGAGATCAGCAACGCCGACGTGATCCGGCTCACCGGCAAGCCCAAGAGTTCGACCTCGCGGCTGTTGCGTCAGCTCAGGGAATGTGGGCTGCTGGAGCAGGACACATTGACCCGCCGTTATCGGCCGGGCCTGCTGGTGTTCGAACTCGGTCGGTTGCATCGGACCCAGAACGACTTGGTGGCCGCAGCCGAACAGCGGCTACGCGCAGTCTGCGCGAGGACCGGCCATACCGGCTACATCTCGGTGCTTGACGGCGCCGAGCAGGTCGTGCTGCGCGTCGTGCCCGGATCCAATCCGCTTCAGGTGGTGACGCCGCCCGGCGTGCGGGCGCCGGCATTCGCGACATCCAATGGCCGGGCCATGCTGGCGCGCCTGAGCGATGCCGATATCCGTGGCCGCTTGCCGAAGCCGTTGCCTGCCATCTCGCCGTCGGCGCCGCAGAATAGGGCGGAGCTGATGGGGCGCATCGTCGAAATCCGCCGCACCGGCTATTCCGAATCCAGCAATGAAACATTGCCGGGAGTCGGCTCGCTGGGCTTCGCGCTCACGCGTCGCGACACAACTGAAACGATCGGGGTCGCCCTGTCCTATCCGAGCCACCTGACCCCAGCGGCAGAGCGCGGCAGGCTTTGGCAAATGCTGCGCGCGATGGCCGTCGAACTTGGCCGGCTTTTCGATGATCCGATATGGGTCGCGCTGGATGACGGCGCACCTCGGCACAAGGCCGCAGCACGATGAGCGCGGTTCGCACTGGCATCACGCCGATGGCCTGGCTGATCGCGCCGAGCGCTCTTCTGTTTGCTCTGTTCTTCTTCCTGCCGATGGGACTGATGGCCATGATCAGTCTACTCACCGGCAATCCGGTCGTGCAGTCGAATGTCGCCTTCACGGGCAAATACTACCAGCGGATCCTCTCCGACCCCTATTATTTCGAGGTGATCTGGACCACGCTCCGGATTGGCTTGCTCACTACGCTTGCGGCTTTGCTGATCGGCTATCCGCTGGCCCATTGGATGGCGCGTATCCGTGGCCGCGCCGCCTACGCAGTGCTGATGATGACCGTGCTGACCCCGATGCTGACGGGTATCGTTGTCCGCACCTTTGCCTGGATGGCACTGTTGTCGGACAAGGGCGCGATCAACCAGACCCTCGCCGGCCTCGGCCTGATCTCGAAGCCGCTGCCGCTGATGTACAACGAGTTCAGCATCGTGCTGGGCCTGACGCATATCTACGTGCCCTATATGGTTCTGACCTTGGTCGGCGTCATCGGACGGATCGACGAGCGGCTGGAACATGCGGCGCAGAATCTCGGCGCCTCGCCGCTGAGGGCTTTCCTTGAAGTGACATTGCCCTTGAGCCTACCCGGCATCCTGGCCGGTTCGCTCCTGGTCTTCGCGCTGGCGATCAGCGCCTATGTCACCCCGATCCTGATGGGCGGATTTCAGATCATGACGCTGCCGATGCTGATCTACCAGCAGATATCCTCGAGCTTCAATGTTGGCTTCGCCGCAGCGCTCGGCATGGTGTTGCTGATCATCTCGCTGGTCCTGGTCATCGCCTATAACCGTATTCTCGGCCTGGTCTCCGGCCAGCGCGATCTGCGGTAAGGCCGCCGATGACCGCCGCGCCATTCACCCTTCGCCTTGGCCGCTTCTGCTATCTCGTCGTCAACGCCTCGGTGGTCGTCTTCCTGCTGGCGCCGATCGCCATCGTTTTCGTGTTCGCCCTCAATCCGACCCCCTATATCCAGTTTCCGCCGGTTGGCGTTTCGTTGCGCTGGTTTGAAAAGTTCTTCGCCTCGCGCGATTTCATGAGCGCCTTGCAACTCAGCCTCGCGGTCGCCGCGATGACCACGATCGCAGCCACGCTGTTCGGCGCCAGTGCCGCGCTGGCCTTGGCCCGCGGAGGTCTCCCCGGGACGCGCGTCATCACGGCGATCATGCTGTCTCCGCTGATGCTGCCGGCAATCCTGACGGGTCTGTCTCTGTTCCAAACCTATGTCCTGCTGGATGTCGGCCGGCCGCTCTGGGGACTGGTGCTCGGCCATACGCTGGTGTCGATCCCCTACGTGGTGCGCACCACGCTGGCGGTTCTGCAGAACTTCGATACGCGCCTGGAAGAGGCGGCGCGCAACCTCGGTGCCGGCCCGCTGCGCACCTATTTCGAAGTGACGCTGCCCTTGACCAAGCCCGGCGTCATGGCGGGAGCCGTGTTCGCCTTCATCGTCTCCTTCGACCAGTTCCCGGTATCGCTGTTCCTGGTTTCCCCGGGCCACGAAACACTGCCCATCACGTTGTTCAACTATCTGAAATTCGATCTGGACGGAACGATCGGCGCCGCCTCGGTGGTTTCGATCTTGCTTGCCGTGCTGGTCGTGTTCGGGCTCGACCGTACGGTCGGGCTCAGGTCCTACGCGAAGCTGTGACTGTGTTTCCTTAAAGAGAGGATCATGCCATGACCGAGTCCCGCCTGCCGCTGAACCGCCGTCAATTCCTCGCCGCCGGCGCCGCCGCCGGCGTCGGCGTGATCGCCGCTCCCCATATCGCTCGCGCCGACGCAGCAACGCTGCGCATCACTGGATGGGGCGGCAAATGGGGGCAAACGATGTCGAACGAGTTGATCCCGGCCTTCGAGAAGGAGTTCAAGTGCAAGGTGGAGACGGACACGGCGCTTCCATTCCTGACCAAGCTGCAGGCGAGTTCGCGTTCAGCCCCAGTCTACGACGTGCTGCATACCAATTCCAACGAGCAATGGGCTGCACTGGAGATGGGGATCGTCGAAGCCAAGATCGACACCATGCAAGTCCCCAATATCGCCGACGTCTATCCTTACGCCGTCAGCGACAAGCTGGTCGGCGTCTGCATCTTCACCAGTGCCATCGGCCTTGGCATGCGAACCGACAAGGGCTACGGCAAGGTCTCGTCCTGGAAGGATCTTTGGGACCGCACCTATGACGGCGTGCGCGGCGGCTATGTCATTCCCGTGAACAGCCTCGGCCAAGCCTTCCTGATGATGAGCGGCATGCTCTATGGCAAGGGCATGACCGATCTCGACGCCGCTTACGCGGCGATGGAGAAGCTCAAGCCGGTCAAGCTGGTCGACTTCACCGGTACGATGGAGAAGATGATCCTTTCAGGTGAAGTCGGCCTCGCGGTGATCCACGATTCCGGCATCCTGCGCTATGACGGCCAGAACCAGCCGACCGCTTTCGTCGCGCCGTCCGAGGGCGTTCTCGCGCTCGAACAGGTGCTCACGCTCACCCCCGGCACCAAGGTCCGCGAACTCGCCAACGCCTATGTGAACTACATGTTGAGCCCGAGCGTGCAGAAGACGCTCGCCGAGTCGGTCTGGTATTCGCCCGCCAACAGCAAGGTGAAGCTCGACGACAAGTATAACGACAAGCTGCTGACGACGCCGGAGAAGGTCGCAAAACTCATCCAGCCCGACTGGAAATGGTACAACGCGCGCAAGGACGAGATCGATACACGCGTCAACCGCATCTTCCGCGCATGAGCGCTGGTATCGACATCATCGCGGTCACCAAGACCTATGACGGCAGCACCCTCGCCGTTGATGCCGTCGATATGAGCATCCGGGAGGGAGAGTTCTTCTCGCTGCTCGGGCCCTCCGGCTGTGGCAAGACGACGACGCTGCGGATGATCGCCGGCTTCGAGACGCCAACCAAAGGCACTATCGCGGTCGGCGGGGCCGATGTCACCCATGTGCCGGCCCACAAGCGCGATATGGGAATGGTGTTCCAGAATTATGCGCTGTTTCCGCACCGCTCGGTCGGAGAGAACGTCGCCTTCGGTCTGCGCATGCGCGGCATGGATCGCACGACGATTGCGCGCAAGGTCGCCGATGCGCTGACACAGGTCGAACTCGTCGGATATGAGGATCGTCGTCCCGGACAACTCTCCGGAGGCCAGCAGCAGCGCGTCGCGCTGGCCCGCGCCATCGTCATCGAACCGCGCGTGCTGCTGTGCGACGAACCGCTCGGCGCGCTCGACAAGAAGCTGCGGCAGGCGATGCAGTTCGAGCTGAAACAGTTGCAGCGCAAGCTCGGCCTGACCATGGTCTTCGTCACCCACGACCAGGAAGAAGCGCTCGCGATGTCCGACCGGATCGCGGTGATGAATGCCGGCAAGGTCGAGCAGATCGGGACGCCTTCCGATATTTACGACCGGCCCGGCACGCGCTTCGTCGCGGATTTCATTGGTGACACGAACTTGTTCCGCGGCGAGGTGATGCGCGATGTCGGGGGTAAATCCGTTTTGCAGGTCGATCAGGGCCTGTCGATCGAGCTTGCCGCCCAGCCCAAGCAATTTGGCCCGATGTCGATCGCGCTTCGGCCGGAAAAGATCAGTCTGGCCACGCCGCCTGCTCTGACCGGACATGGCCTCGCTGGTGTCGTCGAGAGCGCCAATTTCCAGGGCGGCTCGGTGCTTTACCGCATCGAGACGGCCGGCGGCAGGCGCCTGCTTGCGCAACAACCGAACAACGGCTCGCATGAGCTGTTTCAAGCCGGCGCGGCCGTGGCCCTACGCTGGAAACCGTCCGACATCGTGATCTTGAGGGATTGATAATGCAGCAACAACGCATCGGCGTGGTCGTCATCGGCCAGAGCCCGCGACCTTCCGTCGCCAACGAAATCGCGGCGGTGCTATCGCCTGGCCTTGAGATCGACCTGCGCGGCGCGCTCGACGGGCTGACGCGCGCCGAGATAGACGCTATACCGCCGATCGACGGCTATGACGCCTTGTTCACCCTGCTGCCGAATGGCGACAGCGTCACCATCAGCAAGAGAGCGGTCGAGGCACGGGCTGCGATCCAGATCGAGAAATTCGCCCGCGAGGGCGTCAAGGTCGCGATGCTCGCGTGCACCGGCAAATTTCCCAATCTCGCGCCGGATGGCCTGGTGATCCTGCCCTCGGCCGTGCTGCACAACATCGTCGAGGCGGTTTTGCCCATGGGACGTCTCGGCGTGTTTTCGCCGTTGCCGGAACAGACCGCGCTGATCGCCAGAAAATGGCAGCGAGCGAACGTCGAGATTGTCGGCGTAACGATGCGGCCGGGTTCCGATGCCGACGCGATTGACGAGGCTGCGCGAAAGATGTCGGCGCTATCGCCGGACCTCGTCGTGATGGACTGCATGAGCTACACCAGCGCCAACAAGGCGCGCGTGCGCCAAGCCTATGACGGACCGGTTATCCTCGCCATCGCCGCCGCCGCGCGCGTCGTCGAGGAGTTGATGGCATGAGTGCGGCACCTCTCACCGAGATCAACCTCGATGATATCGAATCCCTCGCCGTCGGCGCCTGGATTCTCGGCACCGGCGGCGGCGGCAGCCCTTATCTCGGTCTGCTCAACCTGCGCCAGCTTTACGCCCAAGGCCATCGGGTGCAGTTGATGTCGCCACTGGACCTTGATGATGATGATCGCGTCGCGGTCGTCTCCAACATGGGCGCACCGCTGGTCGGCCAGGAGCGCCTCGCCGACAGCCGCAACATCGCCCGCGCGGTGGAGATGCAGCAGGAGTTCGGCGGCTTCAAATTCCGCGCCGTGATGTCGGTCGAGATCGGCGGCGGCAACGGCACCCAGGCGCTGATGGCGGCGGCCCATCTCGGCATACCCATCGTCGATGCCGATTGCATGGGACGAGCTTTTCCCGAGGCGCAGATGACGTCGGTCGCGATCGGCGGGCTCAAGCCTTACCCCTGCACGCTGTACGATCCGCGCGGCATCGAAGCGATTGTCACGAAAGTGCCAAGCTGGAAATGGATGGAGCGGGCAAGCCGCAAGATCTGCGTCGAGATGGGGTCGATCGCCTCGACCAGCAAGGCACCGCGCACGGGCCGGGAAGTGAAGGATTGGGGCATTCATTTCACGACCACCGCTGCGATCAGGATCGGCCGGCTGGTGCGCGAAGCCAACCGCCTGCATGCGGACCCGATCGCAGCGCTGCTCGAAAGCGAAGGCGGCAAGCGGCTCTTTACCGGCAAGGTGGTCGATGTCGCCCGCCGGACCACGGAGGGCTTTCTGCGCGGCTCCATCGCAATCGAGGGCATCGATGACGATCGAGGCTCCCGGCTGGAGCTCTCATTCCAGAACGAGTGGATCGTCGCCTGGCGCGAAGGTAAGGCCATCGCCATGTCTCCAGATCTGATCTGCGTGCTCGAGAGCGTCTCGGGCCATGCGGTTGGCACCGAGACGGTCCGCTACGGCCAGCGCGTCACCGTGGTGGCGTTGCCGGCTCCCCCCGTCCTGACGAGCCCTCGTGGCCTCGAATTCGTCGGCCCCCGCGCCTTCGGCTACGACCTGGATTTCCGTTCCGTTTTCGATGAGCGCTCAAGCGCTGGAGTGTAACGTCATGCGACGCATTGGAATTGACGTCGGCGGCACCAATACCGACGCCGTGCTGCTCGATGGCGACAAGGTGGTTTTCACCGTCAAGCGCCCCACGACGATGGATGTGACTTCCGGCATCCTCGACGCCTTGAAGGCGTTGCGCGCCGATCCCGCGGCGCGTCTGCCGGTGGATGCGGTTGTGATCGGCACAACGCATTTCATCAATGCGGTGGTGCAGCGCCGGCATTTGATGAAGGTTGCGGCGATCCGGATCGGCATGCCGGCGAGCGCTTCCCTGCCACCATTTTGCGATTGGCCGCAGGATCTGGCCGAGCGCGTGCGCGGCGAGATTTTCATGCTCGAAGGCGGGCACGATTATGACGGCCGGCCGATCATGCCTTTCGACACGGCCGGCATGCGCGCGGCCGCACGACACATCCGCGATCTCGGGCTGCGTTCGGTGGCCGTTTCCTCGATCTTCTCGCCGCTTGACCCGAGCTGCGAGATTGCGGCGCGCGATATCCTGCAGGAGATTTGTCCTGACGTCGCCGTCACCCTGTCGCATGACCTAGGACGGATCGGCCTGCTTGAGCGGGAGAACGCGGCGCTTCTCAACGCCGTGCTGAGTGACCTCGCTGTCGAAACGGTGGCCGCCTTCCGCAACGCGACCGCCGAAAGTGGCATCGACGCTCCCCTGTTCCTGACCCAAAATGACGGCACGGTGATGCAGGCTGAAACCGCTATCGCCTTCCCCGTGATGAGCTTTGCATCCGGACCGACCAACTCGATGCGCGGCGCGGCGCATCTCTCCGGGCTCGAAGACGCCATGGTCGTGGACGTCGGCGGCACCACGAGCGATATAGGCCAATTGCGTCATGGATTTCCACGCGAGGCCAATGCAGTCGTCGAGGTCGGCGGAGTGCGCACGCTATTCCGTATGCCGGACCTGCTGTCGATCGGTCTCGGCGGCGGCAGCCATATCGACCGGGCGTCGGCGAAGGTTGGCCCACTCAGCGTCGGCTACCGGCTGACGCAGGACGCGCTTGTCTTCGGTGGCACGCAGCTAACGGCGACCGATATCGCGGTCGCCGCCGGGCTGCTCGATATTGGCGACCATTCCCGTATCGCGCGGATATCGTCGGATCTGATCGGTGCGGCGCTCGCTGACGCCACGCGGCAGCTTGAAGAAAATGTCGACCGCATGAAAACCGAGGCCGGTGACGCTCCCCTGGTTGCCGTGGGTGGTGGCGCCTTCCTGGTGCCCGAAAAGCTGGCCGGCGTTTCGCAGATCATTCGCGTCCCCTTCGGCGATTGCGCCAATGCCGTCGGCGCAGCTATCGCCCGCGTCAGCGGCGAAGCCGATCAGATCTTCCGCGATCTCACGCGCGACGAAGCCATTGCAGCGGCGCTGCAAATTGCAGAACGCAAGGCGATCAATGCCGGCGCGGATCCTGACAGTCTCAAGACAATCGAGATCGAGGACATGCCGATCGCCTATCTGCCGGGCAATTCGTTGCGCGTCCGAGTCCGGGTAGCCGGCACGCTCGATCGGATCGAGACCAGCCGGGAGGTGGCTTGAACCCTGACATGACCTCACCGCGCCTCGTTTTCGTTGGACCTCAAAGAACATCAACCGCTGATTCAAAAGTGCCCTCGGTGCAGCGCTGATCACGCAAGTTGTTGCGGGACTTTCTTTGATCTCCGGTGCACACATCGTGCATAGGTCGCCTTCTAACACATTGACAAAATTGAATTCTCGGTCCAGTCCATCATGAGGAAGTTTTGAGTTAGGTCCAGCCAGCGGAAGCTGGCCAGATCTAATATCCACACGTCAACGTCCGCTTCGCGCCAGAAACGGCCAGCCGCCTAAAAATTTTCTGCCGAGTTCTTGTTAACTGGCCAGGCTTGTTCCGAAACCGGCGTGATGACCCGCTGATAATGCTCAAGCCGCTCCCGCCCATAGCGGCTCGGGACGCTGCAGGACGGCGTTAAAGACCACTTCCGGCACCCGGACGCGTTCATCGTCTTCGTAAAGCGCACGCAGCTCATCCAATGTTGCATCGGGCGTTTTGGTAAGCGCAGCAAGGCGGTCGAAGAAGTCAAACTGATCATTCGACATCGCTTGACCCGGCCGTGGCATTGCGCCCCAATCGTCCCAGCGCAGCAACTCCATCTTATTGAGGGCCGCTAGGTCGTGCACCAGGTTTCTCGCGATGAACCAGAGGGCCGCGAAGGTCGCCCTTGAAAATGCCAAATGTCTGGGGGTCGGCCTCGCCTGCCCGCCAAAGCACCAGGCATCGGCTGCGATCAGAAAGCGATTGCGCGGCACGTCCAGAACGTCGTGATCGATTTTGAGGGCCTTCCGCCAGGCTTCGTCAAATTGCGGGTCGGCCAGCAGCCAGCGTCGCTCGGCAGCATTCCAAATTTCGCAAACAACGTGGTCCTCGAAGTAGCCGGGATTGAAATAACTCCCGAACCCACAGCGAACTCGCGCGGCAATTCCCTTGGCTCTCAACATGGCGACAAGAAGCAC
>WNFI01442621.1_pt1 | contig 23900 bp, 22 predicted proteins | sample 5400471 | NCBI WGS metagenome assembly WNFI01 (sample SAMN13153348, study PRJNA577476) | soil metagenome | isolation source: 100 cm saprolite on Douglas fir-dominated hillslope | place: USA:California | collected 2013-09-17
GCAGCCGCAGCGCTCACAGCGACCTTCCGCGTCGACCTGCTCGTTGGCCAGCACGGTCTGGTCGTTCGGGCACCACTTCACGGCAGCCTCGCGACGGTATGCGAGGCCCGCGCGGAAGAGCTGCAGGAAGATCCACTGAGTCCAGCGGTAATAGCTCGGTTCGGATGTCGAGAGCTCGCGCGACCAGTCGATCGAGATGCCCCACGAGCGGAACTGGCTCTGGAAGGCGGCGATCGATTCGGCGATCGAGACGCGCGGGTGGACGCCCGTCTTGATCGCGTGGTTCTCGGCCGGCAGCCCGAAGGAGTCATAGCCCATCGGGTGCAGCACCCGCTGGCCGAGGCGGCGATGGAAGTGCGCGATCGCGTCGCCGAGGGCGTAGCACTTGAGGTGCCCGATGTGCGGCTCCCCGCTCGGGTACGGGAGCATCTCGAGCACGTATGCGGCCGGGTGCTCGGCGCCGCCGCGTACGTTTCCGAGCGGTTCGCCCGCCTCCTCCTCCTCGGCGAGGTTGGCGACCTCCCAGGTGCGCTCGGCGGCCCACAGCGCCTGCCAGCGCGGCTCGATCTCCTGCGGGTCGTAGCGATACTCGGTCATCGCCCGCAGGTTATCGGGGCGCCACCAGGCGAACCGCGTCCAGCGGGCCGGCTTCGCGTCCCCGGCCGGGACGGCCTGGCGCGCCCGGCCGCGATCGCGCCTATCCGGCTGCGGCCGGCTCGCGGAAGCGGCTCGCGACTTCGATCCGGGAGCGGATCTCGGCCGGCGCCCGCTGCGGAGAGCCCGCGTCGAACGGCGGCTGCGGGTCGTACTCGATCATCAGCTGGATCGCTTCCGCGACCTCGCGCCCGGCGATCCGCGCGGCGAGCATCAGCGCCATGTCGATGCCCGCGGAGACACCGGCGGAGGTGACGATCTTGCCCTCGAAGACGACCCGCTCGGAGGTCGGCTCCGCGCCGAGCGCCGCCAGCGCGTCCATCGCAAGCCAGTGGCTGGTCGCGCGGGTCCCCTTCAGCAGCCCGGCGGCAGCGAGGATCAGGGAGCCGGTGCAGACCGAGGTCGTCCAGGTGCTCGTGCGGTCCGCGGCACGCAACCAGCCGAGCACGTCCTCGCCGGCCCGCACCGCCACCTCGCCGGGACCCCCGGGGACGACGATGATGTCGGGCTTGGGGAGCTCGCCGAGCGGGCGCTCGGCCTCGACGGTGAGCATCCCGTTGTCGGTCTGCACCGGCCCTGACTTCGCGGCGACGAACGTGACACGGGCGCCGGGCAGGCGGCTGAGCACCTCGTAGGGGCCGATCGCGTCGAGCGCCGTGAAGCGGTCGTAGAGGACGATCGCGATGTTCATGAATTGGCTCCTTGCTGTTCGATCGGACGGATCTGGCGCTCAGGCGGCGGGCGGCAGGGACGCCGCGCCGTCGCCCGCCGCCTGGAAGCGGCGGCGATACTCGGAGGGACCGACGCGCAATGCGCGCAGGAAGCACCGGCGCATCGTCTCGGCCGTGCCGAAACCGCAACTCTGGGCGATCGCCGAGATCGGCTCGCCGGACTCCTCGAGCCACCGGCGCGCCGCCTCGAGTCGAACGCTCTCGACATAGCGGGCGGGCGTCGTCCCCGTCTGGGCCCGAAACGCGCGGGCGAAGTGGCGGGGGCTCATGTGGGCCCGCGCCGCCATCGCCTCGACCGTATGCTCGCCGGCCACGTCCTGGAGCACCTCGCGCTGGATCTCGCGCAGCGGCTCCGCTCGCGGCTCCTGGGCGTGGAGGGTCGCGCTGAACTGCGACTGGTTGCCGGGACGCCGCAGGAACATCACGAGGTGGCGGGCGATCAGCAGCGCGATCTCACGGTCGAGGTCCTCCTCCACCATCGCCAGCGACATGTCGATACCCGCGGTCACGCCCGCCGAGGTCCAGAGCGCGCCGTCGCGGATGAAGATCGGGTCGGGATCGACGTCGACCGACGGGTACTCGCGGGCCAGAGCCCGTGCAGACGGCGGCGACCCGCCGGCAGACGGCGGGCGCGTGGGCGAGCCAGCGGATCAGCGTCTCGTCACCCACGGCCTGTTCGCGTCCGCGGCCGCCCGGGACGATCAGGGTGTCGATCTGCTCTCCGGCGCCCGGCAGGGGACCGTCGGGAACGAGCCTCAACCCGCTCGAGGCCCGTACCGGCCGGGGCGAGCGGGCGATCGTCGTGACCTCATATCCGGGATCGAGGGCCCCTCGCGCCGACAGGGCCTCGCAGGCGGCGGAGAAGACCTCGAGCGGTCCCGTGACGTCGAGGCTCTGTACCCCCGGGTAGAGCAAGATCGCGATCCGCCGCGGCTTGGAGGGTCCGGTCATGGACCGATCTTCCCTCACCCCCGTTCCGTCCGCAAGGACACATTTCCAACGATTCCTGCCACCCGCCGCGGACCCCGTCCCGGAAGGCGTGCGGGGAATACGATGCGAGCGTGGAGGAGCCGAGTTTCACCGCCTCGCACGATGCCGGCGAGCATGGCCCCGAATCGATGTCCTCGGCCCCCGGTCGCGTAGCGAGCATCGTGGCAGCGGCGGAAGCGGCCGCCCGGGAGGTTCGCGAGCAGGCCGAGAGCCGCGCTCGCGAGCGCATCGCCGAAGCTGACCGCGCCGCCGACATCCGGGTCGCCGCCGCCGACGAGGAAGCGGCGGAGATCCTCGCCTCGGCCCGCTCGGAGGCCGAGCAGACCCTCGCCTCGGCGCGCTCGGAGGCCGATCGGACTCTCACCTCGGCGCGCTCAGAGGCCGAGGGCACGCTCACCTCGGCGCGCCGGGAAGCCGACGCGGCCACGGGCGAGGCGAGCGAGACCGCCTCACGCCTGAACGCCGAGGCCGAGACCGCTCGCGACGGTGCGGCCGAGGCCCTGGCCGATGCCCGGCAGGAGGCCGAGCGGCTGCTCGGCGAGGCACGCTCGAGGTCGGAGCTGATGCGCAGCGAGGCGGCCGAGGAGTCCGCCGCCGTGCGCGCCGCGACGACGGCTGAATCCGAGAAGCTCAAGGCCACGGCGGATAAGGAGGCCGCGAAGATCTTGGAGGCCGCGCGCGATGAGGCGGAGCGCGCCGGCGAGGAGACGCGCGAGCAAACCGAGCGGCTGCTGTTGGCCCGCCGTCAAGAGCTCGCGCGCCTGCACGAGCAGTCACAGGGCCAGGCGCGCGACATCAAGGCCCAGGCGCGAGGCGAAGCACGCGACATCACCTCCGAAGCCCACGCGGTCTCCAAACAGGTCCTCGCCGAGGGCATCGAGATCTCGCGCAACCTGCGCGACCTGTCCGTGTCACTGCGCAACAACGCCGAGCGCCTGCTCCGCGATGTCCGCCTCGCCCATGGCGGCATGACCGCGAACCTCGACCAGGCCGCTCCCTCCGAGCGCGGTGCCCCCGCTTCGACCGGCGATCGTTCGGCGCCCCGGGGACGGGCGCGAGGCGGCGAAGACGAGGGCTACGGCGAGGACCTCGACGTGCCCGAGTTCATCCCCCGCAGCTGAGCTCGCCGGGACCGCCCCTCCACCGCCGGAGCAGCACAGAGGCGCGATACGATTGTCCGGCTTGGGGCTATAGCTCAGCTGGGAGAGCGCCGCCATGGCATGGCGGAGGTCGAGGGTTCGAGCCCCTCTAGCTCCACTTGCCCCTACCCGAGCTTCTCGCCGATCGCCTCGATCGCCGCGCCCGGGCCCAGGAAGGGCGCCGTCGCGAGGTAGGCAAGCTGCGGCAGCCGGCGGGGCAGCTCGGCGGTCGCTCCTTCGGCGACGTCGTGCTGGATGATCTCGAAGATCGCCCCGGCGATCGCCTCCGAGAAAAGGCGCGGGAGCTCGCCCGCCTCGGGCCGCTGGCGGTAGCCCTCCTCGAGGAAGATCGTGAAGGAGTGCGTCGCTTCCTCGGCCCGCCGAACCGCGGCCGGGCCGGCCGTGTAGCACTCCACCAGGCGCAGGTGCGACATCACCGGGTTGGCGGCCACCAGCTCGAGCAGCACGGCTAGCGCGCGCCAGATTCGCTGATCCCATCGATCGGCCGAGAAGTAGGCCCTCGCGACCGAGTCCAGGATCTGCTGGGTGGGGTGCATCTGAGCCTCGAGGAAGGCCTGCTCCTTGTCGCTGAAGTGGCGGTAGAAAGCCTCTTTGGCGACGCCGGCGGCGGCCACGATGTCCGCGACCGTCGCTCCCGCGTAGCCCTTGTCCATCGTCACCGAGGCGGTCGCCTGGAGGATTCGGCTTCGCTGGTTGCGCGCCACGGCGCCGGCAGTCAGTCCGTGGCGTCCGCGAGGCAGGCGCTCCAGGGCAGCCGGCACCGTCGGCGGCGCCGGCTGGCGCGACAGAAGCGCCGCTGGGCTCGTGCTCCAGCGGCCCTCCGTCGCCGGGACCGCGTAGCAGGCCATCCACGCGAGCATCTCGTTGGTGAGCGCCGGCAGCTTGTCCTCGCTGCGCGTCCGCAGGTGCAGCGAGACGATGTGGCGAACCGCGCCGTTCAGGGCCCGGCCCGGGATGTCGAGCGTCACCCCTCCGGCTGCAGCGCCCTCGAGCAGCACTTCGGCGTTCTGCTCCATGCCGTCGAGCACGGCCCGCATCTCCGTTCGCAGACGCGGCCCCCCCGCGAGGGCCTCGACGAACATCACACGTCCGCCATCGGGATCGTCGGTCAGGGTTCGCAACAGTTCGGTGAAGGCGGGTCGCGCCGCGCTCGCCCACTCGCCTTCCTGTAACGAGCTGGCCATCCGCGCCAGCGTGCGCTCGGTGACCGCCTTGTAGGCCGCGAGCATGCACTCTTCGCGGTCTCCGAACTGCTCATAGAAGGTCGCACTCGAGACCCCTGCGCGAGCGCTGATCTGAGCGATGCTCAGGCCCTGGTAGCCGAAGCCCCCGGCAAGCTCGATGATCGCGTCGATCAGGCGTTGGCGCTGCGTGGCATGCGGACGCGCGCCGCCCACGGTCGCGCCGCGCCTAGGCGGACCCGTTCGCGTCTGTCGTGTGTTTCGCGCTGGCTGGGCCATCTCTCAGAGCCGGAACATAGCGAACCAAGAAGGCGACCGCGAGCGTTCGCGATCGGGGTCCGCTGCCGTTTTGGGCGGCTCACAGCTCACGGTGCCAAGCGGTCGGTCAAGCCCCGTATTTGTGCCGAATCCCAATGTTTACGGGCTCATGTCGAGTCATGGGTCGGGCGCCGTGTCCGGGGGGTTGACACGAACAGCCAGCTATGCTTAGCTATCGCCGACGTTCAAAAACGTCGCTCGGATGTTTCGAAATTTATGTTTAGAGGCCATTCGGGCGGGGTAAAGTGGAAGCACCCAGTTTGACCTAAGGGACGCGGAGGGGAGCAGGAACGCAGCAGACCTTTTGGCTTTCAGGGCAGACCGGCTAGGCCGTCCCGGGATAGACGAGACGGAGCTTGTGCGAGCGTCGCGACACACCCCTCCTCCGTGGCGCTCGCAGAGGCTCTGTCTCGTTTTCGGGGCTGTCCGTTGATGGGGGCTTGTGGAGAGAGGGACACAAACTGAGGGGCCCGGGGATGGCCCCGAACTGACGGGCCCGGGGATGGCCCGCTTCTACAAAGGAGACGAGAGAGAGATGAGATCGTTGCCTGAAGGACCCGCGCCGGCACGCCGGCTGCTGATCGGCATGGCGCTGGCGGCGATCGCGCTGCTCGCTCTAGCCGCCACGCCCGCGCTCGCCGCCTCGAAAATCAACAAGGCCGACTTCGCCAGATTCATCAACTGCCCGGTTGCACTGGGAGAAGGCTGCCTCTATGCGGAAACGCTCGAAGGCGAATTCAAGATCGGCAGCAAGACGACCCCGATCGTCAACCCGACGATCATCCAAGGCGGCCTGGCAGATCTGAAGGAGTTCAACGGGCTTCCGCTGATCCCACCCCGGTTCGGCGCGGAAGAGCTCTCGAAGGCGCTGCAGGAACTGCCGGGTGGTCTGACGGGGCTCACGAACATCGTCGGCGGCCCGGTCTTCGCCACCGCTGAACTGGCCGGCACACCGGAGATCGCGCCCGTGGGACTGCTCGGTAGAGAAGGAACCGCAGTCGAACTCCCGATCAAGGTGCACCTCGAAAACGAACTGCTCGGGCCGAACTGCTACATCGGCTCGGAAGCCGAACCGATCGTGCTGCACCTGACCGACGGGACGACCCGCCCGCCTGAAGGCATCGAACCGATGACCGGCGAAGAGGGCAAAGCGACCGCGATCGACAAAACCCGCGTCCTGCAGTTCATCGGCAACAAGCTGGTCGACAACACGTTCCCCGTACCGGCCGCCACCGGCTGCGGCACGAACGCGCTGCTCGAACCCGTCGTCACGGCGGCCGTCAACCTCGGCTCGGGCCTGCCTGCCGCGGCAGGGACGAGCCACGCGATCCTGATCGGGAACCAGTACGCGAGCACGTCCCCGTGGGTTCTCAAGTACGACAAGAAGCTCCTCAAGGAAAAAGAAAGCCCCAAAAAATAGGCTCAGCCTCATGTGAGTGTGCTGCTCGGGACGAGCGGCGGGCCCAGCTCGCCGCTCGTCCCGCTTAACGGGCGCCCGGCCGTCGATACGCGATCATCAAGCCGTGGCACAACTGCTCGTAAAGCTCCTGATGGCGCCCGCCTTCGTGGTCGGGGCCTCGCTGGTCGCACGGCGCTTCGGCCCCCGCGTCGGCGGCCTCGTCGCGGGGCTGCCCGTCGTCGCCGGCCCGATCCTGTTGGCTTACGCCCTCGCCCACGGCACCCGCTTCGCCGCGGGAGCCGCGGCCGGCACGCTGCTCGGGCTGATCTCGCTGATCGCCTTCTCGGTCGTCTACGGCCGGCTCGCCGGCAGGCTGGGATGGGCGCCCTGCATGCTCGCAGGATGGCTCGCCTTCGCCACCGGCACGGCCCTCTTCAGTGCCTTCTCGATCCCCGACGGCGTCGGCCTCGCGCTCGCGCTGCTGGCGATCGCAGCCGGGCTGCTGCTGCTGCCTCGCCCCCGCACGAGCGGGGCGCCCCGGGACTCGCCGCCCGGATGGGACCTGCCCCTGCGCGCCGCCTGCGCGCTCGCGCTGGTGCTGACGCTGACGGCGATCGCCGGCTGGCTCGGCCCCCAGCTGAGCGGCCTGCTGGCACCGTTCCCGATCATCGCCACCGTCCTCGCAACCTTCACCCACGGGCAGCGAGGCGTCGACGAGATGCTGCGGCTCGTCCGCGGCATGGTCTCCGGCTTCGTCGCCTTCGCCCTGTTCTTCTTCACGCTCGCCGTCGCGCTGCGCGGCCTCGGCACCGGAGCGGCGTTCGTGCTGGCTACGTGCGTCGCACTGCTCGCCCAGGTGGCTGCCTTCACGATCACGCGGCCCCGTATCCCGGCCCTCGCGGCGCCCGACCCGCCGGGCCTCGGCCGGGCGCCGCTGTCTTGACCGGCGGACTCCTCAGCCCGAGCCTGCTGCTCGCGCCGGAGCCTCACCCCAGAGCTGCTCGAGGCGGTAGAACTCCCGTGCCTCGGGCGTGAAGATGTGGACTACCACGTCGATGTAGTCGATCAGGATCCAGCCGCCCGCGGCGGTGCCCTCGACGCGCCTCGGCGTCGTGCCGTGGTCGTGCTTGAGTCCCTCGAGGATCCCGTCCTGGATCGCTTTCGCCTGACGCGCGGTGTTGCCGGAGCAGACAAGGAAGTAATCGGTGTAGCCGAGCACCCCGCGCAGATCGAGCTCGACGACATCGACGGCCTTCTTGTCCGCCGCGTAGCCCGCGATCGCCGAGATCAGCTCGCCGGAATCCATCAGCGCCGCGCTCCGTACAGGCCGTGCTCGGCGATGTAGCTACCCACCGCCGGGGAGAGCAGGCCCTCGACCGGCTCTCCCGCCGCGATCCGCTCGCGTGCCGAGGAGGAGGACGCCTCGATCGGCTCCATCGACAGGAACACGACCTCCGGTCTCGGATGCGGTGCCCCCACGGCCGGGTCCATCGGGACGGTGGCGAGGGCGTCCAGCACCTGGCCCCGATCGCTGCCCGGACGCGACGCGACGGCCAGCCGCGCGAGCTCCAGAACCGTCTCCGGACGCCGCCACGACGGAATCGTCAGCGCCGTGTCTGCGCCGACGATGAACGTGAGTTGCGCCGCCGGGTCGTCGTCATGGATCTCGCTCAAGGTATCTGCCGTGTAGGACGGGCCGCGGCGTTCGATCTCGAGCGGGCTCGCCTCGATGCCGGGCTCTCCGGCGACCGCCAGCCGGACCATCGCGAGCCGCTGCTCCGGCCCCGGGTCCTCTCCCCCGCGCTTGTGCGTCGGAGTGTGCAGCGGCATCAGCAGCACGCGCTCCAGGCCGAGCTCGTCGCGGGCGTGGCGGGCGAGGGCGAGATGGCCGAGATGGGGCGGGTTGAAGCTGCCCCCGAGGATGCCGATTGCGGGCACTCGGAGGTCAAGCGCGGACGTGCCCGTCGCCCTCGACGAGGTACTTGAACGTGCACAGCTCCCGCAGCCCGATCGGACCCCGCGCATGCAGCTTCTGCGTCGAGTTGCCGATCTCCGCACCCATCCCGAACTCGCCTCCGTCGGTGAAGCGGGTCGAGGCGTTGACGTACACACAGGCCGCGTCGACGCCACGCTGGAACGCCCGCGCGGCTGCCGCGTCGCCCGTCACGATCGCCTCAGAGTGGCCGCTGCCGAAGCGCTCGATGTGCTCGATCGCCTCCTCGAGCGAGCCGACGACACCGACGGCAAGGGTCGGGCCGAGGTACTCGGTCGCCCAGTCCTCCTCGGCGGCCGGCTCGGCCAACGCGCCCGCCGCCGGCGCAGCGAGGTCCAGGGCCCGCGGATCGGCCCGCAACAGCACCCCCGCGCCGCTCAGCGCGGCAGCGATGCGCGGCACGAACTCCTCGGCCGCTCGCTCGTGCACCAGCAGCGTCTCGGCGGCGTTGCAGACACCCATCCGCTGCGTCTTCGCGTTGAGCACGATCGCCTCCGCCATGTCCAGGTCCGCGCCGGCGTCGACGTAGACGTGACAGTTGCCCGATGCCGCGTAGATCACGGGCACGGTCGCGACGGCCTGGAGAGCTTGCTTGAGGCTCTCCCCCCCGCGCGGGATGATCAGGTCGAGGTAGTCGCGCTGCGTCGCGAGCTCCGCGAGCTCCTCGCGCCCGCCGCCCGCCAGGAGGCTCACGCAGCCGGTCGGCAGGCCCGCCGAGACGGCAGCCTCCGCGGCGATCCGCGCGAGCGCCTCATTCGAGTGAGTCGCGGTCGATGAGCCGCGCAGCACGATCGCGTTGCCCGACTTCAGGCACAGCGCCGCAGCGTCGATCGTGACGTTCGGACGCGCCTCATAGATCACGGCCACGACGCCGAGAGGCACCCGCACCTTGCGGATGTCGAGGCCGTTGGGCAGGCGTCGCCCGTCGATCACCTCGCCCACGGGGTCCGCGAGCGAAGCGATCTGGCGGACCGCCGCGGCGATCGCGCGGACGCGTCCCTCGTCGAGGGCCAGGCGATCGAGCAGCGCATCGCCGATCTCCGCCTCGCGGCCCGCCTGCATGTCGAGCTCGTTCGCGGCGAGGATCTCCGGCAGCCGCGCTTCGAGCGCCGCTGCGATCGCCTCGAGCGCCGCGTCCTTCAGCGAGCTCGACGCGCGGGCCAGGGCCCGCGAGGCCTCGCGGGCCTGACGGCAGACCTCCTCGACGGATCGGACAGCGATAGCCATCGCTACAGGGTAAGGGTCGGTGGCCGATTCCGCGCTCGTGCGAACGCCGCGCACGGCCGGGGCGGATCGTCAGTCGAGCACCAGGTAGTCGCGATGAACGGCCTCCTCGGTCGCCCGCGGCAGCACCTCGCGAACGGCTCCGGACTTCAGGCCCAGCACCTCGCGCAACTCCGCCGCGGAGTAGTTGCAGATACCCTTCGCCAGCGGCCGCACGCGCCCCCCCTTCGCGGCGTCTCGCTCGACGATCTCCACGGCGTCGCCGGCATCGAACTCGCCGCGCACCTCCGTGACCCCCACGGGGAGCAGCGAGGCGCTCCCCTCCCGCAGCGCCCTGGCGGCGCCGTGGTCGACGATCACCGTGCCACGCGATGGCTTGGCGTACTTCAACCACAACTTGAAGCTGCTGTAGCGGGCCTCGCGGGGAGGAAAGCGCGTTCCCACGCGCTCGTCGTCGAAGAGTGCGCTCAGCGTCCCCGGAGCCAGGCCGTTGCAGATCACCGTGCCGATCCCCGCCGCCGTCGCCATCTCCGCGGCGACGACCTTCGAGCGCATTCCGCCCGAGCCGAGCGGCGAGGTCGTGTGGCCGATTTCGAGGTCCCCGAGCGCCGCGAAGCTCTCGACCTCGCTGACGATCCGGGCATCGGGATGCAGCCGCGGATCGGCCGTGAACAGGCCGTCGATGTCGGTCATCAGCAGGAGCTGCTCGGCTCCCACCAGGACCGCCACCTGGGCGGCCAGGAAGTCGTTGTCGCCGAATGAGATCTCGTCGGTGGCGGTGGTGTCGTTCTCGTTGATCACCGGCAGCACGCGCCAGTCCAGCAGCGTCGTGAGGGTCTGGCGGGCGTTGAGGTAGTGCGTGCGGGCGCTCATGTCGAAGAACGTCAGCAGCACCTGCGCGCTGGTCACGCCGCGTTCGCGCAGCAGCTCGTCGTAGACCCGGTACAGCTTGCCCTGGCCGACGGCGCTGGCCGCCTGAAGCTCGCCGATCGAGCTGGGCCGCTGCGGAAGCTCCATCACCCGCATGCCCCGCGCGATCGCCCCGCTCGTGACCACGATCACCTCATCGCCGGCACGGTGGCGCAGCGCGAGCTCGTCGGCGAGGCCGGCGAGTACGTCCATGCGCAACTCGCCGTCGCTGCCCGCGACGACGCTCGATCCGAGCTTGACTACCACCCGCCTCATGGCTGGAGCTTATTTGCGGCGCCGCGGGGCGCGCGGGTCTCGGCCGTCCTCGGCGGGGTCGAGCTCGAAGGCGACGCCGCCGATCCGGACTTCGTCGCCGGGCTCGAAGCCCTGCTCCTCGAGTGCCCGGAGCACGCCGATCCGGCGCAGGCGCCCCTCGAGATAGGCCATCGCGTCGTCGTTCTGGACGTCGTGGCGCGCGAGCAGCACCTCGATCCCTCGTCCCCGCACGACGAAGGAACCCGGGCCGAGCTGCTCGACCGTGAAGCCGCCGGGCCCGGCGGGGCGGAAGACCATGTGCTCGAGCAGCTCCTCCTCGCCCGCCGTGGGCGCCGCCCCCGGCAGTTCGCCGAGGCCGGCTGACGACGCCACTGCGTCGGCGTCGGGCAGTGGCTGCGCGGGCACGCTGTGCAGCAGCTCGGCAGCGAGCTCGGGCAAGCCGAGGCCGGTCGCGCTCGAGGTGACGATCACGGGCACGCCGGGGCCGAGCCGCTGTCGCCATTCGCCCGCGACGCGCGCGCGCTCGGAGGCATCGACGAGATCGCCCTTCGACAGCGCCAGCACCCGTGGCAGAGCTGCCAGGCGGGGGTCGTGCGCGGCCAGCTCGCGCTCGATCGTCTCGTAGTTGGCCACCGCGTCGGCGTCCTCGCCGAAGGTCATCTCCGGAGCGAGGTCGAGGACGTGGACCAGCAGCCGCGTACGCTCGACATGGGCGAGGAAATCGTGGCCCAGGCCGGCGCCTTCGCTCGCCCCCTCGATCAGGCCGGGGATGTCCGCGACGACCAGCTGGCGATCATCCCCGTCGAGTACGCCGAGGACCGGGGTGAGCGTCGTGAACGGGTAGTCGGCGATCTTCGGCGCGGCGCGTGTCAGGCGCGAGAGCAGCGAGGACTTGCCGGCATTGGGCAGGCCGACGAGGCCCACGTCGGCGAGCAGCTTCAGCCGCAGCTCGATCCAGCCGGTCTCGCCCGGAAGCCCCCGCTCGGCGAAGCGCGGCGCCTGCCGGGTGGGCGTCGCGAAGCGCTTGTTGCCCTTGCCGCCCGACCCGCCCCGCGCGACCGGCCCGGAAACGGCTCGCGTGCCGGAACGCCTGCAGGTCGCGCAGGGACTCGTCGCAGACGAGTACGACGTCGCCTCCGCGGCCGCCGTCGCCGCCGTCGGGGCCGCCCCGCGGCACGTGCGCTTCGCGGCGGAAGCTCGTGGAGCCGTCGCCGCCCGCGCCGGCCTCGATTCGAATTCGCGCGCGATCGTGGAGCATCCGACCCATCTTGCCCGATCGCGCGCGCGGCGCCGGCGCGGGTCAGAAGCGTGATAAGGGTAGGCACGAAACGTAGATCCCCACCGAGGAGCGCGATGAGCACCGAGCCGAGCAACGTCACCGAGCCTGTCCTGCTGATCACCGGTGCCTCCTCCGGGATCGGCGCAGCGACCGCGCGTGCAGCGCGCGCCGCCGGATGGCGGCTCGTGCTCGCGGCCCGCTCGGCTGAGCGCCTGGAGGAGCTCGCCGAGGAGCTGGGCGGCCCCGAGCTCGCGGTGCCGGTGCGGTGCGACGTGACCGACTGGGATGACCAGCAGCGCGCCGTGCGCAGCGCCCTCGACGCCTTTGAAGCGATCGACGCCGTGTTCGCGAACGCCGGCTTCGGCGGACCGCGGGGCTTCCTCAAGGACACCCCCGAGCACTGGCGAGAGATGATCCTCACGAACGTCTATGGCGCGGCGCTGACGCTGCGCGCGACGATCCCGGCGCTGAGCGCTTCGCAGGGTCACCTGCTGCTGACCTCGAGCGTCGCCGGCCGGCGCGTGCTGCCCGGCTCGATCTACTCTTGCACCAAGCACGCCGTCACAGCGATGGGCGAGGCTGCCCGCCAGGATCTGCACGGGAGCGGCATCCGCGTGACGCTGATCGAGCCCGGCCAGGTCGACACGCCGTTCTTCGAGAACCGCCCCACCGACGCGCTGCAGGACGAGGACATCGCCCGCGCGGTGATGTTCGCACTAGAACAGCCGCCGCACGTGAACGTCAACGAGATCCTCGTCAGGCCGACCCAGCAGCAGGGCTGAGGAGGGCGATGATCCGACGGCGGCGTCCAGCCCGGCAGCGGGGACGCGCTACGCGGCGAGCGGGAGTAGAGTCGTCTCGTGGCGGTCACGGAGACCTCACAGACACCCGAGGCGGATCTCGGCTCGCTGGACTTCTGGGGCCAGCCGGCGGATCGCCGCGACCTGTATTTCGCGTTGCTGCGCCGCGAGCAGCCGGTCTCCCGACACGAGGCGCCGGAGGACATCCTCGGCCTGCCCGATCAGGAGCAGCGTCCGGCGTATTGGGCGGTCGTGCGCTACGAGGACGTGCGCCGGATCTCGCGTGACCCGGAGGGCTTCTGCTCAGGCCAGGGAACCCAGTTCGCGGATGCGCCCCCCGAGTTCCTCGAGGCGTCGATGTCGTTCCTGGCGATGGACGCCCCGCGCCACAGCAAGCTGCGCGGCCTGGTCTCCTCGGCCTTCACGCCGCGGCAGGTAGCCCGGATCGAGGACGGGATCCGCACGAACGCGCGGGCGATCGTCGAGGCGGCCGCGCCAACCGGCGGCGGCGACTTCGTGGAGCTCGTAGCCAAGCGGCTGCCGCTGGTCACGATCTCAGACATGATCGGCGTGCCGGAGGCGGACCGCGAGCGCGTGGTCGCCGCTGCCGACCTGCTGGTGACGACCTCCGACCCTGATGCGTTCGGGGAGCGACCTCCGATCGAAGTGCTCGGTGAGGCGCTGTGGACGCTGACCGGGTTTGCGACGGAGCTGGCGAGCTACCGCGAGCAGCACCCGGGCGAGGATCTGATGAGCGGGCTCGTCCACGCGGAGATCGACGGCGAGCGCTTGACGCACGCCGAGATCGCCGCCTTCTTCGTGCTCCTCTCCGTCGCCGGCAACGACACGACCCGCCACACCACCTCGCACGCCCTGCGCGCCCTGACCGTGCATCCCGACCAGCGCGCCCTGCTCCAGCGCGAGCCCGAGCGGAGAATCGCGAGCGCCGTCGAGGAGTTCATTCGCTGGGCCTCGCCGGTGCTGAGCTTCCGGCGGACGACCACCCGCGAGGTCGAGCTGCACGGCCAGCGCCTTGCGGCCGGCGAGAAGGTTGTGCTCTTCTACCACTCCGCCAACCGCGACGAGCGGGCCTTCGAGGACCCTTGGCGGTTCGACATCAGCCGCGATCCCAACCGCCACGTGGGCTTCGGTGGCGGCGGTCCGCACTACTGCCTCGGCGCCTCGCTCGCGCGCACGCAGCTGCGCTCGATCTTCGGCGAGCTTCTGCGCGTGCTCCCCGACATCGAGGCGGATCAGCCCGAGCTGCTGCGCAGCGCCTTCATCCACGGCGTGAAGCGGATGAACTGCAGCTTCGCCGCGCGCGCTTGAGAGGCCCGCGCCGGCGCGATCCCTCAGCGCGCAGGCTCCCTGTCGCCGAGCACGCTTCAGGTGCCGCGAGCGAAATCAGCTCTCGTGGGCCAGCCGGTGCGCGCAGTAGAAACCGACCAGGGCCGCGCCACCTGCGACGGCGACGGTGCCGATCACGCCGCTCTTCGGAAGCGAGCGGCGCTCGATCAGCGTCGCGAGTGCGTCGACGCCGTCGGCCACCGCGCATGCCGCCTGCACGCGCGGTCCGATCACGGGGTCGTCGAGCGTCTGCAGCGTCGCCAGCGCGAGGCCGATGTCACGCGCGGCGAGGCCGCGGCCGAGATCCTTGACGCCGCCGCGGCGCGCGTTCTCCTCGCCCAGCCAGCGGGACATGACCGCCTCGGGAGCGGCCAGAACCGCCACGCCGATCGCGACGCGGCCCAGCGCAATCAGCCGGGCGGCGCGCCGCGGGCTCACACCTGCCGGCCCGCTACTCGGCGGCGGGAAGCACGCTGACGACCCGTCCGCGGCGGCCGGTCGTGAAGTCGACCGTGCCCGCGGCGCGCGCGTAGAGCGTGTCGTCCTTGCCGATGCCGACGCCTGGCCCAGGCTTGAAGCGCGTGCCGCGCTGGCGCACGATGATCTCGCCACCGGTGACGGCCTGGCCGGCAAAGGTCTTGACGCCCAGGCGCTGGGCGTTGGAGTCACGTCCGTTGCGGCTCGAGCCGAGTCCCTTCTTATGCGCCATCTGCGGCCGCCTCCTTCTTCGCTTTTGTGGCTCTCACGGGTGCCTCGCCGCTGTCTTTCGCGGGCGCTTTGGCTTTGGCGGTGGGCTCGCCTGCGGCTTTGGCAGGGGCTTTGGCTTTGGCAGGCGCCTCGCCGGCGGCTTTGGCTTTCGCCGCCTGCGCTTTGGCTTTGCCCGAGGTGATCTCGGTGACCTCGATCCGGGTCAGCTCCTGGCGGTGGCCGTTGCGGCGCTTGTATCCGCGCTTCGGCTTGAACTTGAAGACCCTGAGCTTCTCACCGCGGACGTGCTCGAGCACCTTCGCGGTGACCTTGACCTGCTCGAGCGCGGCCTTGTCGAGCACCGGCTCGTCCGACCGGTAGAAGAGCGGCTGCAGCGCGACATCCGCGCCCTCCGCGGCGGCGAGCCGCTCGACGAGCAGGGTCTGGCCCCGCTCGACGCGGTACTGCTTGCCGCCGGTCTTGACGATCGCGTACATGCGCTTTGGCTCTCGAATCTCCGGGTCTGGACGGGGTGGCGCTACTCGGTGGCCTTGGCCTTGGCAGCCGAACGGCGTCGCCCGCCTCTGCGGCCACGACGCCGAGGCTTGGATTGTAGGCCATCCTCGCCGGCCTCGCCCGGCGCGGCGGCGTCGCCGTTCGGGGAAGGCTGCTCGGGCTCTTCCTCGATCGCCTCGATCGGGCCGGCGAGCCCGGCTTCCCGGCGCGCCTCTTCGCCCTCGCTGTCGGCCTGCGCGCGTCCTCTACGGCCCCGGCCTCCTCGGCCCGAGCCCGAGCCCGAGCCCGAGCCCGAGCCGCGCCGCGTGCGGCTGCCCGTGCTCTCGGCGCTCTCGCGAGCAGGCGCCGCCACGACATTGCCGTCCCCGTCGAGCAGCAATGCGCTGGCGGCGGTGCGTCCGACCTGGTCGATGCGGATCATGCGCTTCTCGCCGACGTGGGCCGCAGCTCCGGCGATGGAGCTTTCCGGTGTCGGCCTCGAGAACGTGCAGGACGCGCGAGCCGTTGCCGGTGAACTGGGTGCTGACGCGGGGGTTGATCTGCACGAGGAACGCGTCGGAGTCGGGGTGTTCGACCGCGACGTCCCGCAGCTTGCGCTCGAACTCGATCGCGATCGTCTCCTCGGAGCGGATCACGCCCTCGCCGTCGCAGGTCGGGCACTCCCGGGTCATGATCTCGCGAACGCCCTCGGTGACGTTCTGGCGCGTCATCTCGACCAGCCCGAGCTTGGAGATCTCGGCCGTGAAGGTCTTCGTGCGGTCCTCGTCGAGCGTCTTGCGCAGCACCTTCATGACCGCGTCGCGGTTGCGCGCCCGGGCCATGTCGATGAAGTCGATCACGATGATGCCGCCGATGTCACGCAGCCGCAGCTGGTTGACGACCTCCTCGGCCGCCTCGAGGTTGGTGCGGGTGATCGTGTCCTCGAGGCCCGCCCCCTTGCCGCGCCCGATGAAGCTGCCCGAGTTGACGTCGATCACCGTCAGCGCCTCGGCGTAGTCGATGATCAGGTAGCCGCCGCTGGGCAGGTCGACGCGCCTGGAGAGCACTCCCTCGATCGCTTTGTCGACCCCGTAGGCCTCGAACAGCGGCTGCTCGTCGGTCCACAGCTCGACGCGCTCCACGAGCTCGGGAGCGGTGCGCGTGAAGAACGAGACGAGCCGGTGGTACTGCTGCTCGTCGTCGACGATCGCGCGCTCGAAGTGGGCGGAGAAGATGTCGCGCACGACGCGCACCGACAGGTCCGCCTCCTGGAAGACGAGCCCGGGGGCAACCGTCTCGGAGACGCGTTTCTCGAGCACCTCGTGGAGCTTGTGGAGGTACTTCAGCTCGCGCTCGAAGTCCTCGCGCTTGGCCCCGTGCGCGGCGGTGCGGATGATCACGCCGCCGCCGTCGAGCGCGAGTTTGGCGGTTTGGCGCCGCAGCCTTTCGCGCTCGCGGTCCTCCAGTCGCCGCGAGACTCCGATGCCCTCGCCGGTCGGCGCGTAGACCATGTAGCGGCCCGCGATCGTGAGCTCCATCGAGAGTCGCGCGCCCTTCGTCTTCAACGGGTCCTTGACGACCTGCACGACGATCTCCTGACCCGGTTTCAGAAGGTCTGAGATCTTCCGCCCGCCGCTCCCCCGGCCCCGCCGCGGCGCCTCGACGCCCGGCAGCACGATCTCGTCGACGTGCAGGAAGCCGTTCTTCTCGAGGCCGATGTCCACGAACGCCGCCTCGAGGCCGGGCAGGACGTTGTCGACCTTGCCCTTGTAGATGTTGCCGACGATCGAACGACCGCCGCGGCGCTCGATGTAGAGCTCGGCTACGCGATAGCCGGGCTCCGGGCGGGTTCCCCGTTTACCTGCCTGGGCGCCACCGGCGGGGGTGCCCTTGGCGGTGCGGCCCGGGGCCGCCTTGCCCCCCGCGGCTTTCGCGGCCACGGCGGGGCGTGAGGCCGACGGGCTGCCGCTGGCCTCCAGAAGCGCGACGCGCGTCTCCGCGCGGTCGACGCTGACAAGCACTTGCTTTTTCAATGTGTTCCAGTCTTTCGGTGTTGGAATGCGCCGAGCACGTGCGAGGCCGCCGCATCGCGCGGCAGCCGCCGGGCAGGCTCGAGGCCCACCTCGTGGCGGCGCGGCGAAGGGCGCCTGTGCGCATCTTGCGCGTCGTGGTGGACGCGACCGCCGTCGGCACGCACGCGCCCGTGGCGGGCTGCGGGTGCGATGGCGTGTGCTCGGAGAACATCTTTCGGCTGATGCCTAAAACCGCGGGACGCGACCCTTCAGCGCTGCCGAAGCACGCGCCCGCACGTATATCGATTGCAACAGGCCCACCGCCAACATCGTCGTGATGACCGACGACCCGCCGTAGCTCAAGAGCGGCAACGTGACGCCGGTGATCGGCATGATCCCAATGGTCATCCCAACGTTGACGAAGACCTGGAACATGAGCATAGCCGCTACGCCCGCTGCAATCAGGGAGCCGAACAGGTCCTTGGCCATCACAAGGACCCGTAGGGCACGAGATATCAACAAGCCGTAGAGCAGCAGCACGAGCCCCGCGCCGAGGAACCCGTAGCGCTCGCCGACGGCGGCGAAGATGAAGTCCGTGTGGCTCTCGGGCACGAAACCGTTGGAGGTCTGGTCGCTGTTGAGGCCGCGCCCCGTCTTCTGCCCGGAGCCGATCGCGATCTTCGACTCGAGCTGCTGCCAGCCTTCTTTTTTCGGGTTGGCCGAGGGGTTCAGGAAGGCCGTCAGGCGCTGCACCTGATAGGGCTTGAGCAGGTGCACGCCGGCCGCCGGCGCGGCGACCAGGACGAACGTCGCCGACACGCAGACGAGCGCTGCGAGCGCCACCAGATGCCGCCACGGGGCGCCGGCGATGAACAGCAGCATGTAGGCGATCGCCATGTAGACCAGCCCCGAGCCGAGGTCTGGCTGGACGATCACGAGGATCGCGGGCACCAGCGCCGCGATCATCAGGCGCACGGTGGTGTCGCGGCTGCGCAGCTCGCGTGCGCGGTCGACGAGCAGCGCAGACAGCGCGACGATCAGCAGCACCTTGCCGAGCTCGGAGGCCTGGAAGGAGAACAGCGGGAATTTGATCGCCCGGGTGGCGCCTTCGGCCGAGTGCCCGGCGCCGAGCACGGCGAGGATGCTGAGGATCAGCGCGACGTACAGCCCGGTCTTGTAGCGACGCAGGACCGAGTAGTCGACGCGGCTGAGAATCGCCATCGCGACGAGGCCGACGCCCAGGTAGATGATCTGGCGGTCGACGTAGAAGTGCGGGTTGCCGGGGATCAGCTTCTTCGTGGCTTCACCGAGCGTCGCGATCGACACGGCGCCCAGGCCGAGCACGGCGAGGAGCAGCAGCGGGTCGAACGGCAGGCGCAGCGAGCGCTGCGGGGGCGGTGGTGCCGCCTCGGACGGTTTGATCGGGCTCAGCGGCATCAGAGCGTTTTCGAGCTCCCGGCGACGAACTTGGCTTTGACGCCGTACCACTGCGACGCGATCAGCCGCGCGATCGGCGCGGCCGTTTCGGCGCCGAAGCCGCCTTCCTCGACGGTCACGGCGATCACGATCGGACGGTTAGGGTCGCCGATGTAGGCCATGTACCAGGACTGGTCTTCCTTGCCGAGATGCTGGGCCGTGCCGGTCTTGCCGTAGACCGGGTGCGCGGCCTGGTTCCAGCCCGCCCAGACTTCGGCCGAGGTCCCCCCGGGCTGGCTGGCGGCCTCGTGGATGCCCTCCATCACGAGGCTCAGATCCGAGTCGTTGAGGTGCACGTCTCGCCGCGCCGGGAACTTGAGGCTCTGCAGCTCGGCGCGGGTCTGTTCGTCGATCTCCATGCCGAGATGGGGCGTCACGACCGCGCCGGTGCCGCCGCCGGCGAAGGCGTTGGCGAGGGTCGAGTACGCCACGGCCATCTGCAGCGGGTCGGTGAGGAGTTCGCCCTGGCCGACGGCGAGGTGCATGTTGTCGCCCACCGTCCACACGCCGGTCGGTTCGAGCACGATCCCGCAGTTGGCGAGGTGCTTGCGGCGCTCACACGCGAGCTCGGCTTTGTTCTCGCGTTCGCGCCAGGCTTTGTCGGGCACCACGCCGCCGAACTCGGTCGGCAGGTCGATGCCCGTCGATTCGCCGATGCCGAGTTCGCGCGCCTTGCGCTGGATCACGTTGCCGTGAGCGTTGGCCCGCTCCCCGACTTCGAAGAAATAGGTGTCGGAGGAGACCTTCAGCGCCTGGACGAGGCCCACGGGCCCGTAGTCGGCGTGGCCGGCGTTGCAGAATTCCTGAACGCTGACGTGGATGCAGGTGCCGGCGCCAAGTCCTTCTTCGGGGCTCATCACGTTGTTTTCGAGCCCGGCGATCGCGGTGATCGGCTTGAAGGTCGAGCCCGTCGGGTAGGCGCCGTTGACCGCGCGGTTGTCGAGCGGTCCAGCCTTCGTTCCGTTGCCGATCAGCGAGTTGACTTCCGTTTGGGTCAGCGGTTTGGCGAACCGGTTCGGGTCGAAGCTCGGCTGCGAGCCGATCGCGAGGATCTGGCCGTTGCGCGGGTCCATCGCCACGAACGCGCCGGCGGGCGCGGCTTTGCCCGAGCCCGAGGCCCGCGCGTGTTCCTCGCCGTCGAGCAGCGCTTTTTCGGCCGCCTTCTGAAGGCCGAGCGAGAGTGTCAGCCTGAGGCTGTGCCCGGCGACCGGCTGTTCCGGCGGCAGCCGCGCCGAAACCGGCAGCCCTTCGGCGTTGACCTCGACGCGACGGATCCCCGGCTTGCCGCGCAGGTAGCGGTCGTAGTAGTACTCGAGCCCTTCCTGGCCGACGATCGTGCCCTGGTGGACGCCGCGGAAGGCTTTCGTCTTGAGCTCTTCTTTTGTCACCTGGTCGACGTGGCCGATCACCTGCGCGGCCATCTCCCCGAAGGGGTAGGAGCGGATCGAGACCGGCTGCTGCACAACGCCGGGGTATTCGTTCTGGCGCTCGCCGAGCACGGTCAGCACGCCCGGGCCGGCGTCGGTCTTGATCGTCACCGGCGCGTAGGGCACGGCGGTGCGGTCGCGCACGACGACCGCCTGGATGTGAGCGGCGCTCATCCCGAGCAGGCGGCCGAGCTTGTGGTAGAGGGCTAGCCGCTGCCGCCCGGCGGGCGGCAGCGCCGAGGGCACGATCTGCACCGCGTTGGTCGTCGAGCTCGTCACGATCGCCTTGCCTTCGCGGTCGAGGATTTCGCCGCGCGGCGCCGGGATCGGCAGGTCGCGCACGCGATTGACGTTGGCCTGGCGCACGTACTGTTCGCCCGAGAGTACCTGCAGGTACCAGAGCCGGAAGAAGATCACGCTGAACAGCGCGATCGCGATCGCGCTGACGATCGCGACCCGCACGGCCAAGCCAGGCGGGATGGGGATGTTGGGAGAGCGGCGTTTGACCGGCTCGATTGCGCTCACGGCCGCCTCACGCTTTGCTCAGCGGGCTGAGCCCACCGGTCGTGTACGCACGCCGCCGGCGGCGGCGACGCGGGTCCTCGGGGAGAGCCCGTTCGAGCAACTTGCGGACGATCGCCCACATCGGCACCGCGACGATCGTGTCGACGACCGTGCCGAGCACGATCTGGCGCAGCAGGTCGAGGCTGACGGGTGCATCGACGCCGAGCAGGAACTCCATCAGCGAGTAGCCGACGAGCGCCGCCGCGGCGGCGCCGGCGCCGACCAGAAGGGGTGTCAGGGCGGCCTGCGGGTCGCGCAGTTCGCGTAGGCGCCCGGCCCAGTAGCCGATCAGCGTGAACACCAGCGAGGTCACGCCGAGCGTCTGCAACAGCGCCAGGTCGACGAGCAGGCCGACCGCGAACCCACAGGTCGCGCCCAGCAACGAGCCGCCGAGCAGGCCGACGAAGGCGACGAGCAGCGGCGTCAGGTCGGCGTTGATGCCGAACACGGGGACCTCCGAGACGACGCCGATCTGGAAGAACACGACGACGACGGACAGCGCAGCGACCCGGGCCACGAGGCCGGCCGAGGGCGTACCCGTCATCCGCCGCCCGTCCCGGTCGAGGCGAGCTGTTCGCCTCGCGGAGTGGTTTCGGCCGTCTGTCCCGCCGGCAGGGAGGCGGTCACCGATTTGAGCTTGGCGGCGGCGCCGCCCGGCCGGGAGGTCAGCACCTCGACGACGTCGAGGTTGTGGAGGTTCGCGATCGGGTGCACGTTGACCGACTTGTAGGCGCTTTCTTCGTTTTCCGAGGTCACCTGGCCGATCAGCAGTCCGGGCGGGTAGAGGGAGTCGTCGGGGCCCGAGACCGTGCCCGAGGTGACGACGTATTCGCCCTTGTTGGCCCTTGTGTTGGTCGGCAGATACTGCAGCAGGAGGTCGCTCGGGTCGCCCACCTTCGGCTGCACGATGCCCGTCGCGCTGCTCGTCCCGATCCGCGCCGAGACGCCCATCGTGGAGTCCGTGATCAGGTCCACCTGGGCGCCGTCGGGCTCGACCGCCACCACCTTGCCCACCAGCCCTTCGCCGTTGACGACCGGGTCGTTGACCCTGACGCCGTCCGGCGAGCCCTTGTCGATCGTCACGGTCGAATACCAGATGTTGGGACTTTTCGAGACCACGGTCGCTGCTACGGGATGGTACGCGCTGACGCCGAGCTGGTTGAGGTGGTAGAGCGAGAGCAGTTGCTGGTAGGTCCGTTTTTCGGACTGTGCGGCGATCAGTTCGGGGCGCAGGCGGTCGATCTGCTTGCGCAGTTGGTCGCGCTGCCCTTTGGCGTGCACCGTGTCGCCGAACCACCCGAACAGGTCCCGGACCGGCTTCAGCGCCTTGTTGGCGCCGTCCTGGATCGGCGAGACGGCGGTCAGGAACGTGCGCTGCACCCCGTGCAGGCTCCCTCCGCCCGACTCGCCGAAATAGGCGGTCAGCAGCAACAGGGACAGCACGAGGAGCAGCAATAGAACCGCTCGACGACGACGGACAGTCTTGTCGTACATCTGGGACTACCTTCCGGAGCGTTCAGGCCACAGAGTACCCGTGGGCGAACGCGACGTTACTCGTTGCCCTCCGCGAAGCGCGCCCGTCACCGGCGGCGGCGATTGCGGGAGGTGCGGTTGGAGCGGTGGATCGCCTCGAACTCCTCCAGCGAGCGGCCCGAGCCCACGGCGACGCAGGTCAGCGGCGACTCGGCGAGATGCGCCGGCATCTGGGTCTCCTCGCGCAAGCGCTCGTCGAGACCCTGCAGCAGGGAGCCGCCGCCGGCCAGCATGATCCCGCGGTCCATGATGTCCGAGGCGAGCTCGGGCGGGGTGCGGTCGAGCGTCTCCTTGACCGCGTCGATGATCTGGCTGAGGGGCTCCTCGAGCGCCTGGCGGATCTCCTCGCTCGTCAGCACGACGGTCTTGGGCAACCCCGCGACCATGTCGCGCCCTCGGATCTCCGCCTGCAGCTCCTCGTTCATCGGACATGCCGAGCCGATCTCGAGCTTCAGCTCCTCGGCGGTCTGCTGGCCGATCAGGAGCTTGTACTCCTTCTTCGCGTAGTTGATGATCGCCTCGTCCATCTCGTCCCCGCCGACGCGGATCGACTGCGAGACCACAATCCCGCCGAGCGAGATCACGGCGACCTCTGAGGTTCCGCCGCCGATGTCCACAACCATCGAACCCGTCGGCTCGCCGACGGGCAGCCCGGCGCCGATCGCGGCGGCCATCGGCTCCTCGATCAGGTAGGCCGTGCGGGCGCCGGCCGACAGGCAGGCCTCCTCGACGGCGCGCTTCTCCACTCCGGTCACGCCCGACGGCACGCAGACGACCACCCGGGGGTGCGCCCAGCGGTTCTGGTGGACCTTCTGGATGAAGTGGCGGAGCATCTGCTCGGTCACGTCGAAGTCGGCGATCACGCCGTCCTTCAGGGGCCGGATCGCCTGGATCGTGCCCGGGGTGCGGCCGAGCATCCGCTTCGCCTCGATGCCCACCGCGTGCACTTCGCCGGAGCGTGAGTCGATCGCCACGACGCTCGGCTCGGACAGCACGATGCCGCGACCCCGCACGTAGACGAGGGTGTTCGCGGTGCCGAGGTCGACCGCCATGTCGCGGCCGCCGAACCCGGTCAGATAGCTGAAGACGCTCATATCGAGGAGGTGGCCGGCGCGGATCGCCGAGGCGTCGAGTGCCCTGCTCGGCACCAGCCCGCCGGCGCTGGGGCGCGCCCACCGGTCGGGGCAGTCTAGCGAACCCCCCTCGCCGTCCCGCAAACCCTGGGAGGTGAATTGCGCAGCGATTCGCCGTTCGCGCGCGGGCGTGCCGAGGCCCGGCGGCCGAGCCCTCAGCCGGGGACCGAGAGCTCGGGGCAGAGCCGCAGGAGCGCCCCCACGGGCAGCCCCACGACGTTCTCCACTTCGCCGTCGATGCGCTCGACGAGCCTCGCGCCGGCGCCCTGGATCGCGTAGCCGCCCGAACGCTCCCGCCACTCCCCGGTGCCG
>WNFI01026592.1_pt2 | contig 23882 bp, 26 predicted proteins | sample 5400471 | NCBI WGS metagenome assembly WNFI01 (sample SAMN13153348, study PRJNA577476) | soil metagenome | isolation source: 100 cm saprolite on Douglas fir-dominated hillslope | place: USA:California | collected 2013-09-17
GCCCTGCCGATGAGCATGATCGCGGAGCAATCTGGGTTTGCCAACTCCCACCGCTTTTGCGTGCTGTTCCGCCAAAAAACCGGACTTACGCCGACGATGTATCGGCAGCGCGGACGTGTTACGGGAGGTGGTGGCGGGTGACGAGAGGGCGTCGCGATCACAGCCTGGCCGCAATGTCTCTCGTGGGTTCAACTTTTTTGGGCAAGGATTTGGAAGGCGAGCGGACCTCGCCACGACTGGTCGCGATCTTGCGCGGCCCGCCCGCACCGGCTGGCGCGGGCGGCCAGCCCTCCGGGAGCGAAGTCGGCCTGCCCTCCAACGCGAAGGGAAAAGCCTGCCCTGCGGGCAAGGCTTAGGCCGCTGGGTATCAATCCCCTGACGCTGGCGCCAGGTTTATTCCCTTTGGGTCTTAATACCCCGGAGCTTGCTCCGGCTTGGATGGTGTTGGGATGATGAGGAATGGAGAGTGAGTGGTATATCCACAAGCCGCACAACGTCTCTGTGCTGATGTATCATCTGGTGTGCGCAGCGAAGTATCGGCAGGTGGTGATGAGTGAGCCGGTGGACGAGGTGCTGCGACAGACGTGCTTGGAGATCGAGAAGCGTTGGGAGGTTCGGTTTCTGAAGATCGGGCTGGATCGGGATCATGTTCACTTTCTCATCCAAACCGTGCCGAGTTACAGTCCGAGTTGGCTGGTCCAGATCGTGAAGAGCGTGGTCGCGCGGGAGGTATTTGCACAGGCGCCGGAAGTGAAGCAGAAGTTGTGAGGCGGAGCGTTCTGGGGGGAGGGATACTTCGTAAACACGGTGGGCCAGCACGGCAGCGAGAAGGTGATAGCCGTGTATGTGCAGGGCCAGGGGGGAAAGAATGCATATCGTCAGTTGCACAAGATGTGGTTGGATTTCGAGCTGTCTTGATCAAATGCCCCGGAGCTTGCTCCGGGGATCTTTACTCTAGGGAATCTCCATTTCACGGAAGAGCTTGGCGCGGTTTTCTCCTTCTTTAAACCGTGCCCCTCGCCCGGGAAGTAAAGCGTCGGCGGCTTGCTCCCGGCCCTTTCCGGGGCGTCCGCCATTTTGCGCGCCTTGTTTCGGCGGCACCGTGCGATCATCCTTGCTCTTCACAATGAACACAGGGGCCTTGATCTTCCCGGTAAAGTTGGCGGGGGAGCTGCTGGCGAGGAACGCCGCGTCGAGTTTCGGATCACCGATCCATTCCTAGAAGTGCAGAAAGGCGAATTTATATTCCTCCCCCTGCCACCCCTTGATGATGTCCGACCAGTCGGTCACCCTGGCGATCGAAATGCCGCAACGGTAGAGTTCGGGGCTGTTGCCCAGCGCATACAGTGCCGAATAGCCGCCATAGCTGGCGCCGACGATCGCCATGCGGGTAGGGTCGGCGATGCCTTGAGCCACGGCCCAGCGGGCGCCATCCTCGACATCGGTCTGCATCCCGCGACCGATCTTCCGCTTCCGTTTTCGTAAAACTCGATCCCGTAACCCGGCGAGCCGCGATAATTCATCTGTAGCACCGCATAGCGCGATTGGCCAGAAACTGTACCCGGGTCTACCGGGCGCGGAAGAGCACGGGGCTCTCGGCAAATTTCTCGATCGGCACGACGTCGGTCGCGCGAAGCAATGAATCGGGCAGGATAAAGGGGACACCAGCAATCTGTGGAGGTACATGGCATGAAGGGGGTTGATTTTGTCGGCCCATCGCGAAGGCGAATATTTGGGCGGGGCCGCCGGGCGTTAACGGGGAAACCAGCGGCTGAACTGAATGCGCGCCAAGAGCGACTTTCCCGGCCGTTCGTTAGACGGTCCCTTGGAATTGCAGGGCATGCAGGCGGGCATAGAGCCCGCCGCTCGCAAGCAACTCAGCGTGCGTGCCCTTTTCCGCGAGCCGGCCCTTGTCCATCACGAGGATCAGGTTCGCATTCTGAATCGTCGACAGCCGGTGCGCGATGATGAACGCTGTGCGGCCTTTCATCAGTCGCTCCATGGCTTGCTGGATCAGCCGCTCCGACTGCGTGTCGAGCGCACTGGTGGCCTCGTCGAAAATAAGAATGCGGGGGTCGCGGAGGATCGCGCGAGCGATGGCGATGCGCTGGCGCTGGCCGCCGGAGAGCTTCATTCCGCGCTCACCGACGATGCTCGCGTAGCCGTCGGTCAGCTTGGCGATGAACTCCTGGGCGTTGGCGGCGATGGCGGCGGCTTGCACCTCCTCACGGGAGGCGTTGGGGCGGCCATATCTGATATTGTCCTCCAGCGTGCCAGAAAAGAGCACGTTTTCTTGGAGCACGATGCCGATCTGCCGGCGCAGCGACTCGACCGTCACATCGCGCACGTCGTGGCCATCCACGAGAAGCTGGCCGGAGGCGATATCGTAGAAACGTGCGACGAGGTTGATTATCGTGCTTTTGCCCGAGCCGCTGGGGCCGACGATGGCCACCACCTGACCCGGTGGAATGAGGAAGTTAACGTCAGTGAGCGTGCGTGGCCGGCCTTGGCCCGGCGGCTCCAACTCATAGTCGAAATTGACCCCGCGAAACTCCACCTCGCCGCGGATCACCGGCAACGTAATCGCGCCTATGCGGTCAGTGACCTCGGGCCGTGTGTCGAGCAGAGCCCACATGTTTTCGAGGGCGATGCTGGCCCGTTGGAAAACGGCCGCGAGATCGACGAAGCGCACAATGGGCGGAAACACAAAGGCGATATACGCGTTGAAGGCCACCAAGGTGCCGACGGCCATGGCTCCCTGCATGACCAGCCAGCCGCCGTAGCTGAGCACGATCAATGCGCCGAGCGCGCCGAGGATGTCGGCGACGACGGAGAGACGCGTATTGCGCATCACGATATTCGAGAAGTTGAGATAGTCGGCGTTGATCCCGCTGGCAAAGACGTCAGTTTCGGCGGCCTCGCGGGTGAATGACTTTACCACCCGCGCCGCGGCGACCCGTTCATGCAGAAAACCGACAACCTTGTCCCAGTTGTCGCGATGCACGCGGCTCTCCTCTTTCATCCGGCGGCGGTTGTAGAGATAGTTGAACACGAAGAACGGCAACACGAGGGTTACCGCGAGCGCCAGCCGCCATTCGACCCAAAAGAGCAACCCAAGCACCCCGAGCACCGTCACCGAGTCGGCAATGAGGTTGATCAGAAAGCCGTTGGTCAGTTGGTAAACCTCGTTTGTGTCCTGCGTGATGCGGGAGATGACCTTGCCGGTCAGGTTGGCGTCGAAGTAGCGCAGCGAAAGCGTCTGCAGGTGGGCGAAGAGCCGGATGCGCAGGTCACACACGATGCGCATGGCGCTGAACTGCAGCACGCGGTTGCGCACGAGCGTGAGTCCGCCACGCATAAGAAACAGCCCCGTGAATGCCGCCAGCAGCCAGCCGAGCTGATGCAGGTCGCGGTGCGGCAGCGCCTCGTCGATGATCAGTTTGAGGATCCACGGTGCCGGCAGCGTGAGCAGTGTTGCCGCCAGGATCAGCAGCACGCCGAGCGCGATGTGCCAGAGGTGCGGGCGGGTGAGGGCGAAGAAGCGGCTCAGCGGATTCATTGATCGGAAACAACCCCATGTGGCGGAAGCAGAACGTGCAACGGTAAAAGTTGTGTCTGTACGCGACATTGCGACGGCTCGTGTGATCACGATTCATTGCGCTGTGTGTAGGGCGTGAAGGGTAGAGTGAGTAAGCTGGACCGGCTGACCATTCGCGGATGCTTCACGACGGCCCGGCCTTCAGCCAGAAGGCTCTAGTTCAGCCGCTTTGAACCACGGCACATTCTGCATTTGTCAAGTACTCGATGGCTGCCGCCGGCGCAACCTCCGCTGTGTTTTTTGCTTTCGCGGCCACCGAGCTTCTCCGCAAGTGTTTTGGCGCCTTTTTCGTCCGCTGCGCGGAAGTGAATTTGCGTCCGCAGATTGGCCATGAATACGTCGGCCTTGATTTCAGTGTCGAATGCCGCGTAAAGGGAAAGCGGCGTCTAGGTGGCCGAGATCAGGCATACTCCCGCTTCGCGCAATTCATCCACGCTGGTGGCGTCGTAGACCTGATCTAGGGTCACGGAGTTGCTGTACCACATCGGTCTGCGCCCGCTCTGCCGCGGCCAGAGCCGTCCGTAGTGGGCACGATGGGTCTTGGCCTGCAACCGGGAACTCTCCTCGGCTGCTTGCAGAATGTCCGGGTGGAGGCTGCATTCGCCGATAAATCCAATCACCACCGCCTCCAAGGCAGTCGCGGAAACATGGCGAACCGGGCAGACGGTATCAGCGCCTGGTTGCCGGGTATGACCGCAGGTGTAATTCCGAGCCCGCCTACGTTACAACTTGTGGGGCTCGTGTGCGGCTCCAACGGTGGCGCGCGGTCGGGGCTGCAACTGGCATCGCCCGCACAGAGCACTACACCGCTTACCACCCATCAGCAGACTCAAGCTGGGGGACAACGTCCTGACGACTCCTAGTCGGGCCTCTCGTAGGAGGAAAATGGGGCGGCCAACGGGATTCGAACCCGCGACCCCAAGAATCACAATCTTGTGCTCTAACCAACTGAGCTATGGCCGCCGTAAAATTAAGAGCGGGGAACATCCTGAGCGCGGCGCCGGTTGTCAATACTTCACCCCAGGGGCTAGTGTAGCGAATATCATACGAACTGCACGATTACGGATAGGTGCAGGGTTACGACAAAAATGATGCGCTCACGCCAGCTTCGCGCCCTTGGCTTTGGCGGCGCGGATGAGAGCGTCGGCCATGTCGGACGGCGTGACGGCGCACTCGATGCCGCATTCCTTGAAGACGGCAATCTTGGCGGCGGCGGTGTCCTCAGCCCCGCCGACGACGGCGCCGGCGTGGCCCATCCGGCGTCCGGCCGGGGCGGTGGCGCCGGCGATGAAACCGGCGACGGGTTTCTTGCAGTTGGCCTTGACCCAGCGGGCGGCCTCGACCTCGGCGTTGCCGCCGATCTCGCCGATCATGATGATGCCCCAGGTCTCGGGGTCGTCGTTGAACATCCGGATGACATCGAGGTGTGACGTGCCGTTGACGGGGTCGCCGCCGATGCCGACGCAGGTGGTCTGGCCGATGTTTTTCGAGGTAAGCTGGAAGACGGCTTCGTAGGTGAGCGTGCCGGAGCGCGAGACGACGCCGACGTGGCCCTTCTTGTGAATATAGCCGGGGGAGATGCCGATGCGGCAGCCGCCGGTGGAATCCTTGCCGGTGCCGGGCGTGACGATGCCGGGGCAGTTGGGGCCGATGAGCCGGGTCTTGCGGCCCTGCATGGCGCGCTTGACCTCGATCATGTCGCGCACCGGGATGCCCTCGGTGATGGCGACGCAGAGGCGAAGAACTGGCCGCCCTTGCCGGGCGTGACGCCGGCGACGACCTTGGAGCCGTAGTCGAGCGAGAGCCTGGTATGCCGGCCGCCGAACTCGCCGGTGATGCCCTGGACAAGGATCTTGGTTTCAGGAGTGACGATGATGGACATGAGATTTTTTAAACGCGGAGGACGCGGAGAGCGCAGAGAAAAAGAAGTATGGGAAAAATGGTTTGGACTCCGCGTTCTTCGCGATCTCTGCGTTAAATGGATTGGAAAATCAGGCCTTGGCGGACGAGGGAATCTTCTCCTTGCCGTTGGGTTTCGCCTTGCGCTGGTGGAGGGTGATTTCGTTGCCGTCGGGATCGACGATCACGAACATCCGGCACGGCGGGAATTCCCTGATCTCGTGCTTGACCGGGACGCCTTCCTTTTTCGCGGCGGTGCGCGCCGCGTCGAGGTCGGCGATTTCGAGGACAACGTTCGTGGCCGGGCTGCCGGGCATGACGTTCGAGATGCCGAGCGCAACACCCGCGAGGTCGTATTCGATCCACCATTGGCCGGGGCCGATTTCAACTTCCAAACCAGTCTTCAAGCCGAGGAAGCCCTCGTAGAATTTGCGCGCGGCGGGGACGTTTTTCACCGGGTGAAAAACGAAAGCGAGTTCCTTGACTTTGATGCCCATGGGGGTTTGGGAGATTTGTTATTAACCACGAAGTTCACGAAGTCATATCAAAGGGGGTGGGGTATTTCTTCGTGAGCTTCGTGTTCTTCGTGGTTAGCTTAAATTCAGGCGACGAGCTTGACGATCTTCTGCGCGGCGTCGGCCATGGTGTCGGCGGAGTCGATCTTGAGGCCGGACTCGGCGAGGGTCTTCTTGCCGGCGGCGACGTTGTTGCCCTCGAGACGGACGACGAGCGGGATCTTGAGGCCGAGGTCGCGGGCCGCGGCCACGACGCCGGTGGCGATGGTGTTGCAGTCCATAATGCCGCCGAAAATATTCACCATGATGCCCTTCACGTTGGGGTCGGTGAGGATGATCTTGAAGGCGGCCTGCACCTGGTCCTTCGAGGCGCCGCCGCCGACGTCGAGGAAGTTGGCCGGGCTGCCGCCGTAGTGCTTGATGATGTCCATCGTGCTCATGGCGAGGCCGGCGCCGTTGACGAGGCAGGCGATGTTGCCGTCGAGCGCGATGTAGGAGAGGTTGTATTTCGAGGCCTCGATTTCCTTCGGGTCCTCCTCGTTGAGGTCGCGCAGGGCGGTGATGTCGGGGTGGCGGAAAAGGGCGTTGTCGTCGAAGGACACCTTGGCGTCGAGGGCCAGCACCTTGTTGTCCGGGGTGACGATCAGGGGGTTGACCTCAACCATCGCGGCGTCGGTCTCCCAATACATCCGGTAGAGCGCTTCGATGAGCTTGACGGCGTTCTTGAAGACCTCGCCGGTGAAGCCGAGCTTGAAGGCCAGCTCGCGCGCCTGGTAGCCCATCAGGCCGACGGCGGGGTCGACGTGGATCTTGAAGATTTTCTCCGGCGAATTGTGCGCGACCGTCTCGATCTCGACGCCACCCTCGGTGGAGGCGACGATGACCGGGCGCGAGGTGGCGCGGTCGAGGAGAATGGCGAGGTAATACTCCTGCTTGATGTCGCTCGCGATGGTGAAGTAGACCGTCTGCACCTTGCGGCCGGCGGGGCCGGTCTGGGCGGTGACGAGCGTGTTGTTGAACATCTTGTTGGCGAAATCGAGCGCCTCGGCCTTGGTCTTGGCGAACTTCACGCCGCCCTTGAAGCCGTCGGTGAACGCGCCCTTGCCGCGGCCGCCGGCGTGGATCTGGGACTTCACGATGAGGGCGCCGTCGTGCGAGAGGGTGGAGAGCGCGGACTCAAACTCGGCCGGCGTGCGGGCGGCGACGCCGCGGGGCACCGCGACGCCGAATTTCTCGAACAGGGCCTTGGCCTGATACTCGTGGATGTTCATGCGGGAGGAGGAATGTTTAGCCACAAAGAGGCTTAAAAAGACACAAAAAAGATGCTCCATTAAGATCAGGCAACACCCCCCGGCGTTGCACGCCACCCCTCTTGATGAGGGGATTTCAATCTGCGGCTGCGAAGTTCCCCTCTGGCAAGAGGGGTGCCCGGCAGGGCGGGGTGTGTCAGCCTCAGGGCGGGATTGCCTTTGCGAGGTCGGCGCGCAGCATCGGGGCCCTATGCAATCCCACGAGTTGCTCAAGGAGGTGTTGAAGAAGACGAGCGCGAAACTGATCGCGGCCGAGATGGGCCTGTCCCTTTCGCTCATCTACAAGTGGGCCGAGCCACCCGACGAGGGCGCGGCCAGCGGAGCCAGCAACCCCCTCGACCGGATCGAGCAGTTGCTGCGGGTCACCGGGGACACGCGCATCGCGCAGTGGGTCTGCGAGCTCGCCGGCGGCTTTTTCATCACCAACCCCAAGGTGAAGCCGGACGCGCGGCAGCTCATCCCCTCGACCAACAGCATCGTGCAGGAGTTCGCGGACATGCTCGGCGTGATCGCCGTCGCGGCGTCGGACAACGCCATCACCAAGGACGAGGCGAAGGCCATCCGCTGCCGCTGGGAAGACCTCAAGTCGGTGACCGAGGGCTTTGTGCGTCACTGCGAACAGGGCGACTTCGTCGCGCTGAAGGAAGCCGCGGTCAAAAAAGCATAGGGCGGGACTGGCGGCCCTCGGGCCGGGCTAAGGCAGGTGCTGCGCGAGGAAGGCCGCCTGCGCGGCGGTCAGTTCCTGCACGCCCTTCTGCGCGAGGGCGATGAGGCCCTGGAGCTGCGCGTGGGAAAACGTGGACTCCTCGCCGCTGCTCTGCACCTCGACGAACTGGCCGCGGCCGGTCATGACAACGTTGGCGTCCACCTCAGCGTCCTTGTCCTCGAGGTAGTTCAGGTCGAGCAGCTCCTGCCCGCCGCAGAGGCCGACGCTGATGGCGGCGACCGAGTCGGTAAGCGGGTTCTCGGTGATTTTTTTCGCGTCGAGTAATTTTTGGATGGCGAGGCGGGCCGCGAGATAGGCGCCGGTGATGGCGGCGGTGCGCGTGCCGCCGTCGGCCTGCAGCACGTCGCAGTCGATCCACAACGTGTGCTCGCCGAGTTTCCCGAGGTCGAGCACGGCGCGGAGCGAGCGGCCGATGAGGCGCTGGATCTCGACGGTGCGGCCGTCGAGCTTGCCCTTGGTGATGTCGCGCGGCTTCCGGTCGAGCGTGCTGTAGGGCAGCATGGAGTATTCGGCGGTCAGCCAGCCGCCGGTGACGCCCTGCTGGCGCATCCACGAGGGCACCTTGGCCTCGATGGTGGCGGCGCAGATGACGCGCGTGGCGCCGAAGCCGATGAGCACGGAGCCCGAGGCGTAGGGCGCGATGTTCGCTTCGATGGTGAGGGGGCGCAACTGGTCGGGCGTGCGACCGTCAAGACGAGGGGAGGGCATGAAAATCAGGCGGGGTCTTCGTCCACCTCATCGTCCTTGTCCGTGGCCTCCAAAGGCGGCCGGGAGGAGACCTTGTGGCTGGTCGCCCGGGGCGCGCCGGGCTCGGCCATCTGGGCGATGAGGCGGTCGTTGAAAGTCTTGGCAGGATCATGTCCCATGTTCTTGAGCGCCTGCACCAGTGCCGCGACCTCGACCAGGCGCGCGATGTCACGGCCGGGGCGGACATAAAACTCGATGTGCGGCACCTTGATGCCGAGGATCTCGTAAAAGTTTTCCTCCAGCCCGGTGCGCTCCTCGATGACGTCGGCCGACCATTCGCGGAGGGAGACGACGAGGTCGATGCGCTTCTCGAGCCGGATGCTTTTCACCCCGAACATGTCGGCGATGTTGATGATGCCAATGCCGCGGCACTCCATGTAGCCGCGGTTGAGCGGGCGGGAGCTGGCGGAGAGCTCGCGTTCGTCGAGCAGCTTGATGACGGTGAGGTCGTCGGCGACGAGCGAGTGGCCGCGCTCGATGAGGGCGAGAGCGCACTCGGATTTGCCGATGCCGCTGTCGCCGCGGATCAGCACGCCGATGCCCTTGATGTCGAGGGTGGTAGCGTGCTCGGTGCCGGAGGGGGCGAACTCGTTGTCGATGCAGAGCGTCGCGAGGTTCACGAAGTTCATCGTGATCATCGGCGTGCGGAAGATGGGCAGCTTCATCTCTTCGGAGACGGCGAGCATCGGGTGGGTGGCGACGAAGTTGCGGGTCAGCACGATGGCGGGGATGCCGCGCTTGACCATTTCCGAGAAAATCTCGATCTGCTGGCGCTGGGCCAGGGTCTTGAGGTAGGTCATCTCGGCGGCGCCGAAGACCTGGATGCGCTTGTTCGCAAAATATTTGAAGAAGCCGGTGAGCGCGAGCGCGGGCCGGTTGATGGAGCCTTCCTTGATGAGCCGGTGCAGGCCGGCCTGGCCCGTCACGAGCTCGAGCAGCAGCTTGTCGCGGTAGGTGTCGTAGAAATGCGCGACGGTGATGCCGTGGATGGCTTTGATGGGCATGGCGGGGCGATGAGCTTTAAGCGGTAAGCTATAAGCAGGGAACTCGGGGGCGGAAGCTTAAAGCTTTCCTCACAGGTTGAAATCCTGGCCGAGGTAAATCTCGCGGGCCTGGGCGTCGTGGATGAGGAAATCGCCGGAGCCCTCGGTCATGACCTTGCCCTTGTGGATGATGTAGCCGCGGTCGACGATGCGCAGCGTCTCGCGGACGTTGTGGTCGGTGATGAGGACGCCGATGCCGCGCTCCTTCAACTGGAGGATGATCTTCTGCACCTCGGCGACCGAGATGGGGTCGACGCCGGCGAAGGGCTCGTCCATCAGCAGGAACCTGGGCCGGGTGACGAGGGCGCGGGCGATTTCCAGGCGGCGGCGCTCGCCGCCGGAAAGGGTGTAGGCCATCTGTTTCGCGAGGTGGCCGAGGCTGAGTTCCTCGAGGTGGTGCCGGACCAGCGCCGGATGTTCGGCGGATTTCACCGGCAGGGTCTGGACAATGGCCAGGATGTTGTCCTCGACGGACAGCTTGCGGAAAACCGACGGCTCCTGCGGCAGGTAGCCGACGCCCAGCCGGGCGCGCCGGTGCATGCGCAGGTGGGTGGCGTCCTGGCCGTTGATGAATGACGTTGACGCCGTTCACGACCGGCCGATGGCCGTAGACCTTGATCAACCCCTCCGTGCGAATCTGGGCCGGCGGCTCCATGCTCAGGGCTGCTTCGGCGTTTCCGCCGGCGCCGGGGCGTCCGGTTTCTTTTCCTTGTCGAAGCCAAGATCCTTGACGGGCGGGGCGGTGAGAACGGGCTCGTCGATTTCCACCTGGCGTTTGCCGCGGTGCATGGTGATTTTCCTGCCCGCCCCCCGGAAGTCGGGGTTGTGCATGACGATGACCGGCGTCTCGGTGAGCACGATCGTGTCCTCCTCGGGCAAAATCTCGGCGCGACCGCAGGCGGCCTCGCGCTCGCCCTGCACGAGGTGCACGTTGCCGGTCGCGAGCATCGAGCGGAACTTGTCGAGCCTGCCCACGGTGTCCGCCGGATTGCCGGTGCGCAGCACCACCACCTGCAGGTAGTCGCAGGTGAGCTTCATATTGGTGCCGGTCACCACCACCTGATCGCGCAAGGTGATGGTGGTTTCCTTGTCGGCGCTGACCATTTCAGCGAGCCCGGCGCAGGTTATCACGGTGTTTTGCGGCGCGGCGCTTTGCCCCAGAACCGGTGCGCGCAGCAGGATGCCGGCGGCGGAGACGAGGAGTAGGCGGGAAAATCTCATTTCAGGATGTCTTTGAATTCGGCGCGGAAGGTTAGGCGGACGTTCCGGGTGATGGAAACTTTTTTCTCCTTGTGCTCGTAGCGCCAGTCCGTGCCGGTGGCCTCGAACTGGTCGTTGATAACCCGGATGGTCTTGTCGCCGGTGATGACCGCCGCCTCGGGCCGCACCCGGGCGGCGGGGCTGAGGATCATGGTTTCGACCTTCTCGTTGTTGGCCTTGCCGGGAAAAATGGAGAGAGTCAGCTCCTTCACGTCGATCTGCTGCGGGCTGACATAACGCGCTTCCGAGCCGCGGACCAGCCACGCGCGGTGGCCTTCGGCGGTGAAGGCGGGCAGGCGGAAATTGATCACGGGCTTGCTGGAGGAGATCGTGGAGTTCGCGGCCAGCGCCGCCACGGCGGGCAGCAGGAGCAGGAGCAGGTCTCGGGTGAAGGCGGGCACGGGGTATTACTGACCGCGGCCAGCCAGGATAAGTTCACACACTTCGCGCACGGCGCCGCGTCCGGCCGGCCGGGCCGGCACATAATTGGCGGCCTGCAACGCCGCGGGCATGGCCGCGGCCGGCGCCACGCCGATGCCGGCCCACGCGATGGCCGGGGCGTCGATGTCATCGTCGCCCATGTAGCAGACCTGCGGGGCGGCCAGCCCGAGCTGGCTGGCCAGTTCTTGCAGGGCCATGTGCTTGTCGGTGCGGCCTTGGACGAGGTGGGCGATCTTCAGCTCGGTGGCGCGCACACTGGTTGCGCCCGAGGCGCGCCCGGAGATCCAGGCCACGGCCAGGCCGGCCTTCTGCAGCCGCTTGAGCCCCATGCCGTCGAGGATGGAAAAACTTTTGGACTCGGTGCCGTCGGAGTGGATCTCGACGGTGCCGTCGGTCAGCACCCCGTCCACGTCCATCGCGAACAGCCGGATGGCGGCCCAGCGGGCCGCGGAGATTTTGGATTTCCGGTTTTTGATTTTCGATTGGGCCACGGGGGTAGGTGTCCGGCAGCTTGCGGTCAAAATCGAAAATCCCAAATCTAAAATCCAAGATTCGGTCAGCCCAGCCAGGCGGCGATGGCTTCCACGATCTTGTCCTTGCTGGGACGGTAAACGGCCTCGAGCTCGGGCGCGAACGGGACGGGCAGGTCGAGCGCGGCGATGCGCAGCGGCGCGGCCTTGAGCTGGGCGAAGTGTTCCCCGGTCAGGCGCGCGACGAGCTCGGCCCCGAAGCCGTGCGTGCGCCGGCCTTCATGCACGACCACGAGCCGGCCGGTACGGGCGAGCGAGGCCTTGATGGCGTCGAGTCGGAGCGGCGCGAGCGCGCGGAGGTCGAACAGGTCGAAGGTCTTCTCGTATTCCTCCGCGAGGTAGTCGCACGCCTCGCCGGTCAGCAGCACCATCTCGCCATAGGTGATGATGGTCGCATAGTCGCCGGAGCGGACTTTCGCCGGCGACCAGATGTCGCGGTAATTCGGATCCCATTTCACCGGGTGCTTGCCGCGGCGGTAGAGGGCCTTGTGCTCGAAAAGGATGACCGGGTTGTCGTCCTCATAGGCGGCGAGCAGGGCGTTGAAGGCGTCCTGCGGATTCGAGGGATAAAGCGCCTTGAGGCCGGGGAAGGAGAGGTAGGCCGACTCGAGTTCCTGCGAGTGGAACGAGCCGAAGGTCAGGCCGCCGCCGCAGGGGAAGCGGAACACGACCGGGCATTTCTGCCCGGCGCGGAAATGGCAGGTCGCGGCGTTGAGCACGATCTGCGTGGTGGCGTCGGTAGCGAAGTCGGCGAACTGGAATTCCTCGATGGCGCGGTGGCCGTTGATGGCGAGGCCGAGCGCGTAGCCGGTGCTGGCCGACTCGCACAGCGGCGTGCTGAAGACACGCGGCCGGCCGAAATCATCGACCAGGCCCTCGGTGACCTTGAACGCGCCGCCGTAGGTGCCGATGTCCTGCCCGAGCACGACCGACTCGGGGCGCTCGGTCAGGATTTTGCGCAGGCCGTGGTTGAGCGCCTGCGCCATGGTCATGGGCTCGGGCGCGGCGGGTGCCGCCTTCCACGGCATCGGCGGAGCGGGGGGCGCGAACACATCGAGCTCCATGCCCTCGGGGTTGATGGGCGGGAGGGCCATCGCGGACTTGATGGTGGCCTCGACGAAGTCGTTCACCGTGGCGTCGATGGTGTCGAGCTGGGCGCCGTGGCCGACGGCCGCGAGCTTCGCGCGGAATTTCGGCAGCGGGTCCTGCGCGAGGATGGCCTCGGCCTCGCCGGGCTTCATGTAGTCGCAGGTGTCGTAGGCGGCGTGGCCGCGCAGGCGGAAGGTGTGCGCCTCGATCAGCAGCGGGCGGCAGTTCGTGCGCGCATGGTCGATGGCGGTGGCGAGCGTCTGCAGCACGCTGGCCGGGTCGCTGCAGTCCATGGCGAAGCCCTCCATGCCGTAGCCCTTGGCGCGTTCGTGGAGGTTGGGGGAGACGTATTGTTCACAGACGGGCGTCGAGTAGGCGTATTGGTTGTTCTCGATGACAAAGATCACCGGCACCGAGAGCAGCGCGGCGAGGTTCATCGACTCGTGGATGTCGCCGGTGCTCGAGGAGCCGTCGCCGAAGAACGCGAAGCCCACGGCGGGTTTGCCGAGGCGGCGCTGCGAGTCGGTGCTGCCGATGACGTTCGAGAGCATGATGCCGAGGTGGGAAATCATCGGCAGGCTGCGGTTCGCCGGGTCGCCGTGGTGAATGTTGCCCTCGCGGGCCTTGGTCGGGCTGCCGCTGTTGGCGAAATACTGGCAGAGGTGGTCGCCGAGATGACCGCTCCAGATGAGGTGGCCGCCGAGGCCGCGGTGGGAAATCGAGATGACGTCGATCGCCTTGTCGGCCAGCAGCGCGAGCGGCACGATGAGGGCCTCGTTGCCCTGGCCGCCGGTCACGGTCCCGCGGATCAGGCCCTGCCGGAAAAGGTCGAGGATGCGGTTGTCGGCCGTGCGGGCGAGCTGCATCCAGGCGTAGGTGCGCAGCAGGCTCTCGGGCTGGCCCAGTTCGGCGGGCCGGAGGTCACGGCGCTCGAACAGACCCGGGGTGGGAGGGAAACTCATTCAGCCAAAAATTGCCGGCCGGGCGCGGCGGCTTCGAGGAAAAACTTCGGCCCGGGGCCTCTCATTGCGGCGATTAATGCCTTTGGCCTAGTCCGCCACGGGCCGCGAGATTTTGTCGAGCCGGGTCATGACCTCGGGCGTGAGCCTGGGCAGGACCTCCAGCGCGCCGAAATTCTCGCGCAATTGCTCCACGCGCGAGGCGCCGAGGATGACGGTGCTGACGGAGGGATTCTTGAGCAGCCACGCGATGGCCAGACGCGGCAGCGTGGTGCCGAGGTCGGCCGCCACGGCGGCGAACTGCTTGACGGCGGCGAGTTTTTTCTCCGAGCCGGGACCGGTCAGCCGGTCGCGCAACCACTCGAGGCCGGCGACATTGAGCCGCGAATCGGCGGGGATGCCGTGGTTGTATTTGCCGGTGAGCAGCCCGCTGGCCAGCGGCGACCAGGTGGTGGTGCCGAGCCCGCGTTTCTGGCAGAGCGGGCCGAGTTCACTTTCAAAGCGCGTCCGGTGAAACAGATTGTAGTGCGGCTGCTCCATGGCCGGGGCGTGGAAGCCGTATTTGTCGCAGAGGGCATACGCTTCATGCAACTGGGCGGCCGACCATTCACTCGTGCCCCAGTGGAGCACCTTGCCCTGCGTGACGAGGTCGTGCATGGCCCGCACGGTCTCAAGCATGGGCGTCTCGGGATCGGCCCGGTGGCAGAAATAAAGATCAAGGTGCTCTACCTGCAGCCGGCGCAGCGCGGCGTGACAGGCCTCGATGACGTGCTTGCGCGACAGGCCCATTTCGTTGGGGCCGTCGTGCTCGGCGCCGAAATAAACCTTGCTGGAAACGAGGAAGCTGCCGCGGCGCCAGCCGGATTTTTTCAGGATGTCGCCCATGACGACCTCGGCCTGGCCGTCGGCATAGCCCTCGGCGTTGTCGAAAAAGTTCACCCCCGCGTCGTAGGCGGCGTGCAGAAGGTCGCGGGCCACCGGGTCGCCGACCTGCTGGCCGAAGGTGACCCAGGCGCCGAAGGAAAGCGCGGAGACTTGCAGGCCGGAGGAGCCGAGGCGGCGGTAAATCATGCTCATGTCCGGCGGAACATAGGCGGCGCGGCACCGAAGTCTAATCCGGAGTGAGAAATTTCCGTGTCACCGTCCAGTCCGCGGGTACCAGCCCGTGGCCGGCGGCGTGGGAATGCAGGGTCACGGCGGCCCCGGCCGAGCGGAACATGGTCGCGAGCCGGGCCGGATGGTCGGCGGGCACGATGGGATCGGCGGTGCCGGAGGAGATGAGCACGCGTTTGCCGGACAGGTCCGGCAGTTGCTTCGGTTCCAGCACGATCATCGGCCGCAGCAGGGCCGCGCCGGCCAGGGATTCCGGACGCAACAGCAGCAACGAGGCGGCGATGTTCGCGCCGTTGGAAAAGCCGAGCGCGATAAGCCGCGCGGGGTCAAACCCGTATTGCCGCGCGGCGGCGGCCACGAAATCAGCGAGGGCCTGCGTGCGTCGGGCCACGTCGGCGAGGTCGAACACGCCCTCGGCAAAGCGGCGGAAGAAACGCGGCATGCCCTGCTCCAGCACATCGCCGCGCGGGCTCAGCAACGCCGAGCCCGGCGACAGTTTCTGTCCGAGCGGGATGAGGTCGTTTTCGTCGCCGCCGGTGCCGTGCAGCAACAGCAGCGGCGGCGCGGAGGAACCAGCCTGCGCCGAGCCTATGGCTGGCAGGTCCGAGCCGGGCTCGAAACGGTGGAGATAGGAGAGGGCGGGCATAGTCAGTTTATTTTGGGCAGGGCGGCCTCGATTTCGGCACGGTGTGGCTCCAGATGCGGCGGGAGCGACAGCCGCGCGCCGAGGGTCTCGACCGGCTCGTCGATGGCGAAGCCGGGTTGATCGGTCGCGATCTCAAAGAGCACTCCACCCGGCTCGCGGTAATAGATGGATTTGAAATAGGCGCGGTCGATCACCGGGCTGACGTGCAGCCCGCTTTCGAGCAATTGGGCGCGCGCGGCATTTTGCGTGGCATCGTCGGGCACGCGGAAGGCAACGTGGTGGATCGTGCCCGCGCCGTTCAGGCCGCGCGGCAGGGCCGGATCAACGTGGAGATCCACATAGGTGCCGGGACCGCCCGGGCCGGTCGCGTAGCGGGTGCGATGACCCGCTTGGGCGATCTGCCGGTAGCCCATGCTGCCGGTCAGCACCGCCGCGGTCGGCGCGGCATCGGTCAGGCCAAGGGTGCTGCTGTGAAAACCGCGGATGGCGTTCTCCGCCGGCACTTCGGTGGAAGGCGCGGGCACGCGAATATCGGTTTCACTGGTCGCCACCAGTTCCAGGCGGAGGCCATCGGTATCGAAGAAAGGCAGCACCTCGTCATCGAACCGTTTCTCGATGGCGGCGGTCTCCACCTTGAATTCATTGAAGCGCTTTTGCCAATAGGGCAGGGTGCCGGCGGGCACGGAGAACCCCGTGGCATAGGCCTGGCCGCTGCCCGGCCGGCCGCGGCGCAGTCCGGCCCACGGGAAGAACGTGAGGATGGTGCCAGGCGAGCCAGCGTAGTCGCCGTAGTAAAGATGGTAGGTGCCGGGATCGTCCTGGTTGACGGATTTCTTCACGAAACGCAGGCCGAGCACCCGGGTGTAGAATTGCATGTTCCGGGTCACGTCGGAAGAGATGGCAGTGATGTGATGCAGGCCGTTGACTTTGGTGTTCATAAGTAAGCTTTGATGTTAAAGTATAAGGAAAAAAGAGATTCAGGCGTGCAGGCCGATCTTTTTGCAGAGCCGGCCGAGGTCCGCGAGCTCGGTGGAGGACAGGGCGTTCATTTCGCGGGTCACGTTGCCGACCACCTTGGGAAAGAGTGAGGCGATGAAGGTCTCGCCCTTCCCGGTCAGCCGCACCACGACATAGCGGCGGTCGGCCGGATCGCGTTCGCGCGCCACGTAGCCGGCCTTTTCCAGGTTATCCACGACGAGAGTGAGATTGCCACCACTCTTGAGGAGTTTCTCGGCGAGCTCGCTCTGGCAAAGCGTGATGAAGGCATTCAGGGCGTTGATCTCTTCGATTGTGCCGCGGTGGCGTGTTCCCATGAAACAATACGCTAGGCTATAATATTTCTATGTCAAAGCAATATATGATAGCATGTCACATACTGGCGCAACCTATTAATAGATATCAATTTTCTGAATCCTTGCGAGGTGCCTTCCGCCCTCAAACGCGGTCGAAAGCCAGATCCGGACGATCTTCAAAGCCTCGTCCTCGGTAATGGTCCGCTGCCCCAGCGAGAGGCAATTCCCGTCGTTGTGGGAGCGATTCCAGATGGCAACCTGCTCGCTCCAACATAATCCGCAGCGGACTCCCTTCACCCGGTTCGCGACAATCGCCTCGCCATTGCCTGAGCCGCCCAGCACGATGCCGCGCTCGAATTCGCCGCGGGCGACGGCCTCCGCCACCGGGCGGATGAAATCAGGATAATCGCACGGCGCATCAGAGTTGGTGCCGAAGTCGCGCACGGTGTGCCCTTCCGTGAGCAGCATGGCCTTGATCTTTTCCTTGTAGGCAAAGCCGGCGTGATCGGAGCCGATGGCAATGGTGAATTTTTTCATAAACAGGCGCTGGGCGGGTGAACCTGGACAGTTTGCGAATGTCCTTATTCCCATGACCCGGACTTTCAGCAAACAAAAATCCACCATGCGCCCTCTCGCCACCCTCCTTGTCCTCGCAGCGGTCACCCTGCTGGCCGCCTGCGCCTCCACCCCGGAATCACGCATCGCGGACCACTACGGCGTCTTCGCCGAATTTCCTCCCGACGTGCGGCAGAAGATCCGCGCCGGCCAGGTCGACTTGGGTTTTACCCCGGAGATGGTCCAGCTGGCCCTGGGAAAACCGGCCCGGCAGTTCACCAGCAAAAACGAGAACGGGGAGGCGGAGACCTGGGTCTATCACAAGACCGGCCCGCGCTTCGGCTTTGGTTTCGGGGTCGCCTCGTTCGGCCGCCATTCCGCCACGAGTGTCGGCGTTGCGACTTCGACCGGTGGTTACGATCCCGAGGAGCGAATGCGCGTCGAGTTCCGCAACGGCGTGGTCAGCGCGGTCGACCACGTCAAAAGCTAACCGGCTTACGGGGCGTCGATCAGCCGCAGAAACGCGGCCGTATCGGAAAAATCACGAAACGCCGCCGTGGGCGCGTGCGCCAGCAGTTCTTCGACGCTGTGGCGGCCGGTCGCGACGCCGATCGTGCGGGCGCCGATGACCTTGCCGCATTCGATGTCGTGCGGCGTGTCGCCGATGATGAAGGTGTGCCGCGGGTCAAAATCCACGGCGTGCTTCTCCTTGGCGCGCCGCAGCGCGTGCGGGCCGAGGTCGTTGCGCCGCGGGCTGTCGTCTGCAAACGCACCGAACTCAAAAAAGTGCCAGACTTGGTAATGCGTGAGTTTCAACTCCGCCCCGCGGCGCAGATTTCCGGTCAACAGTCCTTGGGCGACGTCGGGCCTCGCCTGCAAAGTCTGCAGCAGTTCCAGAACGCCCGGCAGCACCCGACCCTGCTGGCCGGATTTCAGCTCAATGGGCAGCAATTCCAGGTAGGCTTCAAGGTAATCATGCCTGTTTTGCGGTGTGTCCGGCAGGCCGACATGCCGGAAGACCTCGCCGGTGATCCAGCTGTCGGTGCGACCGGCCCAGTCGATCTGGCGCAGGTCGCAGGTGACGCCGAAACGCTTGGTCAGGCCGCGCTCCATGGCCCGGATGCCCGCGCCGTGCGAGACGATGAGCGTGCCGTCGATGTCCCAGAGGATGAGCTTTTTCACATCCCGTGGATGGCGCTCTTGCTGACGGCCAGGCCGGCTTCCTTGATCGCCTCGCTCATCGTTGGATGCGCGTGGATCGTGCGGCCGAGGTCCTCGGCACTGCCACCGTATTCCATGTGCGTGACAATCTCCGAGATGAGCTCACCGGCGCCATGGCCGAGGATCTGCGCGCCGAGAATTTTGTCCGTCTTGGCGTCGGCGATGATCTTGACGTAGCCGTCGGTGGTGTCGGCGGCGATGGCGCGGCCGTTGGCGGCGAAGTTGAACTTGCCGATGTTGATCGCGAGGCCCCTGGCCTTCGCGGCGTCCTCGCCGAGGCCGACGCTGGCGACCTCCGGTTCGGTGTAGACGATGCCCGGCACCAGATCCCAGTTCACATGGCCCGCCTTGCCGGCGATCCACTCGGCGACGGCGGCACCGTCCTCCTCGGCCTTGTGCGCGAGCATCGGGCCGGCGACGACATCGCCGATGGCCCAGATGTTCGGCACGTTGGTGCGGAGATGGGCGTCGACCTTGACGCGCTTCTTGTCGTCGAGCCCGACGCCGGCCTTGTCCAGGCCGAGCGAGTCGGTGTAGGGCCGGCGGCCGACGGCCACGAGCACTTTGTCCGCCTCGAATTCGAGCATCTTGCCGTCACGCTCCGCCATGAGAATCGAGGCGGACATTTTCGATTGCCGGAGTCCCGTGACCTTGGCGCCGACTTCGATCTTGAGACCCTGCTTCTGCAGGAGGCGCGCGAAATTGCGGACGATGTCGTCGTCGTAGGTTGCAATGATCTTCGGCAGAAACTCAACAACCGTGACATCCGAGCCGAGACGCGACCAGACCGAGCCGAGCTCAAGACCGATGGCGCCGCCACCGACCACGACGAGCTTCTTCGGCACCTCGGAGAACGCGATGGCATGGTCGCTGGAGACAATGGTCTCGCCGTCGAATTTCATGAACGGCAGCTCGACGGGCGCCGAGCCGGTGGCGATGACGATGTTTTTGGCCGTGATCTGCACGTTTTCCTTTGCGCCCTTCACCGCGAGAGTGGTGGGGGAGACGAAGGAAGCTTCGCCAGTGAGGACGGCGACCTTGCGGGCCTTGGCGAGGAGGGCGAGTCCACCAACGTTCTTGGCGACGACCTCGTCCTTGCGCTTCAGCATGGTGGCGAGGTCGACGCTGACGGAGCCGAGCTTGATGCCGTGGACGGCGGCGTGCGACTGGGCGAAGGCGACGTGTTCCGAGGAGTGGAGCAGGGCCTTGCTGGGAATGCAGCCGACGTTGAGGCAGGTGCCGCCGAGGGTGGCGCGCTTGTCGATGAGCGCGACCTTGAGGCCGAGCTGCGCGGCGCGGAAGGCGCAAACGTAGCCGCCGGGGCCGGCGCCGATCACGATGACATCGAAAGATTGATCAAGCATGGGAAGATTGATTCAGAAACCACGAAACCAGAAATTCATGGCTTCCTCGTTTCCGGATAAAATTATCAAACACCGACAATGAGGCGGGACGGATCCTCGATCGCCTGTTTCACCTTCACGAGGAAGGTGACGGCTTCCTTGCCGTCGACGATGCGATGATCGTAGCTGAGGGCGAGATACATCATCGGGCGGATGACCACCTGGCCGTTGACGGCAACCGGGCGCTCGTTGATGGCGTGCAAGCCAAGGATGGCGCTTTGCGGGGCGTTGAGGATGGGCGTGGAGAGCATCGAGCCGAAGATGCCGCCGTTGGTGATGGTGAACACGCCGCCCTCGAGGTCGGCCAGGGTGATCTTGCCTTCGCGCGCCTTCTTGGCGGCCTCGCCGATGGCCTTCTCAATGTCGGCCATGCCGAGCGAGTCGCAATTGCGGATGACCGGCACCATCAGGCCCTTCTCGGTCGAGACGGCCATGCTGATGTCATAGTAGTGGTTCGAGACAATGGTGTCGCCGTCGATGCGGGCGTTGACCGCGGGCACCTCGCGCAACGCGTGGACGACGGCCTTGGTGAAGAAACTCATGAAGCCCAGCTTCACGCCGTTCTTCTTCACAAAGTCGTCCTGGTATTTCTTCCGCAGTTCCATGACGGCGGACATGTCGCACTCATTAAAGGTCGTGAGCATCGCGGCCTCGTGCTGGGCGGAGACGAGACGGCTCGCGATGGTCTGCCGGAGCTTGGTCATCTTCACGCGGGTCTGACGACCCGCGGGCGAGGGGCTAGAGGCAATGGGCGAGGGGGCAGGTGAAGTAGCGGGCTTATCGCCTTTAGCCTCGGGCCTCGGGTCTGCGGCGGCTGGTTCGGCCGCTGCCAGCATATCGCCCTTGGTGACGCGGCCGGCCTTGCCGGAACCGGCAATAGAGGCCGGATCAATGCCCGTCTCGGCGGCGAGACGGCGGACGGCAGGGGAGGCGGTGGCTTCGCCACCGGATTTGAGATTTGAGATTTGAGATGCCGGAGCAGGCGCGGCGACGGCAGTCGACGGCGGGGTCGCCGTCGTTCCAGCAGCCGCAGACACGGACTCGTCGATGGTGGCAACAACCTGGCCGATCTTCACGTCGGCGCCGGCGGCGACCTTGAAGGTGATTTTGCCTGCGGATTCGGCGGTGCCCTCGGAAGTTATCTTGTCCGTCTCGAGTTCGAACAGCGCCTGGTCCTTCCTGACGATGTCGCCGTCCTTGACGTGCCACTTGGCGAGCACGCCGGAGGTGATGGATTCGCCCATCGGGGGGATTTTGACTTCAATGGCCATGGGCGGGGATTACAGAGAGAAGGCTTTCTTGAGGAAGGTGGCGAGCTGCATGCGGTGCAGGGCGAGCAGGCCGACGGCGGGCGAGGCGGCGGCCTCGCGGCCGGCATAGACGGGCTTGCGGCCGAAGATTTCCTCCAATTGCGGCGCAAGGTAACTCCACGCCCCCATGTTTTGCGGCTCTTCCTGGCACCAGATGAGGCGGGTGTCGCGGCCATAGGCGTCGGCGATCTGGCCGAGGCGGTCGCGGTGCAGCGGGTAAAGCTGCTCGACGCGGACGATGGCCGTGCCGTCCACCTTGTTCTTGTCGCGGTAATCGCAGAGGTCGTAGTAAACCTTGCCCGCGCAGAGGATGACGCGCTCGGTTTTCTTCGAGGCGGTCGGGTCGTCGATGATTTCCTGGAACGCGCCCGCTGTGAAATCCTCCAGCTTCGACACGGCGGCCGGGTGCCGCAGCAGCGACTTGGGCGACATGATGACGAGCGGCTTCTTGAAATCGCGCTTCATCTGCCGGCGCAGGGCGTGGAAAAGCTGGGCGGGCGTGGTGAGGTTGGCGACCTGGATGTTGTTCTCGGCGCACGACTGCAGGAAGCGCTCGAGACGCGCCGACGAGTGCTCGGGGCCCTGGCCCTCGTAGCCGTGCGGCAGCAGCAGCGTGATGCCGCTGGTGCGCTGCCATTTCGATTCGCCCGCGGCGATGAACTGGTCGAGGACGACCTGCGCGCCGTTGGCGAAGTCGCCGAACTGCGCCTCCCAGATGCAAAGCATGTCGGGGTAGTCGAGCGAGTAGCCGTAGTCGAAGCCGAGCACGGCGGCCTCGGAGAGGAGGGAGTTATAGACGCAGAACTTTGCCTGTTTTTCCGCCAGCTGGTTGAGCGCGGTGAATTTCGCGCCGGTCTCGGTGTCGTTGAACACCGCGTGGCGGTGGGTGAACGTGCCGCGCTCGCTGTCCTGGCCGCTAAGCCGGATGGGCGTGCCGTCGACCAGCAGCGTGCCGAAGGCCAGCGCCTCGCCCATGCCCCAGTCGTAGGGCCCGCCGTTCTTGTGCGCCTCGGCGCGGCCGTCGATGAAGCGCTTGATCTTGGCGTGCAGCTTGAAATCGGCCGGCACGGTGGTGAGGCTCTTCACGACCTGGTCCAGCAAGGCGCGGCTGACGGCGGTCTCGACCGCCTTGTGCGTGTAGACGGGCTGGAAGACGGCGGTGGAACCCTTGAACACGTCCGTCGCCGAGCCCTCGGCCGCGGCCCGGCGTTTTTCCGCCTTGGCGGCCTCGCGGGTCTTGGCCTTGCCGAGGTTGTCCTCGAGCGCGGCGGAATATTCGGTCTTGATGGCGTCGCCCTCGGCGGGGGTGATGGAGCCCTCGGCCACGAGTTCCTTCGTGTAGATGGCGGAGACGAGCTCATGCGCGGCGATCTTCTTATAGAGGGTGGGCTGGGTGAACGACGGCTCGTCGGTCTCGTTGTGCCCGTGCTTCCGATAGCAATACATGTCGATGAACACATCGCGCTTGAACTGCACGCGGAAGTCCACCGCGAGCTGAGCGACCATGCAGACGGCCTCGGGATCGTCACCATTCACGTGGAAAATCGGCGCCTCGATCATCTTGGCGATGTCGGTGCAGTAGCGGGTCGAACGGCCGTCCGCCGGGTCGGTGGTGAAGCCGACCTGGTTGTTGATGACAAAATGCACTGTGCCGCCCGTGCGGTAGCCCGGCAGCTGGGAGAATTGCAGCGTCTCGGCCACGACGCCCTGGCCGGCCACGGCGGCGTCGCCGTGGAGCAGCACGGGCATGACCTTGCGGCGTTCCTGCGTGTCGCCCCGGATGCGCTGGCGGGCGCGGGCCTTGCCCTCGACCACCGGGCCGACGATCTCCAGGTGCGAGGGATTGGCCGCGAGGCGGACCTCGACCTTCCTGCCCGTGCTGGTGGTAAGGATGGACTCGTAGCCGAGGTGATACTTCACGTCGCCGTCGCCCGCGACGGTGTCGGGCACGTAGTTCTCGGAGAACTGCTCGAAGAGCTGGTCAAAAGACTTGCGCATGACGCTGCAGAGGACGTTCAGGCGGCCGCGATGCGCCATGCCCATGACGATCTCCTCGATGCCGGAGTCGGGGCAGTGGTCGATGATCGCGTCGAGCGCGGCGATGCTGGTCTCGCCGCCCTCAAGGGAGAAGCGCTTCTGGCCGACGTATTTCGTGTGGAGGAATTTCTCGAACAGCTCGGCCTTGTGGACGCGGCGGAGGATGCGGACCTTGAGCGGCTTGGTG
>WNFI01472380.1_pt1 | contig 23882 bp, 15 predicted proteins | sample 5400471 | NCBI WGS metagenome assembly WNFI01 (sample SAMN13153348, study PRJNA577476) | soil metagenome | isolation source: 100 cm saprolite on Douglas fir-dominated hillslope | place: USA:California | collected 2013-09-17
CCGGCGAATGTCGCGAGATCGCAGTCGCCGCTCGCGTCCACCCATGCCTTGGCTCTGATCCGGTGCCGACCGCCGTGGTCGTCGAAAACGATCGAGGTAATCTTTTCGCCTTTCCGCTCCGCCTCGCTCACGAAGCTGTCCAGGAAGACATCGACGCCCGCCTCCGCGCAGAGCCGATCGAGCGTCAGCTTGACGGCCTCGGGGTCGAACACCACGTACACGCCGCGATGCCGCTCGGGCTTTGTCACGGCATTCAGGCGTCTCAATCCGTCCAGGACGTCCTCCGCAACGCCGCGCACGGCCTGCTTTGGCGTGTCACCGAGCGTGAAGAGCCCGCAATAGGTCAGCACGTTGCGCACCGTCGCAGCGCCGCCCAGGAAGCCCATTTGCTCCAGGAGCAGTGTCCGTGCGCCAAGCCGTGCGGCGCCGATCGCCGCAGCCACACCCGCCGCACCCGCGCCCACGACTGCTAGGTCATAGCCCTCAGCGTCTCCCACTTGCATACTTCGACGATAACGACGGCGCCTCCCCACGCCAGTCCACGCGGCGCGGCAGCCGCAGCGGCCGGGCGTCTTCCGCACCCGTACCTCAAGCGAGCCAGGGGGGCCTCACTAGTCGTAGTTTGGGTTTGGCAGCTCGTCCCGCAGCTCGTCAGCCGGTCGCTCATCCAGCTCGAGCTGCGCGGCCCCTCGTGCAGGGATTACGCGAGCGTCGCCTTCACGCTCATCGGGATCTTCAGCACGCCCGAGATCGGGCAGCCGCTCTTGGCGCCCTCGGCTGCCTTTGCGAACGCGGCTTGATCGATCCCCGGCACGGTGCCATTCACTTCGAGTGAAGACGACTTCACTTCGAATCCGCCGCCCGCCTTGGGTCCGAACTCGACGGTGCAGGTGGTCTCGAGGCGCGTTGGCTTGTTCCCGCCCTGCGCCAGCGTGTGCGACAGAGCCATGCTGAAGCAGCTCGCGTGCGCGGCCGCCAAGAGCTCCTCCGGCGTGGTGTAGCCGGCGGCCCCCTCGGTGCGCGCCTTCCATCCCAGGTTTACGTCGCGGAACGTGCCGCTCGCAGCGCTGGTGCGGCCCTTGCCCGACATGAGGTCGCCTTCCCAGACTGTAGTCGCTTTGCTCTTCATGGCGTGCTTCCCCGGTCATGGCCTTCGCGGAAGCGCCTTCTTAGAAGAGGGCGGACGATTTGGCAACAGGCGGCTTTGCGCCCGCTTTTTGCACAATTGCGAGCGACTGTTCGCGTGGCTGATCGACGACCTGGGGCGAGGAACCCCGCTAGGGACGCAGCAGTGCGGGGGCGACGACTGTCTCAGGCGTGATGCGACGGTGGCGCAACCGTGGCGCCACAGCCACTCCACTCTGAGAAAGCGCCGTCCTCGAGCCGAACAAAGGAGGAGAGCACCCAAAAAGCCTGGCGCGGCGCTTGCTCCGTCTCCCGGCGTGGTCGCTGTCGGAAACGCGGGAGGATCTGCCATGCGGACGATGTCGATGATCGGGATTGCGTGTTCACTGTTCGCTTCATCCTGCTTGCGCGAGGCTCAGGGGACGAGCTCGGAACAGGCCGGGAACGGCGCTCCGGATCAAGCGGCGCGCACTGCCGAACCTTCCGCCCGGGCCGCTCCGTTCGCCTTCGGACCGCTCGACTGCGATGGCGCGGCGCGGCTGCGCGGCCCAGCGCGGTTCAGCCTCGAGGGTCTGGAGAAGGCGGTCCTCGGTTCCATGGAGCTCGTTCAGGTCCGGACGACCAGCTCCGCCATGACCCTTTCGGCCTGGCGCATGGAGATCGCCTCGGGCCAAGGCAAGGGAGCGATCTTCGCCGTCGAGCTGCCTTCGGGGACCTGTTACGTGGGACACGGCGTCTTCTCGGACTGGCCGCGCACCCACATCGAGCAGGCATACCGCCAATTTGCGCCTCAGGAGGAGCCGGTCGATCTGGGCGTGCATCTCGGCTGAACGCGGCGACGAGCCATCTCTGCTCGGCGATCCATGCCGCACTGTAGATGGTCCGGCTGTTGGCGGGAAAGACGAACAACCTACGGTAATCCCCGTCGATCAAGTCCAGCGTAGCATTCCCGGCATCCCCGCAGCTCGAGGTGCTGCTCAGCACCACCGATCGCCGCGTGGACCTCATCCGCGAGGGCTTCTTACTGCGTCCTGCGCATCGACGATCTCGGCGGGCACCTCGTGGTGCATTGCTCGCTGCGCTTCGGGACGGACGCGCCCAGCTTCGAGTATCGCGCCGGTAACGCCTATCGCGAGCGGCCCATGCGGAGCCTGCTCACCGTTAACAGCACCGACTCCTACCTCGCCGCGTGCGTCGCCAGCCTCGGCATCATTCAGGCGCCGCGCTCCGGCATGCTGCCGAGCATCGCCGAAGGCGACGTCGTCGAGGTGCTGCGCGAGCACACCTGCGAGCCGCTGCCGGTCTCGCTGGTGCATGCGCACGGGCGCAACGTCCCGCGACACGTGCGCGCGGTGATGAGTTGGATCAATCAGCTCCTCGCGCCGCCCCTCGTCCTGATTCGCGGGCGCGGAAGCGAGCGCGACCAGGTGGCGCGCGACCCTTCCCACGTCCTCTGCCTTCGCGACTAAGATGGAGCCATGCACATCGCCGCCGCCGCGCTGCTTGCCGCCTCGCTCACCGCCGCGCCGCCGGAGGCGCTGACTGCGCCGCCCGCGGCGGCGGGGCCGCGTTCCATCTACCGCATCGACCCGCTGCTGGATGGCGCGCTCATCGCCGCGGGAACGGTGGCCGCGGCCATCCCGTATCTGTTCGCGAAGCAGCTCATCCACCCGCACTGCCCGTGCAACCCGCGCGACGTGAACTGGCTCGACCGCGGCAGCATCGGCGACGCGAGCAAGCTCGCCGACGACCTCAGCGACGTGACCATGGTGGCGGCCGTGGTGGCGCCGCCCCTCCTCGACGCGCTCGACCTGGGCGTGCGCGACGAGCTGCTCGAGGACCTGGTGGTCTATGCCGAGACGATGGCGATCGACACCGCCTTCGTCAGCGTGACCAAGGCTGCGGTGCAGCGACCCCTGCCGCGCGTTTACGCCGGGGAGGTGGGCCTGATCAACTCGCCCAACGGATACCGATCATTCTACTCGGGCCACACCACCTCCACGGTGGCCGCGCTGAGCGCGGGGGCGATGACCTGGACCCTGCGGCATGGCGATACGGCCTGGAATCGCACCTGGCCGTGGCTCGTCACCGGTCTCGCGGGCGGCAGCGTGGCGGCGGAGCGAGTGCTGGCCGGGCGCCACTTCGTCAGCGACGTCCTGGTCGGCGCCGCCACCGGCGCTGCCATCGGCATTCTGGTGCCCTACCTGCACGCGCGGGCGCCCGGCGTCGCCGTCGGCATCGCGCCGGCCGACGGCGGCGGGCAGCTCGCGGTGTCGCTGCGGCTCTGACCGCCTCCGCGCCTACCAGACCGTGCAGCGGTTCATCGGCGCCATCTTGCTGCCCGCCTTGCAGCGGAAGGCCTTGGCGAACTCGGCGTTGTCGCTGACCGCGCCGTTGACGCGCCACTCTGCCGTCGAGTGCTCGTTGGTCAGCGCCTGCAGCCGCAGCGCCTCGGGCCGCATGTTGGTGCACCAGCCCTGCGCAAATCCGAGGAAGACTTGTTGATCTTCGTCGACCCCCGCCGACTCGGGCAGCGGTCCCTTGTCCGCGCGCGAGGCCTTGTACGCGAGATAGGCCATCCTCAGGCCGCCGATGTCGGCGATGTTCTCGCCCGCCGTCAGCGCGCCCTTGAGGTGCACGTCGTCGACCGCAACGTAGGCGTCGTACTGCTTCACCACGCACTGGGCGCGCTCCTTGAACGCCGCCGAGCTCTCCTTGGTCCACCAGTCGCGCAGGTTCCCGTCGCCGTCGTACTGCGCGCCCTGGTCGTCGAAGCCATGGGTCAGCTCGTGGCCAATGACCATTCCGATGCCCCCCGCGTTCCGGCTGTCGGGAGCGTCGGCGCTGAAGAAGGGATCCTGCAGGATGCCGGCGGGGAAGCTGATGTCGTTGAGCGCAGGATTGTATTGCGCGTTGACCGTCGGGGGCGTCATCTGCCACTGGGAGCGGTCGAGCGGCTTGCCGATCTTCGCGAGCTGCCGCTTGCTCTCGAAGACATTGGCAGCCTCCAGGTTCCGGAGCAGCGAGCGGCGGCCGATCTCCATCGAGTCGTAATTGCGAAATCGATCGGGATATCCGATCTTGTCGGCGATCTTTTTCAGTTTGGCGAATGCCTGCTGCCGGGTGGCGTCGTCCATCCAGGTCAGCGTGGACAGGTTGGCCCCGAAGGCACCCTCGATGCCGTGGAGCAGCTCGAGCGACCGCGCCTTGCCCTCGGCGCCGAAGGTCTTCGCGACGAAGCTGCGGCCGGTGGCCTCGCCGAGCGAGGAGTCGGTCATGGCCACGCAGCGCTTCCAGCGCGGCAGGATCTGCTCGGCGCCGGTGAGCAGGGAGGTGAACTTGAAATTTGTTTCGACGAACTTCTTGCCCAGCGCCGGCACCGCCTCGGAGAGGGTGCGGTAGCGCAGGTACGTTTTCAGGTCGGGCAGGGCACGCTTGTCGGACACGAGCGCGTCCACTCCCTTGAAGAACTCCGGCGCCACCACGTTGATGGCGGTGAGCTCGGGCGTGCCCGACGCCGAGAAGTAATCGTCCCAGAGGAAGTGGGGCGCGACCGCGACGAGTCCCTTGCGCTCGATGCGATGGTAGACCTTGTACGGGTCGCGGCGCTCGACGCGGTCCATCGCCGCCTTGGCCAGCGCCGTCTCCACCCGCAGCACGGTGGCCGCGTCCTTCTGCGCCCGCGCCTGCGGCTCGCCGAGCAGCGCCAGCATCTCGGCGACGTGCTCCTGGTAGGCGGCGCGGATCTTCTTCATATTCGTGTCGTCTTTCAGATAGTAATCGCGGTCGGGCAGACCCATGCCGCCCTGGTCAGCGCTGCCGATCACCTGTGTCGCGTCCTTGGCGTCCTGGTCGGAGCTGAAGCTGAAGAGCACGTTGACGCCCTTGAGGTGCAGGTCAGCCAGCTCGCGGGCGAGCGGCTTGGCGTCGGCGATCGCGTCGATGCGCGAGAGCTCGGTCTTCAAGTCTGCCAGCGAGTCGGTTTCGGCCTTGTTCTCATCCATGCAAGTCCCGTAAAAATCCCCGACCTTCTTCGCGTACGGATCCGCGGGGTCGTCCTTGCCGGCGGCGTCGTCCTCGAGAATCTGGCGCAGCACCAGCTCGTTGCGCTCGCGGATCTCGCTGAACGAGCGCGTCCACGCTGGGCGATCGGGCGGGATCGGCGTCTTCTTGATCCAACCGCCGCAGGCGAATCGATAAAAGTCGTCGCAGGGGTCGACGCTGCGATCGAGCACGTCCTCGGCCACCGCGGGCTTGCTGGCCTGGGCCCTCGCGTCGCCTGCCTCGGGCTTGCTGGGTCTGGTCGCCTCCGGCGCCGTCTTGCAGGAGAGGCCCATCGCGAGCGCAGCAGATGCAACTAGTAACGGCCAGGGTTTCATGCTCGCTCCGGGAAGGTGGATGGGAGACCCGTCACTTCTTCGCATGGGACTCGCGCCGCGCGTGCGCGTCGATCCAGTCGAGCACCGTGTGGTACCAGAGCGCGCTGTTGCGCGGCTTGAGCACCCAGTGCCCTTCGTCGGGGAACCAGAGCAGCCGCGACTCCACGCCGCGCCGCTGCAGCGCGGTGAACATCCCCATCCCCTGCTCGGCGGGCACGCGGAAGTCGAGCTCGCCCTGGATGACGAGAGTGGGCGTGTGGAAGTTCTTCACGTAATTGCTCGGGCTCCATTTGCGGTAGTTCTCCGGCTGCTCCCAGTAGGGCCCGTGCAACTCCCATTCAGGGAACCACAGCTCCTCGGTCGAGCCGTACATGCTCGCCAAGTCGAAGACGCCGTCGTGGCTGACCAGACAGCGGAAGCGATCGGTGTGGCCGGCGATCCAGTCGATCATGTAGCCGCCGAAGGAGGCTCCGGCAGCGCAGGTGCGCCCCGGCTCGACGAAGGGCAGCTTCTCGGCCGCGTCCACGCTGCGCAGGATGTCGTCGTAGGCGAGCCCGCCCCAGTCGTTGGTGATCTGCTCCTCGAAGGCGTGACCGTAGCCGGTGGAACCGCGCGGGTCGACTGCCAGCACCACCGCGCCGCGCGCGGCGAACGCCGCCGCGTTCCAGCGCATGCCCCACTGGTCTTCCCACGACCCCTGCGGGCCGCCGTGGATGAGAACCAGGAGCGGGGCGCGCCTGCCCGGCGCGAGGCCCGGAGGCCGTAGCACGAAGGAGTGGATCCGCGCGCCGTCCTTCGCCTCCACCCACAGGTCCTCAGGGGCGGGTCCCAGGTCGAGGCCTGCATATTGCTCGTCGTTCAGTGCGGTCAACCGAATCGGTTTTCCACCCGCGTCCAACCGGGCGAGCTCGGGCGGGCGGTTCATGCCGCTGACCACCACCGCCGCCGCGCTGTCGCTCGCGAGCGCGAAGTCGCCGCCTGCCGGCGCCGCGGAGAACCGCGAGGCCTTCCCCGCAAGCGAGATCGTGTTCAGATAGATCCTGCCCTGGTGGACGACGCTCGCCACCAAGCCCTGACCGTCCTTCCGCCACTGGAAGTTGCCGACGTCGTCGTCGAAGTCGCCGGCGACGGAGACCTTGCCGCTGCGGCGGTCGAGCACTTTCAGCTTCCACTGATCGCTCTCGTAGCCGTCGCGGGCTTGGGAGAGCCACGCCAACAGGCGCCCGTCGGGCGATTCCTTGGGCTGCGCGTCGTCGCCGGGATTGGACGCGGTCAGGTTCCTCGGAGCGCCGCCCCCGACCGGGATGGCGAAGACGTCGCTGTTGGTGCTCCAGGCCTCGCGGCCGGCCGCCTTGTGCGACGCGTAGAGGACGGTGCCGTCGGCGCTGAACGAGTAATCGTCGCTGCCGCCGAGGCGCCAGGTGGGCCAGTCGGCATCGCCAGGGGTGAGGTCTCGGGGCGTTCCCCCCGAGGTGGGCACCACGAAGAGGTGGTTGCGCTTGCCGTCGCGCCAGTCGCTCCAGTGGCGCACGAACAGGTGATCGGCGATGCGCGCCTTCACCTTGCTCGCGGTCGCGTCCTGGGCGCGCTTGCGGTTGCACTCGTCCGGGTTCGGCGCGGCGTCGCAGGCGGGATGGACCTCGCTGACGAAGGCGACCAGCTTGCCGTCGGCGGAGAAGATGCCACCGTCGGTGCCGCCGAAGAGCGAGGTGAGCTGGCGTGGATCGCCGCCGGCGAGGTCGAGCACGAACAGTTGACCGCCCTCGGCGCGGGCGGAGGTGAACAGGATCGACCGGCCGTCCGGAGACCAGCGCGGGTTCTCGCTCTTTCCATCGCGGGTGAGCCGGCGCGCCGCGGAAGGCTTGCCGTCGAACGGCACCACCCAGACGTCCTTCAGGTCGCGGTTCTCTTCCAGGCTCTTCTGGCGCACCGTGAACGCGACCAGCTTGCCGTCGGGAGAGACCTGCGGCGAGTCGGGCCGCTGGGTGCGCAGCAGCTCCTCGGGCGTGAAGGGCCGCGCCGCGCGGGCCGCGGGGGCTTTGACAGAGAAAGTAGAGGCCGCAGACAGAGCGAACGCGACTGCAAGACGCATGAAAGGAACCTCCGCGGCCGGGTTGGTTACCACAAAAGCGCCCGGCCCGAGGCACGTTCGCGCGGGTGCGATCGGTGCGCCTTACTGGAGCGCGTGGATCGCCCGCACCAGCAGATTGGGTCGCACGTGGCGGCTCAGCCCGCGCAGGCCACTGCCCTCGACACCGCGTTCGATCGCCTGGTGCAGCGAGAACCGCCCCGGCCCGTCGATGAGCATGAACAACGCGATGCCCATCAGCGCCAGGTTGTATTCGAACCCGCCCTTGGTGATGTCGTAGCCGTTCTTCCCGTGCACCTTGGCGATGGCCACGGCCTGGGTCGCGAGCACGGCGAGGGCGGCGGGCCGCGTCAAGACGCCGAGCAGCGCGCTGGCGCCGGCGAAGGCCTCGGCGATGCCGGCGGCCTTCGCCCACCCCTCGCCCTTCTCGAATCCGATCTGCTGCATGAACTGGGCGGCCATCTTCGGCCCCTCTCCCTTCAGCTTGCCGACGCCGTGGTACAGCATCGACGCGCCGAGCGCCGCGCGCACGGGCAGGCTAGCGGTATGGTGCCGGAGCTGGTGCCGCTCGATTCCCAGCATGGACTCCTCCTGAGGGTGGGGGTGACGAGCAAAGAGTCCGCACGCGTCGCCGCGAATTCAACGGGGACGATGCCGCCGACGTCGATACCGTGCGCGAACTGCACGCGCAGCTCGAACGGCCCCAGCCCGAAGTTGGCGCCGAGCACGTAGTCCATGGTGCGGTTGGCCCAGGCCTCGGTAGCCGCCGCGTGCAAATGTCCGAAACGGGGATAGTTGCGATAGGCGGTGCTGGTCTGGAAGACGCCGCCGAAGTCGACGCCGACGATGCCGGTGATGTTGCTGAAGAAGGCGATGCGCACCAGCACGTCGAGCGGGAAAGCAAACTCCGCCTGACTCACGTAATATCCGTCGCCGAGTAGCCGAGCATCGTTGAAGCGGAAGCCGCGCAGATTGTCGAACGAGGAGAGATAGAACGTGCGGCCGAAGCGGCTGCCCTGGGCGAGCCCCAGCGCCGCGCGCAGCCACAGCTTGCTGCGGCCGATCACGCGGAGGGTCTGGATGGCGTCGGTCTGGGCGAAGCCATAGAGCGCATCTGCGCCGCTTCCGGTCAGGACGCCGGTCCCGAGCTCGACGAGCAACGAGGTGCCGCCGATCGCGCCCGCGGGACCGAAGCGCGTCGTGTCCCAGCCCCAGGTGCCGGTCAGCTCGAGGTTGGGGCTGAAGCCGCGGATTTTTGCCAGCTCGCTCTCGGGGAGAGTGGTGGGGACGTAGTTCGCGTCGAGGATGCCGTTCTCGAGCAGCGACCGGTTGACGCCCTGCACGCGCGCCGTCCCCTCGATGCGGCTGAACGTCGAGAACGGATACGAGAGCAGGCCGATCACCCCATACTGCTTCTGCAGATAGAACACCTGGCACGCGTTGCCCTGCGGTCCGGCGACCGCCTGCCCGCACTTGTCGACGCTGGGGAAGCGCACGTCGCGACCCTGCTGGAAGGTGTTGAAGATCCCGACTCCCCAGCTCAGGCGCTCACTGCGGTCGATATAGAAGGCGAGCGCATCGGTGAGATCGAACGAGCCGTAGATGGCCAGGTTCGCGAGGAAGCTGCGATCGTTGAGCACGTCGCTGAAGACCACCGCGCCCTGGCCGACCGGCGCGAGCCCGACGCCCACGCCGCCGATCACCGCGCCGCCGCCTTCGATGCGCCAGTTCTTGCCCAGGTCGTAGGGGTTGTAGTGGGGGGCCTGCAGCGGGATGGGTTCGTCGGGAAAGCCCTGCGGATGCGCCTGCGACTCGGCGTAGATGGGAGGGATCGCGTCCTGCTCGTCGAGTGCGAGCAGATCCGGAGTGGCGACCTCGAACATGCGGTAGCGGGCGCCGTAGAAGCCCACCGCGTAGATCCCGGAGGGCGAGAGGGCGGGGTGGCCGAGCGCCGTGGCGAAGTCGGTGATTCGTCGCGTTTTGCCGTTCTGCAGAAACCAGATGTCGGTCTTGCCCCCCGCCGTGCTGCTGAAGATGACGGCGCCGCCCGGCAGCGCCACCGGCGAGCGGTGTTCGAGCGGCGCGTCGGTGAGCCGCACGCGCGTGGCGTGGACCGGGTCGATGCGGAACAGGTTGTACTTGCCGCTCTCGGTGGCATCGCTCGCGTAGACGATGCCGTCCTCGCCCCAGGAGAGGTCGCGCTCGCTGTAGAGGTCCTCGGTGAGCCGCACCACGTGCGGATCCGGCTTCGCCAGGTCGAGGACGTAGATGTCTTCCTTGCCGTCGCTGTCGAGGCCATAGAACGCGAGCTGTTTGCCGTCGGGCCTGAAGCTGGGATCGCCGGCTTCGATCAGGCCGTCGCGCACCACCTCGACGACGCGCTCGTCGCCGAGCAGCAGATCGATGCGGGGCCTCCCTCCGCCCAGGAAGGAGGCGTCTCCGCGCTCGCGCGTCTCGACGCGGCGCAGCGGCCGGTAATGGAGCACGTCGGACTTCCCGTCCTGCGCGAACCAGGCGACGCCGGTGTCGTGCACCGCCATCACCGAGCGGAGCACCGGGTGCAGGCTCTCGGTGCCGGGATGCTGGTCGATGGCCAGCTCGCGCTTGCTGCCCGAATCGCGTCGGTCGATCAGCACCAGCTTGGCCCGCGCCGTTTCCCGCTCCACGCCGCGGTAGAGGATCAGGTTCCCATCGGTGGTGGTGACCATCCAGTCCAGCTCGTCGGGGAGCTTCAGCTCGGTCACGTCGGGCAGGTCCTGCTTCGCCGACAGGTAGGCCGGCAGTACGCGGTGCCGCAGCCAGGTCCCCCAGCGCGCGTTCATCTGCTGCGGCTGCTCGTTGGCGATGCGCCCGAGGAGCTGCATGAAGTTCTCGCGCGCCTCGCCGCGGCGCTGGCTGCCGGAGAGGCGCGGGCTCTGGTCGAGCACGCCCTGGATCACCTTCTCGCCATATGTCTCCGCGAGGAAGGCCAGCTTCGCCTGGCCATATTTATAGGTATAGAGGTACGAATAGGGCCGATCTTCCTCGAGCGATGGAATGTCGTATCCGATCTCGCCGTTGGGATTGAGCACGATGTCGCGCAGGAACATGTCCGTCTCCGGATCGATGCCCTGCCCGTGCGCGTAATATTCGGCGAGCCCTTCGATGAACCAGAGCGGAAAGGCGCCGATCGGGCTCTCCAGCCCGGCGCTCGCGGCGCGGTCGGCTACCTTCTGGATGTGGAACTGGTGCGTCATCTCGTGCGTCGAGACCATGCGGAAGTAGGCCTTCTCGCCGAAGTAGGGCAGCGTCATGCGTAGGTCGACCGGGCTGGTGACGCCGAGCGTGCCCTCCTGCACCTGGAAGACGTTGGTCTCGAGGAACTCCCGGTACGAGTTGTAGAGGATGTAGGGGACCTTGAACGACGGGCGGTATTGAAAGCGATCGACCAGGTAGTTCCAGCTCTGTCGCACCAGGCCCGCGGCGATGCGCGCCACCGGGTATTCACGCTCGTAGAAATAGAAGCGGACGCCCGCGGAACCGTCCTCGTTGAGGTAGTCGAAGTCGCGCCAGTCGTACTGGAAGTAGCGGACCTGGTTCTGGCCCGGCCGCCGCGGGACCACGTAGGCCTCGCCCCGATAAGCGTTGTCCCGGAAGGAGCTCCCCGAATACCGGCTCAGCTGGCCGTGCTCGGCCCAGGGCAACGAGAGCGTGGGACCTGCGCGCAAGAGAAACCGGTGCCCGACCGGATCGGGCCCGGAGGCCGCGCCCGGCAAGAGGCCGGCCGAAGCGGGCGGCGCGGCGAAGAGGCCCGAAAGGACCGCACAGAGCGTAAGCGGCGCGACGAGGACGGCGCTCACCCGGTGAGCGCTACCGGGGGGGCCAGGTCTGGAGGTCTCGGTCATCGCTCGCCTCCCGCCGAACTGGACTCGCTGGCTCGCTGCTCGGGACGATGCGGCTACTTCGGTCGAAGGGGAAGTCGCTCGTGGGGCATGGTGTCTCGCCGGCTGCGGAAGAACTGCATGGGCGAGTAATAGAGGAAATTCGACACCCGGCTGGTGTAGAGGTCGGCGTAGTCTTCGACCTGCTCGCCGAAGCGGGAGTTCTCGTTGCCCTCCTTGAAGACCAGGCCCCAGTAGGCGTTGGCGCCGCGCTCGAACCGCTCCTCCAGGCTGGACGCCTCGGCGAGCGTGGCCTTGAAGGCGCGCCGGAGCTTTTCCAGATCTGCTTTCTCGGCGGCGCGCCGTTCCTCGAGCTGCGCCGGCGTGAGCGGCGCGCGGGTCAGCGGATCGATCACCGTGCCGCCGCGGTCGCGCGCCCGATCGAGCAGGTTGAGCAGCACCTTGTGGTGGTTGATCATGTCGTCGAGCTGGGTGCGCAGCCCGTCCAGCTCGCGCAGGCGCAGCGCCGCGTCTGCGTGCGACTCGATGTACTCGATCTCCCGCTCCAGCTCCTGCACGATGAAGCAGGTGCGCCACAGCGAGGCCTTCCGGTTGCGGATGATGTCGCCGTAGATGTGGTCGCCGACGTAGAGCACCGCCTCGCCGCCGAATCCGGTGCGCCGCTCGAACTCGACCAGGTTCCCACCCTCGTAGACCTTGCCGCGCTCGAGCGTCTCGGGCGCGGTCTTCGCCACCGTGCCGTCCATGTTCAGCTCGACGAACGGGCGCTGCTCGGCGAAGAAGGCGGGCTTCTGAGCGCCGGTGACCACGCAGTCGAAGTAGCCGCGCCACGAGGGGTACTCGGGCAGGCGGTTGTCGAGCAGGTGCTTCATCACCTCGTCGGTGTAGTCCCAGAGAGAGTTCGTGAGCAGGAAGAGCTTCTTGCCGCCCGAGCGCAGCTTGTGCAGCGTCGGCGCGAGCTCCGGGTCCGGAACGATGAACCTGCCCAGGTCCTGCTTCAGCTCGGTCTTGAGCGAGCCGTCGCGGTGGACCTCATCGATGGTGTCGCGCACGTCGTCGTAGAGCTTGTGCCAGTCGAGCGGCTGCGAGGGTTCGAGCGCCTCGATGATCTCGGCGTAGAGGCACGCCTCGGGCAGCGAGAACAAGGTGTCGATCCAGGCGAAGCGCGGAAGCGAGAGGCGGATCTTCTCGTTCTGGTAGAGCGCGCGGCGCTCGTCGACGGACAGCGGCTTGCGGCCGTGGTAGCAGCGCCCCACGTAGTTGTGCCGGTCCATCTTGAAGATGTTGCCGAAGTCCTTGTCGACCACCAGGCCGCGGATGACGAACTCGTGGTCGTACTGCAGCCGGGCGATCGCGGCCGGATAGCCCTTCTTCTCGACCAACCGCTGCAGCGTCATGCGGAACGCCAGCTCCTCGATGTTGCGCATCGAGTAGACGGCCAGGGTGTAGTCCATGTCGAAGCCCACCATCGAGATCCCGTCCAGCCGCAGCGAGCGGTTGGTGTAGATCTGGCGGCTGTGGGGAAGCTCGAGCCCCTGGTGATCCGGCTGCGCGAGCAGCCTCCGCAGCTCGGGATCCTGCAGCAGGTCGTCGCCAGGGGCGAGGAGCGGGGTCTTGGAGATGGCCATTGGAACACTGCGATGATCGCGCGCAAGGCGTGTCCGGGCAAGCTCTCCAACAGAATTCGCCGCGGTGCGGCGCATCACCGACAAGCCGAAACGTACTCGGCCGTGATGTGGCTGCCCGGCGGCGGCACCGAGGTGGGTGCGAAGACGATGCGGTTGGGGCCCGGATCGTAGATCCAGCCTCCCGCCTGGACGCCGTCGACCGCGACGGCGATCTGGTCGGGATCGTACGGGCGCGCGCTCAAGGGGAAGCTGCTCTGGGGCTGGAGCAGGGTGTCGGCGGCACGGTCCAGCGTCGGGCCGAGGTTGTTCAGGTCGCAAAGGTCGAAGAGCTGGCCGCCGAGCGCGCGCGCGGTCTCCTGCAGGCGGGGCACCGGATACATCTCGGCGGCTGGGCAGTTGCTCAGCGGCACCAGTGCGGCGAAGGAGACCATGTCGGCCACGCCGCGCTTGGTAGAGAGGATCCGCTGCACGTATCCGCTCACCGGCGGCGGATTCGTAAGCTTGGCGTCGTCGTCGGTGTCGGTGACCACCAAGAGCCCCAGCCGCGCGTCATCCCGCAGGAAGCCGGCGTTGCCGTCGGCCGGCCAGGGCGTGCCCGGCGCCTTCGCCGTGTCGATCAGAGGCGGCGTCAGCGCGGCGACGATCGGCTCCAGCATCCGCTCGTCCCAGTGGCAGGCGCCGACGTCGACGTTGGCGGAGAGGACGTCTTTCAAGTTTGGCGTCTGCGGCGTCAGGATGCGCGGGCGCGAAGCGTCGACCGGGAAGAAGCGGCCCGCTTCGCCGCCCGCGGCGCCGCCCGGACACTGGGTCCAGTTGGCGGTATAGGGCGACATGCCCGTGGTGGTGACGGCGATGTGGAATTCGGCGTTGGCGACCGCGATGCGATTCCATAGGGACCCGAGGTTCGACTGCAGCACGGGCAGCTTGGTGGCCATCGACGCCGAGTTGTCGATCACCAGCAGCAGGTCGACCTTGGGCGTGGACTGGTCCCAGGCGTCGTGGACGGTCTTGTCGGGCTGCGCGCCGGCCGTGAGGCCCACGTTGTATGGCGTGGCGCGCGTGCTGGCGGTGACGCTGAGCGCCGCCACGTCGTCGCCGGGCTGCGGCGGCTGGTAGCGCACGGTCAGCGGCAGCACGCCGTTCGGCGGGATGGTGACCGGCAGCGCAGGTCCGTTCGCGAGCATGAACTGCGGCCGGTTGATGGAGACCGCCTCGACCCGCACCGGACCCGCGCACCAGTTGTGAGCATAGGCGGTCAGATTGAGGACGCCGCAGCCGTTCGCGGTGTTGCCGAAGCCGAGCGTGCCGGGCGTGAGCGCGAAGCAGCGTGCGTCCCCTTCCCCCTGCAGCGCCACCGCGAGCCGCTGCATCGCCGGGTTGCTCAGGTACATTTCCACGCGGGCTTGGTAGGTGCGCTCGGACGGCGGCACGAACCGGACGCGCACCGACATGCGCCCTCCTGGCGGCAGCGTGCGGCCCGAGGGCTGGACGTTTCCGGGCCAGCTGAACTCGGGCGTGCCGGAGACGATCTCCGGATCGCCTAGCAGGCAGTCCTGCTCTCCATCGTTGATGAGCTCGAAGCCCTGGACGCTCGGCTGCAGCACATGGATGGCGCCGAAATCGACGGTGCCGGACGGCTCGATGCGCGGCGTGCAGGGCGGGAGGATGCGGCCCAGCGCGCTGAGCGGGACCTTCACCACCGGGCGAAGCGGGTCGTTGGACCCGAGCGTCAGCGTGGCGCTGGAGAAGCCCGCCCCTTGCGGCGAGAAGGAAACGACGATGGTGCCTGCGCTTCCGGGGCCGCCCACGGTCCAGGGCAGCTGCGGGGCGCGGAAGCCCCAGGCCGCGGGCTCGCCGGCCTGCAGCGAGACCGAGGTGACGACGAGCGGCTGGTTCCCCCGGGGATCGTAGCCGCCGTTCGCGATCGCGAGGTTCTTGGTGCGCGTGGTGTTCGGCACCGCGGGGCCCACATAGAGCGCCGCGGGCCGCGGCACCAACTTGGGCCCCACGCCGGTGCCGCTCAGCGCGAGGAGGGACGGCCCACCGCGCGAGACCGTCGCGGTGGCGGTCGCGCTGCGCAGCCGGTACTCGCGCGGCGCGAAGGTGGCGGTGCCGGTGATCGTCTGGCCCGGAGCGAGCTGCAACGGCGGGGCCGCCCCATCCAGCGCGAGCGTGAACGCGCGGTCGCCGGTGGCGGTGAGGCCCGTCAGGCCGAGCGGCTCGCGCGACAAGTTGGTGAGCGAGAAGGGCCGCGTGACTTTCTGCCCCACCATCACCAGGCCGAAGTCGATCGCGGAGGGATCGATCCGCAGAAGCTGCGTTACGCCGCTACCGCGCAAGAGCACCGGGCGAGCCTTGCAGGTGGGGCAGGGCACCAGGTCGATCTGCGCGCCGTAGTCGCCGGCCAGGCCGGGCCCGAATCGCACCTCGACGGCGAGGGACTGATTGGCGGCCATCGGCACCGACCCGCTGGGGCTTACGCTGAAGGCGGCGGCCCCGGGGCCCTGGGCCGCCGGCACCTGCACCCGCGTCTCGGCGTGGCCGTCGTTGTTGGAGAGCGTGAACGAGAGCGCCGACTGCTGTCCGAGAAGCACCGCCCCGAAGTCGAGGACATCGACGGAGAGCTCCGCGAGGCCGAGCACGGCGCGGCCGCGCAGATCGAGGGTCAAGTTACGCCCGTCCGCGGAGTCGGTGCTCAGCGCGACCGCGCGCGCGCTCAGGCCGGTTCGGCGCGGGTGGTAGCGCAATTCGAGCAGTTTGCTGTCGCCAGCCCCCAACGTGGCGGGCAGCCCGCTGACCTCGAAGTCGTCGTTCGCGGCGGAGGGGCCGCCGGTGAGCTGCGCGAGGCCGACCACGCTGAGCGACACCGGCCCCGCGTTTCGCAGGAGCGCCGTCCGCCGCCCTTCGAGGCCCAAGGCGACGTCGCCGAAGTCCAGGACCTGGGGATCGAGAAGCGCGATGCCCGCGACCGCGCGAACTTGTTGGCGGCCGCCGTCCCCGCACCCCGCCGCTGACGCCGCCAGAACAAGAACGGCGCTTCGCCACCTGACCTGCGCGCCCATAGCCCCCCCGCCCAAGACCCGCCGGATTCAACCGAACGCGAAGGCTGCCCGGCCGGGGCGGCCCTCGGCGCCCCCGAGGGGGCGAGTACACGCTCCGTGCCAACGGTCCCCCGCAGGGCGGGCGGGCAGGCGTCACGGCCCGGTGTAGAGCGTGACTCCCTTCTCGGTCGCGAACACCACGGCCCTGCGGGGGATGCAGCCCGCGGGCGTGCCCGGCGCGTCGGGATTGCAGGTCGGCCGCGGGTCGAGCGCGATCTGGGAAACCGTATTCCCCGGCACCACACCCGCGTAGGAAACCCACTGCCCAGTCTGTGCCACGAACCGGTACGCGCCGAAGTCGCGCGTGCCCACCCAGATGCTGCCGTCGGGGTCGCCGAGGACCGCGAAGGCGAAGTCGTACGCCTGCTGCGGCCAGCCCGGCTTCTGCCCGCCGCGGTTGTTGTTCCAGAAGAGCAGGTCGCGCTGCGAGGCCGCGGCGACGATGCCGCTCTTGTCGGCGCCCGGCATCATCGGCACTCGCGCGAGGCCGTTGATGTACGAGGCGATCCAGAGGTTGCCCCAGGCGTCGAAGCTCATCGATTGGACGAAGTCGCGGCCGCCGGTGGTCGGGTGATAGCTCGCGCCGTAGGCTGTGTTGTCCTGGCTCAGGCTCTGGCACGTGGTGATGCCGTAGGTGCAGCCCCAGGTCTGGAAGCCGACGCCCTTCGCGTAGGTGTAAGGAACGTACGGGAAGTGATAATCGTAAGCGCCCGACGGGATGTTCTGCGCGTAGAAGTCCCCGCCTGGAAAGCCGTCGATGTAGTGCAGGCGGGCGACGCCGTAGTCGGCGCCGGTCCACACGTTCCCGGTCGCAGGATCGATGACCAGGCCGTGGTGGTCGCCACAGAGGAGCGTGTCGGGCGGATTCTGACTGGGCTGCCAGTAGTCGTAGCCGGCATGCTGATGCTCCTGCACCGCGAAGCGATCCCTCAGCTCGTGGGTGTGGTTCCACTGCGCCATGCCGTGATTGCCGCCGAAGAACACGTCGCCCCGGTAGCCGCTCGCGCCGTGGTTGAAGGCGATCGTCCAGATGGTGCGCAGCTTCCAGCGCCCGGCGGGCTCAGCCGAAAGCACGCCCGGAGGCGTGCAGAAGACGAGGTGTCCGTCGGTCGCAACCGGCGCGGGGGGCGAGCCGTTCGGGTTGGTGGAGGTAGCGCAGAGCTGGCCGATGTTGCGGTCGCGGCGGATGCCCGCAGGGTTGCCGCTCGCGTCGTTGATGGCGAAGAGCCGCTCGGCGCCGCCGCTCTCGCGGATGGGGAGCGGCACGCTGGTGTCGTCGACCTCGGTGCCGCCGAGGAACACGCCGGTATAGCCGAGCCATGCCTCGCCGGGGCCGCCGCCGGCGATGCTCTGCAGGCCGCCGTTCTGGCAGGTGCCGACGGTGCACTGAGCGGTGCCGATCTCGCCGGCGTTGTTCGGATAGCGCTCGAAGGAGGCCGCGCTCGGGCGCAGCAGATAGAGCGCGGAGCTGCTGACCGCCCAGAGGTAGCCGCCTTCGTCGACGGAGGCGGAGAGGATGGTCTCCGACGCAGGGATGGTGCGCGCGTCAGCGCTGGACGGCGTCTTCAGCACCGGGACGGGCGGCCCCGCGTCGGGCGGCCCCGCGTCGGGCGGCCCCGCGTCGGGCGGCCCCGCGTCGGGCGGCCCCGCGTCGGGCGGCCCCGCGTCGGGCGGCCCCGCAGCGCGCGATCGAAAGCGCCGCCGCCAACGCGGCGACGCCGATCCCGGCCCCACCGAACAGCCTGCCAGCGGCACGCCTTCCCGATGTCTCGTGCAAGACAGCCTCCCCAGGGGGGGCCCGAGGCCCCGCCCGGTCCCTCGCAGGGTGCGTGCCAGCGGTCGCTGCGGGTCGGCGGCGGGCGGCGGCGCCGTCGCTTCCCACCGTGGGAACGGGCCTGCCCAAGGCGGGGCCCTCGCGCGCCTCCCGGCCGGGGCCCTGCTACAACTGGGGTGTGGACGACTGGCTCATCCTCGAGGCCGACCCGGCGCACGTCTCGCGCGAGCGCGAGCGTGCCCGCAAGTTGCGAGCGAGCGCCTGGTGGCAGCGGCGGCTTGCGAAGGGCGCCTGCGCCTACTGCAGCCAGAAGTTCGCGGCGCGCGACCTGACCATGGACCACGTGGTCCCGATCGCGCGCGGCGGCCGCAGCGCGCGCGGCAACGTGGTCCCAAGCTGCAAGCCGTGCAACAACGCCAAGAAGCTGCTCACGCCAGCCGAGCTGCTCCTGCGCGGCCGGCAGATCGCCGAGCGCGAGCAGGCCGAAGCGGACGACGAGAGCGCCGGCGAGCGGTAAGGCCCGGCAGGGCGTCGGGCTCGGTCGAGCTCTTCCAAGGGCCTGGCTGCTCTACCGGCTGCTAGCCCCTTCTTTCGCTTGCAAGCCCGTCTCGCCGCTGGCAATCACCACGGAATGGCCCTCGACCCGCGCGACTTCCCCGTGGATGAACACCAGCTCGACAACGGCCTGCGCATCCGGCTGTTGCCCGACCGCGGTCTGCCCGTCTGCACGCTCTACAGCTTCTTCCGCGTCGGCTCCCGCAACGAGCGCCCGGGGATCACCGGCATCAGCCATCTCTTCGAGCACATGATGTTCAACGGCTCGCGCAAATACGGGCCGAAAGAATTCGACCGCAAGCTCGAGGCCGCGGGCGGCAGCTCCAACGCCTACACCTCGAGCGACCTCACCGTGTACCACGAGGAGTTCGCGGCGGAGGCGCTGCCGCTGGTGCTCGATCTCGAAGCCGATCGCATGGCCGCGCTCACCATCGACGACGACTCCCTCGCGCGCGAGCGAGAGGTGGTGAAGGAAGAGCGCCGGTTTCGCACCGACAACGATCTCGACGGCATGATGGACGAGGCGCTGGGCGCGCTCTCGTTTCTCGCCCATCCGTACCGCTGGCCGGTGGTGGGCTGGATGAGCGATCTGAACCGCATCACCCGGCCGGACTGCGAGAGCTATTTCCGCACTTACTACGCGCCCAACAACTGCACGCTGGTGCTGGTCGGCGACTTCGATTCCCGGGAGGCGCTGGGCGAGATCCGCAGGCTGTACGGACCCATCCCGCGCGGCGCGCCGCAGCCGGAGGTGCCGGCCGGGGAGCCACCGCAGCGAGGTGAGCGGCGCGCGGCAATCACCTTTCCCGCGCAAGCCCCGGCGCTGCTCGCCGGCTTTCGGGCGCCGCCGGGACACTCGCCCGACTCGCTGGCGCTCGACCTCGTGGAGACCGCGCTCAGCTCCGGCGAGGGCGCGCGACTCAAGCGAGCGCTGGTCTACGAGCAGGAGCTCTGCGTCGAGGCGCACGTCTACTTCGGCTGGCGGATCGATCAGGGGTTGTTCGAGGTCTCGCTCAAGCTGAACCCTGGCGTGGACCCCGCGCGCGCCGAGGCGGCGTTGTGGGCCGAGCTGGGCAAGGTCGCCCAGGCGCCGCTGCCCGCGCCCGAGCTGCGCCGGGCGAAGAACCTGGTGCGCTCCCAGCTCCTGCGCGGGCTCACCACCGTCAACGGCCGCGCCCACACCATCGGGCAGATGGAGCTGATGCTGGGGAACTGGCGCGCGCTGCTCGACCTGGCCGATCGCTACGATGCGGTCACCGCCGAGGACGTGCAGCGCGTGGCTGCCGCGACCTTCGCGCCCCACCGGCGCAACGTGGTGACGCTCGTGCCAGGGGAGCAGCCCGAGGAGGATCCCGAAGCGCAGGCGGCGCCCGCGGGGGCCCAGGCCGCCGCCGAGGCGCAGGCAAGCGCGGGTGCGCCGTGAAGGACGTTGCGCTGCCTCAGCTTGCCATCGACGAGCAGCAGGACGGCTTCGCGCTGGCGGCCATCCAGAAGCGCGTCGTGCCGCTCTTCCATGTCAGGCTCTCCTTGCCCGCGGGGGCGTCATTCGATCCGCGCGGAAAGGCGGGCCTGGCCCAGTTCACTGCGGAGCTGCTGCGGCGGGGCACGCGCGCGCGCGACGCGCACGGGGTCGACGAGCTCATCGAGGGCATGGGCGCCCACCTCGCGGTGGACGTCTCGCTCGATGAGGTGGCGGTCGGACTGACCGTGCCGGGGGAGCTGGCCTCGGCCGCGCTCGACGCAGTGCTGGAGGTGGCGCTCGAGCCCTCCTTCCCGGAGGCCGAGGTGACGCAGGCGCGGCGGCGAGCGCTCGCCTCGCTGCAGAACGACCTCGACGATCCCGGCACGGTGGCCTCGCGCGCGGCGGTTCGCATCGGCTACGGCGAGGACCATCCCTACGGACACCCCGCCTCGGGCCTGAAGCGCGAGCTGGAGACGTTCACGCGCGCGGACGCGGCGGCCTTCCACGCAGCGCGCTTTCAACGGCGCGGGGCACTGCTCGCCGTGGTGGGCCGCGAGCCGCCCGGCGAGCTGCTCCGCTTGGCGCGCGAGCGGCTCGCGGCGCGCGCGTCCTCGTGGCCCGCGGGTGAGCCCAAGCCGCCTGATCCGCCGCCGGCGCCGCAGCGGGCGCAGACGCGAGCCCTGGTGGTGCACAAGCCCGACTCGACGCAGGCGCAGGTGCGCATCGTCTCCGCCGGCCTGCCGCGCCGCTCGAAGCGGTACGCCGAGGCCATCGTCGCGAACACGGCGCTGGGCGGCGGTTTCACCTCGGTGCTGGTCGATGCCATCCGCGTCGACCGCGGCCTCTCGTATAGCGTCTCCTCGCGACTGGCGATGGGCCGGCACGCCGGCCTCTCGCTCTTCGGTTCGTTCACCAAGAACGAGACGCTGCGCGAGCTGATCGACGTCGCGTTCGAGAAGATGCGCGGCTACGCCGAACGAGGTCCCTCGGCCGAGGCGCTCGCGAAGACCAAGACGTATCTCGCGGGCCTCTTCCCCTTCGGCCTCGAGAGCCACGAGGCGCTGGCCGAGAACGTCTCCGACTGCATCCTCGACGGGCTGGGGCTCGATCACCTCGCCACCTACCGCAGCCGCATCGTTGCGGTCTCACCAGAAGCGGCGCTGGCGGCGGCCCGCGACCTGTCGCCTGCGCGGCCCGGCGCGCAAATCGTGGTCGTCGGCGACCGCGACGCCGCCAGTCGCGCGCTCGCCGACCTCTGCGCCATCGATTTCGCCGAGCTGGAATAAGGCACTTGAGGAGGGGCGGACGTCCCCTGGCTCAGAGTGGTTGGAGCCACCGGACGCCGATGGTGACGTCGGGGGAGTTGCTCTCGTAATAGAAGGGGATCGAGCTGCGAGAATTGGAGCCGGGCGTGAAGTCTTCGCTCAGCCAGAAGCTGAGCCGGCCCACGCGCAAGCCCCAGGTGATCTGGTTGTGCGAGCGGAAGCCGGCGTAGTAGCCGGACGAGAGAAAGCCGTCGTTGCCGTTCGACTCGAGGCGGTTCCAGCCCTGCTGCAGCAGTGGGGAGACCACGCGGTCCTCGAGCAGGAGCTGCAGCGGGCCCAGGTCGAAGACGGCGGAGGCCTCGGCGGTGAAGTGCCAGGGCTTTGGCTGCAGGAGCAGCGGCGCGCTGAAGCCGCCGAAGCGGGCGAGCGCGACCATACCGTGAAGCGTGATGGCGCCCGAGACTTCGGCGGTGCCGAGCAGCGCCAACGCTGCATCGAAGCCCCCCGAGCCGCCGGCGGAGGCGAGCCGGCCGGTGGGCAGCTTGAAGTCGAACCGAAGTGAAAGGGCCGAGCTGGCGCGCTGCGGCTGCGCGGGCGAGCTGGGTGGGGCGCTTCCCTTCGGGGACGCGCTCGCCAAGCCGCCCTCTGCGAGCAGGAACTGGGTGCGGATCGCGACATCGCCGAAGGCCAGGGTGGGCCGATCGAGGTTGAACGCTGTCCCGCCCCCGTCGGCGACGTAGAGGCGGAGCCGGTTCCTCGGGTTCAGCTCGCGGTCGAAGTTGAACGAGCCGATCAGGCGGTGCCACGCCTCGATGGGCCGATCGGACCATCCGCCCCAGTGTTCGGTCAGCTTCAGCTCCACCGCGGTGGAGAGCCGCTGAAACAGCGGCCGCGCGCTGCCTGGCAGCCGGACCGCGGGCCCGTCCCCACCGATCGTAGACCAGGGCAGGGTGAGCTTGATGCCCAGCGCGTCGGCCTGCTCGTCCAGCTCCTGGCGGGCGCGGTCTTGTTGGCGGGCGAGGTCCATGGGTTCGTTCCACACGTTGGAGACGGTGTAGCGTAGCTCCAAGAGCGGCCGCTCCACCGCGCGCGCGTCGGCGATGGTCACGTCGAGGAACAGCTCGCGCAGCGTGCCCTGCGTGCGCAGGCCGAGCGGGCCGTGGTCGGGCTGCGGCTCCGCCGCGGGACCGGTGGCCGCGGCGTCACCAGCGGCACAGACAACGAGGAGGACCGCTACGGCGGAGGTCGCGTTCATCGGGATCTGCGGCACGGTCCTACCCTAGTCGGACGGACGCTTTGTCGCTAGAACGGCGCGATGCAGAGCGGGGCAGATGTGGTGGTGGTCGGCGCGGGCCACAACGGCCTGGTCGCAGCGCTTCTGCTCGCCCGGCGCGGGCTCGACGTCCTCGTGCTCGAGGAGAAGGAGGTGGTCGGTGGCGCGGCGCGCACCGAGCATCCCTTCGGGCGCGCCCCGGGGCTCGCGGCCTCGACGGGAGCCTACCTGCTCGGCCTGATGCCGCCCGAGTTGCTGCGGAAGCTCGGAATTTCGCTCCCTCTCCTGCGGCGCGATCCGCACTACTTCCTGCCCACCACCGGCAAGCGGTACCTGCTCTTCGGCTCGAACGCCGCGGCGATGAAGGAGCAGTTCCTCGCCTTCTTCAGCGAACAGGACTTCCGCGCCAACCAGGCGCTGCAGGCGGAGATCGCCCGCATCCGCGAAGACGTCGCGCCCACCTGGCTTGCGGAGCCGCTCTCGATCGAGGACACCGCAGCGAAGTTCCTGCGACCTGCGCTGCGGCAGGTGTTCGTCGATCTCTGCCGCAAGCCGGTGGGCCAGTACCTCGACCGCTTCGGGTTTCGCAGCGATCTCCTGAAGTCCATGTACGCGGTGACCGACGGCTTCTCGGGCCTGAACGGCGACTGGGACACGCCGGGAACCGGAATGAACTTCCTGGTCCACAACATGTGCCGCTTGCCGGGAAGCGACGGGACCTGGATGATCGTGAAGGGCGGGATGGGCACGGTCACCCAGCAGTTCGCGGCGGCCGCGCGCGAGGCGGGCGCGCGGATCGAGACCGGCCGGCCGGTGCAATCGATCGCGCAAGGCCCCCTGCGCGTGCAGCTCCGCGACGGGACCGAGGTGCGAGCTCGCGCGGTGGTGGTGAACGCGGATCCGTTCCGGCTGGGGGCGCTGCTCGGACGCGAGAACCTTCCGGCCGCCTGGAACGCGAGAGTCGACGGCTACCGCCGCGACGGGACTACCTTCAAGGTCAACCTCGCTTTGAAGGGCCTGCCCCGCTTCACCTGTCTGCCGGAGGACCGCGGCCAATTCGGCAGCACCATGCACCTCTTGCCCGACGAGCGCGAGGTGATGCCGGCGATGCGCAAGGCCTTCGCCGACGTCAAGGCGGGGCGGCTCCCCGAGCTCCCCACCATCGAGTGGTACGTGCACACCACCGTCGATCCATCGCTGCGCGACGCGCAAGGCCACCACGGCTCAGCGCTCTTCGTGCAATGGGTGCCTTACGAGCTGAAGGGCACGAGCTGGGACGCAGAGGAGGAGCGCTACGTGCGCCACCTGCTCGGCATCTGCGATCGCTTCGCGCCGGGCACCTCCGCGCTG
>WNFI01554537.1_pt1 | contig 23865 bp, 18 predicted proteins | sample 5400471 | NCBI WGS metagenome assembly WNFI01 (sample SAMN13153348, study PRJNA577476) | soil metagenome | isolation source: 100 cm saprolite on Douglas fir-dominated hillslope | place: USA:California | collected 2013-09-17
GGGCGATAATGAATCCCCACAATGGAATTGCAAACCCAAGGATGACCGGTACCAAGATCGAGGCCCACATGGGCACTTTGGCCACGCGCCGCATGATGTGTGGCTGGAGCAGGAGGCCGTCCGCGACTACTATTACTGGATATAGGATCAGCACGTAGAGGGGATGGTCCCAGTCTTGCCAGCGGAGCAATGCCGCCAGCACCGGGCCGATCAGACTGAGTACCGGTCCGAGGTGCGGGACGATTTGCAGGGCGGCAGCAAGAATTGCCCACAGTGGAGCCCATGGCACTTTGAGGATCCAAAGACCTACCAGCCCAAGTAGCGCGACCGCGATCGAATCCTGCATCTGTGCGACCGCCCAGTTCTTTAGGGCAAAGCCGGTCACAAGAATGTGCCTACGGGGATCCATGGTCGCCCGCACCTTGTTTGCGTTCTCCGTAAACCTATCCCACCGATTCCGTCCATGATACAGATGATGACCTAGCTGATTTTGTTTTCGGGCAATGCGCACCCGCTGCGTGCCTTGGAGGTCTCGCTCTGAGGTGGTGAGCTTTTCCTTCCGCGAAGCCAGACCACCGCGATGACGCTTTCCAGCAATAGTGCAACTGCCAGCACCAGTACGAAACGGCCAGCTCTTTCGTCTCCCACAATCATATTAACCAGCTTCTTTACCCACCGTCGGATACTAAGGGCGAGACCGGACGGTCGCAACCTATACTGCGAGAGGAGAGAATTGTGCCGCGATTCGTGCTCGTTGGTTAGCCCACCCAAAGACTTAGGCTCTCACGACAATCGAGGGCACGACAATCGTTGCGCTGCTTTCGCGCTTCTTCTCTCTCAAGCTGCATCTGGATTCGGAAGGAGAACGTCACGGATGATGCCATCGAGATCGTGGCAGGCAGCGATGAACTGGCGGAGCGTGCGGCGAGTCGGGCCAAATGAGTCGAAGTCATCCATCGAGATGCCGTCCTCACTATAGGAGCGCCGAAAATCCAGGAATTTTCTCGACAGGTCTTCCACAATTCTGGGCTCGACCGGGTTATTGATTCGCGAATGGACGTCCACATCGCTTGCATTGAAGCGAACTTGCCACGAGTATGGAGGCGAAATCACTACGTCCCCGCCCATGAATTCGCTCCAATGCATGTGATTACGGAACGCAGCTGAGAGAAGACGGATGCGATAGCCGCGCTCTTGGAATCGTTGATAGGTCTTTTTGAAAACTGCCACTCCGGCCCACTCCAGGTACCCGGGATCGATGGTGATGTTCTCCTTCTCGACAACCACCTTCAACCAGTCATCCAGGCGACCCACCATGATCGTGCACACCGGCCCCATCGTGGCAATGTCTTTACCTTCGCTTTCCCGGCGGCGGAGGCCCCGCTCTACCGCTTCGGCGACCGCAATGCACTGCGGCAAAGTAAAACAAACGGTCGCATTGATACTGACGCCTCGGTACGTGGCTTCCTCAATGGCGGGAATTCCCGCCCGGGTGACTGGAATCTTTACCAGCATGTTGGGAGCCAGCCGATCAAACTCGGCCGCTTGGTCGACGATGGCTCGGGTGTTGCGATAAAGCCTTGGATCCGTCTGTATAGACAGCCTGCCGTTGCGTCCCTTGTGCATGTCGAAAACAGGTTTCAACACTCCGGCAGCTTTCGCGGAGATCTCCTGCACAAGTTGCCAGCTGATTTTGTCCTCATCGGCAGTCGGATATTGCTTGATTATCGCCTGGATACGGTCTTTCCAAAGCCCCATCTCCTTCTTGAGGACTCCTAGCACGATCACTGGGTTGCATGTGGCGCCGACGGCTCCGTGTTCCATCGAGTACGTCAGTTCTTGGATGGACGCAGAGTCATTCCACAGACAGGTAGGAGTAACCTGTGTCATCTCATGCAGGCGGCTCTTGTACGCGACGGAATTGGTGTGCATAATTGGCTCCTCAACCGCAACGAGTATGGCCATCCGAATCCGGAGTCGGACAAAATAATGTCGACGATTATCCCTCCATGAGCACAGGTTGTCAAACCGCTTAGACTTGGCCGCCTCACCTCCTGTAGGCTTTCCATGGGTACTATGCTATTGACAATGTTTGTGATTCTCGATTCCGTGGTCGTCAGGAATTACTTAGATTATTCTAAGCGCTTTGCATCGGGTAACTCGAACAATTGCTAACTACCACTTGAGGAGGTCAGGCATGGATTCAAGTCGTATCACGCGACGCCGGTGGATCGCTGGCACAGGCTCGGCCCTGGCGTCAAGTACGCTGCGCAGAACACGGAATTTGTTCGGAGGGAGAGACCTGGTGCCGGCATCTCACAGGATGCTACTTGTCGGCCACCCTTGGGAATTCGTTCGGGTCCCGGACAGCAGAAACTAGGATTGACTCGCGTGCACGGGGGATGATAGCGGGACGACGGCGTTTCGCGTCTGCAGCCGAAAGCCACAGGATTCTCTTACACACAGCTGCGGCGTGATCTTGCAGGTCACCCCTTTGGCATCCTTCTTTCCCGCGAGGCGTTCGAGCAGTAACTCGGTCGCAGCGCGGCCAACCTCATACTTCGGCAGTTCTACGGCAGTGACGGGAGGGTTGAAAAACCTTAGCCACGGATAATCGTCAAGCGTTACGAGGCCGAAATCCTCGGGGCAGCGCATACCCAGTTCCTGAGCAGCTTGCAGAAAGCCGACCGTCATAAGGTAATTGGCGACAAACACCGCATCTGGACGATGCGTTAACAGCGAAAGACCAGCGCGGTGTCCGGATTCGATGCGGTAGTCGCCTTCGTAGACTAATTCCGGCTCGTATTTCAGACCATTCGCACTCAGCGCCTTGCGATACCCTTGCAAACGTGCCCGGCCGTTGCTGACGCTTAATGGTCCGCCAACGAGCGCAATCCTTTTATGTCCAACCCTTGCCAAGTGCGAAACGGCGTCGAAACTCCCCTTCAGATCGTCCGTGATAACCGCGTCTTCGGTCAAAATGGGATACGTGCGCATCATGAGCACACAAGGTACTTTCATGTCGGCGATCATGCGCCGGACTCTGGCGCTTAATTCTCCCGGGGCCTTGGTAAGCAGGATGCCATCGACCCGCTTGGACAGCAGCAACTCGAGATACAGCTCTTCTTTCTCGAGGATCCCGTCGCTGTTGCAGAGAAGAATGCTATAGCCCTGCTTCTGGGCAGCATCCTCGGCACCGCGTACGACCATCGGGAAAAAAGGATTCGAGATGTCCGGAACGATCACTCCAATGGTGTGGGTACGTTCGCGAGCCAGACTCTGGGCGAGCGAGTTAGGACGATAGTCCAGCTTCCGGATGGCAGCTTCGACGCGCTTCTTTAGTACTGCTCCGACGTGCTCCTTCTTATTGATGACGGCTGAGACAGTGAAAACCGACACCCGCGCTTCGCGGGCGACATCGTAGATGTTCGGCGCCTTTCGGCCCGAGGTCTTCGAGTTTCGCGGTGCACGGGACATGAATTAACCAATCTCCGCTGATCACGGGCGCGAGCATCGGAATACTAACATTCGGTGCAATCTAGTCACGAACCGGTTCAGACTGATTTACAGAATCCAGACTACTGAACCCCTCTAATCTTCAGTACGAAGCTTTGGATCTCTCCGGCACGCCGATCAAGATCGGCCGCCTGCTTGGAAACGACCTCCCGATGACGGGCGAAAATCTCTTTCGCTTCGTTCTGCTTTCCCATCCGTGTATAGGTCTGTCCCAGCTTGTACAGCGGCTCGGGAAAGTTTCCATCCAGCGAGATCGCCTTCTCGTAATTCCGGGCGGCCTCTGTTAGGTTCTGCTGCACGCGAAAGAATTCGCCTAAGTGAAAGTAAACGCGAGCGTCCGCTGGGCGCAAACCAGCCGCCTGACGCAAGGCGACCAAAGCGCGAGCGGCTTTGGCCCGCCCTCCTCTGTCCTCCATTTCCTTAACCAGCGCTGCCCCGTAGTAGTACTGCAGTTCGAAGCTCGCGGGCTTCTTCTCCGCCAAGTACTCAAGCCTGGTCGCAACTTCAGTGGAGCGACTATCGGAGAAACTGAAGGCTTCTCCAAGAAAGACGTAAGCAGGTTCGAACTGCGGATCAAGATCCACCGCCTTCAGAAACGCGCCGACCGCATCCGCAGTTTTGCCGCGCATGAATTCCGCCGTGCCCAGTCCCAGATAGATGCGCGACGCCTTCGGAAAACGGTTTTCGGCAGCGTGAAAGACCGTCCGAGCCGCATCGTAGTTTTCGTGGAGGAGGAGTTCGGCTCCGAGATCGAAAGCAAACTTGTCGCTATTCGGATCCAAACGTACTGCTTCCTGGTAGTGATTCAGAGCATCGATGTAGTGACTTTGGGCCTCGCAGATATCACCAAGCACGTCGTGGATTTCGCCTGTACTCTTGACGGCAAGCGCACCCTGAGCCGCATCTAGAGCGCCATTGGCATCCTTAAAGTGTTCGAGGCGAAGGACTGCCAGATTGTAGAGCGCATCGTATGAGCTCGGGTCTATCCGGGTCGCTTGTTCGAATTTCGCAAGCGCCTGATCATAAGCTCCGTAGTTCGCCAGCAATGTTCCCTCTCTGACCAGTCTCGACTCCGGAGGGATCGAGCTAAGCGCTGTGTCGAGTAGAGGAATCGCCCGGTCGGATTGGTGTTGCTTCAACCGCACAAGGGCGAGAGCGTACAGTGATTGTTCATCATCGGGGGCAAGCCTCGTCGCCTCCTCTAGCGATTTCGACGCGGCATCAATATTTCCCTCATCAAGATTTAGAGTTCCAGCCAGTCTGAGCCAAGACACCGCATTCACTCCGGGCGGAGGACTCATTGAATTGAGATCGCGCAAAGCGTCCTTTCGTTTCCCTGCACCGGCAGCGGCCACTGCTGCCTCGTATGCAATCTGAGTCGAATGTTCCCGCCGTACCGCGCGGTCCAGCAAAGGACGTGATTCCGCATACTTGTGCTGCGCATTCAGCAGCGCTCCCAGGTTGTACAACGCGTTCACATCGTGCGGGCCCAGACGGAGGGCGTGACGAAACGCCGCCTCCGCTTGTTCCGCGTCTTGCTTTCGAAGATAAGCCGCACCGAGGTTATTGTAGGCGTGGGGAAGGTTCGGCGCCCGACGCGCAAACGCCTTAAACATGTCGAGAGAGCGGCCATCGTCGCCAGCACGGGCATAGGCAATGCCGAGGAGGTTGTACACGTCGGCCTCGGCAGGGTGTGCTTGACGGTAATTTTCCAACTCGGCGATAGCTTCCTTGACGTTACCCGAGTCGAGTTTCAGATGCGCGCGACCTAAAGCGTCCTGGCTGGCTAGAACTCCGGTCACGCTAAGCAAGAAGGCGACGCAAAAGATGAGACTGGCAACCGTCGTTCCAAAGCTGGACCGAATTCGACGACCCATGAAATCCACAAGGCTCACGCTTCTGATCATGCAAATTCGCACAATATGCGGATCATAGCAGGCCAAACGAACGTTCTATCTTCGCCGACCATCGAGCCCTAGTGACGTAGCGCGTACATCTGGAGCTTTAGCTGGTCCGTCACGAACGCCTTCATCTTCGCCGCACTCGCAGCGATGCTCGGCTCCCGGGTTTGATCGAGCTCCAGCTGGACCCATCCGTCGAAACCAATTTCCCGATAGAGGTCTGCCAGGCCGCGGAAATCGACAATGCCCTTTCCCAGTTCTACGAAGTCCCCGGTAACACCGCTACCCAGATAACTGGGAGGCGGGAGTTTCGGATCGAAGTCTTTCCAGTGGCTGACCGCAAGCCTGGAGGCATAGCGCTTGACCGTAGCCACAGCGTCCAGGCCCGCCGCCGTGAGGTGACCGACATCCGCGCAGAATCGGATGTACTTAGCATTCGTCTGGTCGAGGATCTGAAGGATCATCTCTTTCGGGACGTCGCGCTCTGCGTGAAACGCGGCGAAAATCCCGTGCTCCTCCCAACTGATCCGGCCCAACTCGTCCATCGCACGCACGGTACGAGTTACGTCCTCTGCAGTTCGCCGGTAGGGCTTCCCGCCGGTATCGGGAAGATCCCAACCAAGCGCGATGTACTCAGCGCCCGCTGCCTTGAGAAATGACGCTACCGCGTGGATCTTGGCACGCATTTCGGGCAGCTGGTGCGCGTCATGCAGGTACAACGCCTGATACACACCCTCAAGCTTCACCCCAAGCGTGCTGGATCGTTGCCGAAACTCACCGACTCGGTTGGCATAATTTACTTCGAACTGCGCCTTGCTGTTGTCGGCCTCAGTTGCGCCAATGTTCAGGCGAGAGATTCCTTCGGTGGCATTCCAATAGGAAGTAATCGACGGAGAGGCGGAGAGCCAGGTGGTCGCGGCCATTCCGATCCTGAACTTCTGCGCCTTATCGGCAGCGGATAGTGGCGTTTGAAGAAGGAAAGCCAGCGCACCGAGTGCGCTCGCTTTCACAAACTGCCGCCGGTCTGTGACTAGAGCCTGTAATCCTGCCTCTTGACCACCCCTCCGTCTTCCGTCATGGTCGGTTTTCAATCTGGCCCGCCTTCATCTGGCAATCGGTCAATAATAGAACTTCAAAGCAAACTGAATCTGGCGTTGCAGGTTGGGGACGGTACTCGTGATGGCTCCAAAGTTAGAGACTGGAGCTCCGGCGGTCCCCGGACTGCTGGTGTCCCAAGCCAAGTTTGACGGAGGGCCAAACTGAGGTTTGTTGATGAAATTGAAGGCCTCGACTCGGAACTGCAGGTACTTCGACTCCGTGAAGGTAAAGTTCTTGAAGAGCGAAGCGTCTACCAGGGAGATGCCGGGTCCACGCGGCCCAGGGGTCGGACTGCAGTTCCCGAACGTGTACTGCGCCGGAGCCGTGTAACCGCTGGGGCTCACCCAGTCACTGAGCGAGCGGTGGAATCCGGATGCGGGACTTATACAGTTTGGCCGACTTCCCGAACCCGTGCCGCTGTTGTCCTGGCTGATGCCGATGCCCACCGGTTGGCCGCTGGCAAAGGTCGCGATAGAATTCAGCTGCCAATCACCAACGACTTTCTCCCAAACGCCGGAAGGAGCAATCTGGTGTCCTTTTCCTATCGGCAACTGGTAAGTACCGCTAGCTACAAAGCGATGCGGCGTGTCGTTATCCCAGTATCCCCACTCCGCCTTCCGGTTATACCTGTTCTGCACACCGTGCAATCCCGCTTCGAAATCACTCACCTGGCTTAGAGCCTTGCTTCGCGTGTACGCGAAATGAAGACCCAAGCCGCGCGTCAACCTCTTATCGGCAGACAGCTGAAGGGCGTTATAGGTTGAATTGCCTTCGCTCGTCAGCCACTCGATGGAGGTAGGAGATCCACTGGTCTGAACGAAATTTGGGAACGGAATGACCGGTGGCGATCCGGGAGTGATTAGATTCGGCTGATTCTCGTTCTCCAGATCCCACAGGTGACGCGCCCGATTGAAGACATAGTTCGCTTCCAGGACAAAGCTCGAGCTCACCGAGTACTGGAAGCCGTAACTGCCTTGGTAAATTGTCGAGGGTTTGAGGTGCGAGTCGATGGCGCGGATGAAGAGCTGAGCCACCGCAGAAGTATTGTTGACATCTACGGGTGCGAGGAAGTTCGAGGGAAATCCGTTTTGCAGGAAAATGGTTGGGGCCTGTGTTGGCTGGGCGTTAGCCTGGGCATCCACGAGGAACGGGGGATCCAGCGCCAACATACTTTCACTGCCGTAGCGATATGTGTTCTGGTAATACACGCCGAACCCGCCACGCATGACCAGTTTCGGCACTACGGAATAGGCGAAGCCCACGCGCGGAGCAAAATTGTTCTTTACCGGATGCACCGTCGTGCGCTGGAGCGTCCCAGATGCATTCGCAGGAACCGTGAATAGTCCGCCCTGGCCTCCATTCAAGGTTGGGTCGAAGTTCGTTTCGCGATTGTTCCGCTCGAACAGCGGGCTCGAATATTCATAGCGAACGCCATAGTTGATGGTCAGCTTTTGAGACGCTCTCCAGGTATCGCCGACAAACCAGTTCCAGCCGTTGCGATAGATGCGCGCGATGTCCAGATTTTCCAACTCCGCATGGTTCGGTAAACCCAGTAAGAAGTCGGTGATGCCTTGGCCCGTGTATTGACTATTGAAGCCGAGATTACCCCGGATGCAGCAGAGATCGCTGAAATCGTCTCCGTCGCGCCGCCACTCGATGCCCATCTTCAGGCTGTGCGTGCCCTTGATGTAGGTGACGGCATCTTTGAGTTGCCAGATCTGGGCAAACTGGTTCTGCGGCAGCCATTGCGGACTGCCCAACTGCTGCATTCCCGAAATGTCGATCTCGGGAAGTCCGCCGGACAAACCAGGGTAGATCGGTATGCCGTTCAGTCCGTATTGGCTGTTTACGTTTCGTCCGAGAGTCGCCTGGATGTTGTGGGAGGCCACGCGAATGAACGCAAAGTGGCCGTCATTCACCAGGTTCGGCTTGAACATGTGAACCCAAGCCATGGAAACATTCGTTCCGCGATCAAGGTTCTTGCCCGAAGTTGAATCAGCGGTTCCGTCTGCGATGGGGGAAGCTTCGCTGAAAATGCCAGGCCTGAACTGTCTAAGGTCAAAGATCACCAAGTGCCCGTACACGTTGTCGGAATCGCTAAACTTGTGGTCAATGCGGATCGCTCCCTCGTCGGAATCCTGCATCACCTTGGGACTGGCAACGAAGTTTACGCTAGGTAAACCACCCGGAACTCCCTCGGAGCTGGTGTTCTCATTCGGCAAGGGGTAAAGAGCCAGGAGCTTGGCTGCGGTTGGATCCACACAGCTACTGCTGAGGACTCCTGAGGAGCTGATGCAGTTGGAGAACTGCGACAGCCCTGGAGCCGTAGGAGAGTGGGGCAGATTCGCCGCGGGAAACTCGCTGAAGTCCAGATTCCGCATCAGCGGGGTCGGGACCAAACCCTGAAGGGTTAATCCGTCACGAATTCGTCTCCCCTCCCAGTTTACGAAAAAGAAGGTTTTGTCCTTTCTGATTGGTCCGCCGAGCGTAGCGCCGAATTGATTCTGCTGAAAAATCGGTTTCGGGGACGTTGCCGGGGCAAAATAGTCCCGCGCGTCAAGTTTGTCATTGCGAAAATACTCATATAGGTCCCCATGCAAACCATTGGTACCGGATTTGATCGCCGCATTTATGACTCCACCGGCGCTGCGGCCGTACTCTACATCGTAGTCCCGGGTCTGCAGCTTGAACTCCGAGAGGGAATCCACTGCCGGCTGCACCGCTTGCGCGCTTTGATCCTGAAGATTGGTCGTATAGGAATTGTTATCAGCTCCATCCAATACGAAGTTATTCTCGGTCGAACTGTTCCCGTTTACGCTGAAGACGCCCTCGGCCCGTTGCTGAAACGATGGACTGGAGGTGTTCACTCCGGCGGTGAGTTGAGCAAGCTGGTCATAGCGGCGTCCATTCAACGGCAAGTCCGTCGCCTGCTGGCCGCTCACGACATTGCCGACGTCCGCGGTCTGCGTGTCGAGCAGCGGAGCCTCCACGGTAACATCGATCACCTGTTGAGCGGATCCCAATTGCAACTGAATGTCCACCTGCTTGCGGTCCTGCACATCCAAGCTGACCGAGTTGCTCACAGCCTTCTTGAAGCCAGTCGCCTCGACAGTTACGGTATAGGTTCCGACTCTGAGGTACGGAAAGACAAAGGCACCATCAGATCCCGTTGTGGCAGATTGGGTCTCGCCGGTCGCGACGTTTGTTACCATCACCTTCGCACCGCCGACTACCGCAGCAGTAGGATCCCTGATCGTGCCCACGATGCTCGCAGTATCGATCTGCGCGCTGGCTAATACCGTAAGAAACAATAGGAATAATGCGCCCATCAGAAATTCACGAATTCGACCGCAAGTCGATGCTCGCATTCTCGTCACCTCAATCTGAAAATTTGCTGATGCCGCTATCCCCGGAAGTGTTAACTCAGTGTTCTTGCTCTTTTACGTGCTCTAACCGCTTATAATCGGAGGCATTGCGCTTTTATAATGGGTTTGAATTACTTGTCAAGCACTTTTTTGGCCTTATATTCACAGCGCGAGCGAAGCGAAACGTTTTGACCGTTCCGGCGCCAAGGACTGAGATGGCAGGCGACTGTCTAAACGGTTAGACATATTGCAGTTAGACTCCTGTCGTAAAAACTCTCCATCAGGACGAGTCACATCCCGATGCTGATATAAACTCTTTTGGCTCGTGCTTGGTATCGGTGTTTGTACCCATTCTTTTTCGAAGATCCTGTGATATACATTCCTGCACGATCGCCGGATTGGTCTCGGTTTAGTAAAACCTCCGGGAAGATAGGTCGGGACTCAAAATGGATCGAAGACGCTTTCTGAAGTCCGCTGCGGGCGGGACGGTCGTCCTGGCCTCTCTGCCGGTGCTAGGGACGCCCCCTGAAAAATCAGTGGCGCCTGGGTGCAATTTTCTCACAGTCTCGCAGGCCGCTCTGGTCGGAGCCGTTGCCGAGCAGATTGTACCCGCGGACGAACACCCGGGCGCGAAGGACTCCGGAGTTGTCTTCTACATCGATGGAATTCTCTCGGGACGTTTTGGCTACTTCTACCGAGACCGCTACGAGCAAGGCCTCAAGCTGGTGGATGGCGCAAGCCACAAACAGTTCGTTCGCAGCTTCTCTTCACTCGAGGGCACTCAGCAGATCTCGATATTGCGAGCGCTGGAGTCCGGAGAGGCCGCGGGATCTGAAGGTCGCGAATTCTTTGCCCTGATTCGGCAGCACACGATGGAGGGCTACTATGGCGACCCCGAACACGGCGGGAACCACGAGGGAGCGAGCTGGAAGATGATCGGGTTCGAGGGCTGAGACCGTGCCAAACAAGAAAGTGGATATTGTCGTAGTCGGCTCAGGAGCAGGAGGCGGAATCGTCGCCAAGGAACTCGCCGCGGCTGGTTTGTCAGTCGTGGTGTTCGAACGCGGCAAAATGCACACCTCCGCCGATTTCAATCACAGCGAACTGGATTCTCAATACTCCGTTCCGCCAGCATACGGTCCCGCCGTCTACCCCAACCCCCGCACGTTTCGATACACGGATCGCGAAACTGCGCGGCTTGTCTATCCCGGAGTCGACGACGCGTACGGCAAGACTGCAGCAGCCGTCGGTGGGGCCACACTTGCTTATGGGGCGGCGGCGTGGCGCTTTAAACGCGAAGACTTTCGGATGAAGTCGACCTACGGAAGCATCCCCGGCACTTCCCTCGAAGATTGGCCTATCACCTACGACGATCTGGAACCCTACTACGAAAAGGCCGAATATGAGTTGGGAGTTTCCGGATTGGCCGGAGCCGATCCCTTCGCGGAGCCTCGAAAGAAGCCGTACCCGGTTCCTCCGCTTCCGATCAACGCTCAGGGTGAAATTATTCGTGACGCAGCCCGGCGACTTGGATGGCATCCCTTCCCGCCTCCGTTCGCGATCCTGACGGAACCCTACAAAGGGAGGAACGCCTGCATCCAGTGTGCTTGGTGTCTGGCTCATGCCTGCGAAGTGGAGGCAAAGTCAGGCACTCAAGTCACTATGATTCCGCTGGCGCTAAAGACGGGCAAATGTGAGCTGCGGACCAATTCCTTTGTTACGCGCATCCTCGCCGACGCAAAAGGCCGGCCGACTGGCGTTCAGTATTACGACATTCATAAACAAGGCCACGAACAGTATGCAGACCTGATTGTCGTTGCCTGCTCCGCCACGGAGTCAGCGCGCCTCCTTCTCAACTCGTCCAACAAGTTTCATCCCCGCGGCTTAGGAAACTCTTCTGGCCAAGTTGGACGAAATCTGAACGACCACACGGGCGCCGATACCTTCGGACTGTTCGAACGGGAGATTCCGCACGACAAGGGACCGGGGCCATCGATCGCTTTGAACGACTGGAACCATTCCCACGCGCCGGGTATCCCCGGCGGCGGGTACATCTACAACTATTACTGCACGCTGCCGATTGAGTTCGCGCAAATCCGTCCTCCAGGGGAACCCGCTTGGGGCAAAGCCCATAAGGATTTTCAGCGGCGAAACTTTCACCGCTATCTTCACCTGGGCAGCAACTGCCAGGCTCTGCCCCAAGAAACGAATCGCGTAGATCTCGATCCTCATGTGCATGACGCATGGGGAATGCCCGTCGCACGCATCACTCATTCCTGGGGCAAGATCGACTATCAAATCGCTGATTTTGTGATGGACAAAGGCGAGCAACTGCTCAAAGAGGCTGGCGCTATCAAGACCTGGCGAGGTGGCAACGGCAAGGGCGGCATCGGCGATCATCAGAACGGAACTTGCCGGATGGGCAGCGATCCGAAAACTTCGGTCGTCAATCGTCACTGCCAAAGTCATGATGTTGACAATCTGTTTGTCACCGACGGCAGTGTTTTGGTCACAGATGGTGGTTTCAATCCCTCACTCACCATTCAGGCCGTTGCATTTTCGGCCGCGGAATACATAGCGAAACAGTGGCAAGGATCGGCTTGGCGCAACGGAAAACGGGGATGAGTATTCCCGTAAACCGGCTGCCTTTGCGAATCGGGAGGCCCCTGCATGATCGGCGGTAGATCACTGATACTGGCAGCATGGCTGGGTATTTTTGTCTACGGCTATCTCAACGCGATGCTGGGCATCGTCCTTCCCAACCTGATGGAGAAGCTAAAACTCGACAAGTCACAAGCCGGCACCTTCTTCATGATCAGTTCGGTTGGCTTGCTCGTGGCCGCCGTTCCATCAGGTCTCACCATGGATGCTCTCGGGACAAAGTTGATCATTTGCCTCGGACTCTTTCTTGTGGCCGGGGCTTTTTGGGGTCTTGGAGCGATCGATTCATCGAACCTTCTTTATCCACTGGCATTTCTCCTGGGCCTGGGAGGATCGATGGTCGTCGCCGGCGAAAACACCGCCATGTCGATGGTGAACTCCAGCCAGCGCGAGGTCGCAGCCAATCTGCTTAACCTGTTCTTCGGCGTGGGAGCCTTTGTGGCTCCGTTCATTGTCATGCCTGTGCTCAAACGCAAGGGCTTTTCCGGCGTGCTCAAAGCTTCAAGCCTCCTAACTATCGCGATTCTTGGGCTGCACCTTGTTTTGTCCTTCCCAAGGCCCGCCATCGCAGAAACTTTTCCTCTCGCCCGCGCAGGAGCGCTACTCACTGAGCCTCGCCTGCTGCTCCTGATGTTCCTTGTTTTCCTCTACGTCGGGACAGAATTCTCGGTGTGGAGTTGGACCGTGACTCTGTTCACAACTGAGCGCGGATACGAACAGAAGCCCGCGTCGCGAATGATCTCGGCTTTTGCACTGGCTATGATTGCCGGACGCTGGTCCAGTCAATGGACCCTTTCCGCCCTCGGGCCCCAGCGACTGTTGCTAGTTAGCGCCGCAGGATCTGTCATCTGCCTCGCCGGAATGTTCACTCTTCGTAACCGCATTCTCGTGGCGATCTCGACATTTGCCGCAGGCGCATTCATGGCGGCCATTTTCCCGACGGCGCTGGGATTGGCTGGAACTTATTTCCCGTCGTTGGTCGGAACTGCTATCAGCTTGGTGACAACGGGTGGTTGGCTCGGAGCGATTGTCATCCCTCCCGCAGTGGGATTCGTTGCTAATCGGCGTGGCGTTGCCCGCGGCGTTCTGATTCCAGTGGGAACAGCTTTTTTGATGCTTGTGTCACCAATCCTTCTGAGTACGACACGTTGACTGCCAGTGGTCGATAGCAGGAACCGTGGAACCCGGATTCCGCAGTTGACAGAATGAAACCATGGCAATATTGTCTAAGCGGTTAGACACGCTGGCGCGATAACTTCAACCTTGTTGTTACTTAACATGCTGGAGCAGGTTTATGGCTCGAATTGACTACGTCGCGCACTCTCTCTCGCTCCCGTCAGGGCAGTCCGGTGAGTTGATTGCCTTTTCTCGCGAAGAGGCCGGATGGGAGTGGATGAGCTTTTCGGTCAGACGCCTCGCGCCCGAGGCCATAGCGGAGTACGGTTCTATCCGCGAGGAAGTCGCTCTCGTGTTGCTGAGTGGAAGATGCCGGGCCGACTGGGGCGTGGGCGAGCAACTCATAGGGCAGCGCGAGAACGTCTTTGCTGGCTTTCCTTATGCCCTTTATTTGCCGGCAGGGAATCGCGCGACACTGAAGGGCGAGACGATGTGCGAAGTCGCCGAATGCAGAGTTCCCTCGTCGGCTCGGCTTGAGCCCCGACTTGTTAAGCCGCAGGACGTCGTCAGCAGCATACGCGGGGGTGAAAACTCTTCTCGCCAGATTGTCGAAATCATTCGTTCCGAATTCCCCGCAGATCGCCTGATCGCGATCGAGGTCTATACCCCGGCTGGAAACTGGTCGAGCTACCCTCCCCACAAGCACGATGTGCACGCTCCCCCCACCGAGGTAGATCTTGACGAGATCTATTATTACCGTATCAACGATCCGCGAGGATTTGCTCTTCAGACTCTGTACAAACCAGAGCCATCGAGCAATCTGACCTTGAAAGTCCATGACGGCGACGCCGTACCGGTTCGCGAAGGGTACCATCCTGTGGTGGCCGGTCCCGGATATGACGTGTACTATCTGAATTTTCTGGCTGGTACTTCTCGCACCTTGGCCGTTACGGAAGATCCCGATCATCTCTGGATTCGGTCTGCTTGGAAGCAACCTGATCCGCGCCTTCCTCTGGTGCGCAGCTAAGCCCTGGAGGATTGCACGGTCCGAACCTTTGCTCGAATACTTTGATCAAAAAGGAAAACCTCTCACCTAGACTGTGGTGAGGCAGATCGCCATGACGCGACGACTAACGACAGCTCAAGCCATCATCAAGTTTCTGGAAAATCAGCAAGTCTCGCGGGATGGCAAAGAACAGCCCTTTTTCGCGGGATGCTTCGGTATTTTCGGTCACGGGAACGTTGCCGGGATCGGGCAGGCGCTCGAACAAAACCCTTCGTTTCCCTACTACCTTTGCCGCAATGAGCAGGCCATGGTACACACGGCCGCCGCGTTTGCCAAAACCAGCAACCGCCTTCGTACTCTGGCTTGTACCAGCTCCATCGGGCCTGGAGCCACGAACATGGTCACCGGCGCCGCCGTTGCGACGGTAAATCGACTGCCGGTGCTGCTTCTGCCTGGAGACATCTTCGCGCGGCGAAACGTGGCGCCGGTCCTGCAACAGCTGGAGTCGCCGTCGACGCAGGATATTTCCGTCAACGACTGTTTCAAACCAGTGGCCCGCTACTGGGACCGTATCGAGCGGCCGGAACAGATTCTCACTTCACTGCCCGAAGCCATACGCGTCCTGACCTCTCAGGCAGAGACTGGTGCCGTGGTGGTGTCACTTCCGCAAGACGTCCAGGCGGAAGCGTTTGAATATCCCGCGCAGTTCTTCGAGAAACGCACGTGGGCGATTCCACGCCCGCGCTGCGACCGCGAATTGTTGACGCGCGCGATTCAGTGGATTCGGTCTTCGCGAAAGCCACTGATCGTTGCCGGCGGCGGCGTGATCTATTCTGAAGCCACCGAAGTCCTAGCACGATTTGCGGCACAATCGCGCATCCCGGTCGTAGAAACGCAAGCGGGAAAGGGTTCCCTGCGTTACGACCATCCGCAGAACCTTGGCGCCATCGGAGTTACGGGCACTCCAGGAGCCAACATCCGCGCTCGCGAAGCCGATCTCGTCATCGGGATCGGAACCCGGTACAGTGATTTCACCACGGCCTCCAAGACCGCCTTTCAGCACCCCGACGTGCGATTCATCAACATCAACGTGACGGAGTTCGATGCCTACAAACACTTTGCGTTGCCGCTGGTCGGCGACGCGCGCGCAACGCTCGAGGAAATGGAAGGAGCCGCCAAGGGCTACACAGTAGCGGATTCTTATCACGCCTCTTCAGTAACACTGCAGGCTGACTGGGAGAAGGAAGTAGACCGAATTCATAACCTGCGCCATGGACCGCCGATCAGCCAGGGCGAAGTGATCGGAGTAGTGAACCGAATCTCCGGCCCCAAGGACGTTGTAGTCTGTGCTGCGGGCAGCCTTCCCGGTGATCTGCACAAACTCTGGCGCACTCGCGACCCCAAGGGGTATCACCTCGAGTATGGATATTCCTGCATGGGCTATGAAATCGCGGGAGGACTGGGCGTCAAGATGGCCGCGCCCGACCGCGAAGTCTACGTTATGGTTGGCGATGGCTCCTATCTGATGATGGCGCAAGAAATCGTAACTTCCTTGCAGGAAGGCTGTAAATTAAACATCATTCTTCTCGACAATCACGGGTTTTCAAGCATCGGCGGCTTAACGCGGGCGTGCGGGAACTCGGGCATGGGAACGGAGTATCGCTATCGGGATGAAGGCAAACTTGGCGGCGAGGTAATCGGAATTGATTTCGTCGCCAATGCCACTAGCTTGGGTGCTTATGCGGCCCGAGCGAAAACTCGCGAAGAACTGGAAGGGGTGCTCGTCGAGGCTCGCAAGCAGCCACGAACGTCCGTCGTTGTCGTTGAAACCGATTATGGCCAACGCGTACCCGGTTACGAATCATGGTGGGATGTGCCCATCGCCGAGGTTTCTGAGGTCGCATCCGTGAAAGCCGCTCACGAGAAATACGCCGAAGCGAGGAAGAAAGAGAAATATTTTCTATAGTTTCGATCCTGATCGGAGGACAACTACATTCATGAAGTGCTCGATCTCAGTGGCGCGGCTGCTCCGGGTTCTCGAGGCGGCCATCGCGCTTGCTTATCTGTTAGGCCTGTGTGGGAGAATTGACCAGGCAACTACTGTCTGAGGTATTGCGCTTGTCCGAAAGCCGTTTCCGTCCTAATTTCCTTTCCCGGCGCTACTTTCTGCAAGCCCTCGGCCTCCTCGGTCTCGGGGGCGGGCACGTTCTCTCTTCGGGGTTTCCGTTGCTCGGACACCTCAATGGCGCTCCTCAATCCGGTTCCTTAAACTCGAAACCATTGTTTACGGTCGTGCCCCCTTCGACCAGCGGCATCAGCTGGAAGCACTCCAACGGCCGCTCGCCGCAATACTACCTACCGGAGACCACCGGTGCAGGCTGCGCGTTTCTCGATTACGACAATGACGGCTGGATGGATATTTACCTGGTCAATAGCGGACCTAGCGACTTCTACGATCCGAATCAGCCACTCCGCAATGCCCTCTATCGCAACAATCGGGATGGCACCTTCACCGATGTGACGGAGAAAGCCAGCGTAACTGGAGGAGGCTATGGAATGGGTGCCGCAGTGGGCGACTACGACAACGACGGGTTCCCCGATCTTTACGTGACTCAGTACGGAAGAAGCATTCTCTATCACAACAACGGAGACGGAACGTTTACCGACGTCACGCAAAAAGCCGGTGTCGCTGCGCCCGGCTGGGCCTCGAGTGCGGTCTGGTTCGACTACGACAACGACGGCCGGCTCGATCTATTCGTATGTCGCTTTGTGGACTTCAGCAAAGATAAGAACAAGTTCTGCGGCAACAGTGCAACGAACGAGCGGTACTACTGTGTGCCGCGGGTTTATACGCCCATGCCGAGTTGGCTTTTTCATAACAACGGTGACGGAACCTTCACTGACGTCAGTAAGGAGTCAGGAATCGCAGACTATTTGGGAAAGGCTTGGGGCGTCGTCGCTTGCGATGTGAACAATGACGGAAACATGGACCTGTTCGTCGCCAACGACACCGTGGCCAACTTCCTTTTCGTCAACCACGGAAACGGAAAGTTCACAGAAATTGGCACCGAGGCTGGAGTTGCTTTTAGTAACGAGGGAAGTCCTCGATCAGGAATGGGTGTCGATGCCGCCGACTACGACGGCGACGGATGGACGGACTTGTTTCTCGCCAACGTTGACCGCGAAATGTACTCGCTCTACCACAACAACCACAACAACACGTTTGACGACGAGGCTATGTCGAACGGCATCGGGAAAAGCACCCGACTCCTCAGTGGCTGGGGTCTAAAATTCTTCGACTTCGACAATGACGGCACTATCGACCTGTTTCTTGCCAACGGCCACCCGGACGACAGAGTCGAGACTCGGGACAACGATGTTCAGTACTCTGAGCCCATGTTGTTGTTTCGCAATACAGGCAACGGATTCAAGCGCGCCTTCGAAAACGTCAGCAGCCAAGCGGGACCAGCATTTAGCCAGAGATTCGCATCACGCGGCATGGCGATCGGCGACTTCGACAACGACGGTGCCGTTGATGTACTCGTAGCGGTCAACAACGACGCGCCCGTCCTGCTACGAAACACGGCAACCAGCGGGAACCATTGGCTGGGTATTCGCCTGATCGGGAAGAAGTGCAATCGTGACGCTATCGGGGCGCGCGTCACTTGGCAATCCGGGGACCTGAAGCGCCACCAGTTCAAGGTGGGAGGGGGCAGCTACCTCTCATCGCACGACCCACGCATCGTCTTAGGTCTCGGCGCGCGCACGAAAATTGACTGGCTGGAAGTCAAGTGGCCGCAGCCGGGGGGACTGACTGAGCGCTTCACAAAGCTGCCGGTCGATTGCTATATCGCGATTGAGGAAGGTCAAGGACAAAAGGTAGCCTCCTAACCCGCTTGTGGGCTTTCGGCGTTCGGCGGGATTCGGTCACCGACGGCGTCCTCTCTCGATTTCCGATACAAGCGACAACCTGTACGGTACGACCGAACAGGGAGGGGATAATAATTGTACAAAGCGCGTCGGGGGGCTGTGGGACTGTGGGACCGTCTTCGAGCTTAACCCCCAGGCCGGGCGAACGGTAGAAAATGCGCACCCTGCGTCAGGTTCACGGTGGCCAGGACGACGCCACGCCGGTCTTGCTTCCAACGCTGCGGGATTGCTAATGGAAAATGCCTGCGGTCACGCAGCCAGTTTCACTTCTCCATTTCCGAAGCCCAGTTGAGGATGATCGACAGGGGCGCCGCATTGGGCTCGTCCACTTTTGTGTTGATCAGAAACTTCTGGCCATCGCCGGTCACATCATAGGAAAACACGTCTTGCGCAGAAATTGGTTGCCGCAGGTGGGTCTGAAACAACACCACGGGCGAACCGGCTTCGAAGCTGCTTCCCAATCTCAGCGGCACGGCCATCATTTTCCCTTCGGCGGATAAATAGAACAGCTCCTTGCCGTCACGCCTCCATCGCGGTTCTCCGCCTCCTCTGGACACTTGCCATTTGCTTGTTCCGCTCGGAAAGGGCGAAACGTAGACTTCCCAGTTTCCCGTTTCATTCGATGAATACGCCACCCATTTCCCATCCGGCGAAAACTGCGCGTTGCGCACGATCCACTTCGGCTGCAGATACGGCTTGGCCTGGAAATCCGGCAATGCCAAGTACCACAGCTCGTTGTCCTTCCGAGCGAGGATGTATTTCTCGTCGCGCGACCAGTCCCAGACGCCTTCTGTCTGGCCGCCCAAGTCGGCTATCTCCCGCTCCGACCCCGACCCATCTGCATTCTTTTGGTACGCGGTGAAGTTGAGCTTGCGACTGGAGCCATACGCGATCCGCTTGCCGTCCGGGCTCCAGATGGGGATCTCGTTTAGTCCAGGGCCGAATGTGAAACGCGTCGTCCCACTGGTTGCCAGTTCATGAATCCAAATGTCCACATGGCGGCCGTCACTATCGGTCTGCTCAAAGGCCAGGCGCCGTCCGTCGGCCGAGATACTCGGGTTGGCGAATGTACCCGGTGTTCCGATGGCGCCTGTCGTCCCACCGTTTCTCTTGAACCATGTCAATTGCGACTTGTCCGCGCCTCTCCCCGTTTGCGCGACTAGTGTCGCCTTGCCCGCCACGCCGAAAAGAGCAAGGTCGGTCTGGGGAAAGTACTGCACTTCATCGCTGATCGTGCGCGGTTCTCCGCTGAGCACATATTTCCTGGAGTCAAATTGCTGAGCCACTAAAGCGTTGTCCCGCATGTACAACAGGTATCCTGGATCGGCATAGGCGGCGTTCGAGCTTGCGCTGACAATCGGCCGCTTCTCACCTGAGTCCAGCGAGCCTAGAAAAATCTCGTTACTTTCGAAGTGTCCCGAGAAGTTGGCCGCCAAATACAGGAAGTGTCGTCCGTCCGGAAGAAAAAGGGGCCAGCGGTGGCTTGCTTCGAAGCGAGCCGCATCCGGCTTGGTTACTTCCACAGGCGTCCCGCCCGCTAATGACAGTCGGTACAGTCCGTTGAAAAAGTCGGGGGTAAAGAGAATGATCCCCTCGCGGTTCCACGCTCCACCACGCCCGTGGGGAGCATCGCACAACACTTGCGCCGAACCTCCCGAAGAAAGATCTACCTTCTTAAGCTTCCCCTGAGAGAAAAATGCGATGGAACGGCTGTCGGGCGACCAGAACGGATGCGATGCATCCTCTGTACCCGGCACAGCGGTGGCGCCCCGGCCCCCCACTGGATGCGTCCAGAGCATGTATTTGCTCGTTTGATCCCAATAGGCAACCATTGCGAGGGTATGTCCATCGGGTGAAAGTGCAACGTCGTTGGCGGGGAGAGTGACAGGGATATTGAAGTACATTGCCCGCGGGGATTGCTGCGCGCCAAGCCACCATGCCACGCCCCCAGCGATCATCAGCACCAGCAGCAACGCTCCAAATAACCAACCCGCGCGGTTCCAGATCTTGCGCTCCGCAAGGGCGCTGGTCGGCGCGCCCGCCTGCGAACCCGATTCCGAAATCCAGCGCAGCTCGGCTGCCAAATCACTCGCACTCTGCCAACGTTCGTCGGGATCCTTCGCCAAGCATTTCTTGATCACGCGCTCCAGCGCCGGCGGCGTCATCGGCTGCAAAGCCGCCATCGGCTCTGGCTCAGAAGAGAGAATGGCCGCGATCAAACTGGCCCGGCTTTTCCCACTGAACGCCGGCTTCCCCGTCGCCATCTCGTAGATCAGTTCGCCCAGCGCGAAAATATCCGTGCGCGCGTCTGCCTCTTTCCCTTCCAATTGCTCAGGCGCCATGTATTGGAACGTCCCGACGATCGTTCCCTCGACCGTTAGCTTCGCCTGCTCCGCCGTCATTTCAGTCAGCGCGGCTTCCAAAGGCGCTGGCCCGGACGCTTTCGCCAAACCGAAATCCATCAGCTTGGCGCCGCTCTTGGTCAGCATGATGTTCGACGGCTTCAGATCGCGATGTGTGATGCCTGTCTTGTGGGCCTTGGCCAGCGCATCGGCAATTTGCGCCGCAATGCGGAGGGTCTGCTGCGGTGACAAGGGTCCCTTGGTCAGCCGATGCTCCAGCGTTTCACCATCGAGCAGTTCCATGACCAGGAAGTCCACGCCATCCTGGTGACCGATGTCATGCAGCGTGCAGATGTGAGGGTGAGAGAGTTTTGAAACCGCTTTGGCTTCACGTTCCAGCCGTTGCCGTAAGGAAAGATCCGAAGACAGGCTGGTTGGTAGAACCTTGACAGCTACATCTCGGTCCAGCCGTGTATCGCGGGCGCGATACACTTCACCCATACCGCCCGCGCCGAGCGGAGAGACAATCTCATACGGCCCGAGCTTGGTGCCACAGGTGAGGCCCATCCGTGCGCCATTATAATCCCAGTAGCAGGCGTTACTTCACTGACAAGAGGTAGAGCGGGCTCCGGCATTAGATTCGAGCCAACCGCACGGCCATCCCTCCTTCAATGGCCGCTGACAGTCGACAGTATAGATATCATGGTAATGGAGGACTACGGGCGATGCGGAAGTAATCGAATTCCTTCCCGCTTGTCGACAAACCGCCCACAATCCGTTGTCTGGTGCAACATTCTGGAATTGGCCCACCGCAGCGGCACGCGAACAACTCTGTTATCGAACATGCCTACTGACACGGCCCCAAAGTGCGTCGCGAGTTCCATTGGAATCGACATTTCGACTGTCTGGTCTTTTCGCATGAAGTTCATCTAGTTAAACTGGAGGCGGCAATTTATGAGCACTGCCTGCGGACGTTGGGAACAACGGCTCTCGAAACATTGTTTATTGACGATCGCGAAGTGAATGTGAAAGCAGCCCAAAGACTCGGAATCCGCGTCCTTCGCTTCGAATCCGTGGAACAGCTACGGGGTGAACTGGAAGACATGGGCTTCCCAATTCTTCCTTCGGCGTCGGTTCGCGCATCCGTGCAATGTGCCTGGCATCTGAGTATCGGGTCGGAAGAATCTCCGGCCCGGGGGCCGGAGATTGGCGAGACGCCCTTCGCCACACAAGCGTCACTCGCCGGGCGGGGGCGCTCGGGTTTGTCAAGCTGGAGCAACCGCGCTATCATTCGAACACTACTGTCTGCGCGATCCAGGTGAGGTAAGCCATGGCGCAGTGGAACGTTCCATCCCCGACGTTACTACCGCTGATTCTACGCTACAGTTTTGCAGTTCTGTCCGTCGCGATCGCACCCGCTTTAACCCGTTTTCCAAAATGAAGTTTGGGAGGTAACTGCGATGGCCACCGAGATGCGGAAGACCGGAGTCGACGTCGTCGGCGACATACCTTAGGGTACACACTTTTGTCTCTTCTACGAGACACGAGCGGATCTCCTCGAAACACTGGTCTTCTACTGCAAAGCTGGATTGGAGAACCAGGAGTTCTGCCTGTGGGTGGTTGCCGAACCCCTTACGGGGGAAGACGCGAGGCATGCATTAAAACAAGCTGTTCCTGACCTCGATCAATACCTCGCTGACCACAGCATAGAGATTGTCGCGGCTCGCGACTGGTATCTCCAGGATGGCACGTTTGATCTCAATAGAGTGATCGCCGGTTGGAACGAGAAACTCGCGCGCGCATCGGACAGAGGTTACGCTGGCGTAAGAGTGACCGGAGATACAGCCTGGCTCGAAAAGAAGGACTGGAAGGACTTCTGTGAATACGAAGACTCACTCAACCAGGCGGTCGCCAATCAGCGTCTGGCGGTGCTATGCACGTACCCGCTTGCCGCATGCGGAGCTGCTGAAATCCTGGATGTGGTGCGAACTCATCAGTTTGCGGTGACAAAGCGGCGCGGGAGTTGGGACGTTATCGAGACCGCCGGGCACAAACAAGCTAAGGCTGAAATCAAGCGTCTGAATGAAGAACTCGAGCAACGGGTCCTGGAACGGACCAGCCAACTGACCTCCGTCAACAGCGAACTGACAAAGGAAATACTCCAACGTCAGCGCGCCGAGGAGGCGCTGCTGCGAAGTGAGGCCTATTTAGCGGAAGCACAGAGAGTGAGCCACTGCGGCAGTTTCGGCTGGAGCGTTTCCAGCGGGCATATCGTCTGGTCAGACGAAACGTTTCGAATTCTTGAATGCGACCCCGCCAACAAACCTACAGTGGAAGTCGTACTGCAGCGAACACATCCGGAGGACAGAGCCTTCGTCCAAGCAACGCTCGATCACGTGGCACGGAATAGGAAGGCTTTTGATTTTGAACATCGGCTGCTGATGCCGGATGGCTCGGTGAAGTACGTTCGAGTTGTGGGTCATCCCTCAACAAACGGTGAATCGGGCAACTTTGAGTTCGTGGGGGCGGTGACGGATATCACCGAACGCAAGCGGGCAGAGGCTCTGCGTGACGGAGAGAGCCGTATCTTGGAGATGATAGCCCGCGATGCTCCGCTGCAGGAGATACTCGAGAACCTGGTGCGGGTTGTGGAAGCCCAGTTTGCCGGGTTGCTTTGCTCTGTCCTGCTCCTTGACGAGGACGGGCAGCATGTGCGGCACGGCGCCGCACCCAGTCTTCCCCAGCCCTACACCAAGGCCATCGACGGCCTTAGCATCGGACCGAAGGCGGGATCGTGCGGCACGGCCATCTACCGCAGAGAGCCTGTTGTCGTCACCGACATTCTCCAGGATCCTCTCTGGGAGCCGTATCGAGGCGTGGCCGAGGCCTATGGGTTGCGCGCGTGCTGGTCCACTCCCATACTTGCGCAT
>WNFI01159231.1_pt1 | contig 23862 bp, 15 predicted proteins | sample 5400471 | NCBI WGS metagenome assembly WNFI01 (sample SAMN13153348, study PRJNA577476) | soil metagenome | isolation source: 100 cm saprolite on Douglas fir-dominated hillslope | place: USA:California | collected 2013-09-17
CCAGAAGCTCCAGCGGCGTCTCTGCCCACAGCGACGCGTCGTCCGGGGGAGTCTCGAGGGGATCGAACGGAAGGTGGAGACGTTCGGCCTGACGCCGGGCCTGCTCGGCGTCGGCTTCGCTGGCCGCGGGAGGAGATCCCGCCCGGCCCGGAGTCCGGGGTTCGGGCATCTGCGCGAGATGGTAACACGGCGGCACACGGAGGCACGTAGAGCTCGCCGGCGCCGCGCAGCGGCGGCGGCGAGCGAGGGGGGTTTCAGGGGGGGCCGCGAGCGCCCGTCGTGGATGATGCGCGAGTGCCCCCCCTGACTTAATAAGCTGCGGGCAGCGCTTTATGATGCGGACCATGCGCGAGGACTCTGCACGCCAGATCGAAGAATCGAAAGGGCAGCAATCGGCGGCCGAACGGCTGCACGCGCTGTTTCGCGCGCACTGGACCTACACCCTCGACGAGTACCCGGAGCTGGCCACGTACACCGGCGATCCCGGCCGGAACCACCGCTGGACCGATCACTCCCTCGAGGCCTACGAGCGGCGCAACCGCGAGATGGAGGTCCCGGCGCGCGTCCTGGCCACCATCGACCGCGCGGCGCTGAGCCCGGCCGACCAGGTCCACTACGACCTCTTCCGCCGCAACGTCGAGGAATCCCTGGAAGGGCGCCGCTTCAAGGGCGAGTACATGCCGGTCACGCAGATGGGCGGGGTGCAGCAAAGCGTCGCCCAGACCTTGATGCTGATGCCCTACTTCCAGGCGTCCGATTTCGAGAACGCGCTGGCGCGCCTGGCGGCGGTGCCCTCGCTCGTCGACCAGACGATCGCCCTGCTCGAGAAAGGCGTGGAGACCGGGATCACGCCGCCGCGGGTGACCCTGCGCGACGTGCCCGACCAGGTCCGCAACCAGATCGTCGAGGACCCGCTCACGAGCCCGCTCCTCCGGCCCTTCCTGTCCTTTCCGCCCGCGATCGACGCGTCCACCCAGGAGCGATTGCGCGCGGCGGCCGTGCGCGCGTACGCCGGGGCGGTGGCGCCCGCTTATCGCCGGCTCCTGGACCATCTCGAACGCCGGTACCTGCCGCGCACGCGCGAGACGATCGCGGCCCGCGACCTTCCGGACGGGGAGGTCTGGTACGCCTTCTCCATCCGCCAGATGACCACCACGCGTCTCGGCGCGGACGAGATCCATCGCATCGGCCTTGCCGAGGTGAAGCGCATCCGCGCGGAGATGGACGCCGTCATCGCCCGCGCGGACTTCGACGGCACGTTCCAGCAGTTCGTCGGCTTCCTGCGCACGGACGACCGGTTCTTCTTCGATCGGGCGGAGGACCTCCTCGTCGCCTATCGCGACATCTGCAAGCGCGTGGACCCCGAGCTGCCCAAGCTCTTCGCGACCCTGCCGAGGCTGCCGTACGGAGTCGCTGCCGTCCCGTCCTACGCGGAGAAGAGCCAGACGACGGCGTACTACGAGCCGGGCTCGCCCTCCGCGGGCCGGCCCGGGCGCTTCTTCGCGAACACCTACGACCTGCGCGCGCGGCCCCGATGGGAGATGGAAGCGCTCGCGTTGCACGAGGCCGTGCCCGGTCACCACCTCCAGATCGCCATCGCCCAGGAGCTGCCGGAGATGCCGGATTTCCGCCGGCACGGCTTCTACACCGCCTACATCGAGGGCTGGGGGCTCTACGCGGAGAGCCTCGGGCCCGAGATGGGCTTCTACGACGATCCCTACGCGAAGTTCGGCCAGCTCACCTACGAGATCTGGCGGGCCATCCGGCTGGTCGTGGACACGGGCATGCACGCGCTGGGCTGGAGCCGGCAGCAGGCCATCGACTACTTCGCGGAGAACGCGGGCAAGGCCGAGCACGACATCGTGGTCGAGGTGGACCGCTACATCGTCTGGCCGGCCCAGGCCCTGGCCTACAAGATCGGCGAGCTCAAGATCAAGGAGCTGCGGGCGCGCGCGTCGGCGGCCCTGGGCCCGCGTTTCGACCTGCGACGCTTCCACGACGAGGTGCTCGGTGCGGGCGCGTTGCCCCTCGACGTACTGGAAGCGCGCATCGACGCCTGGATTGCGAGTCAGCGGAAAAGCTGAGTAGCGCCGCCCGGTACCGTCACGTGTGAGAGGTGGATGGAGGAGCCATGACGACCCATTGGATAGTGACACTCTCGATCGTGGTCGGAATCGGCGTCTCCAGTGGAGCGCGCGCGCTGAGAGCCGGGAGCCAACGGCCTTCGCCCGAGGCCGCCGGTCCGGCGTCATCTGCTGAGCCATCCGTCACCGATTTCAGGGTCGTCTTGCTGGGAACAGGGACTCCCAATCCGCGTCCCGACCGGTTCGGCCCCAGCACGTTGGTGGAGGCAGGATCAGAAAGACTGGTGTTCGACTGCGGGCGCTCCTGTACCACGCGCTTGTGGCAGCTCAAGATCCCGCTGGGTACCGTCAAGCTCTTCCTCACGCACCTGCACTCGGATCACACCGTCGGAATTCCGGATCTGTGGCTGACGGGCTGGTTGAGGTTGCCTTACGGAACCAGGACAGAACCATTCATGGTGTGGGGGCCCGAGGGCACGGTCGCGATGATGGCGAATTTGGCAAAGGCCTACGAAGCGGACCTCCGCATTCGCCAGCCGAAGCAGGGCTTCGCGATTGCCGCGAAGGACTTCACCGAGGGAGTGGTTTATCAGGAGAACGGCGTGCGAGTGACTGCGTTCAACGTGTCGCATGCCGACATCAACGCCTTTGGATTCAGGATCGACTACAAGGGGCACTCGGTTGTGCTCTCCGGCGACACGCGTCCTTCCGAAAGCCTCGTCGCCCATGCCCGAGGCGCCGACGTCGTCATTCACGAAGTTGGCATGGCGAGACCGGAGCTACTCGACAAGTCCGAAGCCGCACGCCAACTTCTGGCGACCCACCACAGCAGTCCAGAACAGGCCGGCGAGGAATTCTCTCGAATCGCGCCGAAGCTGGCGGTGTACACCCACTTCACCCTCCTTGGCGACAAACAAATACCGGAGCCGACGATGGACGAGTTGATCTCCCGAACCCGCACGACGTACCGAGGGCCGCTCGAGGTGGGAGAGGATCTACTGGCCATCTCGATCGGAGATTCCGTTGCCGTCCAGCGGATCCAACGGTAATGCGACTCGGGTGAGATGACGACGAGGTAGCGCTCCGTTCGGCCCGCGCCCCGAGGAGATGACGATCGAGAGGGTAGGCCCCGCTCCGCGGGGAGTCCTCGGTCACTGCGTCCCAGGCGTACTGGAAAGGCAGCGCCGCGCCGTGGTCGATGAGCCAGGACCTGCCCTCCCCGACGAGCACGTTGGGATTGCGCGGCGTGCGGTCGGGGTTCATTACGAGCGCGTCGAGCCAGAGCACGGGGCTGGCCAGGTCGTCGGGCGCGGTCGCCGCCTCCTGCGGCCCGATCTCTCGCGCGCCGTCCAGGAAGCGAAAGCCCAGGTCCAGGCCCTGGCTCGCCCGCAGCAGGTCGCCCAGTTCCTGATCGCGATCCGCGTTCTCGACGCCGTGTCCAGATGGAGGAGCGCGCGGCGGGGCACGGCCAGCCCCAGCGCGTCCGCCAGCTCGGCCACGATGACCTCCGCCACCAGGGCCGCCGTCCCCTGCGCCGCGCCCCGCAGCTTCACGAGGAAGCGGCCGTCCTCGGTCTCGGCCACGACCGGCCACGAGCTGCCGCGCTTGTGGGACGAGACGATGCGGCGGGCGCGGACGACGCTCACCTCAGAAGTATCCCGCCATCGTTCTCATTCCGTGCGCAGGGTGGCCGCGGGGTCGGCGCGCATGGCGCGGCGGGCCGGCAGATAGCAGGCCACGCCTCCGACTGTCAGCAGGATGGCAGCCACCGCAGCATAGGTCGGAGGATCGCCCGCGGTCACGCCGAAGAGGAGCGCGTGCAGCAGCCGCGCCAGGCCGAGCGCTCCCGCGAGTCCGATGGCAATGCCCGCGGCCACCAGCGACCCGCCGCGGCGCATCACCAGGCGCCGCACGTCGGCGGGGGTGGCGCCGAGGGCGCGGCGGATGCCGAACTCACGCATCTGCTGGCCCACGGCATACGACACGACTCCGTAGATGCCGACGGCGGCGAGGAGCAGGGCCAGCCCGGCAAAGACCGTCATCGTCGTCATCGCGAACCCATTCGTGAGCAGCGCGTCGTCGAGCAGCCGCGACAGCGTCTTCACGTGGTACACGGGCTGGGTCGCGTCGACGGTGGCGATCGCGGCCTTCACCGACTCCGAGAGACCCGAGGGATCGCCCGCGGTGCGGGCCGCGAGCATCATCATCGAGACGTCGTCCTGAGCAAGCGGCACGTAGATCTCCGGCCGCGGGCGGCCGTCGATCGCGGCGTGGCGCACGTCGCCGATCACGCCCACCACGGTCAGCCACGGCGTAGTCGAATCGACGCGGCCCAGCCGCACGCGCCGGCCGATGGGATCGTCGGCGCCGAAGGCCTGATGGGCGAACACGCCGTTGACGATGGCGACGAGGTTGCTCTCGCCGCGATCGTGGTCGTCGAAGCCGCGCCCCCGCCGGAGCGGCACCTCCATGCTGGAGAGATAGCCCGGCGTGACCACGCGGAAGTCGGTCTCCCCTTCGCGGCCGCGCTCGGGCAACGGCGCTCCTTCGACGAGGTAGCGCGTCCCCCGGTTGTAGGTGCTGAAGGGCAGCACGTTGACGAACCCCGCGGACCGCACGCCGGGGACGCGTGTGACCGCGTCCGTCGCTTCCGTGAAGAAGCGCCGCCGGCCGGCCGCGTCGCCGTACCGGTAGTCGGGAAGCGTGACGGTCATGGTGAGGACGTGATCGGGAGTGAAGCCGACATCCACCTGCTGAAGCCGGTGGAAGGTGCGGACGAGAAGGCCGGCCGCGACCAGGAGCACGAGGGCCATCGCCACCTGTCCGACCATCAGGGCCGACCGCATCCGCTGCTGGCCCCGGCCGCCCGTGCCGTAGGCGCCCTGCTTGAGCGAGACGGGAAGGTTCGTGTGGGCCGTGCGGAAGGCGGGGGCGATCCCGCAGAGGACGGCGCTGAGCACGGCCAGGATGGCGCTGCAGGCGAGCGTGGCCCAGTCGACGCCGAGCTCGAGGACGTTCGGCTGCGTCACCACGAGCAGCTCCGGCAGCGACGCGCGCAACGCCCGCAGCGTTCCCATCGCGAACAGGAGGGCCAGGGACGTGCCGGCGGCGGCCAGGAGCAGGCTCTCCGTCAGCATCTGCCGCACCAGGCGGCCCCGGCTGGCGCCGAGGGCGGCGCGGACGGCCAGCCCCCGCTCGCGCGTGACCGCCCGGCTCAGCACGAGGTTCGCGACGTTGGCGCAGGCCAGGAGCAGCACGAAGCCGACCGCGGCCACGAGCACGATCGTGACGGGCATGGCGACGTCCCGGGACAGGGCGCGCATCTCCACCACGTGGCCGTTCAGCCCGCGATGGCGCTCCGGGCTCGTGGCTTCGATCCGGCGCAGGATCGTGTCGACTTCGGCCTGCGCCTCGGCGTAGGAGACACCGGGACGAAGCCGTCCGACGGACACGACGGACGTCAGGGGCGCCGCCGCCGCGCGGTCCGCCTTCAACGGCGACCACAAGTCGCCCTTGAAGTTGAAGACGGGGAACTCGAAGCGGCGCGGCATGACGCCGATGACGGTATGGCTCCGCCCGTCGAGGAGGACCTCCTGCCCGATGACCGACGGCCGGCCGGCGAAGCGGCGCTGCCACAGGCCGTAGCTGAGGACGGCGACGTCCGGCGCGTCCGCGGCGGCGTCGCTCTCCGCGATCCCGCGTCCGATGAGCGCAGGCACGCCGAGGGTCGCGCCGCTGCGCGTCCCAGGCCATCACGAAGGCCACTCGCTCCGGATCCGCGTAGGGCAGGGGCTTGAGGGAGAGGACGTTCACGACGCTGAAGGTGGCGGCGTTCACGCCGATGCCGGGGGCGAGGGTCAGGACGGCGGCCAAGGTGAATCCGGGCGCGCGGCGCATCAGGCGGAGGCCGTAGGCGAGATCCTGGACCAGAGTGCTCATCAGTCCGTCTCCTCGATAGCGGGAAGGGCGCGGCCGCGCGTCGCGAGACCGCCAGGCGTGAACGAGCGGGGCCGCGGCGGAGCCGGCGGCCAGGCGCCAGTAGCGCGCGCGCGACGTATCTCCGCGCGACCAGACCTCGTCGAGATCGCCCAGGACCGCGTCCCGGAAGTCGGAGGGAACGAGGGCGCGGATCAGCGCTCGAGCCATCCGCGGCGGCGAGCCCTTCACGAGGACCCCAGCTTGGGCTCGAGGCCGCGGGTCATCTGGGCGAGACCGGTATGGGCATCGGCGAGCGCGGTCGAGCCTTTCGCGGTCAGCCGATAGTGGCGCCGGCGCTTGCCGCCACGCTCGGGTGTGGGGTCGCCCAGTCTCGATCGGACCAGCCCTCGCGTCTCCAGCCGGTCGAGCGCGGTGTAGATGGCCCCCGGCGAGATCACGCGGCCGGTCCTCTCTTCGATCTCGTCCCGGATGGGCACTCCGTAGGCGTCGTCGCCGAGGCGCAGCAGGGCCAGGAGGAGGAGCTGCTCGAGGGAACCGAGGCGCTCGGGCATAAAACTACGTTGTAGGGAATATACTAGAACTTCAGCTCAATGCGGAGGATGTGGCCCTCGGTCGGGCCAGCGTTCTGGACGGTATGGATGACGGCCTCGTTCCAGGCGAACGTCCCCGCCTTGCGCGGGTGGACCTCCGTGGGCATGCCGTCCGGGGTCACCTTCGCTTCCCAGTCCGTGAAGTAGACGCTCATCCCGTGCGGGTGGCGGTGGCGCGGCTCGACCTTTCCGGGCGGGAGGTGGACGTCGAGGACGCGCACGAACTGGTTCTCGAAGGCGAGCCGATGGGTGTCGCCCGCGACTAGCACCGGATCGAGCGGGTCCTGCGCGGGCTGGGACAGGGCCATGCGGGCGGCCACGGCGGCCGCGACGGTGACCACGGCGAGCAGCACTCGGTTCTTCATGCAGCCTCTCCTATGCGGTCTTCGCGGGTTCCACTTCGATGAGCCCGAACTGCAGGAGGTGGTGGCAGCCATGCTTGAAGTGCGTGCGGGACCAATCCTCGACGCTGATCGGTCCGAAGATGGGATGCGTGTGCCTGCTGTCGGGGCGCGTGCGAGCGTGCTCGAGGAAGCGGTCCACCTCGGCCATCGACGCGGTCGACGCGCTCCTCAGGTCCGGATGGCGCAGTGCAGGCAGGCCGTCTCGAAGGGCCGGGTTCATGAACTCGTGGGGCGTCGGGCGATTGTGGTACAGGAACGGCTTCATCCGTTCGCGTTGATCGTCAGGGTACGGGCATTCCAGAACGACGCGCCCGGTGGAGACCTCGAACGTCCAGACCAGGTGCTCCACCATCTCCTGGGCCGTCATGCGACCCCAGAGGGCCGGCGTGTCCGGCCGCAGGGTGTCCAGCGCGCCGAAGAAGAACGTCCGCAGGAAGGTGTCGCGCAGCGACGAGTCGTCGACGTCGAACACGACCTTCATCCCTACCGGACCGGCGTGGGCCACACGCCGCTTTCTATCACTGAAGGCTCGGCTTCGAAAAGTAGCCCTGCCCCTGGAGGAAGTCGGCCAGGACGCGGGCGGCGACCTCGTGGCCGGCGGCGTTCCAGTGCGCGTCGTCGGGGAAGTACGTCTCGTGCCCGGAGGAGACCTCCGTCTCCAGGGCCGGCGTCAGGTCGACGAACGCGACCCCGAGCTCCGCGCACAGGCTGGCCATGAGCTCGTTCTGGGCGAGGCGGTGTCTCTCCATCGCCTCGACGTCCACCGCCGTCTTCTCCCCGCGGAAATAGAACCCGAGCGCGTTCTCCAGCTCTTCCCGCGAGAAGCTCTGCCGCAGGAGAGGCAGATACACCTGGCTCTTGAACGGCACGAACATCATCACCAGCTCCGCCCCGGCGTCGCGGCAGAAGCGGTGCATCCGCTCCACCGTGGCCCGAGTGAGCCCCCACCCTCGCCGCGCGCGCAGCTCGTCGCGAGAGAAGCGAAGCGTGTTGAGGTAGGGCGGCATGAAGGCGAAGCGCAGCCAGCGCCCTTCGACCGGCACCGCGAACATCCCGCGATCGAAGGTCGCCCGCGACCCCGCGGGGGCCGGAGGCACGGCGGCGACGTCCTCCGCCCCGTCGGCGGCGGTGGTCGCCTCGGCCGTCCCGAACGCGTCCGCGGCCGCGCGCGCGAGGCTCACGAGATAGAGACCGTCGAAGCGCGCGACGACGTCCTTGATCCGCCAGCCCGGAGGCCGCGGCCGCGCGCGGTCGGGGAAGCGGATGAAGTCATCGAAGCTCTCGGCGTTGAAGATGTCGTTGCCCGCGAAGAAAGCGACCACCACCACTCGCGGGCGGTGGCGGACGGCGAAGTCCGCCAGCACCCTTTCCTCCTGCTGCGGGCCGAACCCGGCCGTCCCGTAGTTCTGGACGGGCCGGCCGAGTCTTGCCTCCAGGCGGGCGGGCCAGGCCTGCTCCACGGGGAGGGTCATGGCATCGGTGAAGGAGTCGCCGAGGGCGGCCACGGCGATGGGATCGCGGACGGAAGGGTTGCGGAAGCCTTCGGCGTCCGTGACGAACGGAAAGCGGCGGACATGGCCGGGCGCCACCTCCGGCGGCACGTAGCCCATCTGCACGATGTCGCCGGAGGTCACCTCGGCGTAGCTGTGGACGCCTGCGCGCAGGCGGGCGCCATAGCGCTCGGAGTCCTGCCAGCGCGGGTTGGGCCACACCTCGCCGAGGATTCGCCGCTGGGCGGCGATGCCCGGCCCCACGCGGGGACCCAGCCCGCGCAGGGCGGTCTCGGCCAGCGCGAGGCTCGAGAGGATGCTCCCGACCGCGAGCAGGGTCCGAATGGCGGCGGGGGTCATGGCCTCGCGCAGGGACGGGGCGAAGGCGGCATCGGTGAGGGACAGGCCCAGGGACAGGCATACGAGGAGAGCGAGAGCCATGAGGTGTGGGCGTAAGCGGAAGTCGCCGACGATCCGCAGATCGGCCCATCTCAGCGATCCGTGGTTGGCCAGCTCGAGGACACCGTCGAACGGGGGCAGGGAGCAGGACACGCCGGCCGCCCCATTCACTTCGCCCCGGGCCACGACTTCGCGCTTGCCAGTGCGGGCGACGAGAGTGACCTCGTAGGTCGCATGGCCCGCCGGCCGCACGTCGAAGCGCACGGTCGAGGAGCGGGCCTGGCGCACCGCGAACTGGATCCGGTCGTCCGCCGGGACCAGGATCTCGGGCACGACGCGACCGCCTTCCACTTCGAAGCGTTGCGCGCCGGAGCCACCCGTCCGTGCCTGCGGCCCGTCGAGATAGAGCCGCCGGGTGGTGACGTAGAGAAAGTTGCGGACGATCAGGATGACGATCACCGCTTCCGCCACGAGGAGGAGGCGCCCGATCCTTCGCTTCCGGTGAACCGGCTCGCGCCCCGGCGGCGGGACTGCCACGTTTGCTTGCGTCGGACCTCAGCGAGCTAGCTCAGGCGGACGCTCACCAGCTTGCTCACCCCCGGCTCTTCCATGGTGACCCCGTAGAGCTGGTCCGCGATCTCCATCGTCTTGCGCGAGTGGGTGATGAGCACGAACTGGGTCTGCTCCTTGAGCCCCTCGAGCATGCGCACGAAGCGCCCGATGTTGGCGTCGTCGAGCGGCGCGTCCACCTCGTCGAGGATGCAGAAGGGCGAGGGCTTGTACTGGAAGATCGCGAACAGGAGCGAGATCGCGGTCAGCGCCTTCTCGCCTCCGGAGAGCAGCATGACGTTCTGCAGCCGCTTGCCGGGCGGCTGGGCCATGACGTCGATGCCGCTCTCGAGGAGGTCCTCCTCGTCGATGAGGGCCAGCCCCGCCGTCCCTCCCCCGAAGAGCTGACGGAAGATCTCGCCGAAGTGCTGGTTGATGACCTGGAAGGCCTCCTGGAACCGCTCGCGGGACGCGCGGTCGATCTTCTTGATGGCCTGATCCAGCTCCGCGATCGAATCCAGCAGGTCCTGACGCTGCGCGGCCAGGAACGTCGAACGCTCCTCCAGCTCCTGCGACTGCTCGACGGCGAGCACGTTGACGGGGCCCATGCGGTCGAGACGCTCGCGCATCTCCTGGACCTGGAGCTCGAGGCCGGACAGGTCCTTGGCGCGGTCCTCGTCGGTGATGAGCGCGGCCGCCTCCGCCGCCATCATGGCCACCGCCTGATGGCACTCGCGTCCGAGATGGTCGAGGTCCGATCCCGTGCGCGCCTGCGACACCTCCAGCTCGCTGAGCGCGTCGCGCAGCATGTCGCGCTCGCGGCGGCGCTCCTTGAGGCCGGCCTCACGGCCCTCCAGCTCGTTGCGCAGGTCACGCACGCGGTCCTCGGAGATCGCCGCTTCGGCGCTGACCCGCTCGCGCGCGGTGAGCGCCTCCGTCAACTGGCGTTCCGCCTCCGCCATCTCCGCGCGCAGCTCCTCGCGGCGCGCGTCCATCTCCGCCGCGCGCTGCTCGGCGGCGGCGATGCGGCCGAGGAGGTCGCGATGGTCCTGCTCCAGGCGCCGGCACTCCGCCTCCGTGGCCGCCGCCCGCTCGCGCAACGCGGCGAGCACGCTCTTGGCCTCCGAGGTGCGGACCTGGGCCGCCTCGCTGGCCGCGCGCGCTTCCGCCACGGCCGTGGTCAGCGCGGCCAGGCGCCGGCTGCCTTCGTCCCGGTCGCGCTCGGCCGTGGCCAGGGCCTGCTCGATCTCGGCCAGGCGCACCGCGGCTGTCCCCCGCTCCTGCTCGGCCTGCGCGCGCTCGGTGTCGAGCACGGCGGCCTTGCGCTGCAGGCGCGCCATCTCCTCCTCCGCGGAGGCGAGGTCGTGGCGCAGGGCGACGAGGTCCTTCTCCGCGACGTGGATGCGCTCCTCCAGGCCGCGCACCTCGGCCACGGCCGCGTCCGCGCGCGTGGCCGCCTCCTGTCCGCGGTCCCGCGCGCTGCGCAGGGACGCCTCGACCTGCTCCTGCCGGACCGAGATCTCGCGGATCTCGCGGCGGGGAGCGAGGAGGCCCTTCACGCCGCGTCCGCCCTCGACCATCGATCCCCGCAGCGTCTCGCCGGCGAGGGTCACGCAGGCGACGGGGCCCTGGCGCGAGACGATCTCGAACGCATCTTCCAGCGTTTCGACGACCAGGGCTTCGGGCAGAGCGGCCTTGATGGGCGCCGCATGGGGTCCGGTGACGCGATAGACGTCGCCGAGGAGCCCGCGCGCCTTGGGTTCCTGGGCGGCCACATCGCGCAGGGCGACGCAGTCCGCCTTGGTGCGCGCGGAAGCGAGAGGCAGGAACGCGCCGCGACCGGCCCCGGACTCCTGCAGGTAGCGGATCCCGCGCAGCGCTCCCGCCGCGTCCGCGGTCAGGATGGCCTGGAGGCGATCACCCAGGAAGGCCTCGACCGCGCGCTCGTACCTGGAATCGGTCTCGACGGCGTCGGCCACGACGCCCAGGACGTCGATGCCGTCCGGTCCCGCCAGCAGCGCGCGCACGCCCTCGTCGAAGGCGGAATGCGTGGCCACCATCTCCTCGAGCGAGGCCAGGCGTCCGGCCAGTCCGTCGCGCTCGCTCTGGAGGCCCTCCGCCTCCCGCGACGCCGCATCCGCTTCCGTGCGCGCGGCCGTGCCGCGCGTGGAGGCGTCCTCGCGGGCCGTCACCAGCTCGGCGCGCAAGGTCTCCGCCTGGGCCGCCTTCTCCCGCGCGGACGCGTGCACGCTCTCGACGTGTCCGCGCTCTCTCTCCAGCTCGGCGGTCTCCGCGGCCAGCTTCAGGAGATCGGCGGAAGCGCGCGACTGATTCCCGCGGACCGACTCGCGGGCGTTCTGGTGGGCCGCGATGCGGCCCAGGAGGTCGACCTGCGCGTCGCGCGCCGCGTCCTGCTCCGCTTCGGACGCGCCCTGCCGCGCCGCCGTCTCCGCCTGGGCCGTCTCCGCCGTGCGCGCCTCGTCTTCCGCGGCCGCGCGCTCGATGCGCAGGCGCGCCTCGTCCGAGCGGCGCTCGTCGACATGGTCCGCCAGCGGACCGACGCGCGCCCGCAGCTCTTGCGCTTCCGCCCGCGCCTGCGACGCGCGCGCGTCCGTCTCCGCGATCTGCTCGCGGCAATAGCCGCTGCGCCCCTGGTGGCGATCGACGGCGAGGGTGAGCTCGCTCAGCCGCGCGCGCACGCCCTCCAGCGTCGTCTCGCCTTCATAGAGGGCGTTGCGCCGCACCTCCATCTGCGCCTCTTCCGTCTGCAAGGCGATGGCCGCGGCCTGCTCGCGCTGGCCCTCGGTCGTGAGGCGGTCCGCGATGGCGTCGGACTGGGCGCGCAGGTCCAGGAAGCGCCGGCCATACAGCACGCGCTCGATGGCCTGCATCTCTTCGCGCACCGCGCGATATCGCCGCGCCTTGCTGGCCTGGCGCTTGAGCGACTCGAGCTGCTTCTCCACCTCGTGGACGATGTCGTTCACGCGGAGCAGGTTCTGCTGCGCGGCTTCGAGCTTGAGCTGGGTCTGGCGCCGGCGCGCCTTGTACTTCGTGATGCCGGCCGCCTCTTCGATCAGCGCGCGCCGATCCGCGGGCTTGCTGGAGAGGATGAGGCCGATCTTGCCCTGCTCGATGATCGAGTACGCCTTGGAGCCGAGACCGGTGTCCATGAACAGCTCGTGGATGTCGCGCAGGCGGCACACCTGGCCGTTCATCAGGTACTCGCTCTCGCCGTTGCGATAGAGCCGGCGCGTGACGATGCATTCCGGCGAGCCGTCCGGGCTGTTGCCGTTGAGGCCGCTGACCTTGAGGTTCACCTCGGCCATCCCCGTGGGCTGGCGCGACTGGCTGCCGTTGAAGATCACGTCCTCCATGGACGCGCCGCGGAGGCTCTTCGCGCTCTGCTCGCCGAGGACCCAGGAGATGGCGTCCGAGATGTTGCTCTTGCCGCAGCCGTTGGGCCCGACGATGCCCGTCACGCCCCCCTGGAAGGACAGTTCCTGCTTGTCGCAGAAGGACTTGAAGCCGACGATCTCGACCCGCTCGAGGCGCATAGGCGACCAACCCCTAGATATTGGGAACTGCCGCCGACTCTAACACAAGGGGTAGCAGGAATGTGTCCCAGAGCTCGTTCGGGACACATTCCTAATAAGCACGAACTGACCTATTAGGAGTATGGCCAAGTGCCAAAAATGCAATCACTTGGACAGACTCCTGCCCGCCAGACTCGAGACCACCGCCGCCAGCTCCGCGGGCTGGACCGGCTTGGACACGTGAAGCTGATAGCCGGCGCGCAAGGCGGCGTCCCGGTCTTCGGGCCGCGCGTAGGCCGTGAGCGCCGCGGCCGGGATCTGACCCCCTCGACTGGCGGGCCGCTCGCGCACCGCGCGCATGAAGCTGTAGCCGTCCATGCCCGGCATCTCGATGTCGCTGAGCAACACGTCCAGGGACCTCGCGTCGAGGGCGGCGAGGCCTTCCTGCGCCGACGACGCCGTGACCACGCCGGCCCCGAGCTGCTCGAGCATCGTGCGAATGAGCTCCCGCGCGTCCGATTCGTCCTCGACGACGAGGACGTCGACGCCGGAGAGCTGCGGGGTCGCTGCCGCCGCGGGCATGCGCCGAGGGATCTCGGGAGGGCCCGCCTCCTCGCGCAGAGGGAGCCGGACGGTGAAGGTCGAACCCTTGCCTTCGCCCGGGCTGGAGACCTCGACCGATCCGCCGTGCAGCTCGACGAGATGGCGCACGATGGCCAGGCCGAGCCCGAGGCCTCCGTGCGGGCGCGTGCTGGACGAATCCGCCTGGCGGAAGCGCTCGAAGACGTGGGGCAGGAACTCGGGCTTGATCCCGAGCCCGTCGTCCTGGACGCTGATCTCCGCCTGGTCGCCGGACTGGCGCAGCCGTACCTGCACCGTGCCGCCGCGCGTGCTGAACTTGATCGCGTTCGAAACGAGGTTCCAGGCGACCTGCTGCAGGCGGTCGCCGTCGCCCTCGAAGGGGCCGACCGCGCGCGCGATCTCCGTCACCAGCCGCACGCCTTTGGCTTCCGCGGCATGACGCACGGAGTCGAGGGCGCCCTCGATCACCGCGCTCAGGTCCACCGCGCGCACTTCGAGGCTCAGCTTGCCGGCCACGATGCGCGAGACGTCGAGGATGTCCTCGATGAGCTGGGTCTGCGCACGGGCATTGCGGTCGATGGTGGCGATGGCGCGGGTATGGGTGGCCGCGTCGAGCCGCCCGTCCTGCAGGAGCTTGGTCCAGCCGACGATCGCGTTGAGGGGCGTGCGCAGCTCGTGGGAGAGCGTGGCCAGGAACTCGTCCTTGATGCGGTTCGCTTCCTGGGCCTCGCGGTAGAGGCGCGCATTGTCCGCGGCGAGCGCGCCCCGCTCGGCCAGGCTCTGGGCCAGCGTCAGGTCGGCGTCGGTGAACCGGCGCCCCACCGCACCCAGGGCCAGGCAACCGAACGTGTTGTTCCGCGCGCGCAGGCGCACCAGCATCATCGACGTGTAGCCGACCCTTTCGACCAGGCGCACGAGCTCGGGATCGGCGAACTGCGTGAAGGGCGGGAGGGCGGGGTAGAGGCGCGGCTCCCCGGTCCGTATGACGTCGTAGACGCCGCCCGTCTTCTCGCGGTCGGGGGGCCGGCGCGCCATCTCCCACAGGTCGGCGAGCCGCGCCGGATCGGCGTGCTGCGCCGCCACCGGCTCGGGGACGTCGTTGTTGACGATATGGACCACGGACCAGTCCGCGACCTCCGGCACCGCGAGGCGGGCGATGTTCGCGAGGGTCGCGCGGTCGTCGAGGCTGGTGGCGAGGGTCGCGCCGACTTCGGCCAGGAACGCGGCCCGCCGGCGCGCCGACTCCGCCTCCGCGCGCGCGGCCTGCTCACGGATGAGCTGGGCGCGCTCCTCTTCGCCCGCCTTGCGGCCGGTGATGTCCTGGACCGTGCCCACCACGCGGATGCCGCCCTCCGCATCGCCGGGAAGGACCTTCGCGTAGCCGTAGACCCAGCGCAGCTCGCCCTCCGGAGGAATGATGCGCAGCTCGCCGCTCCATTCGCTCCGCGCCTCCACCGCCGCCCGCAGGCCTTCGCGCACGCGCGGGCGGTCCGTGGGATGGATGGCGTCCATGAAGGCCGTGTAGCCCTCCGTCCCTCCGCTCGGCTCACGCCCGAAGACGCGATAGATCTCGTCGGACAGGGCCACGGCGTTGCGCGCGGAGTCCCATTCCCAGCTCCCGACGTGGGCCAGGCGCTGCGCCTCCGCCAGGAGCATCTGGCTCTTCTTCAGCTCCTGCTCCGCGCGCCGCCGCTCCTGCAGCTCGCGTTGCAGGTCGCGCGTGCGGTCCTCCACGCGCTGCTCCAGCGAGCGGCTGGCCTCCTGGAGGCTGGCATCCCGCTCCTGGATGCCGGAGAGCATGTCATTGAACGTCTCGATCAGCTCGCCGACCTCGTCGCGGCCCTCGGGAGCCACGCGCACCGTGTAGTCCTTCTCGCGGGAGACCCGGCGGGCCCCCTCCGCCAGCCGGACGATCGGGCGCGAGATGACGGACTGCATCCGTGACGAGAGGGCGAGCGCGAGCAGGAACGAGATCGCGGAGACGAGCGCCACCAGCGAGGCATAGCGCAGCAGGCGCGTCCCCATGTCCTCGAGGTCGCCCTCCAGGACGACCGTGCCCACCGTCTTGTCGTCGAAGAGGATCGGCCTGGAAACGACGACGGTGCGGCCATGCCGCTCGTCGCCGAGAGGACGGGTGAGCGGGGCGGGCGTTGCCGTGGAGGAGTCGGGGGCATAGTGCGCGAAGAGATGGCCATGCGCGTCGTAGACGGCGGCCGCGCGCACGTGGGTCTCCGCCCCCAGGCCGGCCAGGGTCGTCCGCGCCGCGGCCGGGTCCTGGAAGAGCAGGGCGGAGGCGGTATTGGAGGCGATGATCTCCGCTTCCGTCGACAGCCGGCGCGCCACCGCGGAGCGCGAGGCCAGGACGTCGTAGGCGATGAACGCGGTGGCGGCGAAGATCAGGGCGAGGCTGCTGGACAGCATGGCCACGCGGGTCAGCTTCTGGCGGATCGAGAGGTCGCGCAGGCGGCGCATGCTCAGGACCTCGGCCCCGCCACCAGGGTGGCCAGCTTCAGGAGCTGCGAGCTCACCTTGAGACCGGCCTGCTCGGTCACGACGGGGTTGATCTCGAACCGCACCTTGCGCGCCTGCATGGTGAAGTTGATCGCGCCCCCCCGCATCGCGAACCCATCCGTGTCTCCGACGGTGAGGATCCCCGGGCGTTCGAGCTCTTTCAGGATCTCGGCGATGTTCGAGCGCTCGGAGCTGGACACGAAGACGATCTGCGCGTCGCGGGCCTCCTCCACGCGCGGCACGCGACGGACCTCGATGGGCCGGCCTCCCGCCGTCTTGCCCGCCACCGTCTCGTCGAGCACGGCACCGAACGGATCGCGTCCGACGATCGCGATCACGAAACTCGCGCCGGGATCGCGCAGCGCCTCCGGCGGCCACTCCACGAAACGCGTGAAGTTGTAGAGGAACGCCGCCTTGACCTCGTACTCGGTGGGGGAGGGCGGCTCGGGGTGGGCGCGCGCAACCGCCGCCCCCAGCACGAGAGCGGCCACGACTGCGCGCTCGAGCTTCCCGGCCCATCCGAAGGGCAGTCCGGATGCTTTCATGGCAGTACGCGTCGTGACGACCAGACTAACCCAGGAGAGGAGGCGCGGGTGCGCCCGATCGCCTGACCTCCACGGGGACGCCGCTCAGGACGGCGGTGCCGCAAAGGGTGTCCACCTCGGCCTCGTCGGTCAGGTCGTTGAGGCTGGCTCCCGGCCGCTGCGCGGCGACGCGGAGGCGCGTGCCCGGACGGTGGTGTCCCCATCCGTGGGGAAGGCTGACGACGCCCGGCCGCATGTCGCCGCTCACGCGCAAGGTCGCCTCCACCTGCCCCACGCGCGAGCGCACGTTCACGCGGTCCCCATCGGCGAGGCCCCGCGCGCTCGCGTCCCCCGGATGCATGAGCAGGGTGCACGGGTCGCGCCCCCGGGTGAGGCGCGCGCTGTTGTGCATCCAGGAGTTGTTGGAGCGCAGCTCGCGCCGTCCGATGAGGGAGAGCGCGCTCTCGCGCTCGGCCGTGATCAAGCGGGCGCGGACGCGCGGGAGATCGGCCATCAGCGCGGGCGGGGCGAGCGCGATGTGACGGTCCGCGGTGCGCAGCGCATCCGGGAGGGCCGGGGTTAGCGGGCCGAGGTCGATCCCGTGCGGCGCCCCTTCCAGCGCCTTCAAGCTCAGGCCGCGGCCCCAGGGACGCAGCCCGCGCCCGTGGGGCCCGGTGCGCAGGAGGAGGGCCAGGATCCCGCGCGGCCCCAGCCGGCCGGCCGCCCTCGTCATCATCGATGAGGCGAACGTTTGCCGGCCCCGCCGCGCCCCGATCCGTCGCGCCAGGCCGTGGAGGATCTGCCAGTCCTCGCGCCCGTCCGGCGGCGGCGCGAAGAGCGCCGGCGAGTAGCGCACGGTGTTGCGCACGGCGAGGAGGTGGAAGACGAGGTCGTAGTGGTCGCGCTCGAGAGGCGAGACCGGAGGCAGCACGAGGTGCGCATGCCGCGAGGTCTCGTTGAGGTAGGGATCGATCGAGACCATGAAATCCAGGCCGGGCAGGGCGCGCTCGAGCCGCGCGCCGTTCGGAGTCGAGAGGACGGGATTGCCGGCCAGGCTGACGAAGGCCCGGATCTGATCCGGGCCCGCCGTCTCCATCTCCTCCGCCAGCACCGCCGCCGGCCATTCGCCCCCGAATTCGGGGAGCCCCCGCACCCGGCTGTGGCCCTTCCCGAAGTGGCCGCGCTGGCCGATCCGATCGCCGAGGGCGACCAGGTCCACCGCCGGCCGCGTGAACATCGTGCCCCCGGCGCGGTCGAGGTTGCCGGTGACGATGTTGAGGACGTAGATGAGCCACTGGCACACCCCGCCCAGCTCCTGGGTGGACACGCCGACGCGGCCATAGGCGACCGCGCTCGGCGCCTCCGCGAACGCGTGTGCGAGCGTGCGGATCTCCTCCGCGCGAAGTCCGGTGGCCGCCGCCACCCGTTCGGGTGGGAACTCGCGGGCCGCTGCCGCCACCTCGTCCAGGCCGGACAGCATCGGCTGGAGGCGTCCCGGGCGGGCGAGCCCGGCCTCGAACACGACCGCGAGCAGCGCGAGGAGGAAGAGCGCATCCGTGCCGGGGCGGATGGCGAGATGCGCGTCCGCGATCGCCGCCGTCTCCGTTCGCCTCGGGTCCACGACGACCAGGCGGCCCCCGCGTGCGCGCAGCGCGCGCAGCCGCCGCTCGATCCCGGGCGCGGTCAGCAGGCTGCCGTTGGACACGAGCGGATTCGCGCCCAGCACGAGCAGGAACGACGAGCGGTCGATGTCCGGGACGGGCAGGAGGAGCTGGTGGCCGAACATCAGGAGCGACGCCAGCATGTGGGGAAGCTGGTCGACCGAGGTCGCGGAGAAACGGCTGCGCGTCCGCAGCGCGCGCAGCAGCATCTGTCCGTACAGGATGGCGCCGTAGTTGTGGACGGTCGGATTGCCCTGGTAGACGGCGACGGCGTGGCGGCCGTGCGCGCGCTGCACGTCGAGGAGCCGCTCCGCCGCGAGGTCGAGGGCGGCGTCCCAGCCGATCTCCTCCCAGTCGGATCCCCGACGGAGAAGGGGGCGCCGCAGCCGGTCCGGATCCTCGTGCAGATCCTTCAAGGCCACTGCCTTCGGGCAGATGTGGCCATGGCTGAAGACGTCCTCGGTGTCGCCACGAATGGAGAGGATGCGCTCGCCGTCGACCTCGATGGCCAGGCCGCACATCGCCTCGCACAACGAGCAGGTCCGGAAATGCGTATGGGTGGCCACGAATTCGATCGTATCTCACCCCACCGCTGCGCCGCCCGCTTCGCGGGCGCCGCGCTCCTGGTCGGTCAGGTACCCAGCGGCACGGGGCTTGCACTGGTTCCCGGGCGAGTCGGATTCATAAGCGGGTCTTCGGGGTGCCACACCATATCCCCGCCGGCCCGACGAAAGGTGCCTCGGTGCCATGGCTTCATCCATCTTCGCCGCTCTGCGGGTGGCGGCCGTCGCCTTTGCCGCCACCTCCGCGTTCGCCCAGCTCCCGGATTCCAGCCCCGCCCGCCTGAACTCGGACGGCTCGGCCGCCGTACGCGCCTGGCTCGACGCCAGCGGCTCGCCACAGCCGCACCTCCGGCACGACGCTCACGCCGGAGGGCCGGAGGCTGATGGACGCGCTCGGGCGGGTCTCCGACGAAGGCCTCGATCCCGCCCGCTACGAGCCCACGCTCCTGGGGGACGCCGCTGCGGCCCGCGAGGTCGGGCTCACCGCGGCCCTGGCCCTTTACGCGTCGGACCTCGCGAAGGGGCGCTTCGACGCGAGCCGGGTCACCGTCCTCTGGCGCCTGCGTCCCCGGTCGTTCGACGTCCTGCCCGTTCTCCAGCACGCGGCGGAGAGCGGACCCGAGGCGGCGCTCGCCGCCGTTCGGCCTGTCCATCCGCAATACGCGGCGCTGCGCGAGGCTCTTCGGCGCTATGCCGCCCTGGCCGCGGCGGAGACGGAGGTTCCGGTCCTACCCGCGGGTTTCAAGCTGCGCCCGGGCGCGCGCGGCGTGGCCCTCCGGGCCTTGAGGGCCCGCCTTGCGTTCTGGGGCGACCTCGACGAGAAGGCGGCCGCCGGGGACGTCTTCGACCCCGCCACCGTCGCGGCATTGAAGCGATTCCAAGTCCGCCACGGCCTGGGCGCGAGCGGCGTGGTCGGACCGGAAGAGGTGGCCGCGCTCGACGGCTCCGTTCGCGACCGCATCCGTGAAATTGCCCTCAACCTGGAGCGCTGGCGCTGGCAGGAGCGGATGCCGGCCGCGCGCTCGCTGCTGGTGAACATTCCGGCCTTCGAGCTGCACGCCTACGACGGCGGCCGCGAGAGCCTGGCCATGCGCGTCATCACCGGCAAGCCGGACTCGCCCACGCCGGTGTTCGTGCAGGGCATGACCTCCGTCGTGTTCAGCCCGTACTGGAACGTGCCCGCCAACATCGCGCTCGACGAAACCATGCCTGCCGTGCGCCGCGATCGCGGGACCCTGCGCCGCCTCAACCTGGAGGTGCTCCGCGGCGACCGGGTCGTGGATCCGGCACAGGTGGACTGGGTGCGCGGGGCTCGGGACGTCTCCTTTCGCCAGCGGCCGGGCGCGGGCAATTCACTCGGCCTCGTGAAGTTCGAGCTGCCGAACCCGTTCAACGTCTACCTGCACGACACCCCGAACGACGCGCTCTTCCTCCGCCCGCGGCGGACCTTCAGCCACGGCTGTGTGCGTCTCCAGAAGCCGGAAGCCCTGGCGCGTTGGGTGCTCGATGGGCTCTCCGGATGGTCGCCCGCGCGGATCACGGCCGCCATGCACGCCGGTCGCGAGAGCACGGTGTCGCTGCCGGCGCCGATTCCGGTCTCGATCGGATACTTCACCGTCTGGGTCGACGCGGACGGGACGGTGCGGTTCCTCCCGGACGTCTATCGTCACGACGCCGGGCAGGCCCCGCTGCTGGACGCGCCCGATCCCGCATCGCCGGCGCCCGCAAGCACCGTCGCCACGGTCGCCTCGACAAGGTAAGCCCCGTCACACCCCCCCCGCGGCGGACCTCGCGCGGTGGTCCCCGGACGCTACAATCCGCTCCAGGGAGAGGAGCGGACATGCAGGTTGCCTGTCCCAGCTGCGCGCACGTCATCACGGTGCCGCCGGAAAGGGCAGCCGTGCCGAACCTCAAGGCGAAGTGCCGCTGCGGTCACTTGTTCGCGATCGCATCCGTGGCCACCCCGCAGGGAGCGGAGCCCGTGGCGCTCGATCCCCCGGGGCCGAGCACCGGCGTGGTGAGGGTCGCCGCCGCCAATGCGGATCGCGTCGCGGAGATCCGTGCCGCGAACGCGCGTGCCGCGGCGGCGTTCGCCGCCGCCGATCCCGGGGGGGTCACCCTCAAGCCGCCGCCGTTGCCCCCGCGTCCCGCCGGCGCTCCGGCGGCCCGGCCCATGGCCGCCGCGGCCGCGGCGGAGCGCCCGCACTCCCTCCCCGTTCCCTGGCGCCGGTGCCAGAACCACCCGCAGGTCCGCAGCGAGCACGTCTGTCCGAAGTGCGCGAAGGGTTTCTGCGACGCCTGCGTGCAGAAGGCCCAGGACACCGCGACCTGTCCCTCGTGCGGAGGCCCCTGCGTTGCCGCCGCGGCCTACGAGGAGATGCAGGACAAGGCCAGGCAGCTCGAGCGATCGATGATGGACGAGATCGGGGTGATCGCCGGCTATCCGCTGAGCGATCCGCGGGCTTTCGTGCTGCTGTCCCTCTTCCCCTGGCTCCTGGGCCTCGCCGGCCTTCTATTCACCCGGTTCTTCGGCCCCTTCGCGGCCTTCGCCGGCGTCATGACCCTGCTCTCGAAGGTCGTCCTGACCTGGTACTCGTTCCACGCCCTCTCCAAGGTCTCGGTCGGACGCGTGCGCGACCTCATGCCCGATTTCCGGAACGGGTTCGCGATCGCGCATTCGATGCGGCTGAGCCTGGCCGCGCTCTTGATCAGCGCCGGCCCCTTTTTCCTGTTCGTGTTCCTGATCCCGGGCGCCTCCGTCCTGACGGGCGGAGACTCGTTCGCGGGGCCCAGCCCCTTCGAGGCACAGAGCGAGGGCGGCTCGATCGTCGGCCCGATCGTGATGCTCGGGATCGTGATCGCGGTGATCTGGATGGTCGCCTATCTGCCCGTCGCCCTCACCGTGGCCGCGCGGACGAAGCGCGTGCTCTCCACCCTCAGCCCCCCGATCGGCCTCGACACCATCAAGAAGATGGGCGGCACCTACTGGCAGGCGCTCGCCATCTATCTGGCCATCGTCGTCGCGCAGACCGTCGCCGCCTACGTGCTCGGCCTCATCCCGTTCCTGGGAAGCCTGGCCGCCGCGTTCGTCAACACCTATGCCGCGCTGGTCATCGGATGCACGCTGGGCCTCGCCGTCTTCAAGAGGGCGACGGAGCTGGGCTGGTACTGATCGCCGCGCTCAGGCGAAGACGGCGCGCAGCATCCGGACGGATAGCCCCACCACGACCCGTTGCAGCCCCCATTGACGAGGACGCGAGCCCGGGCCTAGGATCCGACATTCCTGTCCCGGAGGTCGCCATGACCCACGCTGCCTGGCTACTGGCCTTGCTGCTCGTCTCGCCGTCCGCGGCCGACAAGGACAAGGAGAAGGACAAGAAGAAGCCGGAGGCGGCGGCCAAGGCCGCGGTCTCCGCCGAAGACCTCGTCCGCCAGGCGGACGAGAAGGCGGCGGCGGGCGACGCCGCCGGGGCCAAGGAGCTGCTGGAGAAGGCGGCCGCGATGCCCAGCGCGTCCGGCGACGTCTCCCTGAAGCTCGGTCGCCTGCTGCAGTCGACGCACGACCTCGACGCGGCCATGGACGCCTACAAGAGCGCGGGCGAGAAGCTGACGGCGGCGGGGAAGGGCGAGGCCCTGGGCCGTCTCGCGCTGGTGCAGGAGACGCGGGGAGTGCCCGAGTTCGCGGCCACCGCGGAGGCGGCGGCCGCCGCCGACAAGGATGGCCCGTTCCCCCTCATCGCGCTCGCGCGATTGCGCGCGCGGGAAGGCAAGGGTGACGAGGCCCTCGCCCTCGCGCAGAAGGCCACGGCGGCCGGGGGCGCGGACGCGCAGGCCGCGGTCGGCCGCGCCCAGGAGGCGCGCAACGCATGGGCGGAAGCGGAAGCCGCCTACCGTGCGGCGGGAGGCGCGGACGGATCCAACCTCGTCGCCAGCGTGGGCCTGGCGCGGGTGCTGCGCCGCACCGGGCGCGCGGCGGAGGCGCTGCCGCTGCTGGAGAAGGTGATCGCGGCCGCTCCCGGCGCCGTCGACGCCTACAAGGAATCCGCGCGCGCGAAGATCGCCACCGGCCGGGGCGCGGATGCGCTCGGGGATGCGTCCACCGCCGCCGCCCTGGCCGAGAACGACCCCGACGCCGCGCGGGTCGTGCAGGAAGCGACCGTCGCCAAGGCGCTCTCGTACGTGGCGCAGAACCAGCCCGACCTCGCCATCCAGGACCTCACCGTGCTGCGCGACAAGAATCCCGACCTGGCCGTGGCCCACCTGGGCCTGGGCCGCGCGTATGCGGCCAAGCGCGACATCCCGGCCGCGATCGCGGAGCTGCAGAAGGCGGTGGAGCTCGATCCGGGTAGCGCGGAAGCGCAGTACCAGCTCGGTTACGTGCAGCACATGCTCAAGCGCGACGCGGCGGCCGCGATCGGCCCCTACGAGAAGGCGGTGGCGGCGGAGCCGGCCAACGTCGACTATCGTGTCCAGCTCGGCGCCGCTCTCGCCCAGGCCAACCAGGCCGACCGCGCGGTCACGGAGCTGACCAAGGTGACGAGCTCGCCGGACTACAAGCGGGCGGACGCCTGGATCTACCTGGGCCAGGCCCAGGTCGGCGCCAAGCGTTACAAGGACGCGATCGCGGCCCTGGAGAAGGCGGGGGCCGTCGCGCCCAACAACATGCAGGTCGAGACGCTCCTGGCCTGGGCCTACTTCGGCCTCAAGGACTCGAAGAACTTCGTCGACCACGGGCGCAAGGCGAAGGCTCTCGGCCAGAAGGAGCCGACGCTCCTCGGCTACCTCACGCGGATCGAAGGGGGAGAGGCGATCAAGTGAGACCCGCGCGCGCCGTCGCCTCCGTCATCCTCGGGCTCGTGCTCATGGCCTGCGGCCTGGGCAAGCCCGCACCCTCGCCCTCGCCGTCGGGGATCGGGGCCGTGGTGAAGGCGATGGAGCAGGACATCAACGTGATGCACGAGGCCAATGCCGCGGCCAGCGACGTGATCCGCGCCGCCGGCGACTGCGACGCCGCACGTCCGCTCATCCCCGCT
>WNFI01495701.1_pt2 | contig 23861 bp, 13 predicted proteins | sample 5400471 | NCBI WGS metagenome assembly WNFI01 (sample SAMN13153348, study PRJNA577476) | soil metagenome | isolation source: 100 cm saprolite on Douglas fir-dominated hillslope | place: USA:California | collected 2013-09-17
GCCGCTGGGCGTGCGCGGCGACACATTCTGGAACAGCACCGGTTCCTGGCCGGCAAATTCCATGCGGAGTGCCCGATCGGTGGGCACGGCGCTCGCGCGCAGGCCCTGCATGCGTGGATCTTCGGCGTTCAGCGCCTCGTCCATCAGCTCGGAGTCCGTTTGCCTGAAGGCCGCATCATTGAAACCAAAGCGGACGGCGAGGCGGCGGAAAATTTCGGTATTCGGCAGGCTCTCACCCACCGGCGGAATGACCGGCTCGGCCCTTTGCAGGTACTGCTGGCCGTAGGCCGCATAAACGTCTGCGTGCTCGAAGTGTGTGCAGGCCGGTAGGATCACATCCGCGTAGGCCATGCTGTCGGTCATCGCAATTTCGATCCCGACGATGAACAGATCCTCACGCGCCAATCCGCGCTTCAGACGATTCTGATCCGGGTGGACGATCAGCGGATTGTGGTTGTAGATGAACAGGGCCTTGAGCGGTGGGTCCAGCTCACCATCGAGCAGGTGCCGGCCGACGTCGATGATGTTGAGCGTGCGCGTCTGCGGCCGCACCAGATCGCTGCGCGTCAGTCTGTCCAGCGTCTTCGGAAAGGCGTGGCCTGCGCCACCCACGAGTCCGCCGCCCGCGACACCGAACTTGCCGGCGAGCGCCGGCAGAGCGGCAATGGCCCGCAGTCCCGACCCGCCGTTGCGATTGCGTTCCAGTCCATTGCCCCAGGCGATGACCGCGGGTGTGGCGTCGCGATACCAGAGCGCCAGCGTCCGGATGTCCTCGGATGCAACACCACAGATTTCCGCCGCGCGTTCCGCCGGATAGGCGCGCGCCACCGCCATGAATGCGTCGAAGCCGAGCACATGCTCCGCGATGAAGGCCTGATCGAGACCCCCGATCCGCTCCAGCTCCACGGCGATCGCCCAGGCCAGCACCACGTCCGTGCCTGGCCGGACCGCCAGATGCAGATGGGCCTGCTCGGCCACCCGCACCCGCCGCGGGTCGATCACGACCAGCTTCGCGCCCTGGTGCTTGGCGGCGTTGATCTGCCGCATGAGGTGCAGGTTGCAGCTCGAGGCATTGTTGCCCCAGACGATGATGAGCCGTGCCTGCTTCACCTGCTGGAGCGGTGTCCCGGGGGTCGCGCCGAAGGTGCCGGCGTAGGCCGCGCTGCGAATTCCGCCGCACAGCGGGCTGCGGTTCAGAAGCGTAGCGCCGATGCGGTGGAAGAAGCGCAGCGACATCGAATCGCCCGCGAGCATTCCATGCGGGCCGGCGTAGTTGAGCGGCAGCAGCGCCTGCGCACCATGGCGATCGATGACCGCGCTGACGCGCTCATGAATGGCGTCGAGCGCTTCCTCCCAGGAGATCCGTACAAACTGGCCCGCGCCCTTGGCGCCTACCCGCTTGAGTGGATGGCGCAGGCGGTTCGGGCCGTGGACAAACTCCGGATAATAATGCGCCACCTTGGCACAGACGGCGCCATGGGTGATCGGATTGACGCGGGAACCCTTTACCGCAATGACCTGATCGTCCGCCACGGTCACGGCGAGACTGCAGGTGTCCGGACAATCGAGGGGGCAGACGCTGGCCTTTTCCACGCTATGGGGTGATCCGCGCCAAGGGTGCGGTGAGAATAGCGCAACCGCCGCTGGACTCAACCGGGCGTTTGACCTTTAGGCCCGTCCGGCCGTTCACCCGTTCGCCGGCTGCGTACCGTAAAGCGCCAGAGCAACAGCGCAACGACGGCATATGCAACCAGCCACCAGGGCGTTTCCCCGTGGTGCAGATGCAGGACGCCGGCGGCGACAAAGGCCGCCATCAGCAGCGCCAGGCCCGCGAGGATCGGGGTCTCGAAGGCAAAGAGTGCAGCGCCCAGCAATTCGGCGGCAGCCAGTAGCATGCGCGACCGGTTCCCGAGACCCACCGCGGACCAGGCAGCGATGGCATGGGGGTCGATGAGCAAGGGCACCGTGAGCGCAATAATCCAGCCGCCCAGCAATCCGCGGGCACTTGCCAGAATCAGGCGCATGCGCCCCGCACCGGCGCTCCCGGGCACGGCAGCACGAACACCTGGCGGGCCAGCTCGGACTGCAGTTGCGAGCGCGGGTAGAAGTGCAGGAGCAGGTCCGGTCGCAACAGTTCGGGATTCTGCCGGGCAAAGCCCGGCCAGCCGCCGCCGTCACCGCGCTGGCAGATATGCTGTTGAATCAGCGCCAGGTAGGCGACCGTAATCGTCTCGTGATAACGGTCGGCCTTCCCGAGCCGGCTGGCGTGCATGCGGATAGCGGTGCGGCTGCGCGTCAGGGCCGTACCGAAGTCACCCGGCCGCAGATACAGATAGGCCGCGCGCACATGGGCGGCGTGCCCGAAGTCAGCTTCTGCCAGCCTGCCACTATCCAGCGCCTGGAGGAATTCTGCATCGGTCATGACTGCTCCCGTAGCCGGTGACTCGCACGCGCGTCCAGGTCGAGCTCGTAAATGGCCTTGAGCTCGGCAATCTTGCGCACGGTCGGCGCCGTAAACGGCGGCTTGCCTTCGAAGGCATGCAGGACGATGCCTTCCAGCAGGTCCCCGAGCGTCATATTCTTGTAGGCGGCGAGTGCCTTCAGTACCTTCAGGACGCGGCGCTCCATGCGCACACCGGTCTGGACGCGCTCGATCACGAGCTGTCTGGGCGCACTCGGCACGGGCGGCTCCTGTTATCCTGGTACCAAAGTACCATGATACATGAGCGCCCGGAGGGTATGTCAAGGAGGATTCATGCACGAAGCCACCGAGCGGCTGCTGCGCGAGGTACGCGCCTGCACACTGTGCCGGGCACAGCTGCCGCTGGGCCCGAAGCCGGTGTTTCAATTCCATCCACGGGCGCGGATTCTCATCGCCGGCCAGGCACCCGGCCGCAAGGTGCACGAGTGCGGGGTGCCCTTCCTGGACGCGAGTGGGGATCGCCTGCGCGACTGGCTGGGGATCGATGCCACGGTGTTCTACGACCCGCAGCGCATCGCGCTGCTGCCGATGGGATTTTGCTATCCGGGTACCGGGGAGTCGGGCGATCTGGCGCCACGCCCCGAATGCGCCGCCACCTGGCGGGCGAAGTTGCTGGCCCGACTGGCCGATGTGCGGCTGACGCTGGCTCTCGGGCGCTACGCGCTGGCCTGGCACCTGGGCATATCCTCGCGGCCGACACTGACCGAAACGGTGCGCGCCTGGCGGGAGTATTGGCCGCGGCTCGTGCCGCTCCCGCATCCGAGTCCGCGCAACAACCGCTGGCTGAAGAGGAATTCCTGGTTCGAGCGGGAGCTGCTGCCCGAACTGCGCGGACGCGTACGAGAGCTCCTGGATCAGGCGCCCGACGCGCCCACGGACCGACGCGCCACCGCCTGATCCGGGGTAGTGTTACCTGAAGTTGATCGCTGCAACCCAGCCGCTCTGCGGGATGAGCGGGTCGGTGAGCAGTACGAGAGTGTTGCCCATGTGCCGGCCGCTGAGTGTCGGGATGGTTGTCGCCTGATTCAGTGCTCGGAATGGACCAAGCGGCGACGTCGATACATCGAATCTCGGACAGTGGGTTGCATAATCTGGCACTCCGAAATCGAGCCCGATGATCGTAGCCGTCACCTTGCACGCGGCCCGGCGGGCAATCCTCGCGTCCTTGAGCGCCCGGAAGGTATAGTGCAGACGCAGATCGCGGTCGAAAATAAGAGAAGCAGGGAAAAAGGAATAACTTTGTCTCAGGGATTGGACAGCGGCGCACGTCGCCGGATGCTCGCAACTGTATTGGCGATCACTCTTACGCTATGGATCGGGAACCAGACCGGGCGAGCACAGCCGAGCGACACGCCAGCGGATATCACGCCGTTTGCACTCAACCCCACGGCGATTCTCCAGCTGTCGAATTCAGCGGAATCGCCCGACGGCGCGGATGTGCACGTCCTGGAGGTGCAGGAAACCTATAGCTTCGGCGCTGACGGCGGATATGTATGGACTCGCTACACGCTCTATAAGGTGATCTCGCAGAACGGGGCCCGGGACTGGAACGACCTGTCCGTCGATTGGTCGCCCTGGAAAGACCAGCGTCCAACCTTGCGTGCGCGCGTGATCGGACCAGCCGGCAAGGAATTCAGCCTCGATCCTGCCACCTTGACCGACTCTCCAGCCGCGCAAGGGGATGCGAGTGTCTACAGCGACCAACGCACGCTAAGGGCTCCCCTGCCAGCCGTATCACCGGGCGCTGTGATCGAGACGCTGGTGGAGGTCAAGACTGCGCCTGCCCTCCCCGGCGCCGGGGAAGTCAATCGGCGCTTTCTGCAGATGTCGCAGCCCATACACCACATCCGCTTGACTCTGCTCGCTCCCAAAACGCTTCCGCTCAGATACCAGCTTGAGCTCCTGCCTACGCTCCGACCGCAGATTTCCGAAGTCGGAGATCTCATGCGCTGGACCTTCGAGAGCGGCCCTGTGCCTGCACATGAAGACGAGGAACCGGGCCTGCCTCGCGACGTTCCGGGCTATCCGGGTGTCGTGTTCTCCACGGGAGCTTCGTGGCAGGCGCTTGCGGAGGCGTACTCCCGCACGGTCGATGAGCGCATCGCCGCGAAGAGCGTCCGCGCGCTCGCCGGGCAGATCACCGCCGATTCCTCGGCGCGCGAGGACAAGATTGCCTCAATCGTGGCGTATCTCAATCGCGAGATCCGTTACACGGGTATTGAATTTGACCGCGCATCGATCATTCCGCACACGCCTTCGGAGACCCTCGAGCATCGCTACGGGGACTGCAAGGACAAGGCGACACTGCTGGTCGCCCTGCTGCGCTCGCTGGATATTCCTGCCAATGTCGCGCTGCTCGCCATTGGAGACCGTATGGAGGTACCGCCGGATCAACCCGGGCTCGGGCTATTTGACCACGCCATCGTGTACGTCCCAGGCAGCCCTGAGCATTGGATCGACGCAACGGATGACCACGCCCGGCTCGGCGAACTTCCGCAGGACGATCGCGGCCGGCTTGCGCTCGTCATCGACCCGCGGTCGACCGGCCTCTCGCGCGTGCCGTGGGCCACTCCCGCCGACGCTGCGGACATCGAGGAACGTGTCGTCACGCTTTCGGACAACGGTCCGGCGGGCGTAGTCGAAACGTCGAAGCCCAATGGCTCCGTTGAATCCAACTACCGGCGCCTGTATGCGGATCTGGCCAGCAAGAATACGAAGGATGACCTGTCGGACTACTTCAAGAACGAATACGCGGCGGAGAAGCTCGAGCATCTCGATCGTTCCGACCCCAAGGACTTCTCGAAGCCGTTCACCCTCACACTCTCAGGGTCGAAGGCACGCCGGGGTTATACCGATCTACGCGATGCCGTGCTTTACATACCGTTCGATGACCTATTCGCGGTTATTCCCAAGGATCTGAAGACACGCGAGGCCACCGCCAAGGAGAATTCCACGGCCACCCACCCGAAAAAAACGCGGGAGGTCGACTACGAGCTCGCGGGCCCGTTCCTGACGGAGTGGCATTACATCATCAAGCCACCGGAGGGCTTTGAGCCAGGTTCGCTGCCGAAGGACGCTGACACGGTTCTGGGTCCGGTAAAATTCACGCAGCGCTACACCGTCGCGGATGGCGGAGTTGTCGAGGCAACGCTGCGCGCCGAACTGGCCAGGCAGCGACTGACTCCCGCCGAGCAGGATGCCCTGCGCGATAGCCTGGCGACACTACTCGGCGGTGATTCGATCAAGATCAAGTTCGAGTTGACTGCGCACGTGCTGGCTAACCAGGGACGAGCGCGTGAGTCCTTTCAAGCGTATCGCGACCTCGTCAAAAGGCGACCGAAGGATGCAGTGAGCCACCTGCGCCGCGCGCAAGCGCTGCTCGACGCCGGCATGGGCGAAGCCGCACGGGCGGAGGCGCGCCAGGCAACGAAGCTCGATCCCCACCTGGCGCTCGCACAGGAGCGCCTCGCTGTGATCCTCGAGCACGACCTCCTGGGCCGATCCGAGCGCCCCGGTGCTGATTACGCGGGTGCTGTTGCAGCGTATCGCGCCGCCATTGGTCTTGACGCCACCGACAAGTCCCTGGTCGCAAATCTCGCCATTCTGCTCGAATACGATCCACGCGGATTTCGCTATGGCTCGGGTGCGAACTTGAAGGCCGCAATCGCCGAATATCGACGACTCAGCGCCGCGGAGCTCGAGCGACACGGAGTAGCGCGGAACTTGCCATACGCGCTCTTTTACGACCAGCAGTTCGCTGAGGCCAGAACGGCCGCTGCAGCCTTGAGCAATGCGCCGAAGTCGCTCCTCATCGCCTGCGATGCGATCCTCACCGGAGTTCAAAGTGCATTGCAGGAAGCCCGACGACGCTCGGAGGATGACGACAAACTCGCCGAGAATCTGCGGACCGCCGGAGGCATGCTGATGAATCTGCGTCGCTACACGCTGGCGGCCGACCTCCTGGAGGGCGCTGCGAAGGGCCCGAACGCGACTCGCGTCCTCAATCTTGCGGCAATGGTGCGCCGGACCGTCCGTGCCGAAGATCTCAAGCTCGGGGATACACCCGAGGATTTCGCACGCCAGTCCATGGTGGCAGAACTCGCACCGGATTTCACCGTTGAGAAGGCACGCAGCCTCGAATCTGCGAATGCAATCAAGGCCAATCCATCTCCCACCGCCAAGGAACGTGAGGCCCTGTTGCAGGCTCCCCGCGCGGCCACACGCGCGGCCATTACGGCCGGTCTCACGCCCGAGGCTCTGCTGGACCTTGGATTACAAGGCACGCAGATCAAGTCTGCCGGCGACGATGCGACCGGCTATCAGGTGTACATCACGGCCGTGGGCCAACCTCGGCAAGAGGTGCTCTACGTGCGCGAGAAAGGGCGCTTGAGAGTACTTGCGCCGGTCACAGAGCCCTCTGCGGTAGGCCTCGAAGTACTCGATCGCGTCGATCGCGGAGATCTCGCGGGCGCACGAACGCTGCTCGACTGGGTTCACGACGGTGAGCAGCACGCTGCGACCGACGATCCCTATGGCGGCACGGTCTTTTCTCACGTCTGGACATCGGACGAGAGAGAAGCGGATCGCCAGAGTGTGATCCTCGCCGCGGCCTCGCTGCTCGTCAGATCCGAACATACGGCGCCCCGTGGAATCCAGATTCTCGAGGGGATGAAGAAGGATGAGACGCGGGAGAACGAGATCGAGAAGATCGACCTCGCCTTGCTCAACGCCTACGTCGCCACCAGGAATCACGAGCGGGCGGCACAGAGCGCGGCCGCTCTCACCGCACACCACCTGAACTCCCCCAGTGTCTTTCTGATGCAGTCACACGAGTTGTGCATGGCCAACCGTTGTGAAGAAGCCGAACAGCTTGCGCTGGCGAGGCTTGCCAGCCGAAAGGGCGATCTCACGGCAAGACGCGCGCTCGGGTCCATGCTGGTGCATCAAGGCCGTTATGAAGATGCGTACACGAGGTTTCATGATGTGGTTGAGGACCCGAAGGCCGAGGCGAGCGACTACAACGCTCTAGCCTGGTCTACGCTGTTTTTCACTCGACTCGAGGGACCGGATCTCGACAGCGCACAACACGCGGTGCAGTCGTCGGAGCACAATTTCGGCGCACTGCACACCCTCGCCAGCGTCTATGCAGAGTTGGGTCGTACCAAGGAGGCCCGCGAGGTACTGCTGCAGGCGCTGGATGTGTTGGGCGCGGATGAGCCCGAGAGCAACTCGTGGTACACGCTCGGGCGCATCGCGGAGCAATACGGCGAGGAAGAGGTTGCAATTGCCGACTACGCAAAGGTCACGCCGCCCGATGAATCCGGCCAGATCGAAGGGTCTACATACCGTCTGGCGCAGAACCGCCTGGCCGGCCTTAAGTCGCGTGCGAGCGCTTCAGGCAGCACCGGCAGGTAGCAAGCTCTGTATTCGCCGCGGACGTGCGCTATTTTGCCGCGCACTTGCCGCGCACTTGCCGCGAGTGGCGGCCGTTGGCGAGGCGATTGGCGTGCGGCTGATCGAGCCGGTACGCACAAGGCGGACCGATGACGCCCAGGCCGCCGTTCCTGACGGGCGGTTAGCCGGCAGTTCGATTGCGCGCCCAGAGTCCCTCCCCGCGCGGACCAAACGCGCGGAGAGGGACGAGACGCAGACGTGCCTACCTGGGAAAGTTGACTAAGCTACCTTGCGCCGCTCGTAGTACGCCGCAACCTTCGGAATGCCGCCGACGCGTTCGAAGTGCTTGACCAGCAGTGGCGCGACCCGGTCCACAAGATTCTTGGGAATATGGTCCAGTACTCCGGAGCGGAGCCAGCGGACCAGCATGAAGATCTTGAAGTCTGCTACCGTGAGGCGCTTGTCGGCGAAATATTCCCCGCCCCCTGCCTTCAGCCGGGCTTGCAGCTGCTCCAGGTGGCGCGTGATGCGGCCGGCGGAAAGCTCTTCGCGCGCCTTCTTCTTGGCGTCCGCGGCAAGGTCGATCGTGTTGCCAATCCGGGTACCGATGTCCTCGGCCGCGTCCATGGCCTCATCGCATAGCAAGGCCTGCCAGTCGTCCTTCGGATACAGGCCGGCGAGCTTGCCGACGTACCGATTAATGCTGTTGGACTGCGCGACTATTTTGCCATCGACTTCCAGTGTGGGCAGCGCCTGGAACGGCGTCCGGTCCCGGACCTGCGGCCAGTCTTTCGGGTTGACGCGTTCGTCCTCGAATGGGATGCCGCCGATGTGCAGCGCCAGGCGCGCCGGCTCCCCGCGTCCGCCGTCAAAATCAAAATAGGTCAGCTTCAGCTTTGTCATCTTCGTCTCCTCGCGATTGCTGGCAATGACTTGCACAGTGCAAGCGATTATAGTCATCCGCTTGCACTGTGCAAGTCGACAGCCTACTCTCGCGACATGACGAAATCATTGCCGTCGCGGCGATCCGACTGCCCAATCGCCCGTGCGCTCGACTTCGTCGGCGACAAATGGACACTAGTGGTGCTACGCGACATCATCATGGCGCGCAGGCGCTACTTTCAGGAGCTGCTCGCAGGCAACGAAGGGATCGCGTCGAACATTCTCGCCAGCAGACTGAAGCTGCTCAAAGCCCTGGGAATGATCACCCGGCGGCGCGATCCGGCCCAAGCCAGGCGCGTCATCTACGAGCCGACCGCGAAAGCTCTCGATCTCCTGCCAGTAATGATCGAACTCATCCTTTGGGGCATGAAGTACGACCCTAGTGCAGCCGCACCCGCGCACTTTGCGCGCCGTCTTGCGGAAGATCGGAATGCGTTCATCGCGGACATTCGCGCTGCGCACAGTCATGCAGGCCGTCGCAAAGCTCGCTGAATAGCCGGTGCTTGCGCCGACCACGGAACGGCGCCATCGGCGCCGCATCGGCAACCATTGAGGGGATTGGTGGCTAGGGTGAGACTCGAACTCACGACCTCGGCATTGTGAGAGCAGTATTTGGTCTACGGAGTCAATTCATTCAATAGCTTGTCGCGGGGCGTCCGCGAACACAAATACGACCATTGCGAATCTCATGTCCGAACATCTCATCGACGTCCAGGAGCCAAGGCGCATCTGTCTCGTAGAATTGCCGGATCAGTGGAGTCCCTGCGCACCGAGCGAGGGGCCGGTTTGAGGACCATCTTCCCAAGGTATCAGCCAGTTCAAGAATCACCGCGCAAGTCTGTAGCAGCAAGAGGGGTTCGCAATGGTCAAGATCGGGATTATGGGTGACAGGGTGGTTGAATCTCAACCCCAAGCGACGATTGAGAGCGCCCTATCTCATGCGGCGCATCTTGTCGGCGTGCCAGTATCGGCTGAATGGATGCCAACAGCTACGATGAGAAACAATCCCGCCGGACCGCTTTCCCGATTCGACGGTCTCTTTGCGGCGCCCGGAGGAGCGCCCGAGTGGGTGGACGGCGCGTTAGAAGGAATCCGCTACGCGCGCGAGCACGACGCCGTGTTTGTGGGCACTTGCGGCGGTTTTCAGCACGCGGTGCTCGAATTTGCCAAGAATGTCGCGGGAATCGCGGGCGCGGCCCACCAGGACTACGAGCCGGACGCGGACGCGCTTGTGTTGACAGCGCTCGTCTGTTCGATCGCCGGCAAGGCGATGCGAGTCCTGATCGACCCCGGCTCGCGGGCGAACGAGGTCTTCGAGGCCACGGAAACGATGGAGGAGTACTACTGCAATTACGGCATCAACTCCACTTATGAGCCTGCGCTGATTCAGCACGGCCTCGTCATCTCCGGTCGCGATGAGGATGGCGAGCCGCGCATTCTCGAGTTGCCGAAGAATCGCTTCTTCATGGCCTCTCTTTTCGTACCACAGGTTCGGTCGACGCGGGGGGCACCGCACCCGTTGCTCGTCGCATTCGTTCGCGCGGCCGCGGCGTCAGCGACCGGCCGCAACCGCGCCAGGAGCCCTCGTTCGGCCGCTGAGAGCTGATGGAAGGAGGTGAAGATGCCAGCTCTGGCTCCTCCGATCTACATTCGCTGCCGAGCCACGCGCCGCTGCTCCATCGTCAATATGCAACATCCAGACGTTTACACAGACACAGAGTAGCCGCCGGCTCAAATGCGGTCGGTGAGACTGGCGAGCCGCCGGGTGACTGCGCGCTGATGCACGATTGTCAATATGCTGCGCCCACCCGTTTATGGCCCGTGCGGATATCGACCCCCAGGACAGCTCGGCGCACCGCGGTGCGCAACCCACGATGCGGCAGGAGGAGGCAGACCTCTTCGATTCACTTACCCGCCGCCCCGCCAGAACCGCGAGGGCCATGTTCTCTAGGCTTTGTCGCCCTTGCTCAGCAGGACGGTCGTCTCTTCGAATGGAACCGGCTTGCTGAACAGGAAGCCCTGCATCTCGTCGCAGCGCAGCAGCCGCAGGATTTTCGCCTGGTCTTCAAGTTCCACGCCCTCGGCAATCACCTTGAAGCGGAGCGAGTGCGCGAGGGAGATGATGGTCTGCACCAGCGCCATATCTTCCGGATTGTTGAGCATCGTGATGATGAACGAGCGGTCGATCTTGAGCGCCTGCACCGGAAGCTTCGCCAGGTAGGCGAGCGAGGAGTGGCCGGTGCCGAAGTCGTCGACCGCGATCGACATTCCGAGGCTGCGCAATTCCTTCAGCTTTCCGATGTTGCCCTCGATGTCCCCCATGATCAGGCTTTCGGTGATCTCAATGTCTATGCCCGTCGGCGCGATACCTTGGGTGATCGCCTGTTCTACGGTGCGCACGAAGTCGTGTTGGCGCAATTGGATTGCCGATATGTTGACTGCAACGCGCGGCGCAGAGAGCCCCTGTTCGACCCAGCGGCGATGATCGATAGCGGCGCGCTGCAACACCCAGGCGCCGACGTCGGTGATCAGGCCGGTCTCCTCCATCAGCGGTATGAATTGCCCGGGCGACACCAGGCCGAGCTGCGGGCTCTGCCAGCGGATCAGTGCCTCAAGACCCACGATGCGGCGGGTTTCAAGGTCCACCTTTGGCTGGTAGTGCAGCACAAACTCGTCCCTCTCCAGCGCCCCGCGCAATTTATTCTCGAGCGTCAGCCGTTCGGCCGTCCGCTCCCTCAGCACTGGCGTATAGAGGAAATGCCGTTCGCCGCGCTCCTTTGCCTTCCTTAGAGCGGCTTCTGCATTCGCGAGTAGCGTGCCGGCATCGACGCCATCATCTGGAAACAGGACGATGCCCGCCTTCGCCGAGAGTCGAAGCTCGGTGTCAGTCACCTTAAAGGGCGCGTCGAAGCACATCCGCACAGCATGGGACAGGATCTGCTCCACTTGCGATCGTTCCTTGACTGTGGCCAGAATCAGCCCGAATTGATCCCCGCTGAGCCGGCCTACGGATGTCGATCCACCAGTGATCGTCAAGCGCTCTGCAATTTGCTTTATCAGCGCATCGCCCACCTCCCGGCCGAGCGACTCATTGATCGTCCTGAAGCGTTCGATATCCAGTATGGCAATCGCCAGCGTGCCCACGGCTTGCCCGGCGGCGTGGATCGACTGGCTCATCCTTTCAAGGAACAGAGCTCGGTTCGCAAGCCCGGTCAGCGGATCGTAGAGGGCCAAGTAATCGAGCTTCGCCTTTTTCTCGATACCATCGAGCGCAAAGCTGATATCTTCGGCCAGCTCTTCGAGCAAACGCAGTTCCTCGGCGTCGAAAGCATTCTTCTCTTTGCCGTAGAGTGTCAGCACCGCAACGACGCGGTCGCCGACGATGAGCGGCAGCGAGATGATCGAGCCATAGTCGCGGCGCAGCGCCTCACTGCGCAGCACACTAGTGTGCGGTTCGACGCTTATGTCGTTACTAAAGACGGGTTTCTTCTCGAGGATCGCGCGAATGGCTGTGCGCCGCAGGGACATTGTCTCCGTGCCTGAGCGAAAGCTCGCGCGCGGGACCGGAATCGATGTGGCACCGGCGCAGGGTCCCGGTGAGGTTTCGCCCCCATCCTCGTCCACGAGCAGTGTGTTCGCAATGCCGAAGCCGCCGTGCTCGACTGCAATGTTGCAGGCTTGCTGCAGCAGTTCCGTGCGGCCGCTGACCCGCACGATCGCTGCGTTGATGCCACTGAGTACAGCGTAGATGCGGTTCAGGCGTCGGATGCGCTCATCTGCGGCCTTGCGCTCGGTAATATTGTCAAAGACCGCTACAAAGTGGCTCTTTGCTGGGCTGTAGACGGAGACATGGAACCACCGGTCCAGTGGCTGGAAATCAATGTCGAAGGTTTCGGGAACTCCCGTCGATGCGACTCGACCGTAAATCTCGAACACTTCGGGACTCAACTCTTTGATCCCTGGAATGACTTCGGTGGCCCGCTTGTCCACCACATTGGCCAGGCCGGTTAAGCGTTCGAAGGAATCGTTCACGCAGAGATAGACAAAGTCCACTGGGCGCTCATGATCGTCATACAGCATCTTGCAGTACGCGAAGCCATCGAGCATGTTCTTGAACAAAGAGCTGTAACGGTCCTCACTCTCCCGCTGCCCCGCCTCCGCTCGCCTGCGCGCGGAAATGTCGATGCCCATGCCAATCAGGCAGGGCTTCTGGTCGATGTGGGCGAGCCTTCCCGTAAAGAAGAACGGCGTCGTAGTCTTGTCTTTGGCCACGAATTCCGCTTCCACCGTTGCTTCGCCGGCAACGAAAACTTGACGAAATGTTTCGGCAATGATCCTCTTGTGTGCATCCACAAACAGCTCAGTGATAGTGAGCTGCGATAGCTCCTCCGGCAAATAGCCGGAAAGCGCCTCGAGATTTCTGTTCCAAAGCAGAAGGCGGCTTTCCTCGTCGATGACATAAAAGAGGCCCGGGAGGCTATCAAGGGCGCTGCTCACAAAGTGTCGTTCCCGCTGCAAGTTGCCGCGGGCGGCGACCAGGTCAGTGACGTCGCTGATTGTGCCTACGAAGCCGGCCACTCCGTCGACGGCAACAACCTGCTCGGCAAAGAAGCGGATGACGCCCGCAACGGGCTCAGTACGGTATTCGAACCGCACCGGCCGTGGTCGCCGGCAGAAATCGGCCCAGGCGTTCTCCATTCGCACCCGATCGTCGGGATGCACGCCCTGCGCCCAATCATTGACGCTTTGTTCGGGTGTTAAGCCAAAGATCCGGCGGTATTCGGGATTGACGAACGTTAGGTTGCCCATCGAATCGGTGTGATAGATGGCAACCGGGGCGCTTTGAAGCAGTGCCCGGGCCAGAGTTGCATCATTGGGAGGCCTCGGTCCAACGAACTCCGGCACCGATAGGAGCGCTCGCTCTTGGAGACGGGCGCCGAGTTCGGCTTGCAAGACCGCTTGAGAGGCTAACAACGTAAGGACCGTACGTTGCCCTGGCGTGAGCTGACGCGGCGCGCCGTCATAGACGGCAAGAGTACCCAGCACGTCGCCGTTACGGGCTCTGAGCGCGAGTCCGGCGTAGAAGCGAATGGCGTGCCGACAGAAATTCGGTGTTGCGTCGATGAAGCGCGGATCCAGTGTGGTGTCCCGGATCTCAAACAACTCGGCCGCGTGCATGGCGCTGTTAGAGAATGGGTCCGATCGGAACACGGCGGCGGACAGCACTCCGTCGGTACTGCACAAAGTCTGACCGAAACTTGTCAGCGCGATCGAGGCGAATCGCGTCTGGCAGACGTTGGCCGCGAGCTGGGCAATGCCGCCAATGGTGGGTTCCAGGCTGCTTTCCGTCGCCACAGTCCGCGCCGCGGTGGACTGTTCCGTAACCGGTGCAGGATCGGCGTTCATAAAGGCCGTACGTCGAAGCGCGGGATCGGCACGTGCGGGCCGGCTCCCTGTGCGCAGTTGTTCCCAATTATGATCACCTCGCGCGGGTCTGCTGTCTAAGCGGACGTCACAGATACGGACCCGGGTCAGGCCGCAGCCGACCTGCAAATGCCCAACAGCGTATCGGGCAAGGTGCCGAATGAGAGATCCATCACAGACGCCGCGTGACAGAGTCGCGCCGTTGAGAACTCCCCTATGTGCCGTTGTATTGATGGTCCAGGCGCCCGTACCGGCCGCCCCCAAGGCACAGTCGCGTTTTAGAGCCTGTAGACGAGCGTTGCAACTTGCCCAGGAAATCGGCCTAACAGGTGTCGAAGACTGAGCAGGGTTCAAAAACGCCTTTCAACGAAAATCTTGAAGTTTCGGCATTCTCGCATGGTCACGAACGGACGCCCGGTGTCGGTCAACCCAAGGCGCCTGTCAACAGCACAAAGGCGCTATGCGGGCTCAGCGCTGTATCCCGCCATGAGCTCAGAACATTATGAAGAGCGCCATGAATCGAGCCTAAATCGCCCCCACTCACCGTCCCGGCGTGCCTCGCATCATCGATACTTGCATCACAGCTGACTGCGTTCATTTCGCAGACCTTCATTGGTGACGCCCCCGATGGACGGGATCCAAGTTCTGTGACGCGATTCACTGGAATTCGGGTCACCATAAACGCAGGATGACCCGACGGTAATAGTCACTGTCTGGCGGCCGTTCCGGTATGCAGGCAACCTACAATTCTTGGCTCGTCGTCTTGTCCGTATTGGTCGCGATGGTCGTCGCCTATACGGCCCTTAAACTCGCAGATCGGGTGGCCGAGGCGGCGGGTTCGGGGGGTCGATACTGGCTACTCGGCGGCGCGGCGGCCATGGGCATTGGCATCTGGTCGATGCATTTCATCGGTATGTTGGCCTTCTCGGTGCCAATACCGCTCCGATACAACGTCTTTACGACGTTGGCGTCACTTGCCATTGCCATCCTCACCTCCGGGTTCGCACTTGCCATCGCCAGCCGACGGAATCTAAGTCTGCGGCGTCTCGCCGTGGGCGCCGTTGTCATGGGCGCCGGCATTTGCGCGATGCATTACACGGGCATGGCCGCGATCCAGATCATGCCGGTGATCACCTATGATCCGCTGCTGGTGCTGACGTCTATCGCTATCGCGGTGACCGCATCATTCGCCGCGCTATGGCTAGCCTTCAAATTGCGCAGCGGCCAGTCCCGCCTGATGAAGCTTGCTCGCGTCGGCGCCGCAGTCGTGATGGGGCTCGCTATCAGTGGCATGCATTACACGGCTATGGCCGCCTGCATGCTCGCACCGAGCTCGTTTAGTTGGGGCGGAGCGGCGTTCGACAATGGTTGGTTGGCCCTGACAATCGGGCTCATTGCGGTGGGATTGCTGGCCATAACTCTGATCACTGCCGTGTATGACGCGCACCTCGAATCGCAAACGCGCCGCGATGCCGTGCGGCTCGCTCAGCTGAACACGGACCTGCAACACGGCAAGAATCTGCTTACGCTCGCAACCCGTGCCGCCGGCATCGCTTGCTGGGAGTTCGATGTCCCGACGGGCACCACGTTGTGGACTGAAAATGAGATTGAATCGCTCCGGCTAGCGGGCGTTGATATTCACAAGCGTCCGGATGCGCTCATAGCGATGATCCATCCGGAAGACGCGGCCAGGGTTGCCGATACCATTCGCAACGCCGTTGCTGATGGCCGTGATGTCTGTGCACTACGCGTGCGCGCCGTGACCCCTGCGCAAGGAACCATTCACCTGCAGGCGCATGCGCGCATCTTTTGCAACGAGCGCGGCGAACTCAGCCGGTTGCTGGGGGTATCGTGGGACGTAACCGATCACGTGCAGCAGGAGGATCGGCGACAGGAACTGCAACTGCAGTTGCATGACGCGTCGCGCCAGGCCGGCATGGCCGAGGTCGCCACAGGGGTTCTGCACAGCGTTGGTAATGTTCTCAACAGCCTTGGAGTCTCGGCATCACTGGTGCAATCGGGATTGCGGGATTCGCGTGCGGGCAATGTGCAACGCATCGCCGCCATGTTGACCGAGCAGGGTCATAAGGTCGGGAAATTCATCGAAGGCGACGAGCGCGGTCAACAGATCCCGAGTTATCTGGCACAGTTGGGTGATCATCTCGTCACAGAGAATAAAACCCTGCAGAGGGAAGCGGAGGGTATTGTCGTTCACGTCGAGCACATCTGCAAAATCGTAGCAGCGCAGCAAACCTACGCGCGCCGCGGCGGCGTCAGTGAATCGGTCAATCTGGCGGAACTGCTCGACAACGCCATCGCTCTGAACTTCGGCGCCGGCGTCGGCACGGGCGTCCAAATCAGTCGCAGATACGATGCGGTGCCAATGTTAACGCTCGATCGACACAAACTCATTCAGATTCTGGGAAATTTCCTAAGTAATGCGCGCCATGCACTGAAAGATCGGCCCGAGGGTCAGCGCTTGCTCACACCGAGCATTCGCGCCCAGTCTGCCGATTGGCTAGTCATCGAGGTGGAGGATTCCGGGGTGGGTATAGACGCAGACGCGCTCAGTCGTCTGTTTGAATTTGGGTTCACGACGAAGACGGACGGGCATGGATTCGGTCTGCATTCCAGTGCCATCCTCGCCAAGGAGCTCGGTGGCGATGTCAGCGGCCACAGCGAGGGTCCAGGCCGCGGCGCACGGTTCACCCTGCGACTGCCCTTGACCTCCGCCAGTCAAATGGTAGACAGGAAGCGCGCGTGACTGCCGATCCAGGCGACGCCGTCAACCGGCGCATTCTGGTCGTCGACGACAATGCCGCGATTCATGAGGATTTTCAGAAGATCCTCGGCGACGATTCTCAAACTCATGCGGCAGCCGATTCGACTCTATCGATCGCCGAGAGTCTGCTGTTCGGCGGCAAAACAGCCGTCACCGCACGGCCCATTTTTCAGATCGACTGTGCGCTGCAGGGCCAACAGGGCGTTCGTTGTGCCGAAGAAGCCGTCGCAAACGGCAGACCGTATGCCATGGCCTTCGTAGACATGAGGATGCCGCCAGGCTGGGACGGACTCGAAACCATAGAGCGTCTCTGGGCCGTGGATGGCGATCTCCAAATCGTCATTTGCTCGGCCCATTCGGACTACGACTGGAGCGATGTCGTCGAACGACTCGGCCATTCGGACCAACTCTTGGTTGTGAAGAAGCCGTTCGAACCCATTGAAGTCTTACAGTGCGCGAGTGCACTGACTCGCAAATGGCAGCATGAACAGAAGCTGCGGCGTCAAGTGGAATCACTTGAGCGGACGATCATGATACGCACGGAAGGGTTGGAGGCGGCCAATCGGCAGTTGCGGCATTTGGCCACCCACGATGCCTTGACGGGCCTGCCCAACCGGATTCTGCTGGACGATCGACTTGCGCAGGCGATTGCGCACGCTGATCGCGACGGCCAGCAGTTCGCGGTGCTGGTGCTCGATCTCGATCGCTTCAAGGTGATCAACGATTCCTTCGGTCACCACGCCGGTGACGAGCTTTTGAACGAAGTCGCCCGGCGACTCAGCGGCCTGGTCCGGAACATTGACACGGTCGCCCGGGTGGGCGGTGACGAGTTCGTGCTGGTCCTGGGTCCGGCATCCGAGCGCGGGGAGGCCGAGCAGGTCGGACAGCGCGCGATGACGGCATTGCAGGCGCCAGTTCGAATCTCCGGGGTCGACATCCATATCTCGCCGAGTATCGGCGTCGCGTTTTATCCCACCGACGCCACCACGGCTGAAACCCTCATCGCGCGTGCCGATGCAGCGATGTACTGCGCCAAGCAACAGGGTCGCAGTAACGTGCAATGTTTTGCACCGGGGATGGATATCAAGACGCGAGATCGCGTCCAGCTCGAAAGTGATTTGCACCACGCGCTCAGGCTGCGGCAGTTCGAGGTCTACTATCAACCCAAAGCGGACGCGGCCAGCGGGATCCTGCACAGCGCGGAGGCGCTCATACGTTGGCGGCATCCCGAGCGCGGCCTCGTTCTCCCGGCTCAGTTCATCCCGCTGGCCGAAGAATGCGGGCTGATCAATTCAATCGGCGAATGGGTGCTACGCGAGGCCTGCCGCCAGTGTAAGACGTGGCAGCGCGACGGCCTGCCTCCCCTGCGCGTTGCCGTCAATGTCGCGGCTTCGCAGTTTCGGCAGGGACATCTCGTTGATGTAATTCGCCGCTCTCTGGACGACGCAGATCTGGAGGCGCGCTATCTCGAACTCGAACTGACCGAGAGCGCGGTGATGACCAATCCCGAAGAGTCGGCCGCCATTCTCGAACAGCTCAGCCGCATGGGAGTACTTGTGTCGGTGGATGACTTTGGCACCGGGTATTCGAGCATGAGCTATTTGCGTCGCTTCCCGATTGATAAGCTCAAAATCGATCGAAGCTTCATCAAGGAGTTGACGACCCGGGCGGAGGACGCCTCCATCGTGAAGGCGATCATTTCACTCGCGCACGGACTCCAGCTCAAGGTGGTCGCCGAAGGCGTCGAAACGCCGGAACAGCTCGAATTCCTCAAGACCCTGGGCTGCGATCAATACCAGGGCTATCATTTCAGTAAGCCGCTGCCGGCCGCTGCGTTCAGCGAGCTGGTACGCGCCCAGCAACAGCCCGAGGAAGGCTTGTCCGACCAAAGCGCCGCCAGCACTCACAGCAAGCTTGCCGCGTATCGCTAGGCCTTCGACAGGTGTAAGCGGCCGCTTAGCCCTGACCAGGATGCTGGCCTGACTGGCATCGAACATTGATGAGGGGTCACCGGCATTTCTTAAGGAGAATCGTGAGGTTGCATTATCCAGGCGCGATGGGCTTTGGGCGCCTGATACCGGTCGACCGTCGACGCCTCACGCCTCGTGCAGGCCGGCGTCCCGCTCAACACCGTCCGTTACCTGCTCAGCCACGCCCCTGGAACAGCGCCTTGGGCGCCGCACCGGCAATCATTGAGGAGATTGGTGGCTAGGGTGGGACTCGAACCCACGACCTCGGCATTATGAGACAACTTGCCGCTGGGCGTCCGTTGCAATTCGCCCCACTGAGCACAACAGAGCACCATTGAGTCTCGCAAAAGTCACGCGGTTGTACGGCATGCTGATCAGCCGTCAACGCACGTAAAAGCGAACCGGGTCGGTGGCGCGCGGCTCCGCAGCCGGACCCGCATAGACAAGCGAATAAACCTCGTGAGTCCCTTTCGCGAGCGGCCAATCGTAGCGCGGCCCCAAGGTAGTCGTGGCCAGCTGGCCATCGACATACCACTCGACAGCGCTTAGGCCCGCAATGTGACTAACCTCCATCGGCAGCGCCTCATACTCTTTGGGAATACGTGGATCATGTGCCACCTGTAGGCCTGGCGTTGGCAGCAGCAGGCGGACATCCACGGCAGACGCACGGGCGGCCGTCCGTGTCACAGTCGGCAATGTGCCTGGCAGGAACCACTCGGTGACCGCCTCACACCCCGGCGTGGCCGGCTGCGCGTCGCGCCGACAAATGCGCGCCGCGACCAGTTCGTGCTTCGGTCCCAGATCTCGGGTCTCCTGATTGCGGTTCAGCTCGGAGAACACGGAGCGCAGCACCATGGCTGGACCGACCGAGCCGGTAACGCCATTCATCGCGCTGCCGTCGAGGTTGCCCATCCACACCGCAACCGTGTGCCGGTAGTCGTACGCAATGGCCCACGCATCCCGATAATCCGTGCTGGTGCCAGTCTTGATGGCGGTCTCCACCGGAAACTGTAGCCCGGCGCCGAACTCCAGCCGCCGCGCGTCTGGGTCGGCAAGGATGTCTCCGATCAGCCTCGCAACCGCGGACGAGTACACCGCGCGTTCTTCGCGTCCTCCTTCTAGGTCCATCCGCATGGTCAAAGGGAGCAGTCGGCCGTGCCGAGCTAGCACCGTATAGGCCTGCGCCATTTCGTAGAGCGTGACCTCGCCGTTGCCCAGCGCCAGCCCATCGCCGTAGAAGTCCGGATGTTGCGTGAGACTCTGGATCCCGAGCTCATGCAACCGTGTCAGGAATGGCTCGCGGCCGACGAATTTCAGTGTTTTCACGGCAGGAATATTCAGTGAGTTCCCAAGTGCCTCGCGCAACCGGATTGGACCATAGTGTTCGTGGCTATAGTTGTGGAAGGGATGTATCCCGCCGCTGACCGCTTCGGAAAGCTCTGAGTCATCGATCATCGTCGCCGCCGTCCAGCCCTGCTCGAGCGCCATCGCGTATAGCAGCGGCTTCATTGTGGATCCGGGCTGCCGCGGTGTTAGAACGGTATCGAAGCCCCGACCTGCGCCGACCGGCGGATCCCCCGGGGCGGAATTGTGGCCTACGACCCAGGCAAGAATCTCGTTGCGCTCGTTGTCGATGACCAGCACGCCGCCATCACGCACGCGGCGGCGTGCCTGCTGCGCGAGTGCGCTATTGAGGATCTCCTCGGTGCGGCCCTGAAAATGGGGATCGAGCGTCGTTCGAATCTCCCCCGGCGTTTGGCCTTCGGCGGGGTGCACGCTCTCGAGCACATGGCTGACGAAGTAGCCGGCCTGAAGCCCAGTGCCGGGCGCCACCGGCGCTGGCGGTGAATGCTCGATGTCCGACCGCAGTGCAGCGCTCAGCGTCCCCGCGGTTTCCAGCCGCTGGGCCAGATGGCCGATGGCCTGTTCAGCGCGCGCCCGGTTGCGACGCAAGTCCATCCCCGCCGGGGAGCGAACCAGAACGACCAGCGCCAGCAGCTCGCCCGGGCTGAGCGTATCCAGGCTGCGGTTGAAGTACAGCCGCGCAGCCTGTGCGACGCCGCGACGGCGATCGCCATACGGCACCTGGTTGAGGTAGAACTCCAGGATGGTATCTTTTGAGCAGCGCGATTCCAGGCGCCCGGCCTCGAAGCCCTCGAGCCAGCGCGACCAGACGGTCCGCGGCCGTGGGTGCAGCATCCGCACCACCTGCTCGGTGATCGTGCTGGCACCGCGAACCGCTTCTCCCGCGCGCAGGTTCTGCCAAAGTGCCGCGAAACGAGCGCCCCAGTCGACGCCGTGGTGGCTGACATAGTGCTGGTCTTCCGAAACGATAAACGCGCGCGTCAGCAGCGGCGGGACACGGCTTAGGGGTACCCGGTCATTGTCGTTCCAGACGTTCTGCAGCGTGAAGTTCAGCCGCGTTCCATCGCGCGCCAGGACCTGCGGCTTCACGATCCCCTGTTCCACGACGGCCAGGCCGTCTGGAAAATCCTGCAGCGCCCGATGTGTGGACAGGGCGAGGCCAGCTGCGCCGAGCGCCAGCGATAACGCGACGACAATCGCCACCAGCCATCGTTGTTGCACAGCCACCGCCCCTCCTCACTCCGCGGCGACGTGCAGCGCTGAGGGGAGTGAGAGTCCGTAGACGTCCGGGTCATACATCTCGGCCGCCCGCGCCGGCGGCGCCGCGTACGCTCCGTCCGCGATCGCCTGCGCCGCATAGGAGAGATGGTAGTGCCCGGTCGGCAGGTAGTCGGCGAAGAAACGCGCCGCGTCGTGCCTGAGCTCCTGGTGATAGAAGCTGTAACCCTCGTAGCCGAACTCACCCCAGTCCCGGAACCGGAACCACAACGAACCGCCCGCCGCCTGGAATCCACCCGCGTCGGCATCCACGGTCGATGCGGTGGCCAGCTCGCGGTTGACGGGCTCGAGCCCGCCAGGCACGGGATCGTCGACGACGACGAAGTGACGCGCCCCGCTTAGTGACACATACAGGTCAACCCTAACCAGTTCACCGCGGTGGATCTCGGCCGGCGTGCTGAGCAGTTGCCAGACCCCATTGCGTTGCACGCTGTACTCGCGATGCACCTCCATGCCCGCGTTGACCTCATTGGCCAGCGCGTCGCTGGGTGCAAAGCTCAAATGCGTCGCAAAGTAGACGCGCCCGGTACCCTGCCGTTCGATACGCAGCTCCGTACGTCGGCCGGCATCCGCGGTACCGTTCGGTCGCGCGAATCGCACCGCCGGGTCCTGGAACGAGGCGAACTTCGCCGTACCGATTTGCTCCTCGCCAAGGTTGACCCGAGCGCTGAGTGCCGGTGCGTCGTGCTCATAGGCGTGGCTGTATTCGGCCAGTGCGCGGGTGCAGTAGAGGTTCTCCTGAGTATTGTTCCAATGGTCGCGGTCACCGCGCGATTGCGTGAGGGTACGCACCAGCTTGAACGGCACATCTCCGACGAGCGCCGCACCAGCCGGGGTTTCGCCGTAGCGGACGAACGCCGCGAGGATCGCGCACTCACTGCGCTGTGGTGTGGCCAGCATCTGCGAATAGCCATCGTCCCAGGGTTCGGAGAAATGGAACTGCCCGCCGCTCTGATTCGCGTGCGCGAGGATTTGGCGCGTGAGATCACTGGCCAGGGACTCGCCGCCCGGGGTCGCGATCGCCGCCTGCAGGTAGGCCGCGAGCCCGAACAGGTCCATCTGCGCGGCGAATTTCTCGTAGCGTTTCAGGTCCGGGAGTTTCAGTTGCCGGCGCTCAGCCAGCGCCTGCAACGCCACCGCGCGCACACTCGAGACCATTCCTTCACTGTAGAAGGTCGGCACCGCATCGTTGCGTAACAGGCCATCCAGGTACCCCTGCAGGTGCTGTTCGACATCCGCGGGGATCCTGTAGCCGGCGGTGCGCAAACGATTGAACGCCAGCGCCGTGGCCGCGGACAGGTATGGGCTGACCCTATCGTTGTCCGGCCGCCAAAAGGTCATGCCGCCGTTGGGCGCCTGGTACGAGGCTGCATCATCAAGCACTGTTTGCGGGCGTCTCGCCGCGTCTGGCCATTTCAAGTCCGCAGGCAGATAGCCTTTGAGATTCACGAATTCCGCCGCGAGCAAAGCCTGTGTCAGGCGTTGCTCCCAGCAATCAAAGGGATACTCCTGCACATAGCGGAATGCGCCGTCGAGGTTGCCGATCACAGTCGGCGTCAGCTGCACGCTCAGCTCGCCCACGGCGGGCAGCATGCCGGCGGGGAACACCGACCAGCGGAATCCATACAGTCTCGCGCTTGAACGGTTGCAGCGTCACAGTCTGCTTAAGCGCGCGCGAACCGCCCTCGAGCGGCCCCGTGGCATGCAGGCTGACCTCGAGGGTACGGCGCTGGTCCGAGCGGTTCAATACGCTGAACCCGGCGGTGAAATGATCACCCTCAGCCAACTGGTTGGGCATCACGGGCCGCAGCTCCGTCAGCTTGCTGCTCTTGAACTTGTAGTCCCCAAGGCCCAGCCGGTCGGCGGGCGTTGTCGCAATCGCGAAAACCCGCCAGCCGGTGAGGTTATCGGGCAGCTGGAAATCAACTTGCGCACGTCCACGGCGGTCAGCCACCACTGTCGGGTTCCAGTAGGCGAGGTACTTGGTGACTGAGCGCATATCGAAGCCCGCGCCGCCGTCGCCACCAGCGTTCGCGCCCTTCTTCTCGAACTTTTGCAGCCCCACCAGTCGCGTGAGCAGACCGAAGTTCTCGAGATCGAGTGGATCGAGCTTGTAAAAGCCGCGGTACGGATCGAAGTAGGACTTGCCATCCTGGATCAGGTCGAACACTCCTTCGTCGAGCACAGCGACCGCAAACTCCACCGGCTGCGTCCCCTCCGCTTC